>Ga0187878_1004914_pt1 | contig 10149 bp, 9 predicted proteins | sample June2016WEW_17_1_FD_132979 | JGI IMG/M metagenome (GOLD analysis project Ga0187878, IMG submission 132979) | Peatland microbial communities from SPRUCE experiment site at the Marcell Experimental Forest, Minnesota, USA - June2016WEW_17_150 | ecosystem: Environmental > Terrestrial > Soil >...
CGTTCATCAAATCCGGCGGAATGCGCTCGCCGCCCGGACCTGCCAGCAGCCCGAGTTGGAACATGGCGGTGGTGCTCAAGTAGGAAATGATCGTGTCAAACCCCGGAGCGCCGGTCTCCTCGGCGTCCGGGTCCTCAAACGTTTCCGCAGCCGGCGGCGGCTCGGGCGGAGCGGCGGCGGGGGGCTTGGGAAGCTCCTGGGGTGCAGGCTCCTCGCGGCGTTCGCCGCCGGTGGCGAACGAACGGCGGTCCACCACTTTGAAGCCCGGTGAATCGTTCTTTTCGTCTGCCATCTTTCTCCTCCCGCGGCGCAGCTGGCCGCCACGAAGTCACTGGTCGAGCGGTGGTCGGCCCAAATTCACAGTCTAACAACAATCGTCGGGAGCAACAAGCGAGCGAGGTCTATTGCCTTCGCTTAGGGCGCCTTGTTAGAGTAATGCATTGCTTTCCCACCCGGGGCGGTTGCTGTCGCGAAGGAGACGTTCTGCCCGGAGAGAATTTGCGCAAACTCGTGGAACTCGTGGCGCATTTGCGCGGGCCGGACGGGTGCCCGTGGGACAAAGCGCAGGACTACGATTCGGTGAAGGGATTACTCCTCGAGGAAGCCTACGAAGTCGTCGATACGGTTAACGCGCGCGACTTCGCGGGGCTCGAAGATGAGCTCGGCGACCTGCTTTTGCAGGTGGTCTTTTACTCGCGCCTGGCGGAAGAGGAAAATCGTTTCACGATCGACGAGGTGATCGAACACCTCCATGTCAAGCTCGTACGCCGCCACCCTCACGTGTTTGGCGAGGTGCGGGCGCGCAACGCCGCGGAAGCGCTCGCGAGCTGGCTGGGCGTGAAAGAGAAGGAGCGTGCCGCGCAAGGGACGAATGAGCAGGCGACATCAGTGCTCAATGGGATTGCGCCGGCGCTCCCCGCGACGCTGGAGGCGTACGAGCTAGGCCTGCGCGCTGCGGAAGTCGGTTTCGATTGGCGGCACGTGGACGACCTGCTGGCGAAGGTCGAAGAGGAAGTGCGCGAACTGCGGGATGAGCTGGCCGCCCATGCGACCGAGCGCAGCCCGCGCATCGAAGAAGAAATCGGGGACCTGATGTTTGCCGTCGCCAATCTGGCGCGCTTCCTGAAGTACGATCCTGAAACCTGCCTGCGCCGTGCCAATCAGAAATTCAAGCTGCGCTTCCAGGCCCTCGAACAGGAAGCCACGCGGCGGGGGCGGAAATTGCGCGAGTTCCCGCCCGAGGAACTTGACGCAATCTGGAACGAGGTCAAGAAGACAACGCCATGAGTCGAAGTGCGATCAGTGCAGCGGGCTACACGATCCGTTCCTGCGTGACTCTCGATGAGTTGGCCGCGTGTGTGACCCTGCAGAAACGGATCTGGGGTTACTCCGACCTGGAGGTCTATCCGCTGCGGCTTTTCGTGAACCTGGGCCAGATCGGCGGCCAGGTGATCGGCGCCTTTGCGCCAGGCGGGGAGATGGTGGGCTTCGTGGTGTCGGTGCCGGCGTGGCGCAACGGCCGCCGCTATTACCATTCGCTCTCGCTGGGGGTGCTGCCCGGCCATGAAAACCGCGGCCTGGGGCGGGCGCTCAAGCTCGATCAGCGCCGTCGCGCCCTGCGCTCCGGCATCGAGTGGATCGAGTGGACCTTCGACCCGCTGCGCGCGAAGAACGCCTTTTTCAACATCGTGCGGCTCGGCGCCGTCTGCCGGCGCTATGACCCAAACCACTACGGCCCCGTGGACAGCCGCTTGCAGCGCGGCCTTCCGAGCGACCGCCTCGTGGCAGAGTGGTGGCTTAGGTCCTCGCGCGTGCGGCGTGCGCTGGCGGGCAAGCCCGTGCGAGCGGCACGCCGGCCGGCGGCCGCGGAAATTGAAATCCCTGTCCGCCGTAACGCCGAGAAGAAAGCACCCCGAGGCTGGACGCGCGCGCTTCTCCAAACCGTGCGCGGCTGTTTCCAGGAATACTTTGAGCGAGGACTGGTGGTGACGGGTTTCGTTGTTGAAGGGTCCACGGCCCGCTACCTTCTGGACCCCGCGGAGTAGCGAGACCGTCGCCGGAACACATTCGAACGGAACCTACCTATGAGAATCGACCGCATCGAAATCCGCGAAATTCAAATGCCCCTGGTCCATTTCTTTGAGGCCAGTTTCGGTCGAACGACGGTGCGTCGCATCGTGCTGGTGCGCGTGGACGCCGACGGGCTTACGGGCTGGGGAGAAGTGACCTGCGGCGAAACGCCTTTTTACAGCCACGAAACGCCGGAGACGGGCTGGCACATCCTGCGCGATTTCCTGATTCCCTGGACCCTGAACAAAGAGTTTTCCTCCGCCTCCGACATGGCGCCGCTTTTCACGCCGATTCGCGGCCACAACATGGCCAAGGCCGCGCTTGAAAATGCGCTGTGGGACATCGAGGCACAGCAGCGTGGCGTGCCCCTCGCCCGCCTCGTGGGCGGGACGCTCCAGGAGATTCCCTGCGGTGTCTCCATCGGCATTCAGAACTCGGTCGAAGAGTTGCTGGAGAAAATCCAGTGCGAGGTAGAGGCGGGATATCAACGCGTCAAGGTGAAGATCAAGCCGGGATGGGACGTCGAGGTGCTCGATCGCATTCGCCAGCGCTTCCCGAGGATGGCGCTGATGGCGGACGCGAACTCCGCCTACACGCTCGACGATTTACCGCGCCTCAAGCTCCTCGACCGTTTCTACCTCATGATGATCGAACAGCCGCTTGGCTGGGACGATATCCTCGACCACGTCCGGCTGCAGCGCGAGCTCGCGACGCCTCTCTGCCTTGACGAATCGATCCACAGCGCCGGCGACGCCCGCAAAGCAATTGAGGCGGGGGCTTGCAAGATCATCAACATCAAGCTCGGTCGTGTGGGCGGCTTTGCATCCGCCCGGCGGATTCACGATATCTGCCGCGCGAAGAACGTGCCCGTCTGGTGCGGAGGGATGCTCGAATCGGGCATCGGCCGCGCCCACAACATTGCTCTCTCCGCGCTTGCGGGTTTCACGCTGCCTGGTGACGTCTCTGCCAGCCAGCGGTATTGGGCGGAAGATATTATCGAGCCGGAGGTCACCGTGACGCATGAGGGGACCATCCGCGTGCCACTGACCCCCGGTCTCGGCTTTACACCTCGCCTCGACCGCATCGAAAAACTTACTGTGCGGAGGGAGAGTTTTGGATAACCCCGCCTCCCTCGCGTTACCCACCGCCACGGCAAGCGATCGCACGCGGCACAGCCACGCGATGCTCCACGCACTGATGTGTATTCCCACAGTTTGCTGGGCGGCAAACATCGTGGCGGTCAAGGAGGGGCTGCTCGGATTCGGCGCCCTGGCGCTGATGCAACTGCGCGTGGCGGGCGCGGGAACCATCTTCGTAGTCTTGTACCTGCTGCGCAAGAAGGTCTCGGACCTTCGCCTGCCGCGGCGCGATTGGGTCATCATGGTGGTGCTCGGCGTGTGCGGAGTGACGCTCAATCAGCTCTGTTTCATCGGCGGCTTGGCGCGCAGCACCGTGGCTCACGCCGGTCTGATCGTGGCGCTGGGCCCCATCATGGTGCTCGTCATTGCCTGTGCGATTCGCCTCGAAGTGCTTACAGTGTCCAAGTTCGCCGGCATGCTCATTGCGTTTGGCGGTGTCGCAGTTCTCACCCTCAGTAAAACGGGGCGAGGTGGCGGCGGCTATTGGGTCGGTGACTTGCTTCTCCTCGCCGGCAGCGTGTTCTTCGCCCTCTACACGATTCTTATAAAGGAGGTGGCCCATAAGTATGACGCCCTCACGCTTAACACCCTGCCCTCGGTGTTTGGTGTGCCTCTACTCGTGCCTTTTGCGACCCACGCTGTAATGTCCACTCACTGGCCGAGCGTCCCGACGCATGCCTGGTTGGGATTGGGATACACGATCGTTTTTGGTTCTGTGGTGCCTTATCTGATCTTTGCCGTCGCGCTTAGAGAATTGTCCGCGGCGCGCGTGGCGGCGTTCTCCTACATCCAGCCCGTGATCGCCACGGGTCTGGGTGTCTGGCTGTTGCACGAGCGGCTGACTATGAAAGTGATTGTCGGCGGAATTCTTATTCTGGGCGGTGTGTATTTGACGGAGCGGGAGAAGGGGGAGGACGTGGAGATAGGGAGTAGGGGGTAGGGACGAAGAGCAGAAGGTAGGAGGAAAGGGACCACTCGAAGGATGAAGTTTTGCAATTACGAGGTTTCCTTTGTTGTGTTTCCGACCCGCCAACTCCTGCTTCTTACTCCCTGACTATTTCCTGAGCCATGGCGCAAAGAATAGCCATCATTCCCGGTGACGGAATCGGCGTCGAGGTGATCCGCGAGGCGCAGCGCGTTCTGGAGAGGCTGATCGCTCTGCGCTGCCTTGCTCTCGAACTGCTGCCTTTCGATTGGGGGGCGGAGAAGTACCTGCGCGAAGGAATCTCGCTGCCGACGGGCGCGCTCGAGATGCTGCGCCAGGAATTTGCCGCCATCCTCATCGGAGCGCTGGGCGATCCGCGCGTGCCTTCTAACCTGCACGCCGTTGATATCCTCCTGGGAATTCGCTTCGGGCTTGACCTTTTTGTGAGCCAGCGTCCGGTGAGGCTCTACGACGCGCGTCTCTGCCCGCTGAAGGGGCGCAGCGAGCGCGATATCAACCTGGTGATCTTCCGCGAAAACACCGAAGGGGCCTATGTCGGCATGGGAGGCAACCTCAAGCCGGGGACGGGCGACGAGGTCGCCATCCAGGAAGACATGAACACCTGGCGCGGTGTGGAGCGGATCCTGGTCTACGCTTTTGAATACGCCAAGAATCACGGCCTGAAGCGTCTCTGCATGAGCGACAAATCCAACGCCATGCCTTTCGGGCACGGCATCTGGCAGCGTGTGTTTCAGGAAGTCCGCGCGCGTTATCCGCAGGCCGAGGCGCGTCATCTCTACATCGATACCCTGGCGATGGAACTGCTGCGTGACCCGGCACAGTTTGATGTAATTGTGACGTGCAATATGTTTGGCGACATCCTCAGCGATCTGGGGGCGCAACTCGTAGGCGGCCTCGGCATTACTCCGTCGGCGAATATCCATCCCGGCCGCACGTCGATGTTCGAGCCGGTGCACGGTTCGGCGCCGGACCTGGCGGGGAAGAATCGCGCCAATCCGATGGCAGCAATTCTCGCGGCGGGAATGATGCTCGAGTACCTGGGTCACGCCGAGGCGGCGCGCGATGTCGAGTCGGCGGTCGTGGAAGCCATTCGCCAGGAATGCACAACACCCGACCTGGGTGGAAGCCTCGGGACAGACGAAGTCGGCGAATGGATTTGCAGCCGGCTGTGAGCGCGCCGTGGCCGCCTCCGTAATCAGGAAGCGGGGGCGTTGATTGGAGGGCGGCGTTACAGCTCGATGACCTCCAACGCACGCCGCCGTTTCGGTTTGAGGAGCAGTGCCAGCACCAACCCCGCCAGAAATCCTCCCACGTGGGCCCACCAGGCCACACCACCCCGCGTGGCGGACTGGATCGCCTGCATCTGAAATCCCGCGAAAAACTGAATCAGGAACCAGTAGCCGAGCAGGAGGAGAGCCGGGACCTGCACCGTCCACAGGAAGAAGAGGACGGGCACGATGGTTGTAATGCGCGCGCGGGGGTAGCTGATGAAGTAGGCTCCCAGGACACCGGCAATGGCGCCGCTTGCGCCGATCGTGGGCACTCGCGATCCGGCATTCATGAGAATGTGCACCAGCGCGCCGGCGAGCCCGCCCAGAAAATAAATGCCCAGGTAGCGGAGGTGGCCGTAGCGGTCTTCGATGCTCCGGCCAAAAACAAACAGGAAGAGCATGTTCCCCAGAAGGTGCAGCCAGCCGCCATGCAGGAACATAGAGGCGAAGAGGGGAACGAAAAGGCCGGGCAGGGTTTGGTGCAGGGCAATCTGCGGAACGGTATAACGTGCCGGAATGATTCCAAAATAGAAAACAACCTCGTTGAGGTTCCGGCCCAGTGACAATTCGACAAGAAACACTACGACGTTGGCAGCGACCAGAAGATATGTGAGGGCGGGAACGATTTGCCGTCGGATGTGATCGTGCAGCGGGATGGGAATCATGCAACGAGCATTTTATCCTGCCCGCCTGCGCCTGCCCACCCGAAACATACGGGGCAGAGAAAGCAAGCTGCTCGTCACGCGAGCGCGCGGTAAGGCCACCGAGCGTTTTCGCTCTCAACGGCTCAGTGTCCTCACCGCGCGTCGGTTGGGTTCTCGGCACCGGCGATTACGGTGTGAAGACAATCGCCGTGTTGGTACCGCCCAGGCGAATCTCACTGATGACCTGGGAGCCGTCGGATTGGGTTGTGTACACGACCATGTTCCTCGCGAACTTGTTGCTGCGCTCTTCGATCTTTCCCTCGGCGGTAGCGACGAGCTTCCTGCCGTCCGCCAGAGTGACAGTTGCCGTGGGGCTGTGGTGTTCCCAGGTGATCTTGTAGTGTCCCGCCGCAACCTGTTTTCCGCCCAGTGTCCCAGCGTAGGGCAGGCTAATCGTGTTCGCCATGGCAGTGGCGCTCACGAACAACATCGCCGCCACGCACGAAATCAATCCCCGAAGGTTCCTGCGATTCACCATGGATTTTCACTCCTTCTGAAGTTTTGCGGTTTCCGACGTGGAAACCGGTCGCCTTGGGATGAGGCTCGATAAAAGTTTCGAAAACATCTTGGTGCTTGCGGCCCGGGGCGGTTTGTGGTTAGATTCGCGTGGGGTTAAACGAAAAGGGCACACCGCGAGCGGTAGCATCTTTTCCGCGGGGATCGTCGCCGCCCTGGCCGCCAAACCATCAGCGGCGACGTCCCGTTTAACCCCGTTCAGCCTCTGCCGTTCGGTCGATCACTCCCGGCAACATCCAGCGTGCACGGGGAATCCAGCTTGAAACTATCCGAAAATTGCCCTCGAATTCGTCTGCCGATTTACTCCTCGCCCTTTAGACGGCGGACGGCTCTGATTCGTTAGCTCCAGTTTCCCCGCACCGCCATCATTTTCGCCTGGAAACCTTACCTGTAAAGATCCACAAATACGGATTGCTTTCCCGTCCATTGGTCTGATTCCTCGACAGCTTGCCCCTTGGTTGTCTATACGCAATGCCGGACCTCCAAGTTGCGTTGTTTTGCACGAATTCGTAACCAGGTGTTTATCAAGAATTAAAGGAGGCCCCGCGCGTTGACGCTCGCTTTGGCCGTCCGATATACTCAGGCCGGAGTGATTTGCAGAAAGGAACCCGCGCGTTTGCCTGTTGGTGCGAGGCCGCAAACATGCTTGTGCACATGGCATGACGTGGCCGCTCTGATTGTGACCCGCGCACTGCCCGCGGGGGCGGCCTTTCGCCGATGAAGCCCAGCCCCTTAGTTCGTGAGTTGTTCCGCATCCTGGGCCCCGAGGCTGTCCTCTGGCGGCCCGAGGACGTCATGCTCTATGAGTACGACGCGCTCTCCTGTCTGAAGCAGCCGGAGGCAGTGGTTTTCCCCACCACGACGGCCGAGGTGGTCGCGGTGGTGAAGCTCGCGGCGCGTGAAAAGCTGCCCGTCGTGCCGCGCGGCGCGGGGACGGGGTTGAGCGGGGGTTCGGTAGTCAGCGAAGGCGGCATCGTGCTCGGCTTCGCGCGCATGAAGAAGATTCTGGAAATCGACCTCGAAAATCTCCGCGCCCGCGTCCAGCCCGGCGTGGTGAATATGGACCTGACGCTGGCGGTGAGCGACCACGGCCTCTATTTTGCTCCCGACCCTTCCAGTCAGAAGGCCTGCACAATTGGCGGCAACGTGGCCGAGAACGCAGGCGGACCGCATACTCTGGCGTACGGAGTCACTACGAATCATGTGCTCGGAGCGGAAGTCGTTCTTCCCGACGGCGAAGTCGTGCGCACCGGCGGAAAGTTCTGGGACCGCCCCGGCTACGATCTGACCGGCTTCCTCGTGGGGTCGGAAGGAACGCTCGGTATCGTCACGGAAGTGACGGTGCGCCTCACGCGCAAGGCGGAAGCCGTCAAAACGCTGCTCGCAATCTACGACCGCATTCTCGACGCGCCGCGCACCGTGGCGGCCATCACGGCCCGGCGCATCACGCCCGCGGCGCTCGAAATGATGGACGGCTTCACGCTGCGCGCTGTGGAGGACGCCTTCCACGCGGGCTTTCCCATGGACTCCGCCGCCGTCCTGCTGCTGGAGGTCGAAGGCGTGCGGGAGGAAGTCGAGGAACACGCGGACGAAATCGAAGCTGTTTGCCGGGAAAACGGCGCGCGCGAGGTGCGCCGCGCGAAGTCCCCGGAGGAGCGCGACCTGCTCTGGCGCAGCCGTAAGAACGCGTTCGGCGCGTTGGGACGTATCAGCCCGAACTATTACGTGCAGGACGGCGTCATCCCGCGCACCCGCCTGCCCGAGATGCTGGAATTCATTGAGCAGGTCAGCAGCAAGTACGCATTGCGGATTGGCAACATCTTCCACGCCGGCGACGGCAACCTCCATCCGCTGCTGATGTTCGACGCGCGCGACCCGAGCCAGGTTGAGCGCGTGAAGAAAGCCGCCGCGGACATCATGGCGAAGTGCGTCGAGATGGGCGGCTCGATTACCGGCGAGCACGGCGTGGGCATCGAGAAGCGCGACCTGATGCCACTCATCTTTTCACCCGACGATCTGGAGTTGATGCGGAAATTGAAGGCGGTTTTCAATCCTTCCGGTACGCTCAATCCCGGGAAAGTGCTGCCCGCGGGAAAGGTGTGCGGCGAATTGCGAATCGAAGCGAGCCTGGGAGGAATTCTGTGAGCCCGGCGACGGAAATCGCGCAGGCGGAGCTGGCCGCCATCGTGGGCGCGGCGCGAGTCGTCGCGGACCCGGCCGCATGCGCGGCGTTCGCCGTGGATGGCCAGGCGCCGCAGTGCGTGGTCTATCCCACTGCGCCCGGCGAGGTGGCGGCGGTGCTCCGCTACGCCTCCGCGCGCGATCTCGCCGTCATCCCCTGTCGCAATGCGACGAAGCTTGGCGTGGGGAATGCGCCGCGCCGCTATGACGTGGCGCTGTCGCTCAAAGACTTGAACCGCGTCTGGCACTACGAGCCCGCGGACCTCACGATCACCGTCGAGCCGGGGATGAAGTTGGGGGATTTCCAGCACTTCGTCGCGCGGGACGGGTTGTGGCTGCCGCTCGATCCTCCCGGCGGCGCGCGTGCCACTCTCGGCGGAATTGTGGCCACGAATGCGGCCGGACCATTGCGCCTCTTGTTTGGCGCGCCGCGCGACATCGTCCTGGGCATGAAAATCGCGACCGTGGAAGGAAAGGTCGTGAAGACCGGCGGCCGCGTGGTCAAGAACGTGGCCGGCTACGATGTTGGAAAACTCCTGATCGGGTCGTACGGGACGCTGGGCGTCATCGTCGAGATCAGCCTCAAACTCTTTCCGCTCCCAGCCGAGCGCGCCACGGTGGTCATCGCCGCCGGAACGCTGGGAGTAGCGCGCGATTTGCGGCAGAGCATTTTGCAGTCCCCACTCTCTCCGGCGCGCATGGTTCTGCTGGACAGCCGCGCGGCGCAGCAGGCAACAGCGAGCGTTGCGGAACGCACCTCGATGGGGCCGGAAATCTGGCTGGAAGTGGCGGGCTCGGCACGATTGATCGAACGCTGCCGCCGCGAACTCGGAGAGCTGACCGGCCCGGCGGGCACGAACGCCCAGGGCGTCGATGCAGCGTCCGCCGAAAAAGTCTGGGCTCGCGCCACCGACCTCCACGCCTGGGCCGCCGAGGAGGCGCCCAGCGCCGTTATGTTGAAAGCGACGCTGCCCGATTCAACGCTGGAAGAGTTCGTGAGCCGGGCCGAGCAGGAAGCGGAAGCTGAACGCGCTGAGATTGCGGCATTTGCCCAACTGGGTGTAGGCATCGTTCACCTTTGCATTCTGAGCGAGCTCAGGGTTCCGACCTTGCTCGGTTTGATTCAACGCCTCCGCGCTGCCGCGGAAGCATTGGGTGGAGTGCTCATCGTTGAACGCTGCCCGCCGGCAATCAAGAAGCAGATTGATGTGTGGGGCGGGGCGGGTGACAGCCTCGAATTGATGAAGAAAGTGAAAGCGGTGTGGGACCCGAAGGGAATTCTTTCGCCGGGTCGCTACGTCGGGCGGCTGTGAATCCGCCGC
>Ga0187878_1004915_pt1 | contig 10148 bp, 5 predicted proteins | sample June2016WEW_17_1_FD_132979 | JGI IMG/M metagenome (GOLD analysis project Ga0187878, IMG submission 132979) | Peatland microbial communities from SPRUCE experiment site at the Marcell Experimental Forest, Minnesota, USA - June2016WEW_17_150 | ecosystem: Environmental > Terrestrial > Soil >...
CAAGTTGGCGCGGTCCTGTACGAGGCGCTTTCCGGGCGACCGGCGTTCGGCGGGCTGACCGCCACCGAACGCTTGGCGGCTGTCCTGTCGAAAGATGTCGCGCCGTTGACGACGCCCCCCGTTCCTGCCGAACTTAATGCCGTGCTGGCGCGTGCGCTCGCACGCGACCTGTCGCGGCGCTACCCGTCGGCGCCCGCATTTCTGTCCGATCTGATCAAGGTGAGCGCCGGCGAGTGGACAGCCGACCTGCCGCATACGGTGGCCGTGCTCGATTTCCAGAATCTGACCGGGGCGCCGGCCGATGACTGGATTGGCAGCGGCATGGCGGAGAGCCTCGGGGTCGATCTCGGTCGAGCCGGTGGACTGACGGTTGTCCCGCGCGCGAAGGTGCTGAAGGCTCGGGCGTCGCTGAGGTCAACAGATCAGGACTCGGCCGCCGTCGAGCTAGGGTTGGCGCTCGCGTGCCGTTGGGTGCTTGCCGGCGAATATCAGAGACTCGGACCGGCGTTGCGCGTGACGACGAAATTGGTGGCAGTATCGACCGCGCGTGTGATCGCCACCGAGAGGCTCGACGGCACCGTCGAGCAGATCTTTGACATGGAAGACCGCCTGGTGGCCGCGACCAGGGCCAGCCTCGCCGTCGAGGCGTCAGCCGATGCGACGACACGACCACGAACGATCTCGTCGGCCTACGAGTGTTATGCGCGAGGGCAGCGCCTGTTCAGCAGGCTCGAGAAAGGATCGTTCGATCAAGCACGGGAGTTGTTCGAACAAGCCGCCCAACTCGATCCAGGCTACGCGAAGGCGCTATCAGGACTGGCCGGCATCTCCGCGTTGCGCTTCACCTATGCGACCGATGCCGCCGTGCTCGAAGAAGCCATATCGTACGGGCGCCGTGCGATCGAGGCCGATCCGCTGTTGGCTGAGGCGCACCTGTGGCTCGGCTACGCGTTGTGGCGGTCGGGTTACCTTGCCGAGGCCGATGCCGAATGGCAACGGACCAGGGAGCTCGAACCGTCCTGGTTCTACGGTTTCTACTTCGGTGCCGTCTCAGCCTACGCCCGAGGGAAGCCAGACGAGGCGTTGCGCCTGGCCCGTCGCGCGGTCGAACTGGAACCGACGGTCGGGGTCACCTGGTGGTGCCTCGGTGCGGTGCACTTGAAAACAGGCCACTACGTTGAGGCGGCGTCGTGTTTCGAGCGTAACGTGCGCGTCAACGCCCTGCACCAACAGCCGGTCCCCGGTATCAGCGGTTATTGGGGTGAGTGCCTGCGGCTCATGGGCCGTCTCGACGAGGCGCGCGCCCGGTGCTTTGCGGGTCTGGCGGAGGTCGAGCGCACGGACTTCATGTATCGCGACTCACTCCGCGTGTTCTGTCTCGTCACCCTCGGCCGGGTCGCGATGGAGCAGGGCGACCTCGAGGCCACGCGCGCCGCATTCGACCAGGCGATCGCCCATGTGAAAGGACGACCGCGGACGCTGGCTGGCGGCACGCTCGTCGTGCAAGCGCTCGCGGGCCAGGCGCGTGCAGGCAAGGACGCCGCGGCGTACGAGGCGGCCTGCACCTTGGAGAGCCGCCGCCATGAATTTGATTTCTCCTGGCTCTGGTTGTGCGAGGAGGACGTGACCTGTCTCGACCTCGCCCGCGCCGCCCATGCGCTGGGCAGGTCCGAGGACGCGCGTGCATTTCTCGAACGCGCAAGGCAGGCCGGATCGGTCGAAGCATTGCAGGAGAACTGGCTATGATTCTAGTCGTGGGTGCCACCGGCTTGCTTGGTGCCGAGATCTGTCGTTGTTTGCGAGGGCGAGGTCACGTCGTTCGCGCCCTCGTGCGCCGGAGCTCTCCGAAAGCGGCGGCCATAGGCGCTCTTGGCGTTGAGACCGTGTTTGGCGACCTTAAGGACCGCGCCAGTCTCGACACGGCGTGTCGCGAGGCCGCGGCGGTGATCACCACGGCGAACACGATGGCGGCGCGCCAACCGGGCGACACGCTGAAGACAGTGGACCGAGACGGACAGCTGGCGCTCGTTGAGGCCGCGAAGCGTGCCGGCGCGTTGCGCTTCCTTTATGTGTCGGTCAGCCCGAACTTGCCGGCTGACAATCCATTCGTACTGTACAAACGCGAGGTCGAACGCGCGATCCGGGCGAGCGGCATGACCTGGACCATCCTGCAGCCCTCGGCGTTCATGGAGATCCATGCTGGTGCCCCCCTTGGCTGGGACTTTGCGGCCGGACGGGCCCGAATCATGGGCTCGGGCCGCGCGCCGATGAGCTACATCTCGCTAAATGACGTTGCTCAATTTGCCGCGCTCGCCATCGACGACGCGAAGGCCGCCAACAGGGATTTGCACATCACCGGGCCCGAGCCCTTGACCGCCGCCGATGCTGTTCGAATCGCCGAACGCGTGACGGGCCGGTCATTCACGGTGCAGCGAGTGCCGGCGAGGTTGCTCAAAATCTTGAGCATTCTCCTCCGGCCGGTTGCACCCATTCCCTCGTCGCTGATGGCGCTGGCCGTGGGTTTAGACCGTGGCGAGATCCTCGATATGACGCGTGTTCTTCAGGACTTCCCTGTGCGACTCACCACGTTCGAGGAGTACGTTCGATCAATGATCGAGCGAGGAACGCCGCAGCCGTTCCTCGCTCCCTGATGCGCCCGAGGTCCATCAATCCGTCATCAATCCGCGCTCAATCTGGGGACACAATACTCATCTCCAGCCGATGCCAATCACAATTGCAGCAGGCATACCTCTTTATTATGCCGAAATAAGTATTGCGTCCACGGATCTGTGCACTATGCGCCTGAGCATGTTGCCAAACCGGTGATCAGGGTGTGTGCGCGGATACCGAGACCAACGACGAAGCCTCTAGGTGAACTCGCCTTTCGCCTTTTCATCTAGTGTGTCGCATTGAAGCAATCCTGAGTTATAATTCGTCCTGCCCGTGAATATCAAAGAGATAATTATCATCCTCAATCAGATGCAGGCAGACGGCGTCATTGGCCAATACGCTATTGGTGGAGCCGTCGCGGCCGTATTTTATCTGGAACCTGCAGATACGAAGGATGTGGATGTTTTTATTCGCTTGAATCCCCTTCCTGGTCAATCGCTCGTTTCTCTTGATCCTATCAACAGATATCTGGAGGCACGAGGATATAGGCTCAACGCAGAAGGGTATCCCGTCATCTCCAATTGGCCAGTCCAATTTCTTCCAGCCAACGATCCACTCCTTATGGAAGCTCTTGATCAGAGCATTGAACGCGACGTTGATGGTGTGCCTGTGCGCGTTCTTACTGCTGAACACCTTGCCGCGATCGCGTTCAGCCTGGGACGCTCCAAAGACAAATCCCGGTTGTCTCAATTCTTGGATGCCCCTGCTTTTGATGAGTCCCGTTTCAGTGAAATTCTCGAGCGCCATGACCTGCTTGACCGCTGGATTCGGTTCAAAACGCAAAATGCCGACTGACATGAATGCCGATCTTGAACGCGAGCTTGAAAGCAATCCTGAGTATCGTCGCATAATCGCGGAACTCTCACCCGACGAAAAACTGCGAATCCTCGGCATGGATTTTAATCTCAAGACTGAGCTTGGAAGGAAGCGCGAGTACCGCCGCAGTCTTGCCAGACTTTCACCAGCGCAAAAGCTCCGTCTTCTTGAGGATCTGCGCATGCGCGCCCAATTGCTACGAGGCTCCCGGCGTTCCGCGGCGTCGAGCTTGCACCCAGTTGGTGAAAATCCTGCGCGAGACGCGCAGTTAGCTGGGTCTCACAACGAGCGCACAATTCGTTCGTCTCAGCCGGATCCTGAGTCGCATCGTTTTGGTGGACGCGCCACTGCCGGCGGAGTGAACTATGAAGTTCGCGTCGCGGCCTTCATCGCGGTGAAGATGCTGGGCGGTGACAAATGCGCCGTGTGGGACGAAATCAGCGGCGCGGAAATCTCAGACATTACCATGCAAGCGCCCGAGCCGGTTGACGACATCGTGGTGGGTCTGCGCGGAGATGTTGAGGAGCGCGTCTTCATTTCAGCGAAAGAACGGAGCGGACCCATCGCGCTCACACCGGGAAGCAAGTTGTTTGCGGAGACTGTGGATGCCTTTGTCCGCCAGTTTCTGAAGCTGTCTCCTGCCGCACGCGAGAAGAGCCGGCTTGTCTGGGCGGTTCCTTCGAGTGTCGGCGTAGCACTAACACGCACGTTGCCCCTCGTCCTGAAGGCACTCCGCGCGGAGGCGGATGACACTCCTCTGTCCGAGTTCTTGCAGCGTCGCACGGCCCGAGAGAAGAAAGTCCTGCAGTCATTACTATCGGAAACAACGAAAGGGTGGAGGAGACAATCAGGGAATTCGCCCAAGGATCAGGAACTGCGGCGCTTCCTCGGTCAGGTGTATGTCGAGGTTTACGATTTCGAATGCGGTCAACACCATGAAAGCCAAGCCGAAGGAGACATTCGCAGCCACGTCATCGCCGACCCAAAGCAGGCGCGACAGGCTTGGAAAACCCTGGAAAATCTCTTCGCAAGGGCTGATCAGCAAGGAAATCGCGTAACGCCTGCGTCGTTACGCAAGGCGCTGGCGGTTGACGGCCTTGCGCTCAAGGCCCCGCCCAGCTATGCCGCGGACATAGAGCAATTGCGCAAGCTTACAGCGCGCAACCTAGCCCGCCTGAAAGAGCACACGACCCTACCATTTGGCCCACAATCTACCGATGCCGAGCACATCGATCGGACCGAAGAGCTTGCGGCCCTGGTGAAGGCTGCAAAGTCCGGTCATTTCCTCGTCACCGGTGAACCCGGCTGCGGCAAAAGCGGACTGATTCATCCGCTCATTGAGGCATTGCAAGAGGATGGATTTCCGGTAGTGCTTCTGCTCGCGGAGGAGGATTTTGGCCGTGACTGGAAATCATGGGCCAAAATTCCCGGCTTTGACCACGCGCTCGATGAAGTCCTTGATAACTGGCCGGACGGAGCGCGTGGTTTTCTCATCACCGATGCGCTCGACGCTGTGCGCGATCCCGAGACTCAGAGAATGCTCCGCCGCCTGTTACACGACGTGCAGGAAGGGGAGTCAGGCTGGACCGTGATTGCCAGCGTGCGGGAATTTGACCTCAAATATGGGCGGGAACTTCGCGAGGCATTTCCCGGGGCCGGAGTCGCCGGTTATGCCCAAAGCGATTTTGCCGGCGTTGCGCACTTTCACCTCAATGGCTTTTCAGAATCTGAGCTGAACGTTCTTTGCACAGAGCGCCCGGAAATTCGTCCATTTATCGAAAACGCGCGCAAGAGTGCCAGATCGGAGGGAATCCACCGCTCGCCGTTTTATTTGCGGCTTGCGGCGGAATTGCTGCGCGACGGTGAGACACCCTTACGCCTGGCAGACTGGAACAGTCCCGCTGTATTGCTGCGAAAGTATTGGGAACGTCGCATCGATGAGGGCGCCGGGGCGCATGAATGCAAAGACGCTTTGCGAACCATCTGTCGCCGGATGGTGAAAACCCGCAGTATGACGCTTTCGTTAAAAGAGTTGTCTGTGGATGCTTCAGGACGCCAGGCTATCGACGAACTTCGCAGTCGTCATATTCTCCAAGCGCCTGCGCTTCGACATGGGACGCTCATTGGTCGCGATGAGATCCGGTTCACACACCATCTTCTCCATGACTACGCCATCGCCCGGACCCTGATTCCAGAAACGCAGGCGCACTTCTGCAATTTCGTAGCTCGGGCGCCACTGCTGTCAGTCTTTTATAGGCAAAGCTTCATATTCGCGTTGGAGGAACTTTGGGATGCTCCTGCTGGTCGCGCGGGATTTTGGAAAACCGTTCTTGAGTTGGAGAAGGTTCCACAGTTGCACGGCGTTACACGGATCCTCGGACCGATTCTCGCGGCTCGCCGCGTGGCAGCGCTCGCGGACCTGCAACCATTGCTGACCGCTGTCGATTCTGCCAATGGCGCCGACCCCCCCGGTCTGAAGGCACTGCAACATCTTGCCTCCGGATTGCAGGGCAGTGATGCGGATGCCATTCGTGGCGGGATGGCCGGCTGGTGCGCTTTTGCCGAACAGTTGGCGCTCAAACTCACTGCGATCGAATCCATAGAGCAGCCGCTAGCTCTCATTCTTGACCGGCTGAACAAAATAGGTGGCGCCGTTGAGGCTGCCCAACGCCTTGCTTTAAATGCCGCCGCGCGCGGGCTCCTGGCCTGCCATGTCGCGAAGGAAGTGTCGAAGGCTTGGCGTCCTGCCACACACGTCGCAACCGAGACAATCTGCCGCACCTTCAACGACGCCCCCGCTGAATCCGAACGTTCTTTGCTCTCATTGCTCACCCCGGAGCGGCTTGCCTCTTTCCCGACCGACGACTTAGGCGAACTTTCGCGCGGCATCGTGCACCTTGGTGCAAAGGGCGATCCCTTGGTGCTTCGATTGTTCGAGTCTGCTTTCGCCGCGGAACCAAAGACAGGGGAAGGGAATCTCTCGGGTTCTGCGATCCTGCCGATTCGGTTTCAGACGAGCGATGCGTGGGAACTCATCCGATATGCCCTCGCCGATTATTATGAAGCCCGTACAGACCCAAACGCAGCCCTGATGACCGAAGCGGCTTGTATCGCGTGGAACGCAGTCGTGCGCCGGCGCGCAGAGAGGAGAACCGGAGGGTGGCGCGTTTTGGCGAGGATTCGGTTTCGTGGCACAACCTGTGAGCTCGTCGAGGATTATTCGCATATCCGGGGGCGCGAATTTGCACACGACGAGAATCGCATCCTCTCGCACTTCGAGAAACTGCTGCGCGAGTGGGCCGCGGCAAGCGATGCCAGCAGTTTTAATGCAGCTCTTGACCGCTTTTCGGTCCGAAATCGAACCTCGCTTATGTGGACGGTGTTCATGGAAGCCGGCGCCGAGTATCCGTCGACTTTGGGCGCTATGCTGCAAGAGGTCTTGAATGAACCGGTGTTTTTCATTCACTCAGACTACTCCTACGGTGGCACTGCCCTGCTCGGCGCCCTGCATCGATCGGGGGGCATCGCGCAGCGCAAGCGACTGGAGAAGCTTATACTCGACCTGCCGAAAGACGCGCGGCTGCAGAAGGATGAAAGCCGCCAGCCGGTGCCCCCACGACTAGAGCATGCGCAAAACAGGCTGCTCGGGGCGATCGAGGAATCGAACATCGTTCTTGGGGCGGCTCGAGATTTGTGGCATGAAAGGCAGACGGCAAGTGCTCTGGCCGCGAATCCCAAACCTGAAGGGCCGCGAGGCGGGGCGGTCGAGATCTCAGATCAGGATGTGGTTGAGCGGAGGGGGGGTAGTCTCGATGAGCCCGAGAATGAAAAGATGTTTCGCCTGCGTGAAGCGCTCAAGCCCTTCCTGAACCGTGAAAACAACAAAGTAAATGCGGAGGTTGTGGATCGTCATTGGCCGGCGATCCAGCAATGCGAACGAGCGTTGAAGCAGTACAGCGAGCGTTCGCCGGAAATTGCGGAAGATCTCTGGGGGCATCTCGTTGGCGCGTGCGAGAGCATCGCCCGCCATGCTGATTGGCCCTCCGAAGCCAAGCGCTGGAAAACTGTTCGCCGAATCCTTCTCAAGGCTGCAGACGACGCTCGGCCTGAAGCAAGTGATGACCAAGAGGCGAGGGAAGACCATTGGCCAAGTTGGGGCTGTACCGCGCCGCGGCTGGACGCGGCCCTGGGCTTACTGTTCCTCGCTTATCGTCTGGGCCATGCCGACAAGCCTGTTTCAGCCGCACTCCGCCGGTTCAGCGGTGATAAATCGCATCCGTTGCGATTTAACCTCGCAAGGGAACTCGCGGCACTGGCACGACCGTCGCCTGAGCTAATGTGGGAGCTGATCGACACGTTTATTGCCAACGAGAAGAGATTTTCAGTACTGGATGCCTTGGCGCTGTCGATGAGCCAGCTTCGGGGATCGCCGGAGAAAGTGAAGCCTCGACTCCAGCTTATTGCCGGGCGCGCAGCGCAAGATGCTCCCGCTGACAATCACATCCATGACACGCTGGCAGGCATTTATCTGTTTGAGTACCTGCGGACAGGGGATGCTGAATGCAAATCATATATCTCTGCTCTCATTGCAGATTGCGATTTGCAGGTGGTGAATCATGCCCTCCTGGCTCAACTTCACGAATGTCGTGGCCCCTTGATTCCGGCAAAGCCAGACTCGGAACGTGACGCTGAGCGAAAGAGAACTTGGGACTTCTTCGAGCAACTCCTAACTGCGGCGCAGGCAAGGCTGAAAGAGCATCGCGAGACGCTGCGACAGCTTCACGGGCATGGTCAACCGAATGCCGACACGCTCAAAACTATTGAGGATAAGCTCAACCGAGCATTCCAATTGGTAAATGGCATTGCTATGCAGCTTTACTTTGCGAGCGGCGCGCGCGAGGAGAAGACCAACAAGAAACCCTCCAGCGTTTTTTGGCAAGACGCGGCCCCTCTGCTCACAAAGCTGGCGGAAGAGCCACATCCGCACACTGCGTACCACGTCGTTAAGACGTTGCGGTATCTTCTCCCGTGCGCGCCTGGCAATGTATTTCTTCTTGCGGCTCAATGCATTCGCAACAGTTCCTCAGAAGCCGGTTTCCAGTACGAGTCGCTTGCCGTCGGGGAGGTTGTGGCGCTCATACAGCATGCCCTGGCCGACCATCGGGACATTTTCCAAAGTGAGGGCGGGCAATCATCTGAATGTCTTGATCAGCTATTGCAGATTTTGGAACTTTTCGTCGAAGCCGGCTGGTCCGAAGCACGACAGCTTACGCACCGGCTTGAAGAAATCTGGCGTTGACAGGGTATTCTCCCAAGGCCCTATCCCAAGCCCCGGGATTCTTTCGGGATCTAGGATCCGGGATCTGGGGGATCTGGGGACACAATACTTATCTTCCAGCGGCTTCTGCCATTTTTGGAGCTCGCGCGCCGGAAGGATGATCTAGCCCTGACTTGCCGCGAATCTGGGAGATAAGTAGTATGTCCCCAGATCAGAAATATTCCCATAATTATGGTATTATGGGCCGCATGAAGACGACCATAGAATTGCCCGACGAACTTCTGATCTCCGCCAAAAAACGGGCTGCTGAACTGCGACAGCCGCTCCGGGCACTCATCGAGGAGGGGCTGAGAACGCGTCTTGCCCGCCCAGAAAAAGGCAGGGCGATGAAGCCCCGAAAGATCCATTGGGTGCTGGTAAAAGGAGGGCTGCCGCCGGATCTCAACATGACCGATCGAGTGAAAATGCACGATTGGATGCGGAGCCATGGATGATCGCCATCGACACGAACCTGCTCGTCTTTGCCCATCGAATGCAGGTCCCGGAGCACCGGGCGGCAAGGGAGGCGATTGAGAAGGCATCCAGGGATTCTGGCGGATGGGGTTTTGCGCTCACCAATCTGCTCGAGTTTTGGAGCATCGTCACGCATCCGGCGGCGCCGCCACGGCCTTCCACTCCGGCGGAGGCTTCCGCTTTCGTGCAAGCACTGATCAGAGACGCGGATGCCCAAATATGGCTGCCCAGGGAGGGCTTCGGCCAACGATTGATCCGGCTGGGATCCGACCTGCGAGTTTGCGGTCCCCGCATCTTTGACCTGACCATCGCGCTCACCGCATTTGAGGCAGGCGCCGGTGAGATCTGGACCCACGATCTCGGCTTCCTCTCACTTCCGGGACTGCGAACCGTGTTCCCCCTGACGCGATCCAGGGACTGACGACGCTAAAGCTTGCACCTCTCTTCGAGAGTAGGCAACTCATACAAGGAGAAATCTTGCAACAGGCGATCCATTTCCATATTTCACGAATTCGTGCGCGCACGGCGTCCGGCGGTGGTCCTCCCCCTTCGACCGGCCGGTCCGCCCGCCTTGACCGCTTACGGCGGCACTACCGTTGTCGCCACCATGGTGGAGTCGTGAAGCCAATACCCGTCGTCTTCCATCTCGGACCGCTGCAGGTCCATACCTACGGCATTGGACTCGCTCTCACCTTCTGGTTCGGGTACCGCTACTTCGCGAAACGACTCCGCGACCACGGGTATCCCGATGCCTGGTTCGCGCGTGCCTTCATCTGGATCGTCGTCGCGTCCATCATCGGTGCCCGAGTCGTGCACGTGGTCGCGAACCTGAAGGGGGCGCAGGGCTACATCCACAATCCCGGGGACATCC
>Ga0187878_1004917_pt1 | contig 10147 bp, 20 predicted proteins | sample June2016WEW_17_1_FD_132979 | JGI IMG/M metagenome (GOLD analysis project Ga0187878, IMG submission 132979) | Peatland microbial communities from SPRUCE experiment site at the Marcell Experimental Forest, Minnesota, USA - June2016WEW_17_150 | ecosystem: Environmental > Terrestrial > Soil >...
CCTGTTACTGTTCAAGAATGGAATAATTATATAAATGAATGTATCATTGATACTTTAAAAGAACAAGGTATTATTTATACAAATGATTATGGTACTTTTTTAAAGTAAAAAACTAATATTCATAAATTTAAAAATTTAGCAAAATGAAAGAGCAAATTAAACAAGTACAAGATTACTTTAAAAACAAAATGTTATCTAACGATTTTGAGATAACAGAAATAGAAGAATACAGAATTGAATTATTGATTGATCATGAGTATAATTTTACTATTTGGATTGGAAATGTAAACATTCCAGAAAGTAGAAAGCTATATAAAGGAAAACTTAGCTTTATGGATATTGAAATGTCAGACGAAGATGCAATCAAAATGAACGATATTTTATTACCAGCAATTAATAAATTCAGAAAAGAAATTCTATTATCTGAAAAGATGAAAGAAATAGGACAGCTTAAAAATGAATTAAACGGCAAAAAAATATAACAATTTAATTTTAATTACGTATAATTGGTAAATTCAAAAACTTAGCAGGTTATGAAAAGATTAGACAATAAAGAAAAGGATTATTTAATTCAAATACTTAGAAATATAATTGAGAATCTTGAAAAATCAGAAGCTAGTAAACCTCAAAATGATAATTATACGACAAAAATTAATTTAAATATTTCAACAAATAACCAGGGTTTAGATATTTTAAAATCTGCATTATTAAAATTAAGCAGTTAAAATTTAAACTTGCCTTTTTACCTGCTAAGTTTTAGGGCAGGTTTGGCCTCATCGGTTTCGACCGGTGGGGCTTTTTGGGTGAAAACAATAAATGTCTGATTATGAAAAAATTAGATGAAACATTATCATTCGTGCCCGGTGACAGCTTTAAAGAGCTTCAAAAATTCTTTGATCAGAGGCCACAATTAAGCGCAAATGGGTTCGCCATTGAAACGGGTATGTCTTTTAGACACCTGTATTATATCTTAAAGGGCGAACGCCCACTGAGTGAAAAGACCTGGTTAAAGTTATTGCCCACCATGAAAAAATACGGTTATGGTTATAGAATTGACGCTTAAATGTTATGAAAATTGTACCCATTGTATGGTAAATGCGAATGAAAATGGACATGAAATGAACCTAAAGACCCTTAAAGAAACGGTTAATTTTATGCGAAAGATAAAACCGTACTTACTTCAGCTTTCAGGGGGTGAAATCTCATTGCATTCTCAATACAGGTTTTTTATTGAGTACTTTGTAAAGGCCTTGCCTGAAGTAAAATTTGTATTGGAGTCAAACGGGTCATGGTTTGAAGATCAAAAACACATTGATAACTTCAAAGCACTTTGCAGGTTTCAAAATGTGTACGCTCTTCAGATAAGGACTGATGAAAGATATTATCCAAACTATAGGCGAATTTGGCAAAATAAAGCCCAAATTGAAGCGGTACACCCAAAGATAAGTGTATTTGAGGGGGCAATCGAATTAATACCATTAGGGCGTGCTAAAAACTTAATTTCTGAAAACCCAAACAAGTCGCCACAATGTGCCAATCTAATTTTACTCAACCGGCAAAAAAAGTTTAAGAGTTTTAGCGAATTTATTGAAATGATGCAAGAAAACGGCAAATTTTGTACCCCTTCAATTGACATTGACGGGTTTATTCATGCTGGAGAAACGCCCACATGTATAAAAATAGGACATGTTACCGATAATTTGAACGTATTAATGGCAAGTATACAAGGGTTAGATTTTTGCGGTAGGTGCAATTTGAATATCGTAGCTGAACATATCAAGCGAATTCAATAAAAATCATATTTCAAAAAAATTGGGAAAAATTAACCACTAGTATACGGTTAATTTTTCCCGTTTATAAATTAAGGCCAAATTTTTCGTTAAAACATTTAACTGAATAAGCCCCTAAATTTTTTATAGTTCCTTTTTTAAAATTTTCTCCAATTGAATCAATAACTTCTCTGATTTTTGATGATTCAATTCTCCTAATAATAATATCAGCTTGTTTTTGATTTAATTTGAGCGTATTTACAAGATATTCAATTTTAATAATTTTATCTTTAAATTCTTTCAATTCTTCAGGTTCAAAATTTATTAAAATTTGTTGATTGTTATGCTCAGATATTGAAAATTGAATAGAATCAAAAGAACGTCCTATTTTTTCAGCTTTATAATCGATTTTTAAATCTGAATAAGTATTAATCTGTTTTTTTGCCGTATCTAATACATTAGTTTTAAATTGACCCCATTGTTTAAATTTATCAGATTCTTGGCCTGTTGGATCAGTTAATTCCAGTTTATAACGTAAATCTTTAATTGAATAACTTTGAGAAAATGCAATATTTTGACCTGGTTTTTTATTAGTTTTCCATTCCGAACATATTAAATAGATTCGTTTTGCAAATTTTGATGACATTGAAAACGCACTGTGAAGTTGAAAAGACGTATAACGATTTTTTAATTCAAGCAATAAAGGCCTAATTATAGGGCTTAATGTAATTTGAATACATCCTGAACCTTTAATATATTTTGCTGAACTTATTAACGAGGTTTGACAAAAGTCATCATTTAAGTTATTAAATTCTATAACTTTCGCCAATAATCCCTTTGTTGATTCTTTAAATTGGTTATAATCCCATTTTCGATCGGTAAGTTTTTCAATTTTGTTTACATAAATTTCATAAATTTTTTCTGGTTCATCTTTTTCATTTAGAAGCGATATGATATAAAAATATATATCTAATTGACAAGCTGTAAGACTAAATCTTCCTTCTGTTAATGCGTTTGACTGTCGAACTTCATAAAATGGTTTTGTACTTTTCATAATTAAAAATTTTTATAAACATAATAAAAAAACAGGTATAAAAAACAGGTATATGTTATATTTATATGGTTTAACACATAAAAACTGTTTTTTCAAAAAAAAATGGCACATAAAAACTGTTTTTTGGCACATAAAAACTGTTTTTTCGTTTTTGATGACACATAAAAACTGTTTTTTCGTTTCACCAAAGTTAATGATATCTAAGGTTTCAAGAGGTCTGTAATTGATTTCTTAAGGAATTGTAAATATATAAGTCAATCTGAATAGGATTGATTTTAAATTTTGTTTTTTAAAAAAGAATAAAAAAAGTTGTTTAACCCCAACAAAAACAACAAATACAAGCTCCTGGCCTAACGGTATACATGTATTTGCTGTTTTTAAATATGCCATTTTAAAGCCCGTTATTTAATTATTAAGGTTTCTTCGGGGTATTCTCTCTTTAAATACTTAATCGCTAAATTTAGCGCCTCACGTTGCGTAAAACGGATATGTCCTGAATATTTCATGTGATCCACAAATTTGAACAGATAATTTAAATCATCTAAACCGATGATAAATGAATGTACTTTATAATCTTTTAAAATTGGGGTTAATACATGTTTCTGTTTTGAATCCGATTCAATGACCGGCTCATCTGGGAAAGCCTTTTTTAGCTTTTCAGAAAATTCTTTCATCTCATTTGAGACACTTTTTACTTTTTTCATTTAGTACTATTTTACTTTTATTGTTACTTATTTAAGCAGGTCGCGCCAATTGTCGCCATAATTAGCAATGAAATATTTTTCAATTGCTTCGATCAATACAACATTTTCGCCTAATCCTTCTTTAAACTTGATATACTTAAACATTTTTGACATATCAGAACCTATCCGAAATGTTTTTAATACAATTGTTTCATTGTTTGCTTGATTTATTGTTTGCAAAGTTTCAATATTGTTTGCAAATAATGAAGGTTGTTTACTTTCTTCATTGTTATCAACATTTATTGAATTATTGATGTATTGTTTGTTTTCTTGTATGCTTTCAATATTATTTTTTTGCTGAATTGTTTGTTTGTTTTCTTCATTGTTTATTTGATTATCCCTTTCTTTGCTATGGTTCATTAAAATGTCCATAGCTGATTTTTCGTTTTTCATTAGTTCAATATTTTTAAACGGTTAATAATTTCTTTACTTAAGGCTTTTATATCTTCGCTACTTCGTTTTATTTTTTCTTTATTTTCATAAGTGATAATATCGGTTTGCTCTGCTTGGGCTTGTTTTATTTTTTCATTTGTCCGAAAACAGGTCTTAAACAACATTCCGGGTAAATTACTTTCAATTGAATCCCTCATTGTATTTGATAATTTTCGGTTATCATATACGTCACTTGCAATAATACCCAAAACTTTAAGATTAGGGTTAACACGTTTTGCACTTCCTATATTATCGTAAATAGTTGCAAATCCCGTTGCGCTAAATATTTCAAATTTTATTGCAATAATTAAAAAATCAGCCGCTACCATTGCGTTAAAGGTTGGGATATCAAGATTTGGTCCTGTATCAATTAAAATAAAATCAAAATCAGTGCATTCTTTTAATATGTTTTTAAGTGCAAAAAATTGGTCTATTGCGCTAAACCTTGCAAAAAGTGTGCTTACAATATCTTTATTATTAGGCAATAGATAAAGATTTTTATACTTAGTTGTTGAAAAATCATTGATTGTAACCGGTTTTTGATCAATCAATAAACTTGCTAGATCTTTATTTGGTGTAAATTTTACAACAAAAGAAAGATTTCCAGATCCATCAAAATCAATTAATCCAACTTTAAAACCTTGGTTGGCCAGTTCAACCCCTAAATTTTGAGTTAACGTAGTTTTACCTACGCCACCTTTGTTGTTTATAATACTTATTGTTTTCATGTTTACTTTATTTATTGATTACTTTTTTGTTTGTTTTAAACATTGCAAACTTATAAAATATTTTCATATATTTGCAAAAAAGTTATTATTTTTGCATAAAATTTAACGAATGTATAATAGGTCAAAAGAATTAATTTTATCAGAGGCAAACCATGTAAGGTTAGCCAAAAAAATAGGCATATCTTACCAGACACTTAAAAAGTTGCTCAATGGTGACCAGGTAACAAAAAGTATTGAATTACTAGTTGATTATTATTTAGACCATAAAATTATAAATAATTTGGGCTTAATCAATGTTTTATGCGATTATAAGAAAAATAATAGATTAACATTCAAACAATTAAGTGAGCAAACCGGCATTTCGCCACGTACCTTATATGATATAATAACCAAAAAAAATACCCCCAGTGATAGGGTTTATAAACTTATTGAACAATTTTTGAAATAAAAAGGCAAGAAAATGTAACCTTTTTGATTTGGCCACGTATACATAGGTATAATTTAAAACTTAGCAAAATGAAAACGATAGCACAAATCGCAACCGAAATAAGAGAACACTTAGAATGTGGCTATACTTATTATTTTAATGTTGAAGATTCAAAAGGCAATACAATTAAGATTAGAGTGAGTAATCATTCAGCTAATAGTCAAAATAATTCAGAAAAAACTTTATCATTTATTACCGAAAGAACAGAACAAAAAAAATCTGCTTATAATAAAATGATTGATGAATGGGCAATTTTAGAAAACGGGTTAACTGATACTTATGAAGAAATTGAATATATTTTAGAAAATGAACTTGGTTATTAAAAATTAACTTATAAATATAATAATTTAAAACTTAGCGAAATGAAAACTTACAATGTAATAGCAAGCAAAGAAAAAGAACCAAAAATTGAAGTAATGTATGCCTTTAATGGTCAATTTGGTATTGAAACAACCCACTCAAAAGAAGAAGCTTCTTATTTTAACGAAGCTATTAAATTAAATGTAACAGTAAGTCATATGTTCCCTGGACCAATTCAAGAGTGGAATAAATATATAGATACTTGTGTAATTGATACTTTGAAAGAACAAGGTATTACATATACTAATATTTACGGTACTTTTTTAAAGTAAAAAACTAATATTCATAAATTCAAAAACTTAGCAAGATGAAAACGATCGAAACAGACAAAGGCACATTGATTTTTAATTCAAATTTCTACGTAATCGTAAGTAATAACGGTAATCATACCGGGCACAACAGAATTTGGACACTTTGGGCTTATGGGTATGATATGAAAATAGCCGCTTTGAATGATTTAAGAAAAGAAATATCTAATAATTCAGATATGAAGTTTGGCCTTACATTTTCAAAAATTGTAACACCCGAAGAACTTTGCGAGATTATTAACTCTGATGAAGTCGTAAAATATCTCAATTGTTTTGATATTTCATAATTAAAAAGGCAAATATTTGTAACCTTTTTTTGGTAGTATCGTATAATATGTATAATATTACAATATAATAATTTAAAACTTAGCAAGATGAATGCAATTAATTGTTTAGAATACAGCGACGTACAAAACAATGATTCAAAGAATCAAATCGTATTACCTTCAAGCCCTGACATTTGCCCGATATGTGGCAAAAAGACCGTAAAAGGGGCTTATTACTGTGAATGTTCAGATCTTGACTGTGAATATTGCGAAGAGTACGCAGAAGAGCACGCATGTCAAACGATGATACAGGCCAACATAGCCAAGATTAATGAAATAGACGAACTTTTAAAAAGAAACAATATTTAAAACATACGGTAATGAAAAGCGATATCATTTTAAAGCTCAACGACGCCATAACTTTAGGCACCACAGCTAACAAACTGCAAGGGTTCGAAAGGGCTTTTACCCTTGCAACGGCAACCCAACAGTTAAAAGACCTGTTAACGGTCGAATACATGAAGCCTATACTTGAGCTTCAAGGTAATAAATTAGGGTTTAGAACCGATAAAGATAACGAGGGCGGTTACAAGTTAGAAGTTGTTAAAAACTGTCTTATTGAGGCCGTATTAACCGGTGTGCAGATGGTGGGCAACCAGTTTAACATTATTGCCTCAAATTGTTACATCACAAAAGAAGGTTTTGGTTATTTGCTCAATAATTATCAAGGGTTAACCTTTGAAATTATACCTAAGTTACCAAGGGTCTCAAGTGATAACAAGAGCGCAGCAATAGCAATGCAAATAAACTGGCAGTTAAATAGCAATGCGAAACAAACGCGCGAAATTGAATTCCCTATTAGGATAAACGAGCGCATGGGCCTTGATGCGATCACCGGCAAAGCAACACGCAAAGCCCGTGCATGGTTGTATAATTCGATTTCAGGCCTTGAAATATCTGACGGCGACATACAAGATATAAAAGCCGAAATAATCGACATGAAAACACCACTTTTAGAGCCAAAGGCTAAAGACGGTTACAAAACAATACAAGAGGTACAAGAAGACCTTTTACGCGGTGCCTTGACCAAAGAACAGGCCGACGAGATTATTTTAAAACTTAAATAATATGGGTGACATAGGCGAATTTTATCATGATTTGAGAGACGAGAAAAAAGAAATTCGTTTGAACTTGGTTGAAACATTTGAAACTCATATTTTGCCTCAATTAGAGGCCAAATATGATGTTTTTAAAGGTAAAAATTCAAATTATATTATTGATTCTGAACTAGGGGTTATTGAATATTTTCCAAAATCTCAAAGGCTTCTGATTAGGGCAGAAAATAAATGGCTGTCAAACGGCTTAAACTGGTTAAAAATTAATTTAAAACTTAAATAACATGTTAGAAATGCAAAAAGTACCTGAATGGTACCAAGCCCGTTTGGGCAAATTTACAGGGTCAGAATTTTTTAAGCTCATGACCTCTGGCCGCCGCGATATGACAGAGGCCGAACTTGAAACCGAAAAAGCCGCAAAGGGTAAACGTAAAACGGTTGACACGCTTTTTGGTGACGTAGCAATAACTTACATCGAAGATAAGCTTGCTGAAATAACAACAAACGGCACCTGTATTGATTATAAGAGTTTTGAAACAAAAGAGATGAAATGGGGCACCTATAACGAGCCAAAAGCAAAAGAAGTGTTTAGTGAGAAAACCGGCCTTTTAATTAAACCGTGTGGTTTTATTGATATATCAGAGCGGTTTGGCTGTTCTCCCGACGGTGATACCGAACCCGCCGCCCTTGAAATTAAATGCCCGTATAATACCACTATACACAACCGTAATTTAAGACTAAAAACGGCGCAAGATTTGAAAGAATTGCATAAAGACCACTATGTACAGCTTCAAATCGAAATCTTGGCATTAAAGAAGCAAAAAGGTTATTATGTGAGCTATGACCCGCGCAATAGCGGTCCCCTTCAAATGAAAATATTAGAAGTTGCCCGCGATGAAGAAATGATAAAAGAGATTCTTTACCGAAAAAACGAAGCTATAAAAGTATTAAATTCATTCTTTGACCAGCTTGTCATATTCATGAACGATGATCATAATACCCGCTTTGTTAGATTGCCTATCGTCGCTTAAAGACGGTACGATAAAGATAGTTTTTGAAACCCAAGAGCTTAAACCCTCGGATGTTGGCTTACTGTTCAGCTATCGAAAGGGTTTAGGCTTTTTGGCGTTCAAACCTGAAACCTTTGACCCTGACCAGGTTGAAATAATTGAAAGCTTAAAAGTTGATGATTTTGAAGGCCAAAAATCAGATTCAAAGAGACAGAGAGATATTTTATTTCGGCTTTGGCAGCGCAATAATTGGGGTTATACAGATTTTAACCTTTATTATAAGTTCAGAATGAACCAGATAGCCGAAACCCTCAAAAGTGAATTTCTTTAATGTATTATTAGTGAGTACATTGTTAAAATTATAATGTTAAGTTAATTAAAGTTTTGTTTAATGGTTTGTATTTATCGACTCAATTTTTTATATTTGCCTTAACCTTAATATAATTTACTAACACATAATAATATACTTATGAAAGCCAAAAAAGTAACAGAAGTACTAAAAACATCCGATTATGACAAGTTTACAATTTTAAATGGCAATAGGGGCATAAATCAAATGCATGTCCGAAATCTTCGTAAATCGTTTCAAAATTCGTATTTGCTTTGTCCTATTCTTGTAAATGAAAAGTTTGAGATTATTGACGGCCAACATCGATTTTTAGCCGCAAAAGAGTTGAATTATCCAATTTTTTACATTCAGGTCGTTGATTATGGGCTTGAAGAAGTAAAAACACTTAACACAAACGCCATAAACTGGCAAAAAGAAGACTATTTAGCCGCTTATTGTGATTTAGGCTTTGAAGAATATATAAAATTTAGAAAATTTAGAAATGAATTCCCAGAGTTTGGGATAAGGGGCTGTGAAGTCATTTTAACAGGTAGATTAAAAGCTAGTTCTGACTCAACTTTAGTTGAGCTTATGTCTAATACCAATCCAAGAGGACGTTATTACCGACATTACTTTGAAAATGGTGAGTTAGTCATTCCCGACTATGATAAATCTGTTGAAAATGCGCGTAAATTAATGGAAGTTAAAAAGTATTATAGTGGCTTTAACCGTTATACATTTGTTTGTGCAATGATTGGCATTTTTAGAATTAACCAATATGACCACAAAACATTTATAAAACGCCTGGCAGCAAACCAAACCCTTATGTTCAATTGTATGACCGTTACGCAATATAAGTATGTCATTGAAACGATTTACAATAGTAAAAGCCATGAAAAAATTTCATTGAGGTTTTAAAACAACTATCATATTATACTAATATTATGGAATCAACTAATAATACAACTGGTACACAATTAATCGAATTAAACAGGCTTTTAATTTTATTGATCAATACAGGTTATGAGATTCATCAATTAATGCATAATTGGGAAATTGATTGTGGTGGTTGTGATAATGATTGTAAAAATTGTAAGATTGACAAAAACGCAGTTGATTTATTGAAATATTCACCGATCAAAAAAGATATTTTTGTCTGTATCCATAGACTTTCAGAAATTAAAGCGGTATTGGATTTGACAAGTGAAATAGATACGCAAAAAAAATACATGCTGATAATGGGAAGGTTTAAAAATTTGCTTGATGAAGAAATTTTAAAGGATGACCAACGGGAAAATCAATAATCATGAAAGTATTTGGTTATTATATTTTAGAGGGTACAACCCCGGTGCCGGTTTTTGATATCTTGGAATGGGGCGAAAAAATGCAATCTTGCAACCGTATTGTTGCCCGTACCACCTATAATAAAATTCTTGTTTCAACTGTTTTTTTAGGGTTAGACCATTCTTGGGAAGGGTCGCCGCCTATTGTTTTTGAAACGATGATTTTTGGCGGTAAATATGACCAGTATCAAATGCGTTATGCAA
>Ga0187878_1004924_pt1 | contig 10139 bp, 13 predicted proteins | sample June2016WEW_17_1_FD_132979 | JGI IMG/M metagenome (GOLD analysis project Ga0187878, IMG submission 132979) | Peatland microbial communities from SPRUCE experiment site at the Marcell Experimental Forest, Minnesota, USA - June2016WEW_17_150 | ecosystem: Environmental > Terrestrial > Soil >...
AGTAAATGATCTCTCCCGGATTGGTGACTCCTGGCCCGAGTCAAATGATTCCTATCTCATCTGGTTCGACAAGATAGAAAGAGAATATTTGTTCACACTCAGTGATTTGCAGAGTGTGGCAGATTTTCGACAAATCAATCGATTTGATGACGGCGGAACTTATCTAGTCTCGCGCAGGCAATAGCTGCACTATCCTCCTGCCCTTTTTCACTGACCACGCTAGGCTAGGCGCAGCCGCCTGATGTATACCGGGCCTGGTCGGACGATCTATACCACGCGGGATTAGTCCTCTGAAAGTCAATTTGCCCCACCCCAACCGGGACCACCTGAATTAATTTGCTATGGACTTCAGATCGGCCGAGAGCCGGGGTACAGGTTGTCGGCCGGAAGAATGAGCTACTGCAAAAGGCAGCGAGGTGCGCTCAACAGCCGCGGGCTGCCCGACTTGCGGCTTCGTGCCCTTGCAAGACCGAGGACTAGCGTATCACCAAGCTGCCAAAGGCCATCGTAAGATCGAGATCCACTCGGTTTTCGCCTGTGGCGTAGCCGGAGGACACGAAGTAGTCACCTTCCGGTCGGAACCGGGTGGAAATACTTCGCCCCGCCAGGGCGGTCGAAACATGGATGCGCGCTTCCATGCCCGGCGGAATCGAAACGAGGACTTGGCCGATGCCCCCAGAGATCTTGGCTGGAAAACGTCCCTGGGATGGCAGGTAGACCGCGAACTGACCCATGCCCGCCGAAAGATCCAGGTTGGTCAGCCTCAGATTGGTCAGGTTGAGGTCAACCTCCCCAATTCCGAATTGCATGTGTAGCCCCGTGGGGACCTGGTCGTTGAGATGAACATCCCAACTGTAAAGAGAGCCGGGCCGGACCACCGGGCCAAGCGAGATTCCCGTACTTCGGATCGTCGCGACCTCGGTCTCCCCTTCGGTGGCGAAGCTGTGCACGATTTGGTCGCCGGCCAGAGGATGGAAGGTCCCTTCGAGAAGCAACGAAGAAGACGAGAACGACCCCAGGTGAATCGATCCAACCGCTGGAATCAGGGTAACCTCAGCCGCGTTTGCCTGTGTGAGGGGCTGGGTGACCGTTTCGCCCGCGACCGGCTCGCCGGCTGGCTGCTCGATCGCGACAAGCCAGACCGCGCCCCCAATCAGTGCCACGATGAGAACGAAGGCCAGCAAAGTTCCCCAGGCGGAGTGGCGACCCACCAGCAGGTCAATCCCTATCGCCACCAACAAGACCGGCCAGATCTCAAGGAGCAGCGCCCAGATCGAATACGACAGTATGCCCAGGTTGTTGAGCAACAGGATCAAGCCCAACCCGACCAAGCAGATCGGACCAACCAGCCCTCCTCTCCGGTGGGGTCTGTTCATGTCAGTCTCTTCTGCTGCCCCGTACAAGCAGGGCCACCCCGGCCGCCACCAGCAAGAGAGGCCACAGGACGGCCAGGCTCACCCACTGAAGCCAGCGCAGCCCCAGGTTCTGGAGGAAGTAAAGCGCGCCCACAAGGATGAGCACCACCCCCACGATCACGGCGAGTCTGGAATCCGGGCGCGCCAACCCGCCTCGCAACTCCGCGCCCATCGTCCGCGCCCGCTCGGCGATCTCCTCGGCGCCCGTGCGGATACTCTCCTCTACCGGGCCCCCGGGGACTTGTCCCTCGGCGGGCACCAGGACCCACAAGATGAAATAAATGAGAACACCGGCACCCTGCCCGAATACCAGGAGCAAGAAAAAGATGCGGATGAAGATGGGATCGATGCCGAGGTAACTCCCCAGCCCCCCGCAGACTCCGCCCAGCATGCGGTCCGTTCTGCTTCGGTAAAGACGTCGCCCCATTTGCCCTCCTCCGGGAGGATCTCCCAATGGTTGTTCAGAACCCCACCCCGCAATCCAGTCGGCCTCCTGCAGGAGGTTGTCCCGGGCGCGAAGTAGGCCCAGCCTCAGCCGGCCCCGCGGGAACCACCAGTCCAGTCAACTGACCCGCCCTCTCCGACCCAGGGGGGGCCGAAGCGCGAAACCGGCGCAGTGGGCAATCCAGCCCCGCCGCTTGATCCAAGCGGCCTCAGCAGGTTGAGGCAGAGACGGGCGGCATGGCCCCCCCCTCCCTTGCCCATGGCTCCTCACCTTCGTCCTGGACCTTGAGACCCAAACCACCATCGATCGGCCAAGCCGAGTTGCTCTTCCTCTCGGCGTGAACCCAAGCTCAGTGCACCTCTATCGAGCCGACTCCGCTGTCGATGACCGCATCGACCTTGTTGACAGCCGTCTCAAAGTCGGGAGATTGGTACACATCGCCCAGGCGCGGGAACCGCGAGGTATCTACGGTGATCCCGGAGAGTCCGCGGCGTATCCAGAATCGGCCGCCCACTTCCAGTGGAACGTGCAATGCGACCGAGGCCGCCCCTGCCCGAATCGAGACCTGGGTGCGCCCCGCGTTGGCTGGCAGCGTGATCTGGGTGGAACTCGCACCGGTCCGGAGGTCCAGCCTCTGCACTTTCATGTCCGTGAGATCCAGCGTCGTCTCGCTCGCGCCCCCCTCCAGTTCCAGCTCCAGAGGAATCGAGCGGCTTACCCCCAGAGACCAGTCCAGCATGCCCGGCAACCAACCGCCAGCAAAGCCAAAGCGAAACTCGTCCGAGACACGCAGGCGGACGGCGAGCAGACCGCCCTCCAGCCTCTCGTGATGGCTTAGCCCTCCTCCGAAGTCCCCGCCCACGATCGAGTCTGGCCGCGCGCTCCCATCGAGGTGAAGCCGACCGGCCCCATGTCGAATCCTCACGCGGGCACGCGAGGCTCCCTGGAGCGGGATCTCGACATGCTCCACCCGGGCGGAGCCCCGGCTCATGCTCGGGCGCAGGAGGAACCAGACCCCAACCAGGATGAGGAAGGCAGGGAAGATCAGCTGCCAAGCATTCGCCCTCAGCACCCCCAGGTTGCCCAGGAGCAGGAGCCCCCCGACAACAATCAAGACCACGGCCCAGAAGATACTCGCTCTTCTCATTGAGCAGCCCTCCCTTCTTCAGGCAGCAATCTTTACGCTCTTTCGATCGCCGCAATCTCGGGCACGGCGGTGGCCTATCCCCGCCGGAACCCGAATAACCTTCGCAGGAGGATCAAGAGGCCGAGAAGGATCAGCAAGATCGGCCAGTAGGCCCCGAGCAGATTAACCCCGCCCAGGAAGGAAGCGAAGATAAAGAAAAGGATGAGGCTGACAAAGATTAACCAACCCCCTCCCTCCATTGATTCGCGAGGCCTCTCGCCCAGGATGCCCATCAAGATCATGCCTACCCCAACCAAGCCGGGGATCAGCGCCCACAGGTATGCCCAGCTTTCCCAGGCCCCGGTCAGATTGGACCAGTAGAGCAGGCCACCGATTCCGCCCACGATGCTGGCGGGCACCGCCATGCCGGGTGCTCCGACCAGAAGTCCAAAGACGAAAAGCAAGAGTCCCACCCCCACAACGATCAGCGGCCAGCCTGCCGGACCGCGGAAGAGATCTCTCCACTGCGGTATCGCTTGAATGCCAAAGAGGAATAGGCCGAGCAGGATCAGGAGGATCCCGCCCGTCGAGCTCGTCCGACGGGGTGCGCTCATCTCTCCTCCTCTGCGGGGAAATCGGGTTCCCTCCCCCTGGTCCGCACGGAGGCCCTGCTGGCAACCGGAGCATAGGAGGAAGGGTCCCGGAAAGTGTCGCTCATGCGGACATAGGAGTATACGCAACAGACTTCGCCGGGTTTCTCCAGGAAGTACCCCCCTTGAACCTCACGCCCGCCCCTCTCGCCCCGGAATTGCGCATCCTGGGGGGGCGGGCGGAGATGGTCGGCATGCGCTCGTCCAAAGGGGCCTTGTAGGTGGAAGGGGGAACCGTCGGATCTGTCACACCCCTGCGGAGGGCACAGCCTAATGCCGGGCAGCGCTGGCCCCACCCGGGACATGCGCTCCGGTCTACCCACGGCTCCGCACCCCTGGAGGCGGGGATCCGCCCCTCTGGCCCTGGAGATCAAGTCTTTCCAATTCCTGCCCCTGTTCTTGCCCGTGGAATCCGGCGTGTCCTGCCTTGGGCGAGTACGCGGTCCTCGGACCAAGCCGAGCACGCGAATGAAGTTGCGCGCTCAAGCCCAATCGATTCTTTCGAAGAGCTGAATTCCAGCTCCTGTCGCCCACCCCACTCCGGGGGATATCCTAAGACAAAGATCGACGTATCCCTCGAGTCGCTAAGCCACGAGACAAGACCCCAGGGGCCAACGCAGTGGCAGATTCCGGGAATTCGCCAGGCCCGAGAGGCCCCTGCCGCGCCGAGGGTAAGCCTGGAAAGTCGAGAGGGATGCCGTGCTTGGCCCGCTCAGCCGGTGGGCATGCCCATCCCCTCCGCGGGATGATCTGTCTCGCAGTGCTTCCGCGCACTGGGTGTGTGGCGGGAGAGGATCCTCCTCCTCAGGTTAACGGTTCGATCTGGCTCAGCTTCTCGGCGAGTTCCTGGCAAGGCAGGCCTCGGGGCCCTGTGAGACGTTGTCGAGGCGCTACCTCTTGGCCCTGCGGGGTCAGCGGACACGAATCTCGCGGACGTCCTTCACCCACTTCGCTGGGGGGAGGAACTCTCCGGCCAGATCCAAGGTGCCGTGATCAGTCAAACGCAGAATGACTTGCGACGAGATGTCCGTGTTGGAGAGGTCGATCGAATTCTTCCCCACCAGAGTGAGCGTCTCGAACTTCCCCACCCCCGTGGCTTCCAGGACCTCTTCCAGCGGGGGTCCACTGGCCTGGGTGCCGGCGATCCGCAGTGTGGCCTGGGGAAGGGCCCTGAGCTGGCGCAGGCTGAGACGGACCGATGTTCCCCCCGGAAGGAGAACCGTGAGCAGCGTTGAGCCGCTCGCCGAGGGCGAAGCCAGGCCCCCGGAAGGCCCCTTCTGCGCCGCCAGCATTGGGTTGGCGCCAGCTAGGTTGTAGCTGCAGCTGACCAGCCCAAGGGCCAGAGCCAGCAGGCTGCTCATCTTCAACGACATCCCCGACGGCCACATCAACAAGTGCTTCACCTTCGATCGCCTTCCTTCCACACCGCTTCTCCTCAGAGGGTGATGACCTTGTGCGCGAGACCTTCCGCCTCCAGGATGTCTCCCAGTCCTCCGACGATTCCCACCTTCACACTCGCGGTCAGGCCATAGAATCCCAAACATGTGCTGCAGGCAATGAGGTTCACGCCTTTCTGCTCCAGATCCCGCAACGCGTCCAGGACGGGGGAACCCTCGGTCACGAGCCTGACCCCCTCGGTGTAGAAACAGATCGCCGAGGGAAGGGATCCGTTCTGAATGATCATGTTCAGGTAGTTCTCCAAAAGCTTCTTTTGCAGACTCTCGTCCCCAAACCCCATGCCGTTGCGAGTGATCAGGAGGACGGTCGAGGAGAAATCTGGGACCTTTGCCATTCTTGCCTTTCCCGCTTGCGTCGAGCTCAGGAATCCGAAGAGGGGCCGGGCTGTTCCCGGCCTAGAGAACCTTCCAGTGCAGGATGTCCAAGATTGAACCTCGCCGATCTCCGGCCGGCTTGAGGACGGCTTCGACCTTCATGCCCGAGCGCAGCAACACCCCTTCGGGCGCCTGAAGGTAATGAAGCAGGACGCCGGAAGCGCCCTCCAGGCGGACCAACCCAACCCAGCACGGGGTCTCCAGTCGGTTGCCATCCAGATCCAGGTAGACCCGGGTGAAGGAGACCAGTTCACCCCGCGGCCCCACCTCCATCCAACTCGATTCGGGCACAGGCTTCAGGCACCGCTCACAATACATCCGGGGGGGCACGTAGGTCACCCCACATGGCTCGCAACGCGCACCCAGGATCTTGCCCTGCTCCTGGAGGGCGCGAAGGAAGCGTTCGCCGGCAATGCCCGCCGTGTAGCGATGCCAAACCGGGATGGAGCCCTTCCATGCCCTGGCCTCGGTCGGGTGTTCGAGCGTGTCCGCAAACGTCATCGTCCGCCTCCCCATAGGTCAAAGCCGAGCCGCTAGCCGATCGGCTTGAAATAGCGGATGTCGGTGATGCTGCCCTCCCGGTCTTCGGCCGGCTTCCACACCGCCTGAACGCGCATTCCCATTTTGACTTTCTCGGGCGCCACCTCCCCCAGGAGGTGCAAGATGCCCATGCCCTGGGAAGCGCCATCCATGGCAATGACGGCTGGCACCTGCGGCTGTTCAAGTCTCACCATATCCCAGCGCACATGGACCAGCGAATACGTGTTCACCGTTCCAGTCTGGGCGAGCGTGACCCATTCCGCTGTCGGCCGGAAGCACAGCTCGCAAAACATCCTCGGCGGAAAAAGGATTCGCCGACAGGAATGGCAGCGCCGCCCAACCAGCCGGCCACGCCGGAGTTCCTCAAGAAAGCGCCCGATTGCGATCCCCGTGTCCCAGGCGTACTCCGCTTTGCCCTTCCACGTTTCCACCAGGACCTGGCCCGCTTCGAAGTCCTTCTCATGCAGCCCGGTCGTGGAGTAAACCCATTGATCCATCATGGCCCTTCCTCCTCACTTCCCCATGACCACGACTGTGCCCACTTGCATCAGGTCTCCCCAGGCCTGCGCGACGCCCCGCCTCGGGTTCCCAGGAACCTGCCTTGCGCCCGCCTCGCCGCGCAGCTGCCAAAAAAGCTCGGCGACCTTCATCAGGCCGGCGGCTGCGATGGGGTTGCCCACTCCGAGCAAGCCGCCCGAGGGGCACACGGGCAAGTCGCCGTTCCGCTGGGTAATGCCCAGGGCGGTCGCCTCGGGTGCCTTGCCCTTGGGGAAGAGCATCAGCCCCTCGAGATGATGCAGTTCCTTGTAGTCAAATGGGTCGTAGGGTTCCGCGATGTGTATTTGCTGGCGCGGCTCGGTGATGCCCGCCATGCGGTAGGCCATCCGCGCCGCTTCCTCCACATAGGTCGGGTAGGAAAGGTCCCGGTTGGTCCAGTAGGCGGAGTCCAGGTTCCAGCCCACGCCCTCGATCCACACGGGCTGGGGGGTCACCCGCCGAGCGACATTGTCCGCCGCCAGCACCACGGCCACAGCTCCGTCCGTCACGGGGCTTACGTCGAGTCTCTGGACCGGCCAAGCCAACACCTCGGAATCGAGGATATCCTTGAGGGTGATATTGCGATCCCCCAGGAGCGAGGCGGGGTGGTCAGCGGCGTTGCGCTTGTTCTTGACGGCCACCTGGGCGATGTCCTCCTTGCGCAGGCCGTAGCGCTGCATGTAGGCGTTCATCTCCAGGGCAAAGATCCAAAGCAGGTTGGGCCCCAGGGGTCTTTCGATGAAATTGTCAAATATCGTGAGGAAGGCACCTTGCGGGTGGGGCTGCGCGGGCGACATCTTTTCCTCGCAGACCACCAAGCAGGTGTCGAACAGGCCCGAGGCCACGTGGTACCAGCCTTGGGCGGCCGAGAAAACGCCGGTTCCGCCTCCCACGTACCCACGCATGTAAGGCTTGCCCCACGCGCCGGCTCCATCGGCCAGCCACTCCGACTTCATGTGAACCCCATCAAAGGCATCCGGACCCGTGCCCATCACGACGGCCTCAATCTGGTCGATGCTCATCTCGCACGATTCCAGCGCCTTGCTGGTTGCCTCCCAGGCGAGCTCCCGCCCCGTTTCCTGAGCTCGGCGGACAAATTTCGTCATCCCGGCCCCGACCACAGCAACCCGTCGCATGGTCATGTCACCCTCCCTCACGCGCTGAGCACGGCGGCGACGCCCACGGCGGTGGGTAACCCGCGCCAGGCGAAGGCCAACCCGGTCGTGACGCCCGGAAGCTGTCGCGCTCCGGCCTGGCCGCGCAATTGGAGCACCACCTCCAAGGCGCGCGACAGCCCGGTGGCATCCAGAAGCGATCCCTCTCCCAGGGCTCCTCCGGAAACGTTGACCGGGATCGGGCCGGAAGAAGCGGTTTGGCCTTCCAGGGTCCACTCGCCCGCTCGTCCGCTCGGCACGAGGCCCAGGGCCTCCAGATGGAGCAGCTCCTTGTGGGCGAAGGAATCATCCACCTCCGCGAAGTCGATCTCCTGCCCGGGAGTTTGAACCCCGGCGATGCGGTAGGCCATTTGCGCGGCCTTGCGGGCGTAGCGCGCTCCGGTCCAATCGCGGGAGTCGAGGGCGGGCGTATCGGTGGCCCAGCCCACCCCTCTCACTCGGACCGGCTCCCCTTTGAGGGTGCGCGCCCTTTCCGTGTCCGCCAGGACGAAAACCAGAGCACCGTCCGCATGCGGGGCCGCCATCAGGCTCGTGAGCGGCGAGGCCAGGGGCGGCGAGGAGAGGACCTCTTCAGGTCCCACCACGGTCCCATGAGCAGCCGAAGGATTGCGCAGCGCGTTGCGTTTGTTCTTGACCACGACCCCCGCGCACTGTTCCTCCGTGATCCGCCCCAAACTGATCAACTCCTGCATCTCCAAGCCCGCCAGCGCGACGGGATGCAGAGCGAGCGGGCGTTCGAAAGTTGGGTCTTCGGCGAAGGCGACGATATGGGGCAAGGACACGATGTTGGAAGCCTTGCTGTGGGCTTCCACGACCACCACATCCATCAAACCCGAGGCGATCTGCATGTAGGCGGCGGCCAGCGCATGCAAACCGTCGCCGCCGATGGTGTGCATGGGCCTCTGGGCTGCCCCAAGCTGATCCGGAGTGTACTCATCATAGATGCTGGTTCCTTCGTGGTAGTCCTCCGCCGCGGTCACAAATCCTTGAACGTCACGACGCGGGTCGATGCCAGCGTCGGCATAGGCGCGCAAAGCGGCCTCAAAAATGAGTTCCTTGTAGGACTGATCGGGCGTGACCGAGCGAAAGCCACTCCATCCCACTCCCACGATCTCGACGGTTCGATTCATCGACCCTCCCTTCCGTCGTCCGCACGAGGCCCACGCACCCTCTGGGTCTGGCCCTCTTCCGGCACGGTCCTCGAGAGAGATCTGCCCGCCGTGCGAGCCCGTGATCCAAGCAACCCGGGTCGGTCCAGGGCAGGCCACAAACGAGGGCTCGCCAGCCCACCCACTACCGACTTACGGGCGAGGAGAGCGAGCCGAACCGACTCTGCTACGGTGCCTTGCCGCCGGGTGGCCGACTCGAAGGCCAAGCGGGGCGGCATCGGAATTGGCTGAGCGCCCGTCCAAGCTCGCGGTACCTTCATTCCCGGGGCCAATTCCCAGCCGGGCCGCCCTGCGAGCCCATGCCCGAAGATTCATCGGGTTCCTAACTCGCCCGACTCCGGCTTCCCTTTTGGTGATGCGCCTCCCTCCGCGACCTCGGCCAAGCTGCCCAAGACTCCATTGACGAACCGCGGGCTCGTTTCCGAGCCGAAGGCCTTGGCCAGTTCTACGGCCTCATTAATCGCCACGCTCGTCGGGGTTTCCCCTGTGATGGCAAACTCCCAAAGAGCGATGCGCAATATGTTCCGGTCGACCAGCGCGATCTGTTCCACCGGCCATTCTGGCGCGTAGCGGGCGATCATCCGGTCTAACTCCTGGCGGTGTTCCAAGACGCCGAGCATCAATTGATGGGCAAACCGCGAAAGCTCGTCGCTCAGAGGGGTAGCCTCGAGCCGTTGCCGCAGGACGGTCCCGGGGGAGTGCGAAGAGGAGTCGACCTCGTAAAGTGCCTGGAGCGCAACGGCGCGCGCCTTGCGTCGGCCCTTCATACTTGCTCGAACCAGGAGGTGGACTCTTGCCCGTTCACCTCGGCCTCTCCTCCGCTCGACCCGCTCCTAGCGAGTCGCAGTCGCACCCTTCGGATCCGTGAACTCGATGTCTTCCAGGTGCACATCCAGCCGGCCCACCTCCAAGCCGATCATCTCGCGGATCGCCCGAGCCACCTCACGCTGCACCTCGCGGGCGACATCCTGAACATTTCCGCCTTGGGCCACGACGATGAAAAGATCGGCGGAGACGGTTTCCCCTTCCGTCTCCAAGCGCACGACCTCGGCCCAGCCTCGCCGGAACAGGCGATTGACCCCGCCCGGAATGGGACTCATTCGAACCACCCCGGGCACACTTAAGGCGGCCAGTTTGGCCACCGTGATCAGCACGCCAGGAGCCACGAAGGTTCTTCCGGGCGCAGGAGAGGTGTCCATCGCAACCTCCTACATCATGGCCATGCCGCCGTCCACCCCCAGCACCTGTCC
>Ga0187878_1004925_pt1 | contig 10138 bp, 5 predicted proteins | sample June2016WEW_17_1_FD_132979 | JGI IMG/M metagenome (GOLD analysis project Ga0187878, IMG submission 132979) | Peatland microbial communities from SPRUCE experiment site at the Marcell Experimental Forest, Minnesota, USA - June2016WEW_17_150 | ecosystem: Environmental > Terrestrial > Soil >...
CCACCAGCTTTCCACCCGCCTGCTCCTTCCGGATGTACGCCAGCTTGGTCTCCGGCGTTGCCTGGGCGAGAAAGTCGTCGACCCCCGCCTGGTTGGCAATGTAAGCAGCCGTCAGGGGATTATCTCCTGTGATCATGACTGTCCGAAGCCCCATCCTTCTTAGTCGCTCGAAGCGTTCTTGCATATGGGGCTTCAAAATGTCCTCAAGAACGACCAGTCCCGCAATCTGGTTGCCATCAGCAACGACGAGAGGAGTTGCGCCCTTAGCTGCAACGCTGCTCACTAATGAATTGAGATCAGAGGGAATGCTGCCACGATTCTCCTCCACAAATTTGATGACAGCGTCGGACGCGCCTTTTCGTATCCGCCGCCCATCAGGAAGATCAATGCCACTCATGCGTGTGTGCGCCGTGAATGGTACGAACTGACTGCCCTGCGGCGCAGTGACTGTCTGGTTTTGCTTTTCAAACAATCTTACGATGCTTTTTCCCTCCGGGGTTTCATCGGCAGCAGAAGCCAGGGCGGCAAGCTGTCCGACGTCGGCGGCCGACATCTTTCCTATGGGCAAGAATGTTGTAGCATTCCGGTTTCCGATGGTGATCGTGCCGGTCTTGTCCAGCAACACGACATCAATGTCACCAGCCAACTCCACCGCCTTGCCGCTCTTCGCAATAATGTTGGCCTGCAGAGCGCGGTCCATGCCCGCGATTCCGATGGCGGCAAGCAGAGCGCCGATGGTGGTGGGAATCAAACAGACCAGGAGCGCGATGAGGGTCGGTATATCAGTGCCGAGACTTTTCAAAGGCTGTTGCATGCCCAGGTACCCCATCATGTACTGCTCGGCATTCCAGGCCATCGGCCAAAGGGGGATCACCACGATAAGGAAGACCAGGGTAAAGGCGGAGAGCAGCAGCGTGAGGGCGATCTCATTCGGGCTTCGCTGACGGATGGCGCCCTCTACGAGTGCTATCATCCGGTCGAGAAACGAATCACCACTACCGCTGGTGATCAGAACGACGATCCGGTCGGACAGCACGACCGTGCCTCCGGTCACGCCTGATCGGTCACCGCCCGCAGCGCGAATGACGGGCGCCGATTCGCCGGTAATCGCCGACTCGTCTACGGACGCAATCCCTTCAATTATCTCGCCGTCGCCCGGTATTGTCTGGCCTGCCTGCACGACCACACGATCCCCTGCTTTCAGAACCGCAGAGGAAACCTCTTCGACGGCGCCGGCTGCGTTCAAGCGATAGGTTACCGTATCGTGCCGTGCCTTCCTGAGTGAATCGGCCTGGGCTTTGCCGCGGGCCTCAGCCAGGGCAGTGGCAAAGTTCGCGAACAGCACAGTCAGAAAAAGCCATGTGTCAAGGGCAATAAAATATGTAATCGGCACCTGGCTTGCCGTTCCTCCCCACGCTGCCTGCACGATATATAACAGAGTCAGGAATGCGCCTACCTCAACTACAAACATTACGGGGTTTTTCCATTGTATGTCCGGCCTCAGCATGACAAACGACTGCTTCAACGCCGCCTTCACTGTTTGCTTCTCCAGGAGCCCCCGCGGTTTTATCCGGCGCAGAGGCCGCTGCAATGGTGAAGGCGCCTTTTGCACAGTTTCTGTAATATCGGGAACGTTATTCATGTCTAACTCCTCATTCGTTCTGCAATTCATGGTAACGATTCTATAGGGCCTTCATTGGCGGTTAGCCGCCAAAAGGAATGGGACCCAGGTGTTCCGCCACCGGTCCGAGTGTGGCGACTGGAAGAAAGAGCAAAGCACCTATGATGATAATCGTCCCGAACAGGAGAAACCCGAAGGTGATGCTGTCATCGCGCAAGGTGCCCAGACCGAACGGGCTTGATTTTTTCGCTCCGAGATATGCCGCCATGGCTATCGGCGCGATGATCGGAAGAAAGCGGCTGAAGAGCATCACCAGGCCCGCTGCAATATCCCAGGGGATCGCCTCCGGCGCCGGGGTTGCAGCATTCCAGAAACCATAGGTGACTCCCAATCCATCAAAGGCAGAGCCGTTATTGGCAGAGGCCGAAGAGAATTGGTACAGCATCTGTGAAAAACCGTGGGCGCCGGGATTGCTCACGGCTTTGAGCCCCCAGTCCGTCGCGGCGAAGAGTCCCGTGGGCATGAGGATCATGAACGGATGGACGAGCAGGGCGATGATCGCAAGCTTCACTTCACGGGCCTCGATTTTCTTGCCTAGATACTCGGGCGTGCGGCCCACCATCATGCCGGCCACGAATATTCCGATGATCAAGTAGAGCAGCATGTTGATCATGCCCACGCCTTTGCCGCCGAAGACGCAATTCAGCCACATTCCCACCATGGGCGAAAGGGCGGCAATAGGGTTGAGGCTGTCGGCCTCGGCGTTCACCGCACCACATGTTACGTCTGTCGTCAGCGCGGCAAAGGTGGCGCCTGCGGATACACCGAAGCGCATCTCCTTGCCTTCGAGGTTGCCCAGATGCTGGTCTACCGGTAGGCCCGGAACAGCCGGCATGGACACAACTGTTTTCCCGCCCGGCGCGGTTGCGTTCGCAATCGCGTATGTTCTTGCCACGGGATGGCTTGTTAATGCCGGGTTCGGCTTCAGCGTGTCAAAGTAGACCGACCAAATGATGGTGCCCGCCATTAATACCACCATGACCGAGAAAATGACAAGGCTGTGCCGGAACTTCCGAAGCATCCGGCCATACATGAGTACAAGGGCAAACGGGAACAACATCATGGACAGTGCGTTAAAAAAGTTCGACAGCCCGGTGGGATTCTCGAAAGGGTGAGCGGAGTTCATGCCGTAAAATCCGCCGCCGTTGGTACCGAGCATCTTGATGGACTCGAGGGCCGCCACTGGCCCGACAACGATGGTTTGCTGCTTTGCTTCGCCCGTGTCCGTTGTCCCCATTGCCGCAGGCTCAAGCGTCGAAAGGCTGTGGGAAGTTTGAAAAGTCATCGGACTACCCTGCGTTATAAAAATAAGACCGATGATAAAGGCAGCCGGGACGAACATGTAAACAAGCACACGCCACATGTCAACGAAGAAGTTGCCTAACGTCACGGAGCTCCGAAAAGCACGGATGATCGCAGTCAGCGCACAGAGACCAATGGCAGCGGACAGAAACATATTGGCAATGCAAAAGAAAATCTGGCTGAAGTTCGACAGATGCTGGTCTCCGGCATAGTGTTGAAGGTTTGTGTTCGTCATGAATGACACCACGCTGTTAAAGATGGTGCTTGGGGCAATCATCGTCTTACTATCCGGATTGAGAGGCATCCACGGCTGGAGCGCCAGGACGAGGAAACCGAAAATGAACAATATGGTGTTGAAAATAAGCAGAGAACCCGTATACTGCTTCCAGTTTTGTGGACCGCTGTCCAGGCGTTTCTCGAACCAGCCAAAAACCGGCAACGGCCGGTATTTTCCGTCCATGATCCACGCCATGTAGCGACTCAAGGGAAACGCAATGACAGTCGCTGTTGCAAGAAGCATGAAGGGCAGCAACCAGGTTTGAATAAACATTGTCTTAACTCCTTTTTTATTTCAATGTCAAAGCCCGCTGCTCAGAACCACTCTGGCCGCACGAGGGCCACAACCAGGTAAACAAACAAGAAAACTGCTACAATTGCTGTCAGATAAATCATTGCTCACCTCACTCCATTGTTTAAATTTTCTCGCAGAATTTCATAAACAGGTAGCATAGCCCCATCGATATAAGGCCCAAGAAAAACATTGCCGGCAGCCAGATTACAAGATTCACCTCGTGTTCCCTCCCTGTGGTTTCTTCTCGTCATTCTTATGTGAATTGGCTTCTGTCGTGGACTTCGGAAGGGTGAAGGAGAAGGTGCTTCCCTCACCCACGCGGCTTCTTACGCTGACTGCTCCTCCGTGTGCCTCGACAATTTCCTTGACTATGGAGAGACCCAAGCCGGTTCCCGTATCGGCTTCCTGGCCGGGCACACGGAAAAATGGATCGAAGATCCTGGAAAGATACTGCTCTGGTATTCCCCTGCCGGTATCCGAAACGGAGAACTCAACGTGTTCTTCACCAGCCTGTGCGGTCACGGTCACTGTATCACCAGATGCGGTGTACCTCAGGGCATTAGACAAGAGGTTGGCGAAAACATGGCCGATCCGCATTTTATCAGCCCGGACATCGGGCAGGTCACCGGGCAGTAGCATGTGAATTTTCACACCATGGCCGAGGGCCGCTCCCCGGAAAGATTCAACAGTCTCTGAGATGATTTGCTGGGGCGTGACTGCACGAAACTCCATAGCCATTTTACCGGATACTATGCGGCTGATATCAAGCAGATTAACAAGGGTATTTTGAAGGCGCTCGCTGTCTTCCCGTGCCGCAATCAAGAGTTCCTGCTGCTTGGGAGTGAGGGGCCCGACCTTTTCATCGAGGAGCAGATGAATAGCCATGCGAATGGATGTAAGAGGAGTTTTCAACTGATGTGATACCGTGGAGATGACGCCTTTTTTAAGTTCGTCTTGCTCCAGCTTATCCGTGACGTCTTTGAGGATAAGGATTATGCCGATGAGTTCCCTTCTATTATTCAGGATTGGGGCGGTTATTGGCCGGAAGAAATGCTCCTCCGCGTCGACGAAGTGCTGTACAACAGCTGCCGCGTCTTCTTTCTCCGAGGCGTGCTCGCCCTTCAGGGCATTTCTGTATAGATCGGTTATCCATTTAAAGGGTACGCTTTCAATTCCGATGTTGCGCTTCAGTCCAAAGATGGTTCCGGCTGTTTCCGTTGCCGTCTCCACTCTTCCCTGCAAGTCGAGAATTGCCACGGCATCCGGAAGATTATCGAATGTCTGCTGTGTCGAGTGCTGAATCCTGACAAGTTTCGCTTCATCGCTGCGGCGGCCTTCCCGCAGACTTGCTGTCATTGCGTTGAATGCCTCTGAAAGTCGACCTATTTCATCATGGGTATCGATCTTAACTATGAGATCCAGATTACCCCGTTTGATATCCTCAGCAGACTGCGTCAAACGTTCAATCGGGCGGAGGATCCATTTGCCGATCAAGAATATGTAGGCGACGGCCATGACAGCGCCGAGAATCAGAAGAAAATACATCTGCTCGCGTGCCCTGGTTGCCTTGTGGCGCGCCTCTTGATTGGCATCGTACATGTTCTGCTGGTTAAGATTAAGTATCGCATCCGCCGTTTCCTTTATATCCCGAAACAGTGGAAACAATTGATTGAAATAAATCTCCCGCCGCTTTTCATGCGGGGTGACTCGATCTTCCATGACTTGAATCGTGGCCTTGTATTTTGCAAAGAGTTCGCTGAGATGGGCGGCCCTCTCTCCTTCCCCAGGGACAGTGATATTATTCAGTTCGATCACCAGCGCCTTCTCAAACTCCGGAAGCTTTCCATCGATGGCTTCCTTTCCCTCCTTTTCATAACCGGAAACGATAAAAAGCGCCCCGCTGTCGATCCGTTCGAGAGATTCTTTCATATCCTGACAGGCGAGGACGCTTTGATAGTTTTCTCGAAGTATAATATCGATCGCATCACCCAGTTCCGTGACCTTCGTAATGCTCTGGATTCCTGTCAGCGCGATGATCAGGAGCAGTCCCCCGAATCCAAGGAATAACTTCTGTTTTAAACTAAACATAGTCTCCCTCCTCGTGTCCTTGTCTCAAAGCAACCTGTATGCCAAAGAGAAATGCAATAAAATCAGGGATTATAGATTTGCGCAAGGCGGTTTGCCTTGCAGTCCGCAAGAAGGCGGCCGCAAATGCCTTGCAAAAGGCAATTTGTAACCGACGGTGTAATTTCTGCAAAGTGCCTGTTCAGATTCCATAGCGTTTCCGGCGTCGCCAGAGGGTTGCCTGATCGACTCCGAGAATATCGGCGGCTTCCTGCAATGATTTTGCAGAAGCAAGGACGCGCCGGATGTGCATCTCTTCCACTTTATCGAGAGAAACAAGATCTCCGGGCTTGGGACAGTCTTCGATGGTCAGCAGCTTCTCCGGCAGATATTCGCTTCCTACTGACTCTGACTTACATAATATGGACGCTCGTTCGATGACATTTCGCAGCTCACGCACATTTCCCGGCCAGGAATAACGGCGGAGCACTTGCAGCGCCTCGTCGCTGAAGCGCTGATGAGCGCAGTGATGGCTTCTCCCAAAGAAAGTGATCAACCGTTGGGCCAGATCGGCAATATCATCAGGCCGCTCCCGGAGCGGCGGGATCTCTATCTGGATAACATTCAGCCGATAGAAGAGGTCTTCGCGGAAACGATTATTCTTTGTTGCTTCCTCGATGTTCATGTTGGTCGCCGTAATCAGGCGAACATCCGCCTTCCGGGTCACATGATCGCCGAGACGTTCATATTCCCTTTCCTGGATAAACCGCAAGAGTTTCGGTTGAACGGAGAGCGGCAGATCGCCTATCTCATCCAGGAATAGCGTCCCTCCTTCGCAGAAGGCGATCCGGCCCAGATGGTCGCGTACGGCGCCTGTAAACGCCCCTTTCACGTGTCCGAAAAGTTCGCTCTCCAGAAGCTCTGCGGAAAGTGCGGGGCATGAGATCTCTGCGAAAGGCTTATTTGCCCGTTTGCTCCACCCATGAATTGCCCGTGCAAGAATACTTTTCCCGGTCCCGTTCTCTCCTGTGAGCAAAACAATTGCATCTGTCGGAGCCACCTGCTTTGCCTGTTCGATAGCCCGCTGCATGATGGGACTTGTCGTGCCGAGGTCCACTTCGGGATTGATGCGGCTCAAGTCTGCCTGGAGGGTATCTACACGCTGCTCCAGCGAACGGAGCTCGGCAACTTTATCCACACAGAGTTTTACCTGGGAAGGTGTGAATGGTTTCGGGATATAATCGGCCGCGCCCCGCTTCATTGCCTCTACAGCCGTATCGATCGATGCATAGGCTGTGATGACGATAACCTTCAGCCAGGGAGAGCCGGAAAGAAGCGCAGGGATGAGGTCGAGACCGCTTTTTGTCCCGAGACGGAGGTCAACAAAAGCCAGGTCAAAGGAACGGCGGGCATTTTCCGAGAGGGCGTCCTCGTAATTGCTTACCGCAACAACCTTGTGTCCTTCCGTCTCCAGACAGACTGAGATGGTCTTGCGAATATTCAGCTCGTCATCGACAATCAGGATGTTCAAGGGCGACGCGGACTCTTCCATTATTCACCTGATGTCTTTCTAAGTTACTCGCCTTTAAAGCATACAAAAAGGATATTGATGGGAACTATCCAGACTTATTTCTCAAACAGCAGTCAGTAATTTTCTATCATTCGTCAAAGATAACTTTTTTAACACAGCCGTTTCCGAAGAAGACGGCAGGCCAGTGAAAAAATAATGGTCTGCCTCCGTCTCGCGCTTACTGACCTTACATCGTAAACCTTCAACCCTCAAGAAATTTCTTCTCATCCCTTGCCTGATGCAAATTAAGACATTGGATTAGTTAGATTAAGCATTTCGCCGATGGAAAAAAAAGGCTGAAGCTGCAACGATAAACTTTAAATAGACGGCGATGCTTCAGTTAAAATGATCTGAAGTTTCGCACTTTTATTTTCAGAGGAAGGAATCTTTGGATCACCGGGCTATGCAAGTCGCAAATCTGTGGCCTCTGGCCGTTTATATGGCGGCAGTCATACTCCTGGCGGCCGCCATGATCTGGCTCTCCTATATCTTGGGCGAAAGACATACGGGCAGGACCACCGGGGAGCCATACGAATCGGGAATTATGCCGACCGGTGGGGCATGGATCCGCTTTGATGTAAAATACTACCTCGTTGCCATGTTCTTCGTCATCTTCGATCTTGAATCCATTTTCATTTTTGCCTGGGCCGTTACCGTGAAGGAGGCCGGCTGGGGCGGCTATCTGGCCATAGTAATCTTCATCGGAATCCTTATGGCAGCCCTGTTCTATCTGTGGAGAATGGGAGCTCTTGACTGGGGAACCTTGAAGCAAGAAAGGCGCACTGGCGGTTAAAAGGAGCAACTGATGATTTTGTCCCATATGGAAAGGAGCCCGACTGGTTCCTTAACCGTAAGAAAAGACACGGGCGGGGATCCCATCGCCCGGAGCGTCGTTCTGGCAAAGCTTCAGGACCTCGTGGCCTGGGGACGCAAGAATTCGATGTGGCCTTTCAATTTCGGCCTGTCGTGCTGTTACGTGGAGATGGCTACGAGTGTCACGAGCCGGTTCGACATTGCACGCTTCGGGGCGGAGATACTCCGGGCTTCTCCACGGGAGGCGGATGTCATGGTCATAGCGGGGACTCCGTTCATCAAGATGGCGCCCTTGATTATGCGGCTCTATGACCAGTTGATGGCGCCGCGCTGGGTGATCTCTTTAGGTTCCTGCGCCAATTCCGGTGGCATGTATGACATCTACAGTGTCATCCAGGGGGTGGATAAGATCCTGCCGGTGGACGTTTACATTCCCGGATGCCCCCCCCGGCCGGAAGCCTTTCTCGAAGGGCTTCTTCTCCTGCAAAAGGCGGTCGGCCAGGAAAGGAGACCGTTGAGCTGGGTCGCCGGGTCTCAGATTATGGAAAGACGGGAAAGACCGTCTCTCCGGGATGAGAAAAGAGACATGCGAAAAAGCCTCACTAACCTTCCCTCTCCTGATGAGATTTGAGGACGCGGATGGACGAAAGCCACCCCATAGTGCTGGATATCCAAAGCCGGTTCGGTGACAGGGAAATCACCCCGCAGCCGACGAAGGACGGTATACCGACGATGTGGGCGCCCCGTGAGCAAGCCCTCCCAATCCTCCGCTACCTGAAGACGGAGATCCCCTCGCCATACCGAATGCTGTATGACCTCACCGCCATCGATGAGCGCGTCCGGTCCAACCGCCGTGGCCAGCCCGAGGGCGATTTCGCGGTTGTCTATCATCTCCTATCCTACGACAGAAATGCCGACATCCGGATCAAGATTCCACTTACGGAAGACGACCTTTCTCTCCCCAGCATAGTTGATCTTTGGCCGTCTGCCAACTGGTATGAATGTGAAGCATGGGACATGTTCGGCATCCGCTTCGACGGACATCCCCATCTGCGGCGCATCCTCATGCCCCTCACCTGGCAGGGGCATCCGCTGCGGAAGGACCATCCGGCCCGGGCCACGGAGATGGGACCCTTCCAGTTATCCGTAGAGAAGGAAGAAAGAGAAGAAAGCGCCCTTCAATTCCGCCCCGAAGACTGGGGAATGTCCTGTCAGGTACCGGATCGAGACTTCATGTTTCTCAACATGGGGCCGCAGCATCCCGGCACCCATGGGCCTTTTCGCATTGTTCTGGCGCTGGACGGGGAGCACATCTGCGATGCCGTACCGGATATCGGCTATCATCACCGGGGAGCGGAGAAGATGGGTGAGCGGCAGACCTGGCATACGTTCATTCCCTATACCGACCGCATCGATTATCTCAGTGGCGTTATGAACAACTTCCCCTACGTTCAGGCGGTGGAGACTCTTGCGGGGATCGATGTTCCAGACCGGGCCAAGATGATCCGCATCATGATGGCCGAACTCTTCCGCATCATGAGTCATCTGGTATGGTATGGGACATTCGCCCTCGACGTGGGCGCCATGTCGCCGGTATTCTACACATTCAACGACCGGGAACGGGCCTTTCGCATAGTCGAGGCCATCTGCGGCGGCAGGATGCACCCCATGTGGTTCCGCATCGGTGGTGTGGCCCAGGACCTCCCCCGCGGATGGGATAGAATCATCCAGGAATTCCTGGACTATCTGCCCAAGAAACTTGACGAGTATGACAAGATGATCATGGGGAACCACATTTTCCAAATGCGCACGAAGGGCATCGGCGCCTGCACCTTGGAGGAGGCCATCGACTGGGGTATGACAGGCCCCAATCTCCGGGCATGCGGCCTGGAATGGGATTTCCGGAAGAAACGCCCTTACTCAGGCTACGAACACCTGGAGTTTGAAATCCCGACTGCTTCCGACGGCGACTGCTTCAGCAGGGCTGTTGTCCGGATTGCAGAGATGCGTCAGAGCCTCCGGATAATTAAACAGTGCCTGGCCCACATGCCTTCCGGTACTTACAAGTCCGACCATCCCCTTGCCACGCCGCCTTTGAAAGAGAAGACGATGCACCACATTGAAACGCTCATCGATC
>Ga0187878_1004927_pt1 | contig 10135 bp, 6 predicted proteins | sample June2016WEW_17_1_FD_132979 | JGI IMG/M metagenome (GOLD analysis project Ga0187878, IMG submission 132979) | Peatland microbial communities from SPRUCE experiment site at the Marcell Experimental Forest, Minnesota, USA - June2016WEW_17_150 | ecosystem: Environmental > Terrestrial > Soil >...
AAGTTTCTTACACCCGCTGAAGTTGAAAATATTAATAAAAAAATGGAGGCTAAAGAGGGGGACGTGATCGTCTTTCTTGCTGACACTCCTTCCGTTGTTCATGACGCACTGGGCAATCTCAGGATTCATCTCGCAAAAAAATTAAATCTTATTGATGCAGGGAAATATTCTTTTACATGGGTAAATGAATTTCCCTTATTCGAATACAGTGATACGGAAAAAAGGCATGTATCAAAACACCATCCCTTTACCTCCCCTGTCATGGAAGACCTTCCTTTGCTTGCTAGTAATACCGGCAAAGTCAGAGCAAGGGCCTATGATATTGTCTTGAACGGGACAGAGATAGGTGGAGGAAGCATCCGTATCCACAGGCAGGATATCCAGTCCATGATTTTTCGTGTTTTAGGTATGGATGAAGCAGAAGCCGGGAAGAAGTTCGGCTTTCTCCTCGATGCCTTAGAGTATGGGACACCTCCCCATGGAGGCATTGCCATCGGTTTTGATAGGCTGGTCATGATCATGGCAGGCGTTGAGAGTATAAGGGATGTCATTGCATTTCCCAAAACACAGAGAGCAACATGTCTTCTCACAGATGCGCCATCGGAAGTAAGCCTTGAACAACTGATGGAGCTTTCTCTGAAAATTGTCTGATTTTCATATATATTTCTATTGACAAGATGGCCTTATATTATTATTTTAACTAAGAAGAAGAAAATATTTGCTATTTTGTCGTAGGACAAATAGGGGTAAAGTGCATGTTGGATTATCAATGGCTTGGCGCTTCCTTAACTATGTTCACCTTCATAAGTCTTATGTTTGTTTTCCGAGGGTGCACAAAACGACCGACAAAAACAGCTGTCCTTGAAGAAAAGGCTGCTGCCGAACAGAAAGCAGCCCAGCCTGAAGTAGTTGAAACACAGGCAGTCAATGAGAAAAAGGCAGGTGCGGCTAAGCCATATTTAGCCGCAAAGGAAGCAGATTTACCGTTAGACTGAAACCCGACGCATATTCCCAAAGAGGGCACAACTGGTTTCAGGGTGCCCTCTTTTTTTTAAAAATAAATGGAGCATTTACCATGGCAAAATGGAATAAGGAAAAAAGAGTTCTCGATCATGAACACACAAGGTTCTGGCAACTGGAACTCAAGGATGTGGAGGAGCCAAATTTACAGAAGGGTGTATTCCCCTATGATGAGGTTAGCAGGATTGACTTTGACCATAAGATAATCCCGATAAACCCTGCTGAAGACATATTCATAACGGATACTACATTCAGGGATGGGCAGCAGGCACGGCCGCCGTATTCGGTAATGCAGATTGTTGATCTGTACACCTTCATGAGCAAGTTAGGTGGTGAAAACGGTGTGATCAGACAATCCGAATTCTTTCTCTACAGCAAGAAAGACAGAGAAGCAGTGACGAAATGTCTTGAACTCGGCCTGAAATATCCCGAGATTACCGGCTGGATCAGGGCTCAGAAAGAGGACATAAAGCTTGTAAGAGAAGCCGGATTGAAGGAAACGGGCATATTAACTTCTGTTTCTGACTACCACATTTTTCTCAAGCTTAATGAGACGAGAAAGAAAGCATTTGATGATTACCTCGGCATTGTAAAAGATATTCTTGCTGAAGGTATTGTGCCCAGGTGTCACTTTGAAGATATAACAAGGGCTGAGATATATGGATTTTGCATCCCTCTGGCCATTGAACTCATGAAGCTGCGTGAAGAAAGCGGCATCGACATAAAGATCAGGCTCTGCGATACTATGGGTTATGGCGTAACCTATCCGGGTGCGTCACTGCCGCGGAGTATCGATAAAATGGTCAGGGCCTTTATCGATGAGGGCGGCGTTCCCGGTCATCTGCTGGAATGGCACGGCCACAACGATTTTCACAAGGCCCTTATCAATGCTACAACAGCCTGGCTTTACGGTTGCAGCGCAGCAAATGGAACCTTGCTTGGACTGGGAGAGCGTACCGGCAATGCCCCCATAGAAGGCCTAATCATTGAATATATCGGATTGAGGGGGACAAACAACGGTATTGATACTACAGTTATTACCGATATTGCCCAATATTTTGAAAAGGAAATTGGTGTAAAAATTCCCACTAATTTCCCCTTCGTCGGTGCAGAATTTAATATAACGAAGGCCGGTATACATGCCGACGGTCTCATCAAGAACGAAGAAATATATAATATCTTCGATACGACCAAAATACTGAAGAGACCCATCGTGACTATGGTCACCGACAAATCCGGGAAAGCCGGCATAGCTCACTGGATAAATGCACGTTTAAGCGAAAAAGGCAAAACCGTAATCGATAAAAGACATCCCGGCGTTTCGAAAATCCATAAGTGGGTTATGGATCAATATGAATCCGGCAGAGCAACAGGGATTTCCCACGAAGAACTTGAAAGAATGGTCCGGAAGTATCTGCCGGAACTCTTTATGTCCGATCTGGAGAAGATCAAATTCATGGCGACACAAGCTGCTATGGATGTCGTCAAACAGGTAATCGATCATCCCGTAATGAAGTCCATGAAACCGGAGCTTCAGGAACCGGTCATGCAGCAGTGTATTGAAGAGAACCCGTCCATTCAGTTTGCCTATGTAGTAGATATGAACGGGAAGAAGACAACAAAAAACATTACCAATATTGCTGACAGGGCAAAATACGAAAACTACGGAGTCGGGACGGACCAGTCAGACAGAGAGTGGTTTATTAAGCCTTTACAGAGCGGCAAGATGCATGTGACCAATTTCTATATATCAAAAATGACGGGGGCGCTTTGCATAACTGTTTCCGCTCCTCTTGCCGATGATAATGATGAAATGGTAGGCATCTTCGGTGTGGATATAAAGTTTGAAGATCTTGTTAAGAGGGTAGAAGATATCGCGGAAGCCACGCATATCGCCCTGAGGGAAGAATATGAGGCAAAATCGAGGCTGGACCGCTGGCTTTAGAACCTCCATTCTTCGTCGACAATCCACTGATCGTATGGACAGGCCTTTGTATACCTGGATGATAATGACAGCTCCCTGACAAACCGGGAAGGAATCTGCATTATATTACCCATTCCTCTTGCATAGTTCACAAGAGGGTAGCAGAGGTAAAGCTGATCTTTTGCCCTCGTCGTTGCTACGTAAAAAAGCCTTCTTTCTTCTTCTTCACCATCCGGGTCTTTCAGGGCCCGTGCGAGCGGCAACATTCCATCGGAACACCAGATCATAAAAACTACCGACCATTCGAGTCCTTTTGCCTGATGGATCGTACTGAGGATAACCTTGTCTCCATTTGTGTCATCCTGTTCAGGCTCATTCACTTCGGTCATGTTCGTTAACAGTGACAATTCACTCAAAAAATCTTCCAAAGAAAAAAACTTAGTCGAGAAATTACACAACTGTTCCAGGTCATCTTCCCTTGATGCCGCATCGGTATATCTCTCCTGAAGGTAATCATGGTAACCGTTCTTTAGTAAAATCCCGATAATCTCCGATGGACTTGCAGGTAAATTATTTTTTAGTTTTCCGAGCGTATCCTGGCACCTCAGAAGGCCCTCTTTCGCAACTTTCGGTGCGCACTTCAGAAAATCATCGCCGAGCGCCGCTTCCATGGGGCTTTTCTTTGATAACAAAAACTTCCATAACTTCTCAGCCGTTATTTTTCCGATCTTACTGTAAAGTCCGAGCACCCTTTTCCATGCCAGCTCATCGTAGGGATTCACGATGATCCTCATATAAGCCGTCACATCCTTAATATGGGCCTGCTCAAAAAAACGTATGCCGGAGCGGATTTCAAAGGGAACTCCCCTGCGCACCATTTCCATCTGAAGTTCCATGGAATGGTAGTGAGCCCTGTACAGTACGGCAATTTCACTAAGGGGTATGCCTTCCCTTATCAACTCAAGTATCCTCTGAGCAACAAAATTGGCCTGCTGCATAACGTCTTTTAACGGTATGAGAATCGGCCTTAGGCCCGTTTTTCTCACCGATCTGAGAGTCTTTTGATACTGCTTATCATTGTTGACAATACTCATGTTGGCAAGATGCAGGATCTCCGGTGTGCTGCGGTAATTGGTCTCCAGTTTGAAAAGCTTACAATCAGGATACTTTTCGGGAAACATAATTATATTTTCAAAATTGGCGCCCCTGAAGGCGTATATACTCTGGGAATCATCTCCGACTGCCATAAGGTTAGTGTGACTTGACGCCAAGAGGTCTACTATATCCGCTTGTATCGAATTCGTATCCTGATATTCATCAACAAGTATATTGGAAAACTTCTCCGCATATTTCCCTAATAAATCGGGATAATCTGTAAGAAGTTTCTTACAATTGCTGAGAAGATCATCAAAATCCATGACATTTAATTTTTTTTTGCGCATCTGGTAGCGAATAACTACCTGTCTGATGTCATCAATACAATTACAGAAAAAAGGATGTCTCGTTTTTATTACATCTTCAATAGCAGCCTCTGTATTTAAAGAAAAACTGACAATATCCCTGAGCACATCGCCTCGCGGATACTTTACATCTTTTGTGTTGATTCCTGTCTCGGATATGCATGTATTAATCAGCTGAGCCGAATCTTCGCTGTCTAATATTGAGAAGTTCCGTTCATAACCTAGGAGATGTGAATTTGCTCTTAGAATAAGATGTGCGATATGATGAAACGTACCGCCCCACATACGGCTTATATCCATATCAGTAAGAGCCTTCACTCTGGAAAGCATTGTTCGTGCGGCTTTGTTGGTGAAGGTTGCAAGCAGAATCCTTTCCGGCCTATCTCCCGATTCTATTAACCGTGCTACCCGGTAGGTCAGTGTGCGAGTCTTGCCGCTTCCGGCACCGGCAATGACAAGAATTGGGCCATCTTTCTCCATTACAACTCGCAGTTGTTCCGGGTTAAGTTCTTTCTCGTAATCAATCATTGGGATAAAATCCTATTTCTCTCGCGTATTCGAATTGTCTTTTCCAGGGAATATTCGGATGAGCTTTTTCAAATGGTTCTATTCCGATGAGTTTCAGAGATTCAGCGTCAACTTCCACCGGATTATATCCACCAATAAAACCTAAATCAGGGAACATCACGGGATTTTCTCCTGGAAGGCAATCACACTCCGCCGTTATGTTAAGAAGGGCGTTTATCACCACACTCCTGCCTTTAATGCGCTTCCACACAGCCGCTGCCGTTTCAATTAATTTCTCCTGAAATATCCTGTCTTCTATATTCCATAATATTTTAAGTGCCATTTCTTCACAGAGGGCAATACATTGCGCACAGCCAATGCACGTATCATGATCATATGTCGGATACCCCTCATCATCAAACTTCGCCGCGCCCGATGGGCAAACTTCAATGCAAGTGCCGCAGCGTGAACATTTTTCCCTTATCAAATATGGTCGCACTTCTGAGTGCATACGCTGTTTCTGCGCCCGGGACGCAAAACCCATGGATATATTTTTAATGGCCCCACCGAAAACGGCAGCCATATGCCCTTTGAAATGAGAAAAAATTACGAAGCCATCTGTTTTTTCTATAACAGAAGCTACCTGGACTGTATTAAAATGCTTAAAACCAGCCGGTATATCTACAATGTCCCGTCCATCCAGACCATCGGCAATTACAACTGGACAGCCGAGGGACTTTTCCGTATAACCATGTTCTTCTGCTGTTTTTAACGCATCGATTCCGGTGCGGCGACCACCCGAATAAAGGACTGTAGTATCGAAGATAAAAGGTTTTATACTCTGTTTTTGAAACCACTTAACAATTTCTTCAGCATAGGTTGAGGGTAAGAAGCTGCGATTGCCTTTCTCACCCCAGTGAAGTTTGATGCCCACCGTATCCCCTTTTCTGAAAGAACTCTTTAAATCACCGAGTAAAGAAGAGAGATACTTTCTATATTGATCAGATGAACCTTCAATCTTACGAAAAAAGATATCAGCCATAATACTTCTCCTGATTTGAGTAAAATCAGCCAAACATTAATGGACATGACAATTTCTGTCAAGAGAGATGAGCTAATTCTCTTTTTTCACAATCATGATGAGGCCATCAAATAATCTTTTTATGACCACAAATAGACTAAGTACCCACATTTTGAGCTCATTTCTTCTTGACACATAACTTTCTTTTCCTTACACTCCTCAAACATAAATTCAAATTATTATCAACGGAGACATTCTGCAAACACTCCTTTAAAAAGGACGTTTAGGGAGGGAATATGGCCGGAGTGAACGTTAATGCCGAGAGAAAAACTATTCTCATTGTTGATGACTCGTCGGATGATATTGCCATACTGAGTTCACTATTAAAAGATAAGTATAGAATAGAAGTTGCCACCAATATGGAAAAAGCCCTTCAGGTTACATTTTCTGAAAACCCACCGAATCTTGTTCTTATTGATATCATGATGCCGGGAATGGTCGGATATAAGATGTGTCGCTACTTCAAGAGCATTCCTGAGACTAACGATATACCGGTTATTTTTCTTACAGCGAAGTACGATCCGGAAGAAGAAAAGACGGCGTTTGAACTCGGGGCAGTTGACTATATTACGGAGCCGGTAAACCCTCCCGTCTTCCTTGCTCGAATCAATACGCACCTTCAATTAAAAGGCGTAAGAGACTTTTTGAAAGATAAGGCCGAGTATCTGGAACAGGAAGTTGCAAGGAGGACAAAAGAAATATCAATGATCGAGGATGTCACGATGGTTACGATGGGATCACTTGCGGAGACGCGTGACAACGAGACAGCCAATCACATACGTCGTACCCAGAATTATGTTAAGTTACTGGCTTCCCATCTAAAGGATCATCCTAGATTCAATAATTATTTAACAAGCGAAACGATTATGCTGCTCTTCAAGTCTACGCCGCTCCATGACATGGGCAAAGTGGGAATTCCGGACCACATATTACTAAAGCCGGGCGAACTGACCCCGGAGGAATTCGAGATAATGAAGACCCATACAACCATTGGCCGTGATGCCATCCTCTCCGCTGAGAAGCTCCTCGGAACCCCGGTCCCATTCTTACGGGTTGGTATGGAAATAGCTTACGGACACCACGAAAAGTGGAATGGAGCAGGTTATCCTGAGGGGCTATCGGGAGACGATATCTCCATACCGGGACGTCTCATGGCAGTTGCCGATGTATATGACGCGTTGATCAGCCGTCGTGTATACAAGCCGCCTTACCCCCATGAAGAATCAGTAGATATTATCAGGGAAGCGTCAGGCACCCACTTTGATCCCGACATGGTGAAAGCGTTCCTGGAACTGGCTGACAAATTTAATAGGATAGCACAGAAATATGCTGACTCGGAAGCGGACGTGCAGAGAAAGTGGCCATTAAAATGACTTAAATAATCTTTATAACCCCGGCAATCAATAACCTGATTACACTTAATCCTTTTCCTTCATATAAACTGTTCTGACAGGAAAGGGAATGTCAATACCTTCTTCCCTGTAGCGTTCATGCAGCCTCTTGATAAAATCATGTTTGACAGCATATTGATCAACAAACTCTTTTACATGAAGATCCACATCGAAGTTAATGCTTGAGTCGCCGAACTTTTTGTAAGTAACAGAAGGTTCAAAGTCCGGTACGCCCAGCCCTGTGTCTTTCATGACTTCTCTGGCAACCTCAATTGTCACTCTTTCAACCTTTTCAAGGTCACTGTCATAGCTCACGCCCACTTCAATAGACGTTGATATCTCCGCGTCCGGGATATTAAAGTTTGTAACAATTGCCGACGCCAATTTAGAGTTTGGAACAATTATAGTGTTATTCTGCAGCGATCGAATGGTAGTGTATCGCCATGTTATATCTGTAACATAGCCCTCTTCGCCACTGCTCAACCTCAAATAATGCCCGGGTTTTAACTGGCCTGAGGCAATCACATGGATGCCGGCAAATAAATTTGTAAGAGTATCCTGAAGGGCAAGGGCAACTGCAAGCCCGCCTACCCCCATAGCGGTGAGTATAGGTGCGATGGATATTCCAAGATACTGAAGTATTATGAGAATACCAATTATTAAAACCAGGATCCTCGTTATGTTTGTGAACATTGATGTCGACATGAAAGCCCCGCCAGCTATCTTGCTGTACACATTTACGAAAGCGACGGAGATTCTTGAAAAAACCACAGTCACGAAAAAGATAACAAGTACCAGTAAAGCCTTATGAATAAAATTTAAGAGATCAGGACTTAACTCAATACTTTCCAGCGCCAAGTATAAGCCGGCAGCAAGGAATAAGACCGTGGTCGTTCCGCGAAGTGCCTTAATAAATATTTCATTACTCTCCCATTTTGTTTTTGAAGACAGCTTTCTGATTTCCCTAAGGATGATTTTTTCAAATATTATTCCTATGAGAAATCCAGCAAAAATGATTATCAAAGGCAGCAGCAGCTTTTTAATTGTCAGGATGTCTGCGATCATATGTTTATACTCCAATATTATATATGAACCGGATATTTAATATTAACTAGCGCAAGTACTACCGACACTACAAATTGTTTGATAAAAAATCAATGGACAAAAAGCATCTCAGGCTAATATCAATTATTATATATTAAGGATGCAAGGAGTTAAAAATTGATTGTAAAAATATTATTGACATGGTTTTTAAACACTGTTATAAGAGGAGACAAATATTGGCAGATGCGTAAGAAAAATGAATCAAATACATTCAATTATTAACTGGTGGTGGCAGAATTCAAGAAAGAGGTTTGTCCACCGCTAACTTCTCATTAATTTAAGCACAAGCCGTGGAGACCTCTTGCGGACTCCACGGCTTTTTTTATGCTTTAAATGTACAAAAAGGCCGTAATAAAAAGCGGCCTTTTTTTTTACTAAAACGGATTAGAGGAATATTTATTATGTATTATCCGGATATTGACACATTTAGAAAATTTGCGACCCAGGGTAATTTAATCCCCGTCTTCAAAGAAATCCTGGCCGACATAGATACGCCTGTATCGGCACTCATGAAACTAAGGTCAAAATCCCATGTCTTTCTTCTTGAGAGTGTGGAAGGCGGTGAAAAATGGGGACGTTTCACCTTCCTTGGATCAGACCCCCGCATCATTTTTAAAGTCAAGGGTGAGGATGTCCTGATCCACGAAAATGACAAGGTTCATTGTTATAAACATGAGGGGGATCCCCTGAGATTTCTGAAAAATTTACTAAACATCTATCGTCCTGTTCCCGTTGATGGCCTACCCCGTTTTTATGGTGGAGCCGTTGGATTTTTAGGCTATGATATGGTTCGATATTTTGAAAAACTCGGTGCTAAGCCTTATGATGACCTAAAGACAGATGATTCCATATTTATCATTACTGATACGCTGATCGTCTTTGACAATGTAAGACACACAATAAAAGTAGTTTCGAGCGCCTTCATTGAAGATGGTAAAGATGCCGGGACAGTCTATGATGAAACTATCAAAAAGATAGACGGTATGATCAGTATTTTGAGAACCCCCCTGGAAACAAAGGAACGATATCAGAAGGTGGAAAACGAATCCCCCCTTCGAGCTAACATGTCGCCTGAAAACTTCAAGTCAATAGTCAGAAAGGCCAAGGAATATATTGTTGCCGGCGATATCATCCAGGTTGTCCTTTCACAGAGATTTCACACAAAAAACGGTATAGACCCCATTAATTTATATCGGGCACTTCGTTACGTAAATCCATCTCCTTATCTTTTTTTCCTCAAACTTGACGATACCTTTCTTATCGGTTCATCGCCGGAAGTAATGGTTCGTCTTGAAGAAGGAATAGCCGAATTAAGACCTATCGCCGGAACAAGGAGAAGGGGGAAAAATGAACAGGAAGACAGGCGTCTTGCCGATGAACTTCTTGAAGATCCCAAAGAGAGGGCGGAACATGTCATGCTGGTTGATCTGGGTCGAAATGACCTGGGAAGAATAGCACGGATTGGGAGTGTCCAGGTCAATCAGCTTATGGTGGTAGAGCGGTATTCCCACGTAATGCACCTAGTCACAAATATCCAGGCACTATTATCTGAGGGAAAAGACTGTTTTGATGTCCTGAGAGCAACATTCCCTGCCGGCACACTGTCCGGCGCACCGAAGGTGAGAGCCATGGAGATCATCGATGAACT
>Ga0187878_1004928_pt1 | contig 10134 bp, 10 predicted proteins | sample June2016WEW_17_1_FD_132979 | JGI IMG/M metagenome (GOLD analysis project Ga0187878, IMG submission 132979) | Peatland microbial communities from SPRUCE experiment site at the Marcell Experimental Forest, Minnesota, USA - June2016WEW_17_150 | ecosystem: Environmental > Terrestrial > Soil >...
TCACGGACCGAGAGCGGGTCGAGCGTCCAGCGCCACTCGACGAGCCTGAGAATCGATGCGTGGTCGAACACCGTGTGTGAGACCTTCCCTCGCGGTGCGAACGGCGAGATCAGCAGGCAGGGGACGCGGAAGCCGCGCTGCCGGTACGCCGCGGTGACGTCGGGCGCCGCCGGCGGCGGCACGTGGTCGAAGAAGCCGCCCCACTCGTCGAAGGTGATCACGAGCAGCGTGTGCGGCCACGCCGGACTGCGCGTGACGGCGTTGTAGATCGTCGAGAGGAAATACTCGCCGGCGCGGATGTCGGCGTGCGGATGGTCGTCGTTCCAGATGCCCGACTGCGGTCCTGTGTCGGCGAGGGTGAGGTCAGGGTCGACCACCGAGAGCGCCGGCAGCTTGCCCGTCTTGCAGTCGGCGAAGAACTGCTGGTGCGGGTACGTGATCGTGTCGTACTTCCCGTTCCAGAGCAGGAGGAAGCTGACGTTGCCGCAGTAGTAGCGGGCGGGAAGCTTCGCGGCCGCGAGCCGGTCCCAGATCGTCGGCAGATCGACGCGTGTGAACGCGTCGTCGAGCCGGTCGGTGACGCCCGAGTGCAGGTAGAGGCGGTTCGGGAACGTCGGACCGAGCAGCGACGCAAAGTAGCGGTCGCACGCCGTGAATGCGGGCGCGGCGCGGCCGAGGAACGGCAGATCCTGCTGCCGGTAGTAGCCGATCGGGTAGAGGTCGCCGGCGTGCTCGATCAGCCACCCGTCGCACGCACCGTTGTTCCACTGAACCCGCGCGCCGTCGTAGGAGTGGTCGGGGTCGGCGTGCGCGCAGCCCTGGAAGTCGGGCGCGAGCGGATACGTCGCGTGCGGCGCGCCGGCCGCGTCGAGATACGTGAGCCCCGCCTGCTTCCCGTCGGCGCCGGGGAGCCAGCCCATGATGTGGTCGAACGAGCGGTTCTCCATCATCACGACCACGACGTGCTCGAGACCCGACGCACCGGGGCTCGGCAGGCGGACCGGCGCTCCGCCCGTCGCGCGCGCGACCGACCCGAGCGCCCCAGCGCCGGCGAGCGAGCCCGCCGCGGCGGCTGCCGTGCCGAGAAAGCGCCGGCGCGACAGCAGCTGCTCCCAGCGCACCGTCTCCACGGAGCGAGCCTAGACGATTGATGCCCCGATCTCGCGCGTCCGGCTGCGCGATCTGGCGTGTCTGGGCCGCTTCGCACCGGCTGCAGCCGGCGGAGCCGGCTTCCGCCGGTGCTGCGCTTCGCCGCGTCGCTCGCTCGCCGCTGCCACCAGCAGCGACGAGCGACCGCCGCGACGACCCAGAGCGGCCAGCCCGCGCCCCGGAACGGGCGATCTCGTGCCATCAACCGTCTAACGCGGCGCGGTATCGTCAGGGCAGCGACGGAGGAGGAACGATGGCGCAACCGCGCAAGACGGATCTGCTGGGCCGGCTGGCCGACATCAGCGAGGAGGCGATCCAGCGCCTGCACGACGCGCCGGGCGCCGACCGCGTGATCGGCACGCTCACCACGATGCGCGACCGGGTCGACGAGCTGCAGCGGCGCGTCCGTGGGCTGGAGGACCTCGAGAAGCGGCTCGCCGCGCTCGAGAAGAAGGTCGACAAGCTGTCGAAGGCCGCGTCGGGCACGGCGCGGCGGAGCACGAAAGCGGCGGGTGCCAAGGGCGCCGCCGACAAGAAGCCCGCTTAGCCCGCGCGGCCTACGGCCACGACGAGCAGGGTGGCGAGGAGCAGGCCGCCGGCGATGTCCGACGGCGTGTGCAGTGCGTCGACCTCGAGCAGGACGAGCGAGGCGGCGGCCCACGCCGCGCTCCACCGGCGCGCCGCCGGCCAGGCCGCGGCGATCGCGGCGGCAACGAGGATCGACCTGATCGTGTGGCCGCTGGGGAAGGAGGAGTCGAACGCGACCAGGTGCATGCCGTGCCGGTAGAGCGCCGGCCGCACGAGCGTCGACTTGCAGAGCTCCTCGACGGCGTTGCCCGCGAGCCACGCCACCGCCCATGCGTACGCCGCACGCGTGCGGCTGCGCCGGCGCAGCGTCAGGCAGCAGGCGCCGACGAGCGCGAGCGACAGCAGGAGCGAGGCAGGTGCCGTCACGACGCTCGCGCCGACGTCCAGCGGCGAGCTCAGGTCGGTGTGCAGCAGCGGCACGAGCGCGTCACCGAGCGTCGGCGTCGCGCCCGCCCGGTGAATGTCCGTCATCGCGTGGTCGATTGCCCACTGGTCGAGGCGCGTCAGCGCCCCGGCGGCGACGAGGACGCTGAGCGTTGCGAACGCCGCCGCCCCGCCGAGCGGGAGGCCGAGGCTACGCCGGGACACGCACGCGCAACGCGCCGGGCACGATCTCGAAGCGGACCGGCGTGGTCCCCACCTGCTCGCCGTCGAGCTCGATCGGCAGGCGCTCCGGTGCGTCGACCGCGACCGTGCGCGTGCGCAGGAGTTCGACCTTGGGGTGTGAGAGGTACGTCCCCCGGTAGATCTTCGGAGCGGTCGTCACGAAGTCGCGCTTCGTGATGTCGCCGATGAGGACGACGTCGAAGAGGCCGTCGTCCGGCCGCGCCTCCGGTGCGAGCCACATCGCGCCGCCGTGGTACTGGCCGTTGGCGACGATCACGTCGTGCATGCGGCCCTCGCGGCGCTCGCCGTCGTCGAGCTCGACGGTGACAAGGGTGTTCTTCCATTCGAGGAACACGCGCACCAGTGCGTAGAAGAACGTGGCGCGCCCGCCGGCGACCTTCGTCATCGCATTCGCGCGTTGCGCGACCGCAGCGCTCATGCCGACGCTGCCGACGTTCGCGACGTACCGCTGAGCCTCGCTGCCGTCCCACGTGCGGTACGTGACGCGGCCGACGTCGATCGTGCGGGGCCTCCCGTCGCGGGCCGTGCGCACCGCGTCCTCGAAACGCACGGGGATGCCGTACGTGCGCACGAAGTCCATCCCGGTGCCGATCGGGATCATCGCGAGCTCGGTCGAGCCGCCTGCCCGTACGAGCCCGGTCACGGTCTCGCTCAGCGTGCCGTCGCCGCCGACCGCGACGACGAGCTCGGCGCCCTCGCGAGACGCGCGCTCGGCGAGCTCGATCAGGTGGCCGGGGCGCTCCGAGAAGAGCGTCTCTCCGGCGAGCCCGAGACCCTCGGCGCGATGCGCGAGCTCCGGCCAGCGCTTGCCCGTGGCGCCGTTGTCCGACGCCGGGTTGACGAGGAAGATGGTCCTGGTCCTTTCGCTCTTCATTGAGCGAAAGGACCAGGAGGCACGGTGGGCTCGACGCGAGTCGAGGGGCCGAGAAGAGCCATTTCCCTAGGGATTGAGGCGCCGCCTCAATCCGCAGTCACGGTGGCGAGGCCTACGCGCGTCATGCGGTCGACTGCGGCGCGCAGCTCCTCGTCGCTGATCCGCGTGAACTCACCCTCGACGACGATGTCGCTCACCGTTAGCAGGCAACCTGCCTGCACCTTGCGCAGCGCGCCGAGCGTGAACAGGATCGCCGCCTCCATCTCGACGCCGAGGATGCCGCGGTCCGACCAGCGCTGGTACTGGCCGCCGTCGGGGTTGTAGAAGACGTCGCTGGAGACGACCGGGCCGACGTGGAGCGGCTGCCCCAGCTCCTTCGCCGCGTGCACGGCCGCGTGCACGAGCTCGAAGTCCGCGGTTGGGCAATGCGGCTCGTGCACGTAGCTGCGCACGGTTCCGTCCTGCGGGACCGCGGTGAGCGCCACGATCATGTCGCCCAGCTTGTGGTGTGGCTGGAGCCCGCCGCAGGTGCCGACACGGAGCAGCTTCTTGCAGCCGAGCATCACGAGTTCCTCGATCACGATCGCCGCGGACGGGCAGCCCATGCCGGTCGACTGCACCGAGACCGGCTTCCCCTCCCAGACGCCGCGGAAGCCGAGCATCCCCCGCTCGGAGTTCGTCTGCGCGACGTCGTCGAGATAGGTCTCGGCGATGTACTTCGCGCGCAGCGGGTCGCCGGGAAGCAGGACGGCTTGGGCGTAGTCGCCCGGCTCGGCTCGGACGTGGATCGGCATCGCGGCAACCCTATCCGAGGCGCCTGCGCCGGATGGGATGATCAGCAGGCGATGGCGAACGTGCGCGCGGTCGACCCGACGCTCGAGCAGATCCTCGGCTTTTGCGCCGAGGAGCCGGTCGAGCGTGTCTTCCTCGAGGACATCGCGCGCCGCGGGCTGGGCCGCTTCTCCGCGCTCGAACGCGGGCGCCGCTTGATCGCGCTCTGCCACGTCGGCGCGAACGTCGTCCCGTCGGGCAAGGGCTGCGCCTTCTTCGCCGACGCGACCGTGCGCGGCCAGGCGCGCATGATCATCGGCGAGGAGCAGGCCGTCGGGGAGCTCTGGGGGGAAGCCCGCGGGCGGATGCCGCGCCCGCGCGACGATCGTCCCGGCCAGCCGGTGTACGTGATCGACGAGCCGCCCGAGTTGGGGAACACGGCGTTGCGCCGGGCGACGCTCGAGGACCTCGAGCTGCTCGTTCCGGCGTGCGCGGCTGCGCACCGCGAGGAGATCGGGATCGACCCGCTGCTGCGCGACCCGGAGGGCTTCCGCTGGCGCACGCGCGCGCAGATCGAGGAGGGCCGCTCGTGGCTCTGGCTCGAGGACGGCGTGATCCAGTTCAAGGCGGAGGCGTCGGCGTGGACGCCGTCCGCGGTGCAGCTGCAGCAGGTCTGGGTCGACCCCGAGGTGCGGGGCCGCGGCAACGCGAAGCGCGCGATGCGCGATCTCTGCCGCCGGCTGCTCGAGCGAGTGCCGACCGTCTGCCTGTTCGTGCGTCCCGAGAACGCGGCGGCGATCCGCGTCTACGACGCCATCGGGATGCGGCGAACCATCTGTTACCGGTCGCTGATCTTCTGATCAGCGACCGGGGCGACGTCTTACCGGGGCTTTACGCGTGGGCGTGACGGTCCATTACGCAACTGGACGACGTTCAGCCCGTGAAGTCACGCGTTCTCCTCGCGACGGCCCTCGCAGCGGCCGCGCTCGCTCCCTCCGCGGCCGCTGCGCCGGGGCTGCTGCTGGGGGTCGACGACGACTCACTCAAGTGGTACGCGCACACGGGCTCGCTGCTCTCGATCTACCGCGACCTCGGGCTCGGCGCCGTCCGGGTCACGCTCGACTGGAGCCCCGGCGAGTCGTTTCCCGCCGGGCAGGACCGCACCGAGCTGCAGCGGGCGGCGAACGCAGGCCGCAGCATCCGCGTCGTGCTGGCGGTCACCGGGCCCGCCTCATCGCCGCCCATCGATCCGGCCGGCCGCGCGTCGTACTGCAGCTTCGTGGCGAACGTGCTGGCCCGTTTCCCCTGGATCCAGGACGTGGCGATCTGGACCGAGCCGAACTCGGCCCGCTTCTGGCAACCGCAGCAGGGTGCGCCCGCCGCGTACGAGGCGCTGCTCGCGCAGTGCTGGGACGCGCTGCACGCCGTGCAGCCGAACGTGAACGTGATCGCGACGAGCGCGCCGCACGCGAAGCCCGGCCCCTGGTATGCCAACCTCGGCAAGGCGTACCGCGCCAGCGGCAGGACGCTGCCCATCTTCGACACGATCGGCCACAACGCATACCCGGAGAGCTCGGTCGAGGCGCCGGGCGTGCACCACAGGGACAGCCCGATGGACGAGGGCGACCTCGACCGGCTGCTGGCCGCGCTGCACGAGGCCTTCGACGGCAGCGGCCAGCCGGTCCCCGGCGAGGGCCGCGTCACCGTCTGGTACCTCGAGGACGGCTTCCAGTCCATCCCGCCCGCCGACGACGGCCTCTACAACGGGACCGAGACGGACAAGCACCCGGTCTCCGAAGAAGAGCAGGCGGTGCAGCTCACGGCGGCCGTGCAGCTCGCCTACTGCCAGCCCGCCGTCGGCGCCTTCTTCAACTTCGAGCTGCGCGACGAGAGCGCACTCTCGGGCTGGCAGTCGGGTCTGCTACGCCCCGACTGGAGCGCCAAGCCCGCGTTCGTCTCCTATCTGGCAGCGGTCGCGGCGGCGCACGCCGGAACGATCACGTGCAAGTCGCAGTAGCCTGGGCCGCGTGGAGCGGCTGATCCTCGCGCGGCACGCCGAGTCGGTGTACAGCGCGCGCGGCCTCGTCAACGGCGACGGCTGCGTCGAGGTCGGGCTGACCGCCGTCGGGGAGGAGCAGGCGGGCCGGCTCGGCCGGTTGCTCGCCGGCGAGCCGCTCGACATCTGCATCACCTCGACGCTCGAGCGGACCCGTGCCACCGCGGCGCTCGCGCTCGCCGGGCGCGACGTCGCGGTCGAGTCGTGGCCGGAGCTGAACGACCCGCGGGCCGGGTGCTTCGAGGGGCTCCACCTCGACGAGTACCGCGGCTGGGCCTGGACGGCCGGCTCGCGCGACGATGCCCCCGGTGGCGGCGAGAGCCGCCTCGCGGCCGCGTCGCGCTACGCGTCCGCATACCGGGCGCTCCTTGAGCGGCCCGAGCCGACGATTCTCGCGGTCGCCCACGCGCTGCCGATCGCCTACGTGCTGTCGGCGCTCGAGGGCCGGCCGCCCGGCCCCCGCATCGTCCGCACGATCGAGTACGCGCACCCCTACCCCGTGGCTGCGGACGGGCTGCGCAGCGCGCTCGCCGTGCTCGAGTCGTGGTGCGCAGCGCCGACCTGGTGAGGGCCCGGCGGGAAGCCTCGAACGGGTGATGAAGCCTCGCCCGGCCCTCCGCCGATTCAAGAATCGGTGCGGGCAAGGCGCCTCACTGCGGCGACGCTCGCTTGCGTCGCGCTGGTTCTGGGGGTTTCGGTGCTCCTCGGAAGCGGGCGCGCGCAGGGTGGTGGTTCGCACACCTGTTCTGCGCCCGACAAGCAGTTTCTCCAGACGGTGCGGTCGAACATGACTCAGCTCGAGTACTGGTCCGGCGAGCTGGGCGCCCAGGACGTCGCCCCGGGCGTCGTCGTCCAGCAGGCGCGCTCGGAGGCGGACCAGGTCGACGCGACCGGGCCGACGGATCCGACCCTGGCGATGACGCGCAAGCTCTTGCGCACGATGTTCCAGGAATACGCGCGCGCCGTCTACGCGAAGTTCCACCACGGCAACGCGGGGGTGCACATGCAGCTCGCGTACACGCTCGCCAACACGGTGCACGACCAGCTCGTCGGCGCCCAGAGCCCTCTCGCGGCGAAGGGCTGCGACGTGGCGCCGCTCCTTTCCTCGTAGTCGCGGCACAATCGCCTTGTGGACACCGAGGCGTTGCGCGCCCGCATCGAGCAGCACGTCCGCCGGCACGAGCTGATCGAGCCGGGCGGCGAGGTGTGCTGCCTCGTCTCGGGCGGCGCCGACTCGACGTGCCTCTGGCATGCGCTGCGTGCGCTGGGCTACCGCGTCTCAGCGCTGCACGTGAACCACAAGCTGCGGGGCGTCGAGTCGGACGGCGACGCACGCTTCTGCGTCGAGGCGCTCGCAGCGGAGGTCGTCGAGCTCGACGGTCGCGGCCTGAGCGAGGCCGAGCTGCGCGAGCAGCGTTACTCGGTCGCCGGCGATCGCCTGCGCGCGACGGGACACACCGCCTCCGACCAGGTGGAGACGATCCTCTACCGGCTCGTCTCGCGCGGCAGCGCGACCGGCATCGCGCCGCGGCGGGCCGACGGCGTCGTCCGCCCGCTGCTCACCGTCTGGCGGGACGAGACGGAGGCCTACTGCGGCGCCGAGGGGCTCGCCTTCCGCGTGGACGCGACCAACCCGGACACGAAGCGCGGTCTCATTCGCGACGAGGTGCTGCCGCTGCTGCGGCGCCTGCACCCGGCGGCCGACGAGAACATCCTGCGTGCCCTCGACCTGCGCGAGACGCTGCCGCCCGCGCTCGCTGAGCTGCTCGCGTCGCCGGTCGGCTCGAGGCGCGTCGACCTCGGCGGCGGCGTCCAGGCCGTGCGCGAGTACGACCGGCTCTGGCTCGAGCGCGGCCCGGTCGAGCTCGCCGGCGAGGTGCGCTGGGGCGAATGGCGCATCCGCTCCGAGCTGGAAGGGCTTAAGGTACGAGGGTGGAGGCCCGGCGACCGGCTCGCCGGGCGACGCAAGAAGATCCAGGACGTGTTCGTCGACGCCAAGATCCCCCGTTCCGAGCGCGAGGCCTGGCCGCTCGTCGTCCGCGGCGACGAGGTCGTGGCCGTGCCGGGGATCGTCGACGCGCCCGGGATCGTCGCCGTGAGGGATGGGGAGTGAGCGCGGCGGAGCTCGAGCGGGCGGTCACCGAGGTCCTGATCGAGCCGCAGGTGCTCCAGAACCGGATCGCCGAGCTCGGCGACGAGATCTCGGGCGACTACGACGGCCGCGACCTGCTACTCGTCGGCGTCCTCAAGGGCGCCGTCTTCTTCATGGCCGACCTGATGCGGCACCTCAGCATCCCGTGCGAGATCGACTTCATGGCGATCTCCAGCTACGGCGACTCGACCGACTCCTCCGGCGTCGTCCGGATCCTCAAGGACCTCGACATCAACATCGAGGGCCGGGACGTGCTCGTCGTCGAGGACATCATCGACTCGGGGCTGACCCTCTCCTACCTGATGCGGAACCTCGAGGCCCGCGACCCGGCGAGCCTCGAGATCTGCGCCTTGCTCACGAAGCCGGAGCGGCGGGAGATCGACGTGCCCGTCCGGTACGTCGGCTTCGAGATCCCGAACCGGTTCGTGATCGGCTACGGGCTCGATTTCGCCGAGCGCTACCGCAATCTGCCGTACGTCGGCGTCCTCGACCCCGCGCTGCTGCCCGAAGCCGGGTAACTCGGGCTGCGGCCGGTTCGACGGCTGGTACCCTGCTGGTGAGGCCTCGTGAACCGCTTCTTCCGTAGCGCCCTCTTCCCGCTGATCATCATCGCAGCCCTCGTTTGGCTTGCGCTTCAGACCCTGGGCAGCCACGGGACGAAGCAGACGAAGCAGACCTACTCGGAGCTGCTGCAGACGGCGATCACGCAGCCGCGGCAGATCCAGAGCGTCACCTTCGTCCCGACGAAACAGGAGATCGACGCCGTCATGGCGGGCGGCACGAAGGTCGTCGTCCACTACGCGAGCGACCAGGACGAACACACGTTCCAGCAGGCGCTCCAGAAGGCCGTCGCGGACGGAGCTGCGCCCGGCCTGAAGTACGACTCGAAGGGCGTCGGCTCGTCGCCGTGGTGGTCGATCCTCACCAGCCTGCTGCCGTTCGTGCTCCTCCTCGGCTTCTGGATCTTCCTCATGAACCAGGTGCAGGGCGGCGGGTCGAAGGTGATGAGCTTCGGCAAGTCGCGCGCGAAGCGGATGACGCCGGACTCGCCGAAGATCGGCTTCAAGGACGTCGCCGGCGTGGACGAGGCCGTCGAGGAGCTCCAGGAGATCAAGGAGTTCCTCGAGAACCCGAAGAAGTTCCAGGCGCTTGGCGCGCGCATCCCGAAGGGCGTGCTGCTCTACGGGCCTCCGGGCACGGGCAAGACGCTGCTCGCGCGCGCGGTCGCCGGCGAGGCCGGCGTCCCGTTCTTCTCCATCTCCGGCTCCGACTTCGTCGAGATGTTCGTCGGCGTCGGCGCCTCGCGCGTACGCGATCTGTTCGAGCAGGCGAAGCAGGCGGCGCCGTGCATCGTCTTCATGGACGAGATCGACGCCGTCGGGCGTCATCGCGGCACAGGCATGGGCGGCGGCCACGACGAGCGCGAGCAGACCCTGAACCAGCTCTTAGTCGAGATGGACGGCTTTGAGATGAAGGACAACATCATCTTGATCGCCGCCACCAACCGCCCCGACATCTTGGACCCGGCGCTGCTGCGCCCGGGCCGCTTCGACCGCCAGATCGTGGTCGACCGCCCCGACCGCGCCGGCCGCCAGGCGATCTTGGAGGTCCACACCCGCGGCAAGCCGATCGCCAAGCACATCGACCTAGACACCCTGGCCGCCCAGACCCCGGGCTTTACCGGCGCCGATCTGGCCAACCTGGTCAACGAGGCCGCCCTTCTGGCCGCCCGCCACGGCCGCAAGATCATCGACATGCCCGAGCTGGAGGAGGGCATCATGCGCGTCTTGGCCGGCCCCGAGAAGAAGAGCCGCCTGCTGTCGGCCGCCGAGCGCCAGATCACCGCCTACCACGAGATGGGCCACGCCCTGGTGGGCCACTACCTGCCCCACACCGACCCGGTCCACAAGATCTCGA
>Ga0187878_1004929_pt1 | contig 10134 bp, 6 predicted proteins | sample June2016WEW_17_1_FD_132979 | JGI IMG/M metagenome (GOLD analysis project Ga0187878, IMG submission 132979) | Peatland microbial communities from SPRUCE experiment site at the Marcell Experimental Forest, Minnesota, USA - June2016WEW_17_150 | ecosystem: Environmental > Terrestrial > Soil >...
CGCGTAAGCGATGACCGGGGTGGGGGTGGCACCATCGGTGAGGTAGACTTTCAAGCCATTGGCTGCCAAGACTTCGGACACGGCAGCAGCGAAGAATTCGCTATCGAAGCGTTTATCGTGACCCACGACGACCCACTTGCCCCGGTCGCCTTTATCAAGCAAATAGTTGGCGAAGCCCTGGGCGCAGCGGCGGACGTTATCGAAGGTGTATTCTTCGGCGATGACGCCGCGCCAGCCGTCGGTTCCGAAAGTGATTTTGAAGGTCATAAGAGCACTCCTGGTATAAAGATGACGAAGGAATTATATCAGCGAAAAAGAAGAGGAGGAGGAAGGATGACTCTCCCCCCAAGGGGATCCCCTCGGGAAATGTTCCTCCCCAGGGGAGCGCACCACGAGGGACAACGTGCTGCGCGATGCTCCGCGAAAGCCACCTCCCCATAGGGGACCAAGTCGGTTCATTGATCCTGAGGAACAATCGAGGAACGAAAACATCTCGGTATCGCTTCATATACATATACCTAGTTACAGATATTGTTCCTCGAAACAATCCAAAAACGAATAAGGATCGGAAAAAAAGTTCACTTTTCCACCTGGGTATGGAAGTAATCGAGAATACCCAAATCGGCGCAGGCCTCGGAAAGACCAAGCTGAATATCCTTTTCCAAGTCGGTCTTGTCGCCAAAGAAACGGCGGCGGGCACGCTGGAGTTTGGCAATAACAAATACGGCATAGCCAACGCTGCGCACCGTGAAAAGAACTTCCTGCCAAGGAAGGGATGAACGAACCGCACGAAAGGAGGCCCAGGTGCGCCGGATCAAGACGCGGAGGAGGGTCTCTTCATGGCGCAACTGATCGGCCTGATCGCCCTCCAAGAACTTTTTTTGGGAGGAAGTAAAAACCCGAGCGTAGAATCCATGTTTATAGGCGTTGGTGTTACCAGTCGGAGCCCCGACTTTTTTCTTCGGAAGAGGAGGGGGGACATTCGCCGGGGCGGGATCATCCACCACGGAGCCCACAGAGAGTGCAGAATCTTTTTGAGGTTTATCCGACGGCGAGGGTTCGACCGGCGATGGGAGGGGCGCAGGCCCTACCCCAGTCTCTTCGACGACTCGTCCCTCGGGGATGCTTCGCGATGTGGCCAAGGGCGGGAACCCCTGCGACTCTTCCCCCAGAGGGGACGCTCCGCGGTGTCGCAGGGGCTGGCGATAGCGGCTGCCCCCCAAAAGGGGGTGCTCCGCGAGGGCCGCCTCGCCCTGCGGCGGTTCCCCTTCCGTCTCTGAGTGTTCCATGAGGGCCAGCATGGACTCGACCTGCTGTTCACGCCGATCGGGGTCACCAAAGGCGGTCATGCGGACCTGGATGACATTCTCGAGACGGGATACAGCGACGGCAATGGTGTTCATGGACGAAACATTGTCATGAAAAGAGAGGAAATCCTCGGGCCCTTTCAGGACGGATTCGGCTGCATCATAGATGGAGAGGCGAAGGATCTGCAATTCATCCTTCAGTGAGCCAACGACATCCCGGTCGAGGGCAAGGAGTTCCCCGGGCGTGTAATAACGGGAATAAACCCCATGCTTGAGGGCATTGGTGTTGGCGGGCTGAGCACCGCGCTTTTTAGGGGGCGAAGTTGGCATGAGATAAAAATCCTTCACAACGTGAAAGCGGGTCGAAGCCCTCGACCGCAACCAGATCGTTTTGGACAACCCATTCGAGAGAATCGAGGGCAGCGACAAGGGCATCAGCAAGCAGGATATCATCATGGATAAGCTGACCATCGGGACCACGGTCGCCATCCGGAACACCCCAGCGGAGAGTCTTGGAGGGACCGGGAAGAATTTCGGAACGGCAGGAAGAGTATTGAAGGCGGACAAGGTCAGAGGCAGGCGTCTGCCCCACATGGGGTGGATATTGGCGATGGCCGCTCGACGCTCCCTCGCCTGAGCAATCACGGAAACGGCCAGTATCGATGATGGAAAGGAATTTCCAGCCAAGCTCGGATTTCACCAGCCGGTTGAACTTGACGGGAATGACACGACCCGGAAAAGATCTGTCCAGCATTGCCCACAGACCTTCGCCCACGCCGGTGGCGTCCATGACGATGTACTGGGGGTTCCAAAACTCGGAAAGGGCTTTCAACTGACCAAAAAGGGTGAGATGGTTCAAACCAGTCCACTGCAGACGATGGAGGATGCGGTAGGTTGGGGCCTGGAGGGTAGAAAGAGTGGAAAGATCAATGGAGACAATGGAAAGGGAGGCGGAATCGCGGGAAGGATTTTCAAGAGGGACGTCGTCTCCGGAAAAATCCATGCGGGATTCATCCTGACCGGCAAGATCGAGAAGAAAGGCAACAGGGTCTGAACCCACCCCGTCAACTCTTGATTCCTCTTCAGCAGCCCCACCCCCAGCCTCTCCATTTGCAAGAACCCCCAAAGAACGGGGGCAGGCAGCAAATGGAGAGGGAGAATAAGCGGCCGTCCCCCCAGGGGGATCCCCTCGGTACCCCTCGGGGACGACGTGCTCCGCGAATAGCGGCTGGCCCCGCTGGGGTGCTGAAAGGTTGGATGATAGACGGTAGGAAGCTTCGGGGCCGCCCATCGACGACTCATGTCGTCGATGTGGCGTAGGGGCGGATGACCCGCCCCTCGCGCATCCGCTCGGAAATATTAGAGCGATGCGGGAAGGGTTGAACATGGAGGACTGGGAGTCGAGCTCTTCGCTGAAGTACTGGGTCTTGATGTAGGGATGGGTGCGACCATAATGGAGAACTTCGCCGGAGACAAATTCGCCATAAAGGGGATGAACGCGGGAGACATCGTCGGCAGTGAGAGTCCAGAGGCGGCGAATGCCGTCCTTTTCCTGTTCGAATTGGGCATGGCGCTGCTCGCGAGCGAGGAGAGTGGAGGAAGTCCAGGGGGTGCCCCAGAAAACGCGGGTGGCCTTATTTTCGGCGACCATGGGGGCAAACTTGCGGTCATAGGTGGAGGGGCGGACATCCTGAGCTTCATCGACAGAGAGGAGGGCGGAGGCGGTTGCACCGACGGTCTGGGCGACGGAACTGCCGCTAAAGAAATGCACGCAAGCCTTATCCAGGCGGACGATAAAACCATCCTGGCTCTTCCAGCGACCGGAGGTGAAGGGGTTGCGGTCGAGGCAGCGCTGAAGGCGGCGGATGGCATTACGAGCCTGAGGAATATAAGTGGGAGAAACCGAGACAATCTCGATCTCCTGAGCGGAGAGGAGGCAGAGCAAGTAGGCCTGGATATGGGCCTGGGTCTCATTCTTGCCGGACTGGCGGGGGAAGATGACGACGAAGGAGAGGCCGAGATGACCGAGGATGCTGGCAAGAATGGCGTCGGCGACCTCCTGCTGGTAAGGGCGGAGGGGAATGCCGATGGCGTATTTGGAGAAATCTGCGGGATGGGAGGCGAGGCGGCGGATGCGCTCCCGACGACACATGCCCCTACGGGATGTTTCCCCTTCGCCCCCCAAAGGGGGCGCTTCGCGGGGGACAATGTCGCAATCGTCGGGACTAGCAAGAGAGGCTTGCCCCCCATGGGGGGTGCTTCGCGATAGCCGCCTCCCCTTCGCCCCCCAAAGGAGGCGCTTCGCGGGGGATAATATTGCGTTGGATGAAGTGCGGGGAGATTTGGAGGACATTGGGGCTCCTTTGAGGGCTTGCGGCCACTCGGCGAGAAACAAAAACAGCATGAGACAAAACACCTGTCCCGTGCTGCGCGTAATAATATTATAGAATAGATGTTCTATTAAGTCAAGGAGGAAATGAAAGCAAAGATGAGCGAGATAATCATGGATAATTATTGCCGGAGGGATTAATCAACTATACAACCCCAACCAATCTATTGAAAAAATAATATGAAAATGCCAACCCACCTGGACGGAGACCGGCAAACCAACCTAAAAAAATGTAAAAAAGGGAGACTTGCAAGGAACCCTTATTCTAATTTAGAAACATATACCGACAACTAGTTGTATCAATAATATTAAACTCATTCCTAACTTATGGGAGGATATTGATCACTATATTATAGAACATGAATGAATTTTCACCTATAAATTCCTGCCCTTGAAAATCTGGATAATAATAAAAAATAACATTGTAGAGGATAAGTAACTTGATAATACCATTGGGCAAATGTAGAAACGCATACAGGTTGCCTCTTCTTATAACGAGAAACATGCAAATGAAATTTGTCAAAAAGCGCGTGCCAAATATCATTCGAATCTTTCTCTTTCTTGCGCCAATTTCTTGGATTCATATTGTTTAAATCCCCGAAATCCTGTAACCCGAAAGAATTGGTAAATGAAGAAAAGAGGAGAAATTAATGCATAACGTCGTGATTATTATGTCCGAAATCGTGATCATATACTTGCCCATTAAAAGAAAGGTATATAAATAAAAAAATGCCGGTTGGCTAAATCATAGAAGGTTATTATGTAAATTGACTAGATTGCATAAATCAAAAGAGACCGCATAATTATCGGCCTCTTTGTTGTTACATTCTCTAATCTTTAGATCCTAAATATTGATGAGTTAATTATGTATTTCAAATTTTAGATTATCCACTGATATTATCATCTGAGTAGTACTCCTCCAAGTACTATTAATATTAAATACACTACACCAATTCCCAAGGCGATGATTAATTGTGCAATAAAATAATGCCCCCATACAGCAAAAGCTCGAGTTATGAAATTCTCGCTCAAAAGGTCTGAATTTGGGATTAATTCTTCTACTTCTTTTATATCTCTTGCTAGGTTTTTTGTCTCTTTATTTTCATTCGCCAATCTTTTTTGTTCTACTTCAAGATACATGATTCTCTTCTCTAACGCGAATATATATTCTGGTGTATTCGGAGATCCATTTGCCATAATATTTACATCTGGTTGAGTCATTTGATTCTCCTTGAACAAGTTCAAAATCAGTTTCTTAAAAATTTGTATATAACATTCTAATTCTTGACTAAATAATTTAATAATTAGTTCTAAATTATTTTATAGGTTAATAACTATGGAGAAGATAAAGGTATAGTTTTCATCCTGTCTAAAATTGTTTGAGCAACTTTTTCAATATATACTAATTTGACCTCGTTTTCCCACCCCCAACCTTCAACGTAATGGTAAATATTCCTGTAAGTAAACGAAATGCCCATCCAAACTCTATATTCCCCCGTTGATTGCATTTCTTTGCGTGTAAACGCTCGGGTGAGATCTCCGATTTGGGGTGGATTATCTAATTCGGTATATCCAGCATCTATCTCTGTGTTATAGTCGGTAAGAGTAAATTGGGCACCTTCAGTTTTCTGATAAATGACCACATTATCATATATTTCTTGTGGGGCAATAACTGTGGTTGATCCCCTATCATAATCTACCCACATCCCATCAATTCGCCCGGTAGCTGCTAAATAAGCCTTACCCTTTTCGACAGTCCATACACCTACTATTTGCTCATTATGGAGCATACCCATCCAATACTCATTAGGAAGGTAGTAATGAGCATCTTGAGGTAAATCGGCCTTTACCATGAGAAAATCTAAAGGATCACCTTGAAGAGTCTGTAGATCAGGTGTGGGTGAAGGAGTCGGAGTCGCCGTGGGAGATGGCGTGGGAGTGTATGTAGGTGTTAAAGTTTTAGTAGGGAAGGGTGTTTCTGTTGGTGTGCTAGTTGCTTCTGCTGCCTGTGTTTGAAATATTGCTGTTTCAACTGCACTTTGCGATGGGCTACAAGCAATTAGAATAATAATGACAAGTAAAATGGGGATAATTTTTAATTGTTTCATTTTTTTACACCCTCCAAAATTATTATATCAGTCTCCATATAATAACTACCAATAATGCCCACCCTTACAGATTTGGAAGCTGTACTTTAATAAATAATTGCAAAGTAGTTAACTAAGAGGCGATTAATAAAACAATTTCGAATATTTGTCTCAATGAAAGGTCGGGTTGATCAATAGCTTAACTTTATCAACCGAGATGGGCGACTAGCTACATTCCAATATTTATATTACAAACTTTATAAAGTACGGTTCAATTGCCTTGTGTATTTCTTTTGTTATTCTTGAAATCTCATTGCATCCACGCCAGCGACGCGCTATGCACCTCGCTACGATTTGCTAAATAAATCGGGCAGAGGCGGCATAGTAGCTCGATGGTTCTCCTATCTTCCAAGTAGATCTGCCTCTTTTCCTTCTTTGGTTGAGCATCTAGTTATGAAAATATGGAGATTCTATTATTTGATTTCTCCAAATGAAATTGAGTAGAAATCATCAATAGATATCGTTTCACCTTCATCTTCACCCACATGGAAGCCCCATGTCTTACCCGCCCATTTTTCTGCAATCAATTTTTCATTGTAAACATCACGGTGAGCCTCATTGTTCGGGTCCCAAATTACTGCTAAAAAATTTCCATTCTTTCCTATTGACATAAGTACATTGAACCAGTTATTAGGCTTTAGAGTCAGATTCCCATGTAAATAACTTCCACCGATTCCATTTTTACCCTGAAATAAATCTGCCATCGGGCTTAGGCCATTGTATATTCCAAACTGTCTGAAACCATCTGTTTGCCATTCCCCTGTACTAAATACGAATTCTGATTGTGCATTTGCTTTTTGCACTTTGAATTTTAACAAGACGGCATTCCCTTCTAAGAGTTGTTGTTTGAGCACTATACTACTAGCCCAAAATGATTCTCCTCGCATTTCAAATATGCCATTGGCGAGAGTACTATTTTCATTATTCCAATCCCAATTATTCAGGTTATCGAATGTATCATGGGATAGAATTTTCACATTGGTTAAGAATTCGTTTAATATCTGAGGCGGTTCTATTGTTGGTGTTGGAGTGAACGTCGGGATATGAGTAATCGTAGGTGTGAATGTAGGTGTAAGAGTAGGTGGTGATGTTGATACTGGGGTATTGGTTGGCAGGGGGGTACTGGTTGGCTCCATTAATTTTCCTGCCCCACAAGCCGATGTTATCAATGTGATAATAACGATAAAAAAAACAATAGAAAAGTGTTTCATTATTTCCTCCTTTTGAATCTTGCTTAAATATTATTAATTCTTTTATAAAAATACATTTACTAGTATAGCAATCCTATGCATAACTCGCAACAGTTATAGGGGGAGGAGCTAACAGTGTGCCCGAAGTGTGCACATCGTGACTACCTAGGTGATTTTACGCAGTGCAGGATTTAACGTCACGGTGAGACTGGTTATGGCTTAAAGCTGGATGTCTGATCCTGCGAGGGGGCTACCGTTATCTTCCTGAACACGCGTGCTATAATAATTTAGGGATTTTATGTCATATCCATTAACCCGTCTAATCGTTTCGGTGATTAGATGGACAACCGAGAAGCAGTTAGACTGTCCATATAAGCACTAGTTAGCCAGCACGTATTTTAGGAGAACGTTAAACATGACGCAGGAATGGTATTCCGAAGAGAATCTCCAACAAGCTTGGAAATTTGTAAAAACAGATATTCGGGATGATTTTGTTTTCGATATCATTGACTTTGATGATATACGGTATAACCTGAGTCAGGTAATATCTTCACTTCATGCTCAGATAAAATCAAATCAATATTATCCAGTCCCTGTCATTCGGATTGGCGTACCGAAAAACTTTCATTCGGTACGTCCCGGAACAGTAATACCTCCCATTGACCTAATAGTCTTATATTCCATTGCTCAGCAATTAGCGCCTCTGCTAGATGTATTTCTGTCAGATAGTGCATTTGCTTACAGATTAAATCCGAGAGCCGGGAAATCGGGAGAACATCTTTTCAAGGATAAAGAGGAACCCAAAGCTCAAGGGGCTAAACCAGACGATAAGATTCCAGCCATTATCGAGAAAGCAAGTGAAGAGACCGATTTTCCATATAATTGGTTTATAAATTGGAAAGCTTTTCATGAACTATCCAAAGAGGCGTCAAAAGAATATGAATATGTAGCAGTTACCGACATCACAGCATTCTTTGAAAACATTTCTCTTGACTTGCTACGCGAGATACTGAAAGAGAAACTAAATACAAGCGAACGCGAGCTAATAGACCGGCTGTTTAGAACACTCGAATTTTGGAGTTGGACCCCAGATGGGAATCTCCCACGTGGCATTGGCCTTTTACAAGGAAATGACGTTTCTTCTTTTATATCCAACTTGTACCTGTTAGATCTTGATGTTGCTATGCTTGATGTTGTGGGTGGCAACCAAACAAAATACTATCGATACGTAGATGATGTCAAGCTATTCACAAGCGACCAAGATGAAGCTCGCCGCGCTTTAGTTAGATTAGAAGAAGTTTTAAGAAAGTTGAACTTAAATGTGCAATCGGCCAAAACCAAGATAGTCCCAGCGGACGAAGTATTTGACCCAGTTGTCGATTTATGGCTAGAGAGAATGGGCGATGATAGCGACGACAAAACCGATGCTGCCATAAAGTTTTTTGAAACCGTTTTTAATGCAAACGAATTAGAAAGATGGCAACGCCCATATTCTCGTTGTCTGACCGTTCTGAGAAACGCTAATGATGATAGAGCTGTAGATACTGCACTTAAGTTATTTTTGACAAATCCATCTCATAGATTACTTACAAGAAATTTCACATATCTCCATAACTTTGCGACTTCTCATAAATATGGAGTAGAGATTGCTAACAGGTTAGCTGAATCAACGTTTACATTTCCCTATCATAGGGCATATATATTTCGTTTAGCGGCTTATTCAAGGGATGAAATCCTTCCGCTAAGAGAAATGGCTCTTAAGGAAGCAATAGATTCTTCTGCCCATTGGTTTTGTCGTACGGCTGCTTCGTTTTGTTTATCTACATTCGCTTTAAATAAGAGTGAGCTGGCCCAAATTGAAACATTAATCAATTTGGAATCTAACCCTCAAGTTATGCGAGCGGTCTATGTAACACTCTTACAACATTCTGGTAACGAACTCAGGTGGGTTCTTGATAAACTAACTTTATTCAACGCCCCCCATCAAGATTACTTGCGCCGATATTTTTTCCAACTTTACAAAGATACAACCTTAGCCAAGAAACATCTTGAGGCGCTCGGTAATATCAGCCTCACAGCTCCAACCTTTATACATAGTTACCATAGACTAGATTTATTGAAAGCCAGCTCAAATGCTGCTCAAAGAACAGCTTTTAAAAAAGTGGTTGAAAAGATGATACAAGAATGTGAAAGCGCGGACTGGCCTAGAATATCTAATCGCCTTCATCAAATATATGAAACCTTTATTGTTAAGGCGTGAATTTTCGTGCTGGCTAACACCGGCACCAGCAGATAGCGGAAGGCTTCGGTGGTTAGAAGACCATTCCCGGCCATGATGACGATGTGGCGCAAATGATCGGTCTGCCGTTGGTCGCGCTGGTCAGCGGGGCGGTACATTGGTGTGGACCTGGACTGAGCGAAAACTGTCCAACGCGGTCCGCTGGCAGCCTGCGATCCTTGTGATCGCTGCGGCTACCCTGGCGGCAGGAATAATCCTGGTAGTTGTGGTCCTACATATGCTTGCCAACTGAAGGATTTTTATATTTCGAGCAAAGGGGGCGAGACATGCCTCGCCCCTACCATTTTCGTCCCAGGGGACGTATCGCCGCCGCCCTAGGAGGGGTGCTCCGCGGGGACTCTGGCGGGAATATAAAATCTCATAGACTTATTCAGGGAAGGAAGATCAGCTTTGAGCACCAACAAGGCCACCCTCGGTATCATTGAACTTGTGCTCATCTTTCCGGCCGTGCTGTTTATAACAGCGTTAGTCGCGCGTTCCCTTTCGCCGCTTCAATACGAACCGGCGCATACCGCCCCCAGGGATCCCTGCGGGATCCTGCGATGGATAGGAGAAAACATCCGTAAGAGCGGCATGATAAGACGTTTGTTGCGTAGGTCCATTACTGCCCACTTATTGTCTTAGTGTCCCCTCAGGTTGCGTGTACGTTGTTATCTTATCTTCGTTTTCCATCAAGGGCGCAGGCGAGTCCAGATCGGACGGGACAAGCATGGGTTCGCTCTCCTGCCCGTAAATAACCCGTTTGCCGCGCAGAAGGGAGGCCAGGGCCGCAATCACCGCCAGAACCACCGAGATTGAAAAG
>Ga0187878_1004930_pt1 | contig 10133 bp, 9 predicted proteins | sample June2016WEW_17_1_FD_132979 | JGI IMG/M metagenome (GOLD analysis project Ga0187878, IMG submission 132979) | Peatland microbial communities from SPRUCE experiment site at the Marcell Experimental Forest, Minnesota, USA - June2016WEW_17_150 | ecosystem: Environmental > Terrestrial > Soil >...
GGCGTTTTGAGGCGGTGAGCGGCCGTCGCGAGGGCGATGGTGCGACGGTGCGCGTCTTCCTTCAGGCGCGCATTGGTCTGCAGTAGTTCGCCGCAAAGATGCTGCAAGTCGGCGGCGCTTGGGTCGGGCATCTTGGGCCCCGTCGCCGTCTGGTCGCGCGAAGGTTTCGTTTCGCGGGGCTCTGGGAGACTTCGGCCATTCTTGTCTTGCGGTGCTTGGGGCATCAGGGTGTCGCTCCTGCCTCGGACGGCGAGGTCTTGCCGAGCGGTCTGGTCTCCTCAGCGGCCATCTCCACTCGACGCCACGTCAACACAGTATACTACTCCTCCCCAACCTTCCAGCCCCAAGCATGGTTCCGGATCCTAGTTAGATTATGCACGTACCCCTGTGGACCGAGCTTGACTCTGTGCCTAGTGACGCGTGAAGAGTCAAAGCGCAAGAAATTTCCCTCTCGTTACAAATTGTTGCGCTTCTGTGGATGGAATAACGCACATCTTACGTATTTTCATGCAGTTCAGAAATGTTCATATTCGTAACCAATTGAAAACAAACTACATTTTGTTGGTTCTGCAAAATTTCTCGCCATGGCGATTTGGAAGCTCGCATGCTAACTTGATAAGTCTCTGAGAGGGTATCTCTGGGTGTCCAACCTTCGTCAAACCAACGAGCGACGCCAATGGAAAGGCTGCCCTTGGCAATTCCCGTGTTTGCCCGCGGGAGCGACGAAAAGGGTAAGGATTTCCTCGATTTTACCACGGTACTCGATGTGAGCGCCGGAGGGGCTTTGCTGGCCACTCGGCGCCATCTTTCCCACGCGGCCCGACTGACCTTGGAGATCCCCTCCGCCCCTTTGAACGAGCGAGCAGTGGGAAGAACTTCGGTTCGGACTTTGCGAGCAAAGGTTGTGCGAGTAACCAGTGCCGACCGATGTCAGCTCTGCGCGTTGGAATTCGTCCGACCACTAAAAACCCTCGGCATCGGACGAGCCTAATCGCGCCTGAAACTCGCGTCATTAAGAGATAGCCCTCCCCCACCCGACGTACTCTTCAAGATCATCCCTGGATAACGTTGGGCTGACCACTCTCCCCTACATCGAAGCCCGCTCCGTGCACATACTGCCTGTTATTGGGGCTTATTGCCTCCTGGAGTTCCTACCTTATCCTTCCCGGACTCCCTGCGCTGAGCCTGCCCAAAACTTCCGAATGACGACCAATCCCCCGGCCGGGATACTTCGTACAAGAAAATCCGATAAAGTCGGTCAGTAGCTGGATCTCGGGCGTCACTTACGGTGGTGGGGTGCCAACCGGGGATTTCGCTGTCCAGGACGACCACGCGCATTCCGTGGTGGAGATACTTCTCGACCAGCGGTTTGATGCGAGGCATTGCGCGCGCATCGAGAAAGACGGTTACAACATCCGCCTTACTTAGATCTTGGTCAAAGAAACTCCCCTCGACGATGACAACCTGCTTATCGAGGCCTGCTTCATTGATCCTCGCGCGCGCCAGCTTACACAGGCCGGGCTCAAGCTCAATCCCAACTCCCGTTGCACCGAATTTCTGCGCAGCTCGGATGACGATCCGGCCGTCGCCACTGCCCAGATCGTAGACCCTTTCCCCGGATTGGACTCGGGCGGCCTCCAGCATCTTGTCAACGACGCTCAGAGGAGTCGGCAGGTACCCGCTGACGCTGGGCGGTCCCGAGGTAGCCCGCGGTGCCGCAGGGTTCTGACCCCCGGGCAGCTGTGCGGGATGAGCGGCAATCAAGGGGAGCAGAAGAAGTGAGAGCAGGAGGCGGGAGCGCATATTTTGAGGGCGAGAGGTCGAGCTGAGTTTGCCGCACAAACCCGCCCCTCTACAGCAGACCATGCTGGGGCGGGGCGGAGTCCGGCCCGCGCCGGGCGAGCCGTGGGATCAGAACTTAGGCCGATTATAGTTTCGGATGGCCATGGGCATGAGCTTGCCGCTCACAACCTGGAGAGACTGATCGTAGTGTACTGAGTAGGTTCCGCCGTCGGTAATGCTGCCGGCGAGCAGGGACCCGTAGAACGCGCCGCTCGATCCGCCGCCGCCCAGGGTCGCATCGCCTAGAGCTGTAACTACGGCCGTAAGGTTCGCCTGGCCGCTCATGGTTACCGACCCTCCACTGTTGTTGCCGCTGTTATACACGTTAATGATCAACGATGAGGGTGGGGCGCCATACTGTGTTACGCCTTGGCCTCCGATCGAGAGAGTCTGGTATATATTGAGGACCGCATTGCCAAACTGGTTGTAGCCCCCTGTCGGTGGACACGCAGAGGGTGGATTACTCGCGTTAACGATTGTAATGTTGGCGTTCCCTTCGTTAATGTTCTGAAGGTCACAAAAGAGGGGACTGCCCGCGTCGCCGCCCGAGATGCACAGATTGGAATTGTTGCCCAATGAGAACCCCGGGAGTCGAAACGGATTGGTCTCCGTTCCGGACCCGGTCAGTTGATAATCGGTCGTGCCCCCGCCGTGCCCACCCGTTTTGATCTCGAGGTACCAAACACCGGAAATCTGCCGTACCCAGGCAGAATCGCCGTTGCCCAAACTCGCCGGGCTGGAGGGGGCGGGGGTGAAACTCGAGCATGCGCCCGATCCGCCGTACCATGAGCAATTCGGAAAGGTGGGCATGGGAGGTTCGGGGATGGCGGGTACAGGCTGGACGGTACCTTTCACGCCCGACACCGACCCGGTCACACCGCTCGAGGCTGACGGACAGCTCCAGAGTGAGCTGTAGGACGGCGCCGTGGCCCCGTAGCTCACGTCGCCGTTCACCACGTACGCCCCGCCGTTCAGGGTGACGTTTCCGCCCGAACCGATGCCCGCTCCGCTGGCGTAAGCATTCGTGTTCACACCTCCCCCGCTGACACAGTTTTTGGGGGCTGACCCGTTATAAGCGCCGTTTGTCGACCTGTAGCTGTCCGTGCAGACGTTCCCATTCATCCTGATGTTGCACATGCCGTAAAGCGCGTTGGCGAAATAAGGAAGGTAAACGGGCGCCAGGGTGGCTTCTTGGACGCTGGTGGGTTTGGCGCTCCCCGCTCCCACGTTGGAGTTCCAGGTCGCGGTGGAAACCACATGCCACACCTCATACGGCTTGCGGTTGATGGTGGGATAGAACGCGTCATTCACCGTGTAGATTTCATCCAAAGTCGCCGTGACGGTGAACTGTCCGGAATTGTTCGTGCTGGAAAGTGGGTCGAGAGAAACATTGTAAAAGCGGCTCGCGAACGCTGTAGGAATCGTCTGGCCGTCCGCATTAGTGACATTGGTGGGGTAATTTCCATTGAAGGTGCCGCTGGAGTTTATCTGCAGGACCACCGGCTGATTGTTGCTTGCGCAGTTGGCGATGCACTGGACGGGCCGCTGAGTGGTGTTGTAAAGCGCCACCGGCGAAGACGCATACTGGCTGAGGTTGTAGGTCGTTTCGGCGCCGGAAGGATCGACGGCCTTATACTTGTTGCTGTTAAAGAAATTGAGAGCCTTCTGCAGCCCGGCTTTCGCCGTGTAGTCGGCCTGGGTGGAAATGCGGTAGTTGTAACTCGCGTAAGCTTCCGAGCGGGCACTGAAGACGATCGAGGCCGCCAGGACCGAGAGCACGACGATGGTGAGCATCACCAGGATCAGAGCCACTCCCGCCGAGCTTGCTTGGGTCTTGCGCGCAGGGACGCGTCGCATAGGAATCCTCCCGTTCAGTCCGCAATAGGAAGTGTGTGGCCTGCAGGGTCTTTGGGCCGGAAGGGCAGGTCCGGAGATCCTCCCAGCAGCGTAATTCCCCAGGCGTAGTTGATGTTCGTGGGCACGATGTGCGATTTCATGCGAATCGTGCGAAATTCGTTGACCTCCGGGTCTTTGTCCACCGTTTGCAGCGTCAGGTCGACGTCCACCGAACGCACGTAAGTGGTGAACCCGTAGGTCAAATTGCCGAACGTGTCGTAATTGAGTTGTATGATCGGTTTCTGGTCCGGATTCCGAAAGACACCCGTACTGTCGGCATATCCCAATATATTGTCCGCCAGGGGCGAGAAGGCGCTGCCGCTCGTCGATTTGTTGGTCGGTATGTTGGGGTTGAGAATGGAGGTGATAAACCGGTTGAGCTGCAAGAGGTGACAGTTCTGCGGACCCGAGGCCGTGGTGCACTTCAGGCTGGAGGTGCTGCCGGTATCGGCCAGCTTGTATTCCCCGTACCGCACGGTGCCGTTGCCATCGATGTCGCCAAAATACTGGATGACACTCACGGTCACGGACTGATCCGTGCCCACCGCACTGGCGTTGTACAGGATGCCATTGGGAAACGGAAGGGAACGGCTAAAGACCGGCTGGCCGGAGGCGTGGGACATCGTAATGATCGCCGGGAAACTGTTGGAGGTGATGCTGTGCGTGGAGTCTCCCTTGACCTCGACGACCTCGCGGTTCGGGTCGCTGGCGCTCGAGCCGATCTCCACCAAGTTGCCGTAAATGATCCCCGTGGTGTTGTTCACAGAAATGTTGACAATGCCTCCGGTGGGGGAGGCCGCGGCGGTCAGTGTTTTCTGCGGTGAGAAATTGGGGTTTTGCCCCGCCTGCTGCAACTCCTGCGTCATCAGTTCCAGCGCACTGCGGGCCCCCTGGTTGCGTTCGGCAAGCAGTTGATCGCCTCGGTAGCGCTGCTGAGTGAAGCGCAGAAACTGGAAGACGGTAGACATCAGCACGGTGATGATCATGACGCTGACCAGGACTTCCAGAAGCGAGAAACCGCTCGCCCCGGCGCCCCGGGTCGCGTGCCGTTCAGAAAGCGTGCTCATTTCACGTATTTTCATGGTCATTGCCTACTCCGAAAGGTAGGTCGTCAGCATCGCCGAAGGGGCGGCGGCGCCGGTGTTCACGGCATTGTGGCTCCACACTTGGACATCGATACGTTTCATTCCCGGCGTGCCTGCCCCGGTCGCGATGATGTCGGTAATCTGCCATTGGCGCTGGTAGGCGTAATTCCCGATGGAAGTGCAATCGCCTCCCGTCAACCGGTTGCCACTGGCATCGAGGTAGTCGATGTAGCCGACCGCCGCTGACCCGGACGTCGGACACGTCGTTGCATCGGCGAGCGTTCCGCCCGCCTTGAGTCCCTGATTCCAGCCCGACCCCGTGAAGCCGGTGGTGTTGCAGCCGGCGGCGGGAGTCGTTTCCGTGCAGTCGTACCAGTCCAGGTTCGTCAAGGTTTCGATCTTGTCCTGGGCGTAAACCGTCACGCGGCTGATTTCGACGCCCTGGTTCTTGTTCTGCACCGTGGCGAAGAACACCACGCTCCCAAGGGAGGTCATCACAAACATCGAGATCAGCACCGCAATCATGACCTCGACCAGGGTTACGCCTTGCTCGTTTCTGGACATATCGACTCCTTCGTCTTGGCCGCCATTCATCGGGCCACCCACGCGTTCGAACCCACGGAGTAGTTCCAAATAGTGATGCGGCCACCCAGCGACACGGTCACCGCGTCGTTCAGATTGCTGCTGTTCTGCAAGTACACCACATTGCTGTTGGTCGGAGTTCCGGTGCTATCCACCGGCAGTCCGCGAGTATTGAAATAGATTGACGTGGAGGCGCCGGAGAAGGCCGAGTCGAGCGTTCCCGGCCGCGCGGTCGCCGGGTCCGCCGAAAGAAATGTACTGCCGACCTGCAGAGGATAGCACTCCTCCGTGTAGGGAGAACCGTACGAGGAATTGAGTTTCTCCCTGTAGAAAAGCCGGTTAGCGGCGTCGATGCGCAGACGATAGGGCGTGTACTGGGACGTAGCGCGAAAACGCGTGAGGTTGAGCTCCGAAGCGATCGCCGAAGCGTCGGCGTGGAGACGATAGGATTTTACGAAGTTGATGGCGCTGGGCAGGGCAAAAGCCGCAATGACCCCGATGATGGCAAGGGCGATCAACAACTCCAGCATCGAGAACCCAGGGTTCTTCCGCTTCATCCGAGTTGTGCCCCTCCAAAACACCCGGCCCTGGGATTGGGTCGGCGGGTTATCTTGGGACGTACCTCACTGTTGCCCGGGAGTCGGCAACGGGTGTGCTTTTCCCCTCAAGGACGAACGTCCTCTGGCGCGAGGGGGTTACTTATTGTCCGCTCCTCTTCGGGAGCATGTCACCTCTACAGATTCCTCCTACCCCGGTACGTGGTCTTGATAGGCAATTCTAAATCCAAAGCTGAGGATGATTGTTGCATGTATAATCAATTGCAAATAAAGACTTTCTATGATATGCGCCGATATGTGTGAATACTTGAATTCACTGAATGTGCAACGGTTTGCACTTCGCTGCAAATGGTTGGATAGCAGGCGGCGGTCGTTCGCCTTGCCAGCGTACCGCCCGGGCACACATGCTTACTGCCTGTTACTCTCTCCTGGCAAGTGCGAGAGAACGAAGCATCCGAGGCCGTTGCTGGCGTCGGGGCTTCACTGTACAATCAAAATCGCTTCGTCTTGTAGAAGGTCGGGCGTTTTTGTCAGGGCATTTGGAGTTCGTTCACACAAGCGGGCTGCGTAGAACAGGACCGCTCTCGTGCGGAGGAGCACGACCGACTCCGCCAGGGTGATATCCGCAAGGAGAAGAACCATGATGGGCCAGCCATGGCAGGTGAGAGGGATGAATGTCGGAGGAAAGATTGTCTTGGCCGCAGGCGCGGCATGCCTCTTGTGTTTTCACGGCAGCGGGGCCTCTCAATGCCCAGGACTCAGCCGACGAAATGCAATCGATGAGAGAGGAGATGCTTCGTCTACGCAACGAGCTCAACGCGCTGAAGGAAGAAGTTCGCCTGCTCAAGAGCGTGAGCGCGGCTTCTCCCGTCGCAGCAAGCTCCCCCGTCACTCCTCCGCAACAAAGTTCTGCACAGCCCGCCGCGGCCGTCCCACCCGCGCCCATGGCCGAGGAGCAACCGTCACCGGCGGAAGTCTTACCACTTCTCCAGGCGCAGGTTGCAGAGCAGGCGCAGGCCAAGGTGGAATCGAATTCCAAGTTTCCGGTGAGGCTGTTCGGGATGATGGTCTCCAACACCTTCTTCAACAGCGGGGAAGCGGCTTGGCTTGAGAATCCCATCCTGGTTCCGCCCTCTCCCACCAATGGGCTGCCCTCCGGTTCGTTCAGCTCGACCCTACGAGCGGCTTGCTCTCCGTTGATTTTTATGGCGGCGTGCCCAACTTCCGCACGGGTCAAGTGATGGGTTTGCCACGCCTGGTTTATGCTTACGTCCGGCTGGAGAGCGCGCACAGCGCCATCGAGATCGGGCAGGACCAGATGATTCTCGCGCCGCGCAATCCCACCTCGCTCGCGGCAGTCTCCTTTCCGGATTTATATGGCTTCGGAAATCTCTATCTCCGTGCCCCGCAGATCCGCGGGGAACACACGTTCGCGACGGGGGATCGCGGCGAACTGCTGGCCGTGGGTAGAATTCTCGCGCCGATTGGCGGCGATTTCACCGCCTCTTCTTATTCGTTCGCACCGCCCGCACTGGCTGGCGAGCGCTCGCGCCGCGCCGCCCCGCCCTGCAAGGCCGACTCGCCTGGCGCGCCCGGCCCGCTTCCTCCGACCGCGGGTTCGAAATCGGGTTTTCCGGCCACTATAGCAACGAGCGCTATGCCAACGCCGAGGTTTCAAGCTGGGTTCAGGGGCAGGCGGGCTACCCCGCGATTGATATCTATGTGAACGGCAGCATCTCCAGCTGGGCTGCGGCCCTGGACCTGGACGCTCGCGCCGGGCGTTTTGGTCTCGGCGGCGAGTGGTATGTGGGCAAGAATATCGACGCCTTTGGCGGGCCGCTCGGGCAACTGGCGAAATCGGCGGGAGGATTTGTGGAGGGGCGCTGGCGCGCGACACCGCGGCTGGACTTCAACACCGGCGTGGGCCGCGATCGCCTCTACCACCTGCGACTTTTCCCCGCCATTCTGCTGGGAAACACCGCCATCTATGCCAACACGATCTTCCATTGGACGCCGGAGTTTGCGAGTTCGGTCGAATACCGCTGGCTCTCCACCGAGCCGGGCCAGGGCTCGACGCGCCACAACAACCATCTCAACTTGGTATTTGTCCACAGCTTCTGACTATGATGAAACCCATCGTCTCGTTGTGTCTTGCTTCAGGATTGCTGGCTGCGGTCGCCCACGCCGGTCAAGTGAGCGGCCAAGTCAAGGTGACCGGCCAGGGAAATCGTTCGCCGGCCGTTACCGTGGTCTATGCCGAATCGCTGCCGGGGCCGACTCCCGTGCGACCGGGCCGTTTCAAACTCGAGCAGCAGAACAAATCCTTCCAGCCGCGTATCCTAGCCATTCCAGCCGGATCGACAGTGGATTTCCCGAATCTCGATCCCATCTTTCACAATGTCTTCAGCCTCTCGCGGCCGGCGTCCCCTTTGACTTGGGACTCTACCGTGCGGGGGCGTCGAAGACCCACGTGTTCACAGAGGCGGCCACCTATCGCGTCTTCTGCAACATCCATCCCCAGATGACGGCGGTTGTTCTGGTGCTCCCCACCTCGTTCATCGCTCAGTTCGAGGGTGCCGGAACCTACAAGATGGAGCTCCCGACCGGCCGCTATCGCATCACGGCGTGGTCGGAGCGCGCTCCGCCGGTGACGACTGAAGTCGTCGTCGGGGAAAGCGCCATGAGCGCGCCCGATCTTGCCCTCGACGAATCGAAGTACGTTGAACTCGCGCACAAGAACAAGTTCGGGCAGGAGTATCCCAAGTCGGCCTACGACCCGATGAAGGATTCAGGAGCTCGATAGAGCGGTCGGCGTTTCACTCCGTGCTCACCGACTTTCACAGGCCTGTGACGCGGTAAACCGGGACGGGCTGGCTGAAGCCTTTGACGTGTTGTGGCTCAAGACGGTCGGCGGAAATCAGAACGCGGACACGCTCGTAGGTCGGCTCGGGAATCAAGGTCTCGCCCGGCTCCACCAGCGCGCAGAGGCGCGCGCAGAGATTCACGTTGGAGCCGATGACGGTAAAGTCCTGCCGGTCCTGGCTCCCGCCGTGGTCCGGTTCTCCAGAGCCGGCTTGACCCATCGTTCCTGCGCGTCGGGAATGGGGATGGCCTCCGGAACATCGGTGCGGGCGATGACGTGTCCCTGGTCGTCCAAAGCGATGATGAGCGAGGCGTTGCGGATTTCCTGCAAATACGATTCGAGAAAATCGCGGACCGTCTGCTGGTCCGTGGCCAGCGCGGCCTTGAGCGGCGGATAGGATGCCACGAGTTGCGCGGTGAGCCGCAGGCTGTCGAGGCGCTCGTTTTCCGCCGCCACGATCCGCACGCGACCCTGTGGCGGCGATCAAGGCCACCAGCAGGCCACCCGAATATGAGAGGATTTTCCAGCGCAGGGAGATCCGAGCCACGGCGCCATATTACACGATATCGCCGCAGGTGCGCCCCCGGGGTTTTTTGTACGGCCGGGGCTTGTCCCAGCCTCGGATTAGGTTGGCCCAAGGGCCGGCCCGACACTTGTCCGCCCGTGCTATCATACGTTGCATCGAACGGGCGAGCAGGGCTGCTCGACGAATCAAGAAGCAACATTCAAGGAGGCGGACATGGACGCACCGAGGCACAACCGCAGAGATTTTCTGGGTAAGGTTGCGGTGAGCATCGCGGGAGCGAGCGCGGGGCTCTCCACCGGAGAATCGCTGCGCGCCAGCACTGGCGAAATGCCCTATCGCACTCTGGGGCGAAGCAAGGAGAAGGTCTCGCTGGTCGGCCTGGGCGGCTATCATCTCGGCAACGCTCCGGACGAAGCGACCGCCATCCGTGTCGTGCACGCCGCCATCGAACACGGCATCAACTTCATGGACAACTGTTGGGACTACCATGATGGCCGCAGCGAAGAGTGGATGGGCAAGGCCCTGCGCGACGGCCGGCGCCAGAAAATTTTCCTGATGTCCAAGATTGACGGCCAGACCAAGTCCTCCGCGGCCAAACAAGTTGACGACTGTTTGCGCCGGCTCGAAACCGACGTCATCGACCTCATGCAATTTCACGAGGTCATCCGTCCCGGCGATCCGGAGCGCATCTTCGGCGCGGGCGGCGCCTTCGAAGCCCTCAGCGCTGCGAAGGAGGCAGGCAAGATCCGCTACATCGGATTCACCGGCCACAAGGACCCCGA
>Ga0187878_1004931_pt1 | contig 10131 bp, 10 predicted proteins | sample June2016WEW_17_1_FD_132979 | JGI IMG/M metagenome (GOLD analysis project Ga0187878, IMG submission 132979) | Peatland microbial communities from SPRUCE experiment site at the Marcell Experimental Forest, Minnesota, USA - June2016WEW_17_150 | ecosystem: Environmental > Terrestrial > Soil >...
GAAGCGCTATCACCACAAGTACACTTCCGACGCGCCCATGATTATGGAGCGCGACTTCTTCATTGACGACATCCTGAAGGATTACCGCAACGCCGTCGTTCCCCCCGTTTCCATGGAAGCCGAAGACCCGCTCTTCCTCATGTACACCAGCGGCACCACCGGCAAACCCAAGGGCTGCCAGCACCGCACCGGCGGTTACCTCGCCTACGTCACCGGCACCGCCAAGTATTACCAGGACATTCATCCCGAAGATGTCTACTGGTGCATGGCCGATATCGGCTGGATCACCGGCCATTCCTACATCGTCTATGGCCCCCTCGCTCTTGCTGCCACCTGCGTCATCTATGAAGGTGTGCCGCAATTCCCCGACGCCGGGCGTCCCTGGCGCATCGCCGAACGCCTTGATGTGAACATCTTCCATACCTCGCCTACCGCCATTCGCATGCTTCGCAAAGCGGGCGCCGAGGAGCCCAAGAAACACAACTACCGCTTCAAGCACATGACCACCGTCGGCGAGCCCATCGAACCGGAAGTCTGGCGCTGGTATCACGAAGTGGTGGGCAAGAGCGAAGCCGTCATCGTGGATACCTGGTGGCAGACGGAAACCGGCGGTTTCCTCTGTACCACCAAACCCGCGCTTGACCCTATGAAGCCCGGAAGCGCGGGTCCTGCCTGCCTCGGCATCTATCCGATCATCTGGGATGAAGAAGGCAAGGAAGTCGCTTCCGCGGACCATGCTGCGGGCAACATCTGCATTCGTAATCCCTGGCCCGGCATCATGCAGACCATCTGGGGCGATCCGCACCGCTTCGTCGAGCAGTACTACAAGAAATACAACAAGAATGCGCAGAGCAAGGATTGGCGCGATTGGCCGTATTACGCCGCCGACGCCGCCGTCTTACCTCCCGACGGCTACTACCGCATTCTCGGCCGCGTGGACGACGTCATCAATGTCGCCGGCCACCGCCTCGGCACGAAGGAACTCGAATCCGCCTGCCTTACCATCCAGGAAATCGCGGAAGCCGCTGTCGTTCCGGTTGTGGACGAGGTGAAGGGCCGCGCCCCCGAGATCTACATCTCGCTCAAGCCCGGCGTTCTTCCTAAAAAGCAGATCATTGAGAAGGTTACCTCCACCATCGAAACCATGATTGGCAAAATCGCGCGGCCCAAGCGCATCCACATCGTCCCGGATATGCCCAAGACGCGCTCCGGCAAAATTATGCGCCGCGTCCTTGCCGCCATCTCCAATCACATGGATACCGGGGACATCACCACGCTTGCCAATCCGGACATCGTCGAGCAGGTTCGCCAGATCGTCCAGGGCCGCGAAATCATGCCGCTTAACGAAGGCCCCGAGGATATCAAGCTTTTTGGCGACGAGCGCTGACGCACCGCGACGTGCAGGGTCGCGCGTCTCTCTGGGCCGTCCCGGTGCGGAGGCCCTCATCTCCATCGCATGCCTTTTGTGCGATGAATCCCTCTTGAACTTGGGTTTCCCGCCGATTTGGAGTGCGGCGGCTCGCCGCCGCTTTTACAGCTGCATGCCCCGTTGACAAACCATTACTCTTGGTTACGCGCCGCCCACCTACAACGTGGGCCTTGAATTCCGGACCCTATCAAGAACAGCACGTTTTTCCACAGTCCCGCATTCACCTGTGGCCAACCGCTTTTCTGCACGCTAAAATGAATTCCGCAGTTGAAAGGAGCACAGTATGGCCAGGACGAGGGTCATTGCCTCGCCGCAGAAAAAGCAGTCTGTCGTTGCCAAGATCAAGCCCACGCAGGATGAAATCGCTCTGCGCGCTTATCACATTTATCTGGAGCGCAGCTGCACACCTGGAAACGCCTTCGACGATTGGGTTCGCGCGGAACGTGAGCTCATCGAGAATCACGGGAAACCGCGCCGCAAGCCGGCTCCCAAGTCCGCCACAGCGTAGCCGCGGCTCTCATTTAGGTCCCTCCTGACCCTCGCTTCCCCAGAGGTCATTTCTTTGTGTGCCCGCGTTCCTCTCAGTTCACTTCAGCAGATGCGCCGTTTGCTCTCCACGTAAACACCTGACATGGAGACAGACTTGGTTTAATCTTCTCATCATGAAGAAGAAGCCCGAATTCGGCTCCTTCCTGTTTCAACTGCTCCAAGCCGCACGCAGAGCTGCCTTTACGATATGGGTCATTCTGTTGGCCCTCGCGTTGATCTCTTGGATTCTGCGGGGCGCGCTGCGCCGGCTCTTTTAGACCGTGAGCCTTGGAACCCCGCGCCTCCCCTCTCAGGCCTCTCTGCTCCCTTGCCCCCCTCCCTCCTTTTTGCGCTACACTTTTAGTCCCGTCCTCCGCAGACCATGAACGGTCTTGAGCACTTCCTGTGTTCCTCCTCGCTCTGGCGCTATCTCACCCAGCGGCAGTTGCTTCCCTGGGTCCTGTCCGGCGTGCGCCTCGGTGATCACGTCCTCGAAATTGGCGCCGGCTACGGCCCTGCCACGCCGCAACTCCGCAAAGCCGTCCCGCGTGTCACTTCTCTCGAATACGACGCCAAATCCGCCCGGCACCTGAAAGCGCAACACAATGGTGGACCCGGCGGCGCCCTTCGCGGTGATGCCGCCCAGCTCCCCTTCGCCTCCCAGAGCTTTTCCTCCGCCATCGCCATTCTCGTCCTGCATCATCTCCGCTCGCGCGAAGTGCAGGACCGCATGTTTGCGGAGGTTTACCGCGTGCTTCGTCCCGGCGGCATCTTTCTTGCCTACGAGATTAACGACAGTTGGGTGCATCGCCTCGGCCACATCCGCAGCACCTTCACCCCGGTTTCCGCCGGCTCCGCTTTCGCCCGGCTCACCCGCGCGGGCTTCTCGCGCATTTCCGTGGATTTCCGCCGTGGTGCCTTCCGCCTCGGCGCCATCCGCGAAAAAGATTCCTCCACCACCGACTAGCCGACTCATCCCCAAGGCGTTGGCGTTGGGGTGTTGCTTTTGTGGCACAGTCACTCCTGACTGTGCTCTTGGGTTTGCCTTTGTAGGTGCCGGGCTTCAGCCCGGCCGTTTTCCTACTCTCGTGTAGGGACCGCCGTCTGCGGCGGTCCGCAACGTGTACGCTCTTTAGCAATAAACGATTCGGCGTCTCTAGAACTGCGAGAGTCGAGCACTGCCCGACCCCATCTCACCAAATCGTAAAGAAAACCGTCTTTCTGAACGGAGTCTGCGGAGCGAGGAATCCCTCTTCCTCTTTTCTTCTCTCTTCTCTGCGAACTCCGTGTCCTCTGCGAACTCTGTGTTAATGCTTTTGCGTTCTTCCCGCTTCTCACCGGCTCGTCAGCGCCGCTCCCAGCTCGCTTCGCGTCTGGATCACCCGCAAAATCGCCTCCCGCGTCACCATCCCCACAATGTGCGCGCCTTCTTCCAGTTGTGTTACCACCGGCATCTGATTCACGTCCGCGGCGATCAGCCGCTCCAGCAATCTCTGCAGCGGCTCGTCTGGCGCGGCCCATAAAATCTTTTCCCGCGGCACCATCACCGCCTGCACTGAATTCATGTTCCAGTCTTCACGCGGAATGTTGCTCAGCGCGCCCACATTCATCAACCCCACCAGCCGGTCATCCATGGTCACCAGGTGCACGCGCCGCCCCGTTCGCAACACCTCCCCGCTGTACTCTTCCAGGCTCATATTCGCCGGAATGATCGGCACCTCCTGGTTCATCACATCGGAAGCGCACAGTCCCGCCAGCATCTCCTGAATCGTCACCTGCGCCACGCTCGCCTGTGCCGCGTTCAGCAGAAACCACCCAAGGAATCCCGTCCACAAAGCCGTCACCCAATCGCTGCGCAGCGCGCTCCACACCCCGAGGGAGATCAACCCAAAGGCAATCAGCTTCCCGCTGGCGCCCGCCACGCGCGTTGCCCGCGCAAAATCCTTCGTCGCACCCCACACCATCGCCCGGAACACCCGACCTCCATCCAGCGGAAAACCTGGCAGCAGATTGAAGAGCGCCAGCATTCCGTTGGTCAGCGCGAGTTGGCTGGCCACGGCCCCCAGCATCTCGCTGTCTGGAAACAGCAGCGTCACGCCATAAAACACGCCTGCAAGAAACCCGCTCGCCAGCGGCCCGGCCACGGCAATGTTGAATTCCTGAATGGCCTGGGAAGGGTCCCGCGCAATCCGCGCCAGCCCTCCAAAAAGAAATAACGTAATCGAGAGCACTTTAATCTTGTAGTGCTGTGCTACCACGCTGTGCGCCAGTTCGTGAAATACCACCGAACTGAAAAACAAAATGCTGGTCACTACCCCCAGAGTCCAGTGTTGCGGGCCTGTCCAATGCGGGTGCTGCTGCGCAAAGAAACTGGATTGCGAAAATGTGATCAGCCCAAAGACAAGGATCCAACTGAGATCCAAATAAATGGGTATACCCAAGATTCGGCCAATCCGAATGCCCTGCGATTGAAACATCAACGTGAGCCTCGCCTTTTCTCTGAACCCTAGACTACCCCCGAACCGTCAGGACGCAAAACCCCAACCGGTATGCGCTCCCCAAAGCGCGTCCCGCAAAACACGCCGTGTCTCCCAAGCCACGAATTGCCCGCCCTCCCCATATCATAACTCCTTATGCATCAGATAGTTACGAACGGCCTCCCGTGTGCCACCTTCTTTTGCGAACGCACCAAGGACGCACAAATGGACACCTTATTCAGTTTCGCAACAGTCCTCACCGCAACAATCCTGGCGCTGTTTGCCGCTCTTGGCCTGCACTGGCTCCTGCTCCGCGCCGCCTTTCTTCTGATGCAGCCCGCCACCGCCAACCGCCGCGTCGCTCAGCCCGCCATCGAGCACGCCACGCGCCTGGTCGCCCACGCCTATGGCCAGCGCCGCTGATTCGCCATGCGGAAAGGAGCAGCACCATGTTCGCATTGCAGCTCTTCTTGATAATTGCCGGCCTCGGCCTCTTCGGCACTGCCGGAGTTTTAGTGGCCTACGATGTCTACATGGCTACGCGCCTGCGCTGCCTGCTCCAACGAACCGGGCATGCGCTCCTGAAGTCCTAAGAGATCGGGGAAACGGTGAGAGCCGCTTCCCACGATCACCGGCCAAAACCCCTGCGGGTGGCTCGAATCGCGTCGCTGGAGGAATCGCCATGAGCAGAAAGCCAAGCACCGCCGCGCTTGATTCTTTCGGCCACAGGCTGTTCCCAATTCGGCGCCGCGCACCGCGCCACTCAGCCGGTGAAAGCATCAGCATTTCGTCTGACCACGCTGATGAGAGAGTTCTTCTCTTTAGGAGGCCGGGGCTTCAGCCCCGGCGCAAAACCACCAAAACCAATTGGGCTTTAGCCCCTGAAGACACTCTTTTCCTTCTTTCTCAGCAAAAATCAAAGGAATGACAAATCCCTCAAGCCCAAATCGCAATCGCCAAGGAGGAAGCCATGAACCGCAATCACACGAATCGCCTACCGAGCAACACACAAATCATTTTCCCAGCAGTCTTGCGCATCACCCTGGCTCTATTCCTACTCCTTCTGGGCATAAATTCCGCGCCCCCGGCCCACGCGCAAACCAAACCCCATCGCTTCGTGAAAACCTATCCGATGAATCGCGCCAAAGCCGAAAATCTCCAGTGCTGGGTCAACGCCGGTCACGACACCTGGTGCCGCGATCCCAAACTCGTCGCCGCCCACACCCTCCAACAATTCGCCCCCGGCCTGGCCGACTCCACGTACGAACTCGCCTCCCAACCAGTCGAACGCAAACTCTCTCACGGCAACACCGCCATCTACACCTACCACTCCCTCGACGGCCAAACCACCTATCGCGTCACCCTCCGCCGCCCCCAGTGGCTCCGCCCCACCGCCGACTCCCTCCACCAATCGGTTTGGCTCCCCACCCACCTCGAAATCCTCACCAACGCAAGAGCCTAAGCCTCCTCTGTGTAGGGGTCGAGCACACTCGACCCCATCTCGGCAACCACTCCTGTAGTGGGCCACGATGTTTCCCCGTTGGACGCGATGATCCAGGAACAGTGTTAGCATTCCAAGAGTTCACCGAGGTGCTTATTGCGGCGACTTTTCCTAACAATCCTGTTCTTCCTCGCTTCGGCGGCTGGTCCCATCGCGGCCCACCCGCAATCCTCGGCCAACGATAAGCCCTCCACCTGCGACTCGCTTCGCGCCTCAAAATCCAAAGTCTACGGCTTCCATCCCGCCCAATTAAACGAATCCCAGATTGAAGCCAAGGGCAAGGAACTTGACGCCTTCTGGAAGCAGGTCCAGGCCGCGGGCCCCGAAGGCGCAGCTTGCCTGAAAATCATGCTCGCCGCGGAAACCACCGACCACAATTTCCAATTCGATGCCGGCGAAGTCCTCTATCAGATGGACCCCTCGCCCGACTCCCTCAAGATCGTGCGCGACGCCATCGCCCAGGCCGATTTCCAGGAAACCGATCCCGCCAATTATCTTTCTCTGGCCCTCGCGCTTTCTCAGCAAGGCGTGGACATTCAGCCGCTCGCCGCACGCCTTCTCCGCTATCCCAACGCCACCATACATATCTCCGAGCACGCCCTCGATCTTGATGCGGACACCGCTGCTCTCTTTCTCTACGGCAGCATGCCCGCCGCGCAAGCCACCAACGCCTTGATTTCTGAATTGCAGGCCCCCGAACTCTTCGTGCGCTCCGCCGCCGCCCACCTCCTCGCCGAACAACTCACCGAGGATGCCTTCCGCACCCTCAGCCGCTGGGACGGCGTGGACATGATCGAGGAAGAGTATCGCCGCAACGACATTCACACGGTTCTGAAATATCAGCCGCCCGATCCGGCCGATCTCGCACAACCTAAATTCACCCGCGAGCAGGTTTTGAAAGTCATTGCCGCCCTGCCCCACACCCGAAAGGAATTCGACGACGTGATGAGCACGAGCGGCGCCGCCTTTGACAAAAAACTCCACGACGCGAACCTCACGCAAGAGCAGCTCACCAATGCCGTGGCCGACAGCGAACCCATCTACGGTATCGCCGATCACACTTCTTTCCTCAACAGCGCCGTGGCCACCCTCCTTTCCGAGGACTTCAAAACCCTCCAGGGCGCCCGCCGCAAAGCCCTCTTCAACGTCTCCGATGAAAGCCTTGAAGAATATCTGGCCTTCACCCAATTAATGATCCGCCTCATCAACAAGCTCGATTTGTACAAGGACTATCGCGCGCACTAAGGCTTCAGCGAACACACAGCGCAAGGCAGCCGCGTGTTATCATCCTCTTAGAACGCCGTGCTCCCAAGATCTGAGAACTCTCGCTTTCGCCCGTTTCGCTTCTTCCTCGCGCTGCTTATTCTTTGTTTTGTTTCCCTGCCGCCAATCATGCCCGCCGATTCCAATTCGCTCGATGATGCCGCGCGTCAACTCGCGGACCGCATCGCCGCCATCCCCAATCTTCACGGCCCCCTGCGCCTGGAGTTTCACGCCGACGCGAGTCTCGCCGCCGATTCCACCTGGCAGGACACCCTGCGCCAGGAACTCGAGAAACGCCGCTTGACCATCACCGAAGAGCCGAGCGCTCTCCTCCTGAAAGTGGGCGCGGTCGAGACCCCTACCCAACTGGTGCTCACTGCCAGCGCCCGCATTGGCGATCGCGACGATGTGCGCATCGTCGCCGTAACGCGCGCCGCTTTCACCGCCCCCGCGCTTGCCGTTGCACCCGTGCGCATCGCGCGCCAGCTTGTGTACGAAAGTTCCGACCGCATCTTGGACGCCTCCGCACTCGGCACCGCCGCCGAAGGTGGCCTGGCCGTCCTCCTCTATCGCAACGAGGACCTCGTCGCCCTGCGCCTCGACTCCAGCGGCGCCGACAAACAAACCATCTCCCTCGCCGCCGCGAATCTCCACGCCTCGCGCGATCCACGCGCCGAACTCACGGACAAGGGCGCCACCGCTGAAGTGCTTCTCCCCGGAAAGCTCTGCGAATTCAATTGGGTCGCTGGCGAGGAACCCAGGTGCCGCGCAAAAAAAACCGAATGGCGCACCGCCACCGTGCTCACCTCTCCTTGCGACGCCAGCGACTGGAAGCTCGAAGCCAGGGGCGATGACTGGTCCTCCGCCGATCTCCTCCAAATCGTCCCGGACGCCGCCGCGCGTGCCGGCAGCGTTGCACTGTTTAACGAATTCCCCGGACCGATTCTCAGCATCAATGGCGAACGGGATCCCGTCAGCGCGCTGATTGTGGCCCGCAATTTGCATACAGGAAATTATGAGGTTTACAAAATCACCCTGGTTTGCGGGAATTAGCGCCGCCCTGCTCCTTCTACTCGCGGCCGCCGCGACAAGCGCCACCAAGCGCCCGCGCTACGGCGGAACCCTGCGCGTTGAATTGCTCGCGTCCAGTGCTTCCCTCGATCCGCGCGAGTGGAAAAGCGGCTCACTTTCCGCGCGCGAAGACGAAAAACTGGCCGCTCTCGTTTACGATCGCCTCGTCACTCTCGACGATTACGGAAGATTCCAGCCGGCCCTGGCAATCGAGTGGTCGCACGACGCCGCTGCGAAATATTGGCAATTCAAGCTCCGCCCCGGCGTGCGGTTTTCCGATGGCTCTCTCCTCGCCTCCGCCGATGTCGTCGCCGCCCTGCAATCCCTGCTGCCCGCGGGCTTGCAGCTCACCGCAACCGACACCGCCATCTCCATCCACTCTCCCCATCCCATCCCCGATCTGCTCGAACAACTCGCTTCCGGCCGCCATTTCATCTTTCGCGCGCTTCCCGATGACACGCTTCTCGGCACCGGCCCTTTTTACGTCGCCGAAATCAGCCCCGCTGCTCCTTACGAAGCCAATCCCCTCGCCATAAAGCCCGCGCGCCTGAAGTTTCGCGCCAATGAACAATCCTGGGCCGGCCGCCCTTTCCTCGACGCCATCGAAGTCACACTCGGCGAGCCGCCCTTGCGCCAGCTCTTCGATCTGCAGGTCGGCAAAGCCGATGTCGTCGAAGTTGCTCCTGACCTTGTCCGCAAAGCCCGCCAGGACAATCTTCGTGTCTGGAGTTCCGCGCCCAACACGCTCCTCGCCCTGCGCTTCGACGAAGCCCAGCCCGCCTCCGCCGACGATCATCTCCGCGAAGCCTTGGCCCTTTCCATGGACCGTGACACCATGGCCAATGTGTTGCTTCAAAAGCAAGCCGAACCCGCCCCCGCCCTTTTGCCCGACTGGCTCTCGGGATATGCTTTCCTCTTCGAGAGTCCTATGAATCTGGAACGCGCCAAGGAGATTCGCGCCGCGCTTCCGGCCAACGAAGCCGGGGGCACGGAACCGTTGCGCTTACGCGTGGATGCCGCCGGCGATTTGATGAAATTGCTTGGTGAACGCGTGGCCGTCAATGCGCGTCAAGCGAATCTGTCTGTGCAAGTTGTGACGCACTCCACAACCGCAAACGGTGGCGCGGCTCCGGTCTCGCCCGCCAATTCTTCCGTCGGTTTGCATCTCTTCGCCTGGCATTACGATTCCCTCTCGCCGCGCGCGGAACTCGAGGTTATGGTGATTCAGCTTCATTTGGAGCAGGCGCCCGAAACCACTCAATCACTCGCTGATCCCGAGCAGCGTTACGCCGAGGAGCGCCGCATCCTCGAAGATCGCCGCGTGCTTCCGCTCGTGCTCCTCCCCGAATACGTCGGCATCGCCGCGCCTGTGCGCAACTGGATGCCCGCACGCTGGGGCGAATGGCGCCTCGCCGATGTCTGGATCGAAAAAGCCGAGAGCGCTCCGGCCGCGCCGAATGGTGGTTCGTCGCCCGATAATTCTGCGGCGCCGCATGGCAAGGAAGTGCACCCATGAGTTTTCGCAGCAAAGTCTTCGCCATTTTCCTGATCACCGTGCTGGCTTCGGTTTCCCTCGTCGCCTACGGCGTGAGCTATTACACCCAACGCTCCTTCGAAGCCATGGACTCGCAGCGCTCCGAAGCCCTGGTTGCCCAATTCAACAAGGAATTTGCCCAGCGCGGCGAAGTCGTCGTCCAGCAGGTGGAGAACATCACCAACGCCGATGTCACCGTGCGCATGGCTCTCGATTTGGCGCGCCCCAGCGCCGATGCTTCGCTCTATGTCCATGACGCCAACGGCGCCGCCCAGGAGCACGGCCTGAACTTCGTCGAATTTGTGAACACCGACGGCACCCTGATCTC
>Ga0187878_1004932_pt1 | contig 10131 bp, 5 predicted proteins | sample June2016WEW_17_1_FD_132979 | JGI IMG/M metagenome (GOLD analysis project Ga0187878, IMG submission 132979) | Peatland microbial communities from SPRUCE experiment site at the Marcell Experimental Forest, Minnesota, USA - June2016WEW_17_150 | ecosystem: Environmental > Terrestrial > Soil >...
GTTATACAGTTGTTGCGGGGTGCCGGTGACGTAACCGGTCGTCCTATCAACGGTGGCGGCGTTACTGGGATTATATAAGCTGGGATCGAAATTGGACATATTGCCCCATTCAGCCCAATAAGGCTGAATGAGACTGTGCCTTAGCCCCAATTCGAGGCGCAGCTTGGGGGTGACTTTCCAGGCGTCCTGGACAAACCACTCGATGTCCCAGCTGCGAAATTGCGTGTAGGAACGGGCTCCGACCTCAGCGTAGGTATTGAACAGACCGATGGCCATGTTGCCAAGCGCGTTCCCGGTTGCGTTAGTGGTGCTGTCGCTAAACTGGAACTGGCCGTTCTGATTGTTGGTGCTGCCGGGCGCCGCGCCGATGATGATCTGGTCCTTGTCATTCTCGCCCGACTTTTCCAGATAGACGCCGAACTTGATCGTGTGCTGGCCGTGGATCAGGCTCATGCTATCCGAGAACTGCCAGACGGGACCGGCCGAAGTTGCCGGATACGGTGTGGAACTGGGCGTGGCAATGCCGCTTACCCCACTGACCGTCGGGAGCTTGTTGGGAACTTCTTTCTCGTTGGCAGGGAAAATATAGGGGTAATTGATGCCGAACTTGGTTCTGTCCCAGGCGGCGCCGTTGGTATCGAGAATGTTATTGACAAAGTCGTGGCTGAAGCCAGCGAGCGCCTCGTTGATCCACCTGGGCGACAATGACCAGATCCAGTTGATGGAAACCCACCGGTTGGGGCGATCACGCCAGGTGTCGCAGTCCGCGCAAGGCCAAGTGTAGAACTTGTTGGTATAGTCGATAACGGCCTGGGGAGGGTGGGAATTAAAGAACTGCCCGCGTATGCGAATCGAATGGCTCGGGGCGGGAGTGTAATCCGCCGCAATCGTGGTCTTACCTTGATCGGTGCCACCGGCATTTTCGCCACTCCACCAATTCGTGCTTGACGGGTAGGGATTGAGATAGCCCTTGGGCTCAGGATAGGCCCTCATAAAGGCCATGCCGTTCGGGCTTAGCCTATCGGGCGGAATATAGTTTACGATCCCATTGTAGTTAAAGCAGGCAACCTGGCTGGCCGCGCTGCACGTCCCTGTCTTAAGAGGATCCTTGAGATAAATCGCTCTTTGGAAGAATCGGTTGGTGGGGTCCAGCAGCTCGCTGAAATCCCCCTGCCTCATTTTATCCGAGGCTACGGTCATGGTTGTTGTTGAACCGCTGCGCGAGTGCACCCACTCCTGGCTGAACATAAAGAAGAGTTTGCTGCGGTCTCGATTGAATGTGGTAAAGGGGAGCAGCACGGGACCGCTGAAGTTCCAGCCATATTGGTTGTAGCGGAACGGACTGGGGCGGCAATAGGACGCCGCATAATTCGCAGGGTTCGAACAAGGTGCCGTGACCTGAAGGGTTGAGTTATTGCGGCTCCATGAATTGGCATTGAACGCCGAATTGCGAATGTAATCGTACACACTTCCATGAAATTGGCTGGCGCCGCCTCTGGTAACGATGCGGATCTGGCCGCCGGCCGTGCGGCCATATTCAGCACTGAAGTTGGCCGTCAGAACTTGGACTTCCTGCGTCGAATCCATGTCCGCGGCGCCGATGCTCCAGGTGCCGTTCGCGCGGGTGCGGACGCCAACCATACCATCAAAGAAAATCATGCCCAGGCTGGAACCATTCATGCTGGGCGGCGTGCTCGAGCCATAGTTGTTTCCGGCCAGGTCAGTACTCACACCCGGCATGAGGCCCGCCAGATATATCGGATTACGTCCATTCAATCCCAGGTACTGGAGCTGTGTGCCTTCAACCAGCTTGCCAACCGTGGCCGATTCCGTCTGCACCGTGGCCGTATTGGCCGTGACCGTTATGGTTTCGCTGGTGCCGCCGACCTGGAGAACGATATCGAGGGCACCCGGAATGCCGGGATCGAGACTCTTGCCGGTGGTCTCGGCACGCTTAAAACCGGTATGCTCCACGCTGACGTTATAAAACCCAGAGGGCAACGGCGTAATGACGTAATAGCCTCTCTGGTCCGTAACGGCAGATCGTACCAGACCCCCGCCTTCCAGTTTGACCGTGACCGTTACGCCAGGTATAACCGCTCCTGAGGGATCTTTCACAAATCCCGAAATCCCGGAGCTGTTAGCTTGCGCGAATGCGCCGGCTGAGAATAAGAGGATCAAGCCCAGCGCGCCTATCAATCCGCACAGCAGGCTCTTTCCAATGGAACTACGTTTTGTTTTGTTCAAGATGGTGCCTCCTTCGTTTAGGACGGGTTTTGTGGCCTGAAATCCCTCACAGCCTCATGAAGGTCATGCCCGGCAAGGGCTCGAAAAATACTGGGGGTTGACATCAGGTTTTCGGATCATATCCCCGGTCGTTCGGAATAGCAAACGGAATTCCCCTGCCTGGCGATGCCTGGGTGGTCTGACCTTCCAACGGTCCCATGGCCCTTTTAGTTCCCGGGATCCAGCTTTGGCCGACATTGACCGAAGGAGCGCAAACTGATGAATCGCCGGGCCTTCCAGGTTTCCGCAGGAGGTGCAAAGAAGTTCCAGAGACAGGCATGATACCCGCCTATGCCTGATCCCTGGCGGTCCCTCGCGCCCTAATTTGCCTCGGAAGGGTCGAGGAAGTCTTTTATAAGTTTTGGTAAAAATGTGAAAAAGTTTTAACTAAACTGTGGCATAATTCTTACCACCCCTATGAATCAGACAGTCAAGCACTTCTATGAATTCGGTCCATTCCGCATGGACTTGGCAGAGGGCCTGCTGTTGCGCGACGGGCGTCATATTCCGCTGACTCCGAAAGCCCATGAGACCCTGTTGGCGTTAGTCGAGAGCGGCGGCCACGTAATTGATAAAGAAGAATTAATCAAGAGGATCTGGCCTGACACCTTCGTCGAAGAGGTCAACCTGGCCAAGAACGTCTCCAACTTGCGGAAAATTCTAGGCGGGGCGCAATCCGATCAATATATAGAGACGATACCGAAACGGGGCTACCGCTTTGTGGCGAGTGTCAGAGAGGTTTGGGCTGAGCCCGAAGCGGCGGGCTTGGGAGCGGCCGCGGCGCCTTTCATAGGCCAGGCTGAAGGAAAGCGCAGTGGCGAACAGCACCTCAACGAAGACTTCGGGGCGAAACCCCGCAACGGGATTGGCGTCGTTGGGACGTTTCCAGGCAAGTCACGATCGCCAGCGAGCCGCCTTGTTTGGCCGGCAATCTTCCTGGCCGTGGGCCTGCTGGCTGGCGCCGCGCTCTGGGTGACGTTCATGCAACGAGGATCCAAGGCCTCAACTCCCGCTTTGAAAATCGTCCCTCTAACCAGTTTCCCAGGCCGCGAAACCCAGCCGGCTTTTTCGCCCGATGGCAGCCGGATCGCTTTCGTATGGGATGGCGAAAAGGGTGACAATACGGACATCTACGTCAAGCAGATTGGCAGCCCTCAGACGCTCCGGCTGACCACGGATCAGGCTGTCGACACCCATCCGGCCTGGTCTCCCGACGGCAGATATATCGCCTTTGTCCGGCAGCGCGCGGATAGCTGTGCAGTTTATCTGATGCCATCGAGGGGAGGACAGGAGCGCAGGATAGCCGACGTTTTTCCCTATCAGATTCCGGCCCAAGGGAACAGCCCATACTACTCGCCGGATGGAAAGTACCTTGCCGTGGCAGACAAAACCTCGCCGGAGGAGCCTTTCAGCATTTACCTGCTTTCGACCGAGAATGGCGAGAAGCGAAGGGTGACCCTACCGCCGGCGGGAACCGCGGGCGATTCTTATCCAGCCTTTTCTCCGGATGGGAAGACGCTGGCATTCATTCGGTCCACCAGTCTGGCAACGACGGATATCTATCTCATGCCCTTGTCTGGAGGCCAGCCCCGGCGGCTTACTTCGGACAACAGCTCCATCCTCGGCTTGGATTGGACGGCCACCGGCCGCGAACTTGTGTTTGCGTCGAGACGAGGAAGCAGCAGCTATAACCTCTGGCGAATTCCTGCCGCCGGGGGAGCGCCCGAACGCTTGGCGGCAGTCGGGCAGAGGGTGCTCAGCCCGGCCCTCTCACGCCAAGGGAACCGTCTGGCTTATACCCAGACCATGGACGATCTGAATATCTGGCGGCTCGCGCTCGATTCGGCGGGCCGCGGCGGCGCGCAGGCGCCCCTGATTTCCTCCACGCTTTCCGACAATGGGCCGGACTACTCGCCGGACAGCCGGAAAATTGTTTTTGCCTCCGACCGCTCTGGCGATTTTGGCATTTGGGTCTGCGACCAGGATGGCCGCAATCCTGTCCAGTTGATTAATCGCGGCCCCTACCTTACCGGCACTCCGCGCTGGTCTCCCGACGGCCGCTGGATTGCTTATGACTCCCGTTCGAGCGACCCCGGCCGCGAAGGCAACGCCGATATCTATGTGGTTGGCGCCGCCGGAGGCGCTCCGCGCCGCCTCACCATGGACGCCGCCGAAAATGTGGCTCCGAGTTGGTCTCGTAATGGGAAGTGGATCTACTTCGGTTCCACCCGCGGCGGCGGCATGCAGGTCTGGAAGGTGCCTTTCGAGGGTGGCGATGCCGTGCAACTGACCCGGCATGGCGGGTTTGAAGGCTTCGAATCCACCGACGGCAAGATCTTTTGTTATGCGAAGGGCCGAGCCGTTCCCGGCATCTGGCAGATTCCCGCCGCGGGAGGCGAGGAGACGCCGCTCCTGGATCGGCACCAGGCAGGATACTGGCGCCTCTGGACCGTGGTCGAAAAAGGAATCTATTTTGCCACGGCCTTTACGCCCTCCCAGCCGGTCATCGAATTCTTCGACTTTGCCAGCGGCAGGGTAACGCAGGTCGCCGCGCTCGGCAAGCCGCTATCTAGATCAGCGCCCGGCTTATCCGTCTCGCGCGACCGGCGGTGGCTCCTCTTTACCCAGATGGATCAAACCGGCAGTGACATCATGCTGGTGGAGAATTTCCGATAACACCCGGCCCCGCATCAATAGGATCGCTGCTCAAATGGAACTGTTGACACTCCCTTCCCAGGTCCGATATATAGGCAACGCGGCAAAAATCTTGCGATCTTTAAACCGGAAATCACGGCGGTGTCGAAGCCAAAAAGCAGGCCACCCAGAGCCGCCACGATCGCGCTGCGTATCAAGGTTCCGCTGAGTCTCATCCTTGCCGCCTTTCGTTATTCGTCAATGAGGTTGCCATCTCGCCATTCTATGGGAATGCCGGAGAATACCACCAAACTGAGTGGAATTTGCGGGAATTCGGCAATTCGAGATTCGAGATTCGAGATTTTAGAATTTCGAATTTCGAATCTCGAATTCAAGTTCTGCCGCCTTGGAGTCTTGGGGGTTAGGCCGCGTCAAATAACGCAAAACCGTGGTACCATGCCGAACCGGGTACGATAGGCCTGCGACGATACGTGTACAAAATGAGCGAGGGAAGCGGATGGCTAAGAAAACAACGAAGCAGCAGCTGACGATCGGGATCGATATCGGTGGGACCAAGATTGCCGGCGGGTTGGTGACTGCAAGAGGGCGCCTGGCCAAATCTCTGGTGGTGCCGACGCTGGCCGATAAAGACCTGAAAACCAGCCTGGGACAGGTCTTCCGTTTGATTGAGCGGTTGATCCGGCATGCTGGAGGAAAGGACAATCTGCGCGGCATTGGAATGTGCGCTCCGGGTCCGCTGAATCCAAAGACCGGCGTGGTGTTTACTCCGCCCAACCTGCCATCATGGAGAACCGTCCCGCTTGCCCAGTTGGTCCGTGAGCGGTTTGGGGTGCCGGCCATTGTGGAAAATGACGCCAATGCCGCCGGCCTGGCTGAGGTCCTGATCGGCGCGGCCGTCGGTTACCGCGATGCGTTCTACGTAACGGTCAGCACCGGCATTGGAACGGGCATTATCATCGACAAGAAAATATATCATGGCAAGAATGGCGTGGCCGGCGAAGGCGGGCATGTCCCGATCGACTACCGCAGCCCTTATCTTTGCGGGTGTGGCACGCGCGGCTGCATTGAGGCCCTGGCGGCCGGACCCGGGATGGCGCGCCGGGCACGCGTCCTGTTGGAGCAGGAGCATGGCGCGCCCAGCCTTCTCCGCACCCTGACCAAAGGCGATCTAAGTAAGATCACTCCCAAGATGATTGGTGATGCCGCCAAACTCAAGGACCGAATTGCCCGGTTGATCCTCGACGAGACCGGGTTCTTGCTGGGGGTATGGTTGGGCGGCATGATATCGGTCTTGGATCCCGAAATTATCGTGATCGGAGGCGGAGTTTCACAGATTGGGAAGCCGCTTTTCGACAAGATCCGCGAGACGATTCCGCACTACACGGTCAACCGCGACTTCGTCTCCACACTCCCCATCGTGCCTGCAAAACTCCGGAAGGACGTGGGCATTTATGGGACCGCCAGCCTCTTTCTTAATCTGGCGGAATGAGCCGACCAGGCAAACCGCGGAGACCTCCAAGACCTCGAAGGTATCCATGCAGAGTCCTTGAGGTCTTGGAGGCCTATGCGGTTGTTGCCTGCGAATCTACTTCCCAAAGATGGCGTAGTAGCCCATCTTCCCCAAAACAAGAATCAGCCAGAGGATCACTATTCCAGTCGCGGCCTTCTTCGTGGTCAGTTTCTTGTCAGAGACTGCGGCGAAACCGATGGAGAGAAGCGAGATCGACCAGATGGCAAAGAGATCGATCGAAGAAAGCAGGCTGAATAGAACGGGCTGCGCCTTGCTGTCCACCAGGGGGCCCAGGTTGCTCATCAACACATGCTGTGCGTCAATGGTGCCGGGTTCCTTGATATACAAAATGGCAATCGAGAGGAGCATCGAAATCGCTCCCGGCGGGAACAACCCCCAATAGGTTACTGCCAGTGATTTCTTGAAGTTCAAGGGCGCTCCCATGATGACAAACAGCAGCAGGAAAATCCCGGCCATGATCAGATAAACAATGAGGTTAAGCAGGGGCGAAACACCCGAGATTCCGTACAGGTAAATAGGACTTTGCGTCAGCCGTTCAACAACCTGCATCTGTTGCTCTACCTGTTGCGGAGATGCCCCGGATGCCTCCAGTCTCTGACGCGCGGCAGATGTCGTATCGGTTCGACTCATAATCGTATAGGTGTAGGGGAAGAGCAGGATGCCCATAATCACAAAGATGCCAAGCCAGGACGGCTTGCGGTTGATGTCCGCGAAGGTCTTGCTCGGTTCAAAGAAAACGCCTGTCAGCTTTTGAGAAAAACTCATTTGTGGAGCTTCTTCGTTGACGCCCATTACGCTCTCTTCCATATGCCCTCCTCTCCTCATGTGGGGTTGATGCATATTTTTACAATGAATCGGCCCTTTAGGTATATAAGAATTCTTGGCAGTCTTGCATTACATCTGAACGAGGGCTTCCTTCTGGAGGCAAAAAAACATGACATCCCCATACTGCAGGGCTTCTTGGTATCTGGTTTTTTTGTTTGTGTTCACTCCAACCTGCGCAGCACAAACCAGCGCGTCCGATCCGGCCGGCTTGTGGCAGCAGCTCGTACAAGCGCCGTTCGATCCGGAGAAATCGGCTTCCGCTGAGAACGTGATTCTAGAACGGGATCGCGTTCGGATCGTCCTGAATTCCGGGACGATCCAGTTCAGTAAGCCCGCGCAGGATCTTGTATATGGCGCGACGTTTCGGGGAACTGGCCGAGTCGAAGTGAAACCGCCCAGCGCGATCGAATCCCACCAGCTCCACCTGTTCACCGGCCAGGACACCCTCGGGATGGATTTCACGGAGGCCACCTTTACCTTTTCGGATGGAACTTACGAAGACATCGCTCGGCAGGTTCACTGGCGCCCGACTACGGACAAGAGTGCCGGTGAACTCTACCTGCGCCGCCAGACGGAGCGCGAGGATGTCGGCGGTGAATTCGTTCCCCGTTTATTTAAATCGATTCTGTCCCAAGATCGAAAACGCACGGCCCTGTTTCTCGCCGATCTGAAAACCAACGAAAAAGGGTGGATTCAAATAGGCATAGATGCACTCGATCCAGAAGAAGTGACGATCGGGCGCTGGGTGTCCGGGGTCCAGGTCACGAATTTCGACAGTTGGCTGAGTTTCCCGACTGGTGGCCTCAGTGCTGCTGAGGCCTACTCCGACCCGCTGGCCCGGGAAGATTTTGCCATCAAAAAGTATCGAATTGATGCCAAGGTTACATCGGGAGCTGAACTTAGAGCCATTTGCCAGGTAACTCTGGCTGTCAAAGCAGCCGGCGAGCGGGTTTTCATCCTCAAGCTGGATTCAAATCTGCGCGCGGAGTCGGTCAAAGATGCGGAAGCAAAACCGCTGGTGTTCTTTCAGCCTCGCGATCCCAAAGAGAACGCCCAATCTCACGGTGATTATATTGCCGTGGTGCTTCCCTCACCCTCGGTTTCCGGCAACAGCCTGACTCTCGAATTCAGTTACGCCGGAAAACATGTCGTCCAGAGAGTCGGCGCCGGCAGCTATTTCTGTCAGAGCTACGGTTGGTATCCTTCGCGTCCCATCAGCTTCGCTACCCGCGCTGATTTTGAGATGACTTTCCACACCCCGAAGAATTACACCCTGGTGGCTACGGGAAACAAGGTCAGTGAAGCCGCCGAAGGAGACTGGAGAGTAACCAACTGGAAAAGCGGTATACCGCTCTCCGTGGCCGGCTTTGCCTTCGGCCAATTCAAGCTCTACGCCGAGAAGGCAGGAAATGTCACCATTGAGGCTTACGCCAATCCCGAACCCGACGATACCATGAAGGCGATCCTGAACCTGGGTACGGAAGCGCCGCTGGGGTCGCTCAGTCCCGCCGCGATGGTCAAGACCATGGGAACCGAGTTGGGGAACATGATACGCTTGTTCAGCAGCTACTTCGGGCCATATCCATACGAACGACTGGCCGTCACCAACATACCCTATTCCTATGGCCAGGGCTGGCCCACCCTGATTTATCTTTCAGCCCTGTCTTTCCTGGACTCCACTCAGCGCAATGCTCTTGGAATTTCCGGGTCTGACAAGGCCATCCAGATCACCGATTATTTCCGGGCGCATGAAACCTCACACCAGTGGTGGGGGCACCGGGTCGGCTGGAAGAGTTACCATGATCAATGGCTGTCGGAAGGCTTTGCCCAGTTCTCAGGGAACCTCTACGTGCAATTTCGCGATAACGAGAAAGAGTACCTGAACCGGCTCAAACGGGATAAGGAGGAACTCCTCGCCCGGGACAGAAAAAACCGCGTCTACGAATCGGTGGGTCCGATCTGGATGGGAGAGCGTTTGGCTTCGTCCGATGCACCGGATGACTACCAGAGAATTGTCTACAACAAGGGCGGGTTGGTCGTGAACGCGTTTCGTCAGCTGCTCAGGAACGCCCAGAGCAATAACTCGGATGACCGCTTCATCGCGCTGATGAAGGACTATGGCCAGACCTACGACAATAAGGCGGCCTCAACGGAGGACTTCAAAGCGATTGCGGAAAAGCACATGATTCCGGCGATGGACCTCGAGCACAACGGGCGCCTGGACTGGTTTTTCCGCCAGTATGTTTACGGCACCGGCATTCCAGAGTACCAGATCCAGTGGCAAACGAGTGACGCCGGCAACGGGCAGTGGAGGGCCCAAGGCAAGGTTATCCAGAGTGGTGTGCCCGCGGGTTGGCTCGATTCCTTGCCCTTGTATGCACAGGTTTCGGGCAAAGTCCTGCGTATCGGGCTGATCGGCATCAAAGGGCATGAAACCCCGTTCGAACTGACCATGCCTTATAAGCCGGAGAAGCTCATTCTCAACTACCTGGAAGACACGCTCGCCATCATCCGATGACTTGAAATTGGGGACAGTGGCCCAGAAGCCAGGGCGCACCCGACGATGCATGAAAAGGCTATGCTCCCCCGGGAGACGATCATCGGGGTCGGTATCGGGATCGCAGTCGCAATCGCTATCGGCTTTCGCAGATCTATAAAACCGATTGCGACTGCGATTGCGATTGCGATCCCGATACCGACCCCGATGCTTTCGGTTTTCTGCTTCTATTTTCGGAACAGTCCCCCATGCGCTTGGGGCGCACCCTACGACGCATGAAAATGGTAGTCTATCACCACGGTTTGCGATGGACCAAGGCCGGTTTCTCTGTGATGCA
>Ga0187878_1004935_pt1 | contig 10127 bp, 9 predicted proteins | sample June2016WEW_17_1_FD_132979 | JGI IMG/M metagenome (GOLD analysis project Ga0187878, IMG submission 132979) | Peatland microbial communities from SPRUCE experiment site at the Marcell Experimental Forest, Minnesota, USA - June2016WEW_17_150 | ecosystem: Environmental > Terrestrial > Soil >...
GCCGATCTACTTGAGTCAGTAATAAGTTTCAATCCTTGAGAGCCTTCCTTAAAATTGACTATATCAGCAGACTGAGAGCCTTCTTGTATCGACCAATTACTTAAATTCTCAAAATTGTCTAATAACCCGCCTTGGTCATACACGTAATTGATGCAACAATTATATGTAACAGGGACATACGCATAACTTGACGTTGCAAGAATCGGTATTAAAAATAAAATAGTTATTATTTCTTTAATCAATGTCAAAATATCATTTTTTCCTATATTAAATTTCTCTACTTTTATAAATCTCTATATTTGTGGATTGGTATATCTTCTCAACAGATTTATCATTTCTGAATCTACTAAAATCATTATTGGTATATCTACCTATTTGATCATATCCAGGAACTTTTTGGTATAATAACTCATCTATTGTTAGAATTATTAAATAAATCTGTTCTTGTTTTTTTAAATTAATATCAGAAAAATTTTGAGTTGATATGCTGTTATTCTTTACATAACCAAAATGATCTGGTATATCCTTATATTTATCTATACTGTCTTTTGCGAATATATCCCTATGCTCTGCCAACAAATCTCGGAATCTATATAGTTGACTTATTGGAGCAGAGGCTATAGGATAGTCTACTTTATTTTCATAAAACCATTTCATACCATATACTTCATTATAAGTAATCGCGTTGTTTGGTTTAAATATAGTAGGCGAATCAAAAATTCCAAAAAAGCTTAAAGTCCAGACCGACGTCAAAATAATTAATACTACAAAAAAGTTCCTTATTGATGATCTCCTCAGAAAAATTACATAAAGCGAATACGCAAATAGCGGTATCTGAGCGAAAACTAAGAAATTTAGATTTGTAAGCCGATCTGGTTGATGAGCAACCAATTTATTAAAAAAGAAGATTGATTCAAGAATTAACAAGAAAATAGATATAACTATTAAAGTTGAATAATTTTTAACAAAAGTCTTGCTGAACATATTCTCATTTTTTCTATTTTTGTATACGATAATTGTTGAAACAACGATAAATATTGTAGGAATATAATATCTTCCATAATAAAAATTAAGAAATATAAAGAACTGGTAAAAATTTAAATTAATTACTGATAACTTTGAAACAGTTTCTGCAAATGTAGGTTCAGTTATTTGTTGAAGATAATTATAATAAAATATTCTTAAATCATTTAAAAAAGTAGTGTTTGACACGAACCAAAATGAAAATGTCGTCGTAAGAAGCACTAAAGCGGTTTTAAGATCAGAGATTTCCAAACTTAATACATTTCTGAGTATGACAGCAACTAAAATGAAATAGAATAAAAATAGAAATATAAATGGATGTGTAAATGGAGCGAGAATCAATATCACCACAATTATAATTGAAATATTTACACTTTTATTCTTAAGATACTTCTCGAAAACAAATAGATAAAATGGTATCATAGAGAAAAAAAAGTAGTGAGGTGTCAAAGGGAAGAAATGAAAATGGCTAAAATAAAAAATAAATGCAGTTAGTAATGTCAAATTATATATATCAGAATCGCTGATAAATTTCCTAAATAGTACAACCGTCCCGATAATAAATAAAAGTGTGATGACAACTGATATAAAATATGTCAAATAGTTTATTTGAACATTAGTAACCAAAGATAATATTGACGCCCAAACAAAGGTTGCTGGGTATATATCAGATTGTGACAAAAAGCCCGTATTTATTGTATGACTTATTTCTCCTATATAACTCATTTGATCGGCTCTGTCCATTAAATAATATCCCAATACAAATGGAATTACTAAAACTTCTATGTAAACAACTGCCAAAAAGAAAAGAGCTGGCATTTTTCGTTTGTTAAACATCAACACAGATGATAAAAAGAAATTAAGTATTATATTGATGTAAAACCGTAACGGTATCAAGTCGTAGATATTAATTACATATCCTATTGGGTGTATATTACTCAATATTATTATATTGTCTATTAAAAGATATAAATTGAAAATAATAATAAGCTTAACCGTCGTCGTTTTTAAATTCTTCATATTTTGTCCTTATTTAACATTTTTGACTCGTATCTATTCATAACCAGAATTATTCCAAGCTCTACTGTTTTTTCCTGATAATATTAGTCTATTAGAAATGATAATACCAACTTGAGACAAATTATTTTCATATATATTATTATAGTCTGACGTCCCAAATTCTCCTATGCCGTATGCGTGAACGTCTGAGCCATTCTGATTATTTCTTATTACTGTATTATTATAAATATAATTGTTAGAACTATCTTTCAAACTAATACCGTAATGATTTTCATTTGCATTATCATAAAATGACAGTACGTTATTTGATACTGTTGAATAATTCGAAGACTCCAAATATATAGCCTCTAGATATGCATTATAAATCGAATTGTTACATATATCACCATTTATTGAATCATTTATATAAATTCCTATATCACCTGCATTTGTCACATTATCAACAAACTTATTATTTGCTATTATAAAAAATTTGGCGTTGTATATAATTGCGAGAGAATTACCTCCGTCTATCATGTTACCGCCAACAATATCATTATTACTGATATTGACCTTGTTAGCAATATCCGTTTGTCTCGCTCTAAAAATATAGCCGCTGTTCTTAAAATTATTATCAACAACATCGATTATATATCCTGAAGAAGAAAAGTTTCCTCTAGTACTAATTCCATAGCCGCCAATTATGGTATTACCGAAGATCATAGTGATTTTCGCTCCACTTACAATAGCATATTGTTCTGGAGGACAATAAATCGTATTTTCATAAACGCCAAGAGATTCTACTATTGAATGTGCATCTAGAACATGACCTATTCCGAGTCCATTTATCACATTTCCAATTATGCTTATATTTCTGGGTTGCCCAATTCTCCCATATCCCCCTGACGCTATACAATGTCTACAATTGTAAATATAATTATTTTTGCCAATAGTTGTATAAGCGGACGCATCATTCACTACGATCCCATATCCTAATCCGTCCATATTACTACCACCAATAGAATTATTTTCTATGATCGTATTATATGAATTTGTAATATCTATTCCATGATCACCGTTGTTAGAGTAATTTCCATTTTTAATTATACTATTTTTAGTATAATATAATTGAATACCATTATAATCTAAAGAGTTATTATTTCCATTAATTTTAATCCCATCTACAATAACCGTTATAGGTCTTATAAGAGTAGCAATTCCAGAACGAGCTACTGTAAACGTGTTAATAGTATTATCTTTTATAATAACGTTATTTCCGGAAATAGACGAAATTTCATGCAACTCTCCAGATTTCCATGTAGGATAATCTATCGGATTCCATATAGCATCATCGTATACAAATATCAAATCTCCAGATTTTGCAGATCCCGAGTTTGATATGGATATTGTATTCGTATCTTTTGATACGTCGGTATTTAATGTTGCAATACTCAACTCTGAACCTTTAAATACGAATAAATTTTCCCCTGTTTTATTCCAACTAAAAACTACATCCCCGTCTGCAATCAACTCAACAGATTTGGTAAATATAACAGATGATAATGGCGTATAGTTCCCATGTACTATTTTTATGACTCCATTATCTGATATGACATTATTTACATACTTCAAAACTGTCGATATATCCGTTCCACTAAATTCTATTTTTCGTGTACTATCATTTTCAGCTTTGATTACTCTTCCATCTAAATATATTTTATATGTTACATTTTTTTCTGGGACGATACATGTACTGGAACTTATGATAGTAATAAAAAAAAGTACGATATAAGCTATTTTCGCTTTTTCATCATTTCTAAATTTATTTAAAAAAAAATGAATTTCTGTAAAGATGATTCTTCTTAAAGTCGTCAACTCGTATAGCATTTATAGTCACTTCTTCTAATAAATCAATTTCATACTATTTTCTATTTTTCCTATCATAATTAATATGACATAAATCGGAATAAACTTTTAGGGTTTCTTTGGATATGACGTCCCAAGCAAATTGAGTAGAATACGACTCTATTTTTCTTACATCCCAATCTTTATCTAGAGCCAACAAAAGATTCTTTGCTAACTCTCCTGAGTCTGCAGGTTCACACATCAGGCCATAATCTTCAGATATTATAATTTCTGGAACTCCGCCAACTCTCGTCCCTATAAATGGTTTCCCACACCCTAAACATTCAAACATGACCGTCGGATTGCCTTCACTCAAACTAGACAGAACAAAAACATTACAAGCATTCATCCATATCGGCAATAATTTATCTGGTACGAGTCCGAGTAGTTTTATGTTTTCTTGTAAATCGAGATTATTTATTTGCTTTTGTAACTTAGTTTCCAGCGGGCCAGATCCTCCGATAAAGCATAAAACATCTTTTCTTTTTTCTGTAACCATTCTAATCGCATCGATCAAATAATTGAACCCTTTTCTTTTTATCAAATAACCCAAGGAGAATATGATTTTTTTGTTCATAGGCAAATGTAACTGTGTCATACATTCTATTTTACTCAACGATTTGAATCGCGGAGAAAATCCATTTGGGATAGAGAAAACATTTCTATTAAATTTCTTCAATATTGGAACATCTATCTTGTTAACTCTTATTAAGGCATCCGCTTTTATCCATGCAGAATTCATTAATGGATAATTCATACTAATTTCCTTATTGAGCCACTCTGCATTCTCATGAATTGTTACAATAGTTGGTACGCCAAATTTTTCTTTTATTCTTATGCCAATATACGCAGATGGCCAGCTAAAATGAGCATGAATTAAATCAAATTGAATATCTTCATGTTTTATCAAATTTTCAATAACTTCTAGACGGTTATCTATTAATATTTTACTTAAATAAAAGATTGGAATATAGAAACATCTAGGGAAATAAACTTTGACATTATCGTAGCTATAGTTTTCACAAATACGGTCTTTTTGCATTATTTTAAAAGTGAATAGTGTCGGAGAAATAACTATTATTTCTTTGACATAATCTTTTAATGAATCTAATTGATTTTTAACAAAACTTTCTCCGATAAACAAGTTGTCTTTATCTGGGTATGATGGCGTAATTACCAAAATTTTCAAATTTCTGTGGTCGTTATCTTTAAACATATCAAATTTCCAATTTTTTATTGATCATTTTTTGGCCTTTCAATTCCGCCTGTCCACGATATATAAATAAATCAAATATACATATAATTCTGCATGATAACAGTAAATTGGTTTGACAAAAAAATGTCGGAAATACTATCATAATAATGATATCCTTATAAGGTTATAATCAAATTATTGCTCATTGTGAATAATCATTGGGTAGTGATCAACATTTTGCTCTTCCAAATTACATTATCTATGTATGTAGCTAATCAAGTTGTGCTCGATGACACATTTGCATTTCCTGTCCTTGTCATAGATGAACAATTTTGTACATTTGATATATTCTTACTACAAGCGTTTGGCGATATAGAATTACCTTTTCCAGATTGACTGATACAATTTACATCAGCGTTCCTATTTATTAAAATATTTCCAGTTGCAAAGACGTTAGAACAACTTTCTAACGTGATTCCATAATAGCCTAAACCCCATAATCTTAATTGGTTATTATTAATGACAAAACTAGTTGAACTTGTGCCACAATTAACAATTCTCATTCCTTGTTTTTGGGGATTGTGAATACAATTGTTCGTTATTATCCCCCCATGACAACTCTTCAAATATATTCCATGATTTACTGTATATCATTATAATACGTACCGCCGATAATCGCATCAAATTTGTTTCCTGTAATAGTTAGATTTTGTATGTTATATGCAATAGTCAATGATTGATTCTTTTTCATACTCCACGGGTCTATAGCACCATCGCCAGTTATTATATTATTTTGGATAATTAGCTTGTTGATATTATCACCTGGCAAGCCTTGGAACACGTATCCAGAATCTGTAAACGCGTTATTAGTAATTTCATAATAATTGATACGATATGGCGATGCTCCTCTAATACAACAACCTTGTCCTCCATTTATAGTATTACCGATTATTTTTGTTATTTTAGATCCACTTGTTATCGCATATTCCCATGTTGGAGAGTTGATGACATTATTATAAACATAGAAAGACTCTGCACTTTGATGGCAATCTACCGTATGACTTATACCATCGCCAATACCGTTCGTAGCAATAGTATTGTTAAAAACATTATATTGAACCATTGTTTCTCTAGCTTGCCCTTCTGCATATGGATATCCGCCAGTCGCTACACAGTGCCTAGACCAACCAAAAGTATTATGTTGAATCAACGTATATGCCGATGCGAGACCTGTTTCTATACAATAACCGTCTCCTCCGGAATTGTGTTGACCAGGACAGTTTGGAGAATTGCCACAATATATATTATTACTCATTGAATTATATTCTATAGTTGTGTTATAGCAATTTATGACATTAACCTCTTCCCAACCATTATCATGGAAATTGCAATTATGAATCATGCTATCTATACAGTATTGTAAAAATAGTCCAACATAATCTCCTTGATAATCGACACCAACAACTGTGAGTCCATTTAATTCTACAGTTATTGGTCTAATTAATATGGCAGATCCGCCATTGGTAACCGAAAAACTGTTTATCATATTATCGACAAAAGTGATAGTATTTCCAGAAATATAACTAATTTTATGCAATTCTCCTGTTTTCCATGCAGGATAGTCTACAGGATTCCATATAGCATTATCATAAACAAGTACCAAATCTCCAGGCACAACATTTCCTTTACCATCGCCTATATCCAAATTTGATACTCTTATAGAATTAGATCCTTGCACAGCATCGACAATTAATGTCGCAATATTTCCTTTATAACCATCAAATTCAAATAATGGATATGACCCTTTATTCGCAGTTATTTTATTATTGAAGGCTACATTTACGTCAGAAGTTATTATTACTGATTTATCTATTTTAATCGTGGCGTCGGTTGTAGTTCGACTTACATACGTTGCCGGTCCAACAAAATGTACAGTATCCCAGTTGTTCAAGTCAGAATTATTAAAAGAATTCAAAACGGTAGATATGTCTATACCTGACTGAACTATTTGTCCAGTATTCGCATTTGTTACATTTATAGTTCTGCTTACTGTTGAAACATTGTATGTCGTCATATTTTACTCCTATATAGCTATGGCTACTATATAGTAACTATGAGTTACTACAATTTATAGTTATGCAATATTTAAATATATGAATTGTTCAGTATCTATCTTTATCTAGATGTTCTTATATTACTACTATTTACCCATGTTGAATTAATGTTTCCAGCATTATCAACTGTATGTGTCCCAAGCATATAGTTTGTATTAGGTAAAAGATTTGTTGCATTATAATATTTTACTCCTTTTGAAACATTAGTCTTAAAAGCTCCACTAAGATATATCATTACATATGCAAAACCTGAAGTATCAGACGCTGCAGGATCTGTCCATGTCCAATTTATATATGTTCTTCCAGGAGGCGCGTTTTTTAAATTAGTTATCGATCCTGGTGCTGTCTTATCTATTTTAATTATTTGAGATTTTGTCTGTTCTACATTATTGACTTTATCCACAGAATAATAATACACAGTATTATTACCTTCTATAGAAATAGTAAATGGTATTGTATATGTAAGCCACGAACCACTATTTATTCTATATTTTGTATAATTTACGCCTGAAATGTCATCTCTAGCACTTAAAGTTGCCAAAACATTTGTTTTATACCAACCATTATTACCAAGCGTCCCAGATAATGATATATTCGTAGTAGGTGGGGTGATATCGATTGGAGATTGAACAGTCCAATTCCATCTTTTGGAAACTGTATCAACATTGTCTGTTGCTGTTACTGATACATTCCATATTCTAACTCCTGCCGTCGAATTAGTATAATTTGCCAAGGTTGCGCTTGCATTGGTTTGGACCAAAGAACCGTTCATATACCATTTAGCAGTAGCCATTTTATTCAGAGTTATGTTGAATGTTTGTACAATTCCCTGTAAAGTTGTAGGATCTGACAATGGAGAAAATGAAGCAATTGATAGCCTTATGGGAATATTGTAATTTATTGAGTATTGGTCAGTATCTGCAACCACTATTCCTATGGAAATTTGGGTTAAGATCAAAATAGATATTAAAATCAAAAATTTATTCATTTATATATTCCCCCTACGTTAATTTTCATATCGAAAAATTTATCCGCTTGGAATTGTCCGCCATTTACATATACTTTTTTTCTTAATTCTACAGTATTCTCATCGCAACTTTCTTTTTTATCTTCTGGACATTTATACCATTTTTGATTGATTTTCTGAATATCTGTATAATATAATTTTTGAGTATTATCATCTGGCGGTAGTGTTATTAATTTAAATTCATATGTTCCAGGGGGTATATCTACATTAGCAGTTAAGGTAATTTTCAATTTATATACCCAATCGTATGTTCTATTATTTATTGTATATTCTGATCTTTCTGGAAATGTTGGAGAGAACATGGTTGTATTTGGAAATATATATGTAGCGAATAAACTCCTGTTGCTATTAACAAAATCGATATCAAATCTCATTCCTTGGAATGTTTCTATATCTTCCCCTGCTTTTACAAAAGTATATATGTCAATAAATTGCCCTTTTTTGAAATTATCTATATTATAAGAAATCTCTCCAGGATAAGCTCCATAACCATGCACACCCCATCTTGTATAATCGTGAGTTCCGCTTGATTTATATGATGGATAAAAATCAGGTTGTAAATAATAATTCTTGGTCAGATTATCAAAATCATAATAGACACCTGTTTGTATATCTCTTTTTATTTGTATAAAATCATCTGGTTTTGGTATATTCTGATCAGATATTCTATCTTTACTATCTTGCAATAAAAATTTATCTGCCACAAATAATCCTGCTCCCAACAGGATGACTGACAATATTATTATGTAATGTATCTTCATTTCAAGAATCACCATCACCATTTCTTATTTTCTCTTTATCATTTCTTATTTTTTACTAACTTATTTTTATTGTCGTTGATACAGTCCCCTGTGGCGCATTTGTAAAGCTCGCCTGACTATATAATTGAACACTGTTTCCTGGTCCAACATTAAACCATCCTGCCGGAGAAGTTTCTGTATTGGTCACAATTATTTGGTCTGACATTGACGACGAACTTCCAATGTTTAACGTAACCCATGCAGGATTTGCTGCCGTTAAATTCGTCGAGAAATTTAGATTAGTATTTCCTATATTCGTTATATTTGCCCAAGGTTTGTTGGTAGCCTTTGATTGGCAAACTGCTTCAACTGATTTGGAACTTCCATTCACAGGGTTGAAATTCATTTGTGTTTCAGAACCACATAACGACACGCTGAAAGATGTGTCCGACGGAATTATATATTGTACTGTGTACGATGCCGGGTTATTTTGGTCATAACCAAATACAGGAATCGTAGTCGCAATCAATATGGATGTTATCACTGACAACATCATTAAACTTCTTTTTATATTTTCTCTGTTTGACATATTTATTATCTCCTTTAATTTATAGGTTTTTCTGTCTCTCTTTAGCTATTATTACTATTTATCATTAATGTCATATTTGCATTTGTCACTGGAGCTTTATTAACATCTATAATCATCCATATATACTGGTTAGAACCAGGAAACAAATTTGGAATGACCATTGAAGAAGATGTACTAATCTCTACTTTTCCTGAAAAATTATTATTTAAAGCTGCATATGTAGTGATATTCGAAACTGTTCCATTGAGGACTAACATGAAACTTTGATTTATATTGCCATTGTTTATAATGTTAAATGTTGACTGAGAATCATTCTGTCCATCTGGACTTAAATTTGTTACAGTCGACATGGAAGCATTGAACCTCAAAAATGTATATCCTATTGGCAATGTAACAGTAAATGATGTATCTATTGATGAAGAATGATCTATTCTTACTATAGAATCTCCATCCAATGTCAACAAAAATTGAATATATCCAGTATTATTTGCGAGTACATTGAAACTATTATAAATTGTACCATTTGTCCAATAAA
>Ga0187878_1004936_pt1 | contig 10126 bp, 6 predicted proteins | sample June2016WEW_17_1_FD_132979 | JGI IMG/M metagenome (GOLD analysis project Ga0187878, IMG submission 132979) | Peatland microbial communities from SPRUCE experiment site at the Marcell Experimental Forest, Minnesota, USA - June2016WEW_17_150 | ecosystem: Environmental > Terrestrial > Soil >...
ATGGCGTGCCTGAGAGGATTCGAACCTCCGACCTTTGGATCCGGAGTCCAACGCTCTATCCAGCTGAGCTACAGGCACGTCTGGACGCTCGTCGTGCGTCATTTTATACCTCAAACGGACCTCAAAGGCAAGCGACGGGAAGCCGAGCAGGCGATGACCGGCGGCCATCAAAGACAACTCGGCGAGGGCTTCCTCAAGCCGGCATCCCGGCGTCCATCCACCGCCTGAATTTCTCTATCCAGTCGTCGGCCCAACTCCCGTCGCAGGGCATGCCCCCGGCCTCGAGCCGGCTTAAGATCGCCTCGGCGTTTTGCCTCACGCCTTGGTAGGAGGAGAGGTCGAGCCCATGAGGTTTCATGGTCTCGAGATCTTCGGGACGGAAGAGGGGCCTGATATCGGAGGCAAAGCTCACGGTCGGCATGGGTCTCCTTCTTCTATTTCTCCCGGATGGCGGCCGGGTTGACGCGGAGAAAGCCGCCGAGCGCATTGAAATCCGCCAGCCAGGCCTTTGCCGCCGCTTCTCCGCGGGCGGCTCTCTGCCCGGCGTTCCGGTAAAGGTTCCGGCTGAGCGAAAAATAGATGTTCTGGCTCTTCCAGAGGTCGAGGTCCAGCCGGAGCGGTTTCAAGGCCTCGAAGATGTCCACGATGGAACGAAGGAACTTCGGGTCATCAGGATTCGCGGCCAGCCTCGCCATCAAGAGACCGATCTTCCTGCTGACGGCAAAACCCAGGCCGGTCTTGTCGGGTTCAAAGGACCAGGTCCGGTATTCGCCCACAACCTTCCGGAGCTCTTCGACATCGATGTCGTCCTGTTCCAGGAGACGGCGGAAGTCGGCATTGAGGACGAAGGCGGCGGGAGCGGCCAGAGCCTCGGGAAGGGGGATCTGCATCTCGTTCATGGCCTGCATGACCGCGTAGTTGCTCTGGAAGATCTGACGGAAGACCGCTTCGAGCCCGCGCAGCGTGTCGTCGAGGATCTGGTTCAGGACCTTCCTCTTCTCATCCTTGAAGAGGTGCCACAGGGAATAACTGCGGGTCCCGAAATCCTGGTCGATCAGCCGGATGACCGTGGTCATGTCGCCCTTGGCGAAGGCCTCCCGGATCCCCCGGCACATGCGCTGAAACCGACTCTCCCCGTCGAAGTCCCTGACGCCGGCGGTCAAGTTCTGGTCGCCGAAATGGAGGACGGCATAGCAGACCGTCCGCTCTTCCAGGGTGACCGTCGATTTGAGCGTCACCATGCCGAGGGCCAGCTTCCGTTTCCCGACCTCGGCCTGTTCGCAAACGTCGGCCCTCGCCGAATATTGGGCGATCTTCGTCGCTTTGGGGTACTCCTCGAACAGCGAGGAGACGGCGTAATGGGCGCCGAGGCGGAGAAAGTCGACGAAGGCCGGCCGGACGAATTGGTCGTAGATCTTGGCGCCGTCGTCGTATTCGGGCACGTTGCTCGCTGCCTTCTTCAGCATCCGGACGTATTCAGGTTCGAGGTCCATGCCCGTGACGTCCCGGACAAGCTGCATGGCCCTGCTGGCGTATTGGATGATCTGGACGGTCTCGACATTCGAGATGTCGTCGAAAAACCAGCCGTCGCTCGTAAAGATGAGCATGGCGTGCCGCTCGAGTTCAAGGAGCTTGAGAAAAGTGGTCTTTTCCGGCGGGGCGAGAGGCCGCCGGGCGTTCCCGGCGATGAAAGCATCGACCGTCTCCGGCGAGCGGTCTAGAACCACCTGGACGTAATCATCCCTGAGCCCCCAGGGGTCGCTGGAAAAAAGAGCCATCTCCTTTTCGTAGACGGCTGTCGCCTTGGATCCGAGCCAGTCCATGGCGTCCCGCAGCGGAGCGCGCCATTCCTGGTTCCAGCCTGGATTCGCCCCTGTGCTGTCGCCGCAGTCGCTCCGCCAGCGCTCGACGCCGTGGGCGCAGCTCCAGGCGCTGCTCTCAACGATCGTGACCTCCCGGGTGGGCGGAAACCGCTCGAGGTAATCGCCGTACACGGTAATTTCGGCGAGCTTGTTCGCTTGGAGGTAGTTCAGGCAGTACGCCAGCGCCATGTCTCCAAAGCGGTGGTGGTGTCCATAGGTTTCCCCGTCGGTGGCAATGTGGACGAGCTCGGGCCGGGCCGGGTCGTTGGAAAAGGCCTTCACCAGCCTCTTGGCGAAAAGCTCGCCGTTCCGGAGGAGGTCGCCGAAGGCGACATCGTGGGAGATCGGGCCGTCATAGAAAAAGAGGGCGATGTCCCGGCCCGAAGGGAGCCGGCAAAGATAGGGCATTCGAGGGTCGATCCGGCCCCGGCTCACGTCCTTCCATTCGCCGCCTTTGATCTCCCTGACTTGGCACCCCTGGTAAGGGGAAAGCACCGTGAACAGGATGCCGTGCTCGGCCATGATGTCCAGCGATTCGAGGTCCACCGCGGTCTCCGGCAGCCACATCCCCTCGGGCTTCCGGCCGAACCGGAATTCGAAATCCCGGATCCCCCAGATGACCTGGGTCCGCTTGTCGCGGCTTCCGGCCAGGGGCATGATGAGATGGTTGTAAGCCTGGGCCATCGCGCCGCCGTGCCCGCGGAACCTGGCCCGGCTCTGCCGGTCGGCGTCGAGGATGGCCCGATAAACGGCGGGGCTCGATTTCTCCATCCAGGCGAGGAGCGTGGGCCCGGCGTCGAAGCTGATCGAGGCGTAGTTGTTGACGATGTCAATGATCCGGTCTTCGGCGTCCAGGATCCGCGACGCGGAGTTGGGCTCGTAGCTCTCGGCGGTCACCCGTTCGTTCCAGTCGTGATACGGGTGGGCCGAGTCCTGGACTTCGACTTCCTCGAGCCAGGCGTTTTCGCGGGGGGGCTGGTAAAAGTGGCCGTGGATGCAGATCAGGCGGTTCATGCTGCGCCTCCTGTCGGGACGGTCCGTTCCCGGCTCGTCTCTTTCTTGAAGATCAGGACGGCCAACGGCGGCAGCGTCAGGCTGAGAGAATAGGTCCGGCCGTGGATCGGATGCGGCTGGGCCTCGGCGGACCCGGCGTTGCCCAACCCGCCGCCGCCGTATTCCCGGCCGTCGCTGTTCAGGACCTCTTTCCACAGCCCGCCCTCGGGAACGCCGACCCGGTAGTCCCAGTGGGGAACCGGGGTGAAATTGCCGACGATGAGGATGATGTCCCGGGTCGAGACGCCCTTCCTCAGGTAGCTGACGATACTCCGGTCGACATCGTTGAAATCCACCCACTCGAACCCGGCGGGGTCGAAATCGAGCTCGTGCAGGGCCGGCTCGCTCCGGTAGAGCTCGTTGAGGTCCTTGACCCAGCGCTGCACGCCCGCGTGCGGTTGGTATTCGAGGGCGTGCCATTCCAGGCTTTCCTCGTGAACCCATTCTTTCCATTGGGCGAACTCGCCGCCCATGAACAGGAGTTTTTTCCCCGGCTGGGTGTACATGACACCGAAAAGCGCCCTGAGGTTGGCGTACTTCTCCATCTCGGACCCGGGCATCTTGCCGACGAGCGACCCCTTGCCGTGGACGACCTCGTCGTGCGACAGCGGCAGGACGAAGTTTTCGGTGTAGGCGTACCACAGGCTGAAGGTCAGGTCATCGTGCCGGAACTTGCGGAAGATCGGGTCTCTCTGGAAGTATTCGAGAGTGTCGTGCATCCAACCCATCTTCCACTTCAGGCCGAAGCCCAGCCCCCCCACGTAAACGGGGCGGGTGACCATGGGCCAGGCCGTGGATTCCTCGGCGATCGTCTGGACGTCGGGGAAGGCGCCGTAGACCGCTTCGTTGAGGCGCTTGATGAAGCCCAGGGCGTCGAGGTTTTCCCGGCCCCCGAACGGATTCGGGACCCACTCCCCCGCTTTCCGCGAATAGTCAAGGTAGAGCATGGAGGCCACCGCGTCGATCCGGAGGCCGTCGGCGTGGAAGCGGTCGAGCCAGAAGAAGGCGCTGCTGATAAGGAACTCCCGGACTTCGTGCCTCCCGTAGTTGAAGATGGCGCTTTTCCAGTCGGGATGGAATCCCTTACGGCGGTCCGTGTGCTCGTAAAGCTGGGTGCCGTCGAAATTGCCTAGGCCGTGGCCGTCGACCGCGAAGTGCGACGGCACCCAGTCGAGCAAGACCCCGATGCCGTTCTGATGGAGGTGGTCGACGAGGAACATGAAGTCCTGGGGGGACCCGTAGCGGCTTGTCGGGGCGAAGTAGCCGATCGTCTGGTAACCCCACGACCCGTAAAACGGATGTTCCATGACCGGCAGGATCTCGACATGGGTGAACCCCATCTCCTTGACGTAGGCGGCCAGGAGCGGGGCAATCTCCCTGTACGTGAGGGAGCGGTTATTCTCCTCGGGGACCCGTCGCCACGAGCCGAGGTGGACCTCGTAGATGGAGAGGGGGGCGCTGAGGCCGTTGCGCTTCCCCCGCCCGGCGAGCCATTCCTCGTCGGCCCAGTGGTAGTCCAGGTCCCAGACGACGGACGCGGACCGGGGCGGGATTTCCCAGGAAAAGGCGTAGGGATCTCCCTTTTCGGCCCGGAATCCGGTCGCCGCCGAACGGATATCGTATTTATAGGCGGCGCCCTTTCCCAGGCCGGGGATGAACCCTTCCCAGATGCCGGAGCTATCCCATCGGGCCGCCAGAGGATGCCGCTCCGGATCCCAGCCATTGAAGTCCCCGATGACGGAAACACGCGAGGCGTTCGGGGCCCAGACGGAGAAGCAGGTGCCGGCCAGGCCCTCGGCGGTCATGGGATGGGCCCCCATTTTCTCGTAGAGCCGGAAATGGCTGCCTTCTTTAAAAAGGTAGATGTCGTCCTCGTTAAATAGAGTGGGCCCGTGGATGATATTCCTGGCACCTGCCGGCCCGGCCTTGATGATGGGCCGTGTCTCGGACTCTTCACTCATGCTCGTATTCCTCAGCTCTTTTTCTGCGATCAGATTTCAGGCCTTCCGCTCGACGACCTGTATTGTAGCATCCGGGGTTGAGGAGTTCCAGGCCCGCGGCCTCTCCGTGGCAGCGGCAACTTGAAATCGGGAGGGAATCGTGGGATATCTAGGAGCGGCCAAGCGCCGTAAGGAGGTGGACATGAAGGCCCATCGATTCGAACACTCTTCCCGTCTCCGCGGGGGGGCGGTCCTGCTGACCGCGGCTTCTATCGCGGCCTTCACATTTCTTCCGGCCGTCGGAGCGGACCGCGGCGCGCTCATGGCCCAGGACCGGGCCGAAGTCCTCGCCGGCTTTCCGGCGAAGACTCTCACGCCGGAGATGACCCTCAACCGCTGGTCGATCTCAGACCTCCAGCTCTCGCCGGGCGGGAACCGGCTGGCGATGGTCGTCTCCGAGCCTGCCAAGCCGTCCAGCCAGCGCCGTAACATCTGGATCTACGACTTGGCCGCGCGAAGTCTTAAGCAGTTCACGGCCGCCACAAAGTCCGATACCCGTCCCCGTTGGTCGCCTGACGGCCGGACCCTCGCCTTCCTTTCGAACCGGGACGGCGAGAACCAAATTTATGTGATTCCGGTCGACGGCGGCGAAGCCCGGGCGCTCACCGAGAGCAAGACCGGAATTTCCTCGTTCGACTGGGCCCCGGACGGGAAACGGCTCGCCTTCGAGACAACGGCACTGAAGACCGATGAGGAAGAGAAAAAGGAAAAGGACAAGGATGACGCCCGGATCATCGGCCAGCCCGAGGCCCGCATGCTCCTCCAGGTTATTGACGTCGAGTCCAAAACCATTAAAACGCTCATCCAGGGAGCGTGGCGGATATCGGAATACGTCTGGACCCCTGATGGGGAATCCCTCATCGTGGCCGCTACCAACAATCCGCAGGAGGAGCTTTTTTCAGAAAAGATCTATCGGGCGAGTGCGGCCGACGGCCAGATGACGCTCTTCGCAACTCCGGCCGGCCCCTTCCGGAACCTCAAGGTTTCGCCAGACGGAAAGATGCTGGCTTATGTCGGATCGCGGGGCGACGGACCCGATTCTCACGATATTATCGTCCAGCCGCTCGTCGGCGGCGAGGCCCGAAACCTCACCTCCCATTCGATCGACCGGCCCATCGGGTCTTATGTTTGGGAGGATGCGGAAAGGTTCTTTGCGGCCGCGTCCACGGGATTCGGCAACGCGTTCTTCACGGTGACGATCGACGGGAAGGCCGAAAGATCCGATTGGACGACGCCTCTCCTGGTCGGCTCATGCGCCAAGGGGAAAACCGGACTGGCTTTTGTCGGCGAATCCACGACTCAGGCCCCCGAGCTCTGGGCTGCCTCTTCTGCCAGACACGCCGAGAAGGTGAGCCATTTCAACAAGGAATGGGACGACGTCAAACTGCTCAAACCAGAAATCGTCCGGTACCCGAGTTTTGACAAGAAGAAAATCGAGGCCGCCCTCATCAGGCCTGAAGGTACCCCGTCCGCGGCTAAGCCGCCCGCCGTCATCCTTGTCCATGGCGGCCCGACGGGCGCCTGGACGGACCGTTTCGACGCCTGGGGACAGCTCCTGGCCGCGCGAGGCTTTGTCGTTCTCTCCCCGAACGTCCGCGGCTCGACGGGCTACGGCTATGATTTCATGGTCATCAACCGCTTCGACTGGGGCGGCGGCGATTTCAAGGACGTCATGGCCGGCGCGGACTGGCTGATCAAGAAGGGGATCGCCGACCCCAACCGCATCGGCATCGGCGGCTGGTCCTACGGCGGTTACATGGCGGCCTGGGCGGTGACGCAGACGACACTTTTCAAAGCCTCGGTTTCGGGCGCGCCCATGACCGACCTGGCCTTTGAGTACGGCTCCGAGGCGCCGGGCATCAACATCGGGGACACGTGGGCCCTGGGCAATCCTTACGAGCGCCTGCCCCTCTTCACGGCGCGGTCGCCGGTGACATTTGTCAAAAAGGTCAGAACCCCGACGCTCCTTCTCTGCGGGGAGAACGATACGACCGACCCGGTTGAACAGTGCTACCAGTTTCATCGCGGCCTCAGGCGATATGGCGTGGACACAGAGCTTGTGGTTTACCCCCGGGAAGGGCACGGCCCCCGCGAAGAGAAGCACCGGCTCGACGTCCTCAACAGGGTCGTCGGCTGGTTCGAGAAATATTTGAAAAAGTAAGGGTCCGCCAGGATGAAAAAAACCGGGCCCTATTTATTCTCCCGGCCGGCGCTGACGATCCTGGCCCACTCGTCGCGCAGAGTCACCGTCCGGTTGAAAATGGGCCGTCCGGGCCTGGAGTCGCGCTTGTCGGCGACGAAATAGCCCATCCGCTCGAATTGCCAGCGGCTCTCGGGCGCAGCATCCTTCAGGCCGGGCTCGAGTTTGGCCGCCTTCAGGACCTCGAGCGAGTTCGGATTGAGGGTCGTCTTCCAGTCCGTGCCTTCCGGGACACTCGCCGGGTCCCTCACCGTGAACAGCGTTTCGTAAAGTCGGACCTCGGCGTCCATGGCGTGAGCCGCGGAAACCCAGTGCAGGGTGGCCTTGACCTTCCGGCCGTCCGGCGAATCCCCTCCCCTGGTCGCGGGATCGTACGTGCAGCGCAACTCGACGACGTTCCCGTCCACGTCCTTGACGACGCCCTCGCACTTGATGAAGTAAGCGTAGCGCAGTCTGACCTCCCGCCCCAGAGCCAGCCGGTAGAACTTCGCCGGCGGGTCTTCCATGAAGTCTTCGCGCTCGATCCAGAGCTCGCGGCCGAACGGGACCTTCCGCGTCCCGGCCGCAGGGTTCTCGGGGTTGTTGACGGCATCGAACTCCTCGGTCTTCCCTTCGGGGAAATTCGTGATGACGACCTTGAGCGGCCTCAGGACCGCCATCATCCGCGGCGCGGTCCTGTTGAGGTGTTCTCTGACGCACATCTCCAGCAAGGGCATGTCGACGATGCTGTTGTCCTTGGCGACGCCGATGATATCGGCGAAGTTGCGGATACTTTCGGGCGTGTAGCCACGCCGCCGGAAGCCCGAGATGGTCGGCATCCGGGGGTCGTCCCAGCCGCTGACGAGGCCGGCCTCGACGAGTTCGAGGAGCCGCCGCTTGCTGAGGACCGTATGGCTCAGGTTGAGCCGGGCGAACTCGATCTGCTGAGGATGATGGACGCCCAGCTGGTCGAGATACCAGTCATAAAGCGGCCGGTGCACCTCGAACTCGAGGGTGCAGATCGAGTGGGTCACGCCCTCGATCGAATCGCTCTGGCCGTGGGCCCAGTCGTAGGTCGGGTAGATGCACCAGGCGTCGCCCGTCCGGTAATGGTGCTCGCGGCGGATCCGGTACATGAGCGGGTCCCGCATGAGCATGTTCGGGTGGACCATGTCGATCTTCGCCCGCAGCGTCTTCGATCCGTCGGAGAACTCCCCCGCTCTCATCCGGGCGAAAAGGTCGAGGTTTTCCTCGACCGAGCGGTTGCGGGTCGGGCTTGCCTTGCCGGGCTTGTTGACCGTACCGCGGTATTCGCGGACCTCGTCCACGCTCAGATCGCAGACGTAGGCCACGCCTTTTTTGACGAGCACGACCGCCCACTGGTAAAGCTGCTCGTAGTAATCGGACGCGTAGAACTCCCTGTCCTCCCAGTCAAAGCCGAGCCAGCGGATGTCCTCCTTGATCGAATTGACGTATTCGATATCCTCGGTCTCGGGGTTGGTGTCGTCCATCCGGAGGTTGCAGAGCCCGTGGTAATCCCTGGCCAGGCCGAAGTTCAGGCAGATGGACTTGGCGTGGCCGACATGGAGGTAGCCGTTCGGCTCGGGGGGGAAGCGGGTGTGGACGTTCGTGAACCGGCCGTTGCGCAAATGTTCGTCGATGATCTCCCGGACGAAGTTCGTCTTGGGCTTGGGGGTCTCATCCATGGGCGGCTCTCCTCAAACGCTCCAGCACGCGGTCCCGGCCGAGGACCTCCATCATCTCGAAAAGCCCGGCGCCTTTGGTCTTCCCGCTGACAGCCATCCGGGCGGGGTGGATAACCTGGCCGGCTTTGATCTTCCGCTCCTCGATGAAATCCCGGAAGACTTTCTCGATCCCGGCGTGGGTGAAGGCTTCGAGCCCGGCCAGGCGCCCGGCCAGGACGTCCAGCAGCTCGCGGCTCTCCGGCTTTTCCAGATGGACTTTCCCTTCCTCTTCAACGCTGTAATCGTCGCGGAAGAAGCAGTCCGTCATGGCCGGGAAATCGCTCAGCGTCTTGAGCCGGACCTTGTAGAGGCCGAGGACCTTGGCGAGATAATCGTCCGCGATCCCCGACGTATCGATCCCGGACGCGGCGAGCTGACTCTTGACGAGGGGCAGGAGTTCCCTGTCGGGCTTATTCATGATGTATTCGCTGTTCAGCCAGCGGAGCTTCTGGAGGTCGAACTTGGCCTGGACGTCGTTCATCTCCCCGATCTCGAAGAGCTTGACGGCCTCGCCGAGGGGAATGACCTCGCGACCGTCCCGGGGCATCCAGCCGAGGAGGGCGAGGTAATTGACCAGGGCCTCGGGCAGAAAGCCCTCCCGCTTGTATTCCTCGACGGACACCCCGCCGTGGCGCTTCGAGAGCTTGGCCCCGTCGGCTCCCATGATGAGCGGCATGTGGCCGAGCTTCGGCGGCTCGAGCCCGAAGGCCTGATAAAAAAGGATCTGCTTCGGCGTGTTGCTGATGTGGTCGTCGCCCCTGAGGGTGTGGGTGATCCCCATGTGGCTGTCGTCCACGACGCAGGCGAAATTGTAGGCCGGGGAGCCGTCGGACTTGATCAGGACCTGGTCCTTGATCGTCTCGGTCCCGACCGTGATCCGGCCGTGGATCATGTCGTCGTAGGCGATCGTCCGGCCCGGCTCGACCCGATAGAGGACGGCATCGCCCTCCCTGTAGGCCTTTCCGGCGGCCACCAGCTCCTCGGCCTTTTCCCGGTAGACCGCGAACCGCCGGCTCTGGAAGAGGAGCTCCTCGTCCCAGTCGAGGCCGAGCCAGCGAAGGTCCTCGAGGATCTCCTCGAGGAACCGCAGTTCGGACCTCTTCTGGTCCGTGTCCTCGACCCGGAGCAGGAAGTTCCCGCTGGTGTGGCGGGCGTAGAGCCAGTTGAAGATGGCTGTCCGGGCGCTCCCGATATGGAGGAAACCCGTCGGGCTGGGGGCGAATCGGACGCGGACCATGGTTTCTCTCTCTTCAGGCCCTGGAAATCCTTATTCTTATAACACAGGGG
>Ga0187878_1004938_pt1 | contig 10120 bp, 7 predicted proteins | sample June2016WEW_17_1_FD_132979 | JGI IMG/M metagenome (GOLD analysis project Ga0187878, IMG submission 132979) | Peatland microbial communities from SPRUCE experiment site at the Marcell Experimental Forest, Minnesota, USA - June2016WEW_17_150 | ecosystem: Environmental > Terrestrial > Soil >...
GCGCCGTGTCGGGTATGAAGTGGACCGGGCGCAGGAGGACCTTCAGGTTGATGTCCTCCGGCCGCTGCATGTGTGGCAGCAGATCTTTGACATAGAGGATGCCGATGACGTTTTCGAAGCTCTCGCGATAGACGGGAATGCGGGAGTAGTTCGTCTTTTTGAAGACCGACAGGATTTCCGGAATGGGGCCGTCTATGTCTACCGCGGTCACGTCGGTGCGCGGGATCATGATCTCCCGAACCTGCGTGTCGCCGATCTCAAACACGTTGTGGAGCATCTCCTTGCGGTATTCCGCCATCATCGCGTTCGGGGATCCTGCAATGATGGACCTGATCTCATCTTCGCTGAGCGCGTGGGTGAAGGGGCTGACGCTGGTGGACAAACCGGCTAGCCGGACCAAGCCATTCGCAATGAAAGCAGCGAGCGCGGCGAAAGGGGAGAGAATCCAAATGAACATCTGGACCGGCCAGATCAGCCTCCGAGAGACCTCCTCGGCATGGGTAGCGGCGATGATCTTGGGCGTAAGCTCACAGAAAATGAGAATTACGACGGTGAGTGCCGCCGAGGCAAGGAGGCCCAGCAATTTGACCCGGCTCGAAGGGGCATAGGTTGCGACGAGGTAGGTGACCAGACTGGCTGCCGCAACATTGGCGATCGTGTTGCCGAACAGGATCACCCCGAGAAGGCGGTCGGGGTTGGAAACGATGCGTTTGACAAAATCGGCCCGTTTATCGCCGCTCTCCGCCAGATATTTGAGGCGGAGGCGGCTCACGGCCATCAGGGCAGTTTCCGAGGCGGAAAAAAAGATAGAGAGGCCCAGGAAAAAGACCAAAAGGGCTAGGTGGACTGTTTGCGATGGCAAAGTGTTAGGCGGTAGCCTTCACTGAACGCGCATAAGCTTCGGCTAACGACCTGTCAATGTGATCTTCGACTGCCTTCTCGCTGACACCCCGGACGGTGGCAATTTCGCTGATGATGAGCTGCTTCGCGCGGTCCAACATGCGCTTTTCGCGAAACGAGAGGTTCTTTTTGAAGCTGAGATAAACGAGGTTCTTGAGCACCTCCGCCACCTGGAAGATGGAGCCGGTGCGCATCTTGTCGCAATGCTCCTTGTAACGGCCTTTCCAGTCGGCGGCCGGCTCGAAGAAATCTTCCTCGAGCAGCTTGAACAGGCCTTCACAATCGACCTTGCGGCTGATTTTGCGCATGCCGACGTTCTTGACGTTGGCGGTCGGGACCATCACAAGCGAGGCGTTGGAGTGGATCCTGAGCATATAGAAGTCTTCGGGAACGCCATCAACGGAGCGGCTGGTGACCTGCTCGATGATACCGACACCATGGTTTGGATAAACGACTTTTTCTCCCACACGAAATTCCATAGTACCTCCGGGAACTTCCTATTTTACCGGAAATCCCTTCAATAGTCAAAACCGATGCGCTTGTTTTGAGGCGCGCTGGTTGACTCTCAGCCGCCGATTAGGCTACCATGCACCGCTCGGAGTCGCATGTACCTTCCGGCGTGCCGAAGTGGCGGAACTGGCAGACGCACGGGACTCAAAATCCCGCGGCCCTTGCGGCCATGAGGGTTCGACCCCCTCCTTCGGCACCATTGATTCTATTAGAGTTACGGCTCTTCGACCCCACTGGATTCCTTCAATCTGCTAGGTAACAAATTAGGCAAAAACGAATGCGGGCGGCTTGCGTCGCAGGTGTATCAGCTGCTGCTGACCTGATCGGCCAAGATGGTATAGAGATCATGGGAGCGAGAAAACGACGGGGAATTCACGTGCTGGCAAATTCAGGCGCATCTAGCAGATGGGCGGCGGAGCACCTTTCTGAGCTCCTGACTCAGAAAGAAGAAGCAATGAATATGTAAAACGATTGTTGGCACATGCGCGGTCTCAAAGGCTACGGGAGTAAATCCCTTCGCTTTGATGGGTAGCAAAAATCCCCTGTGTTTGAGGGCCAAGGGAGCCAGATCTTCGCCGCACTGGGCACCGCACTTCCGGCATCGGTGAATCCGCCCGCGTGCTCGTGGTTGCGGTTCAGGAAAACCATGAATCGAAACCTGAGAGCCTACCGAACTCTTGACAAATGCTGATGCAGCGACTGGATTTCGATCAGGGTTTCAGTTTATAGGCGCGCTCGATCACTGCCGCAATGTCCGGCCCCTTCCAATTAAGGCTCGATCCAGCGCATGCGCTGGTCTTTCCACGAGGCGGTGGCGCAGTGCCAGCGGCCGCTAACCATAAAGCGATGCAGAATGCTTCGCCCGCCGGATACCCACTCCAGTTCCTGCAATTCGCGCACACGAGAGATTTCTATGGCGCCCGGCAGGAAGTACACGTTTTCGGAACTGAAGACCAGCGGTTCTTCTTTCGGTGCGGATTTTCTTTCCGGGGTGCTTCCGGGACTACACCGGAGCTGCGGTTCCACGCCGGCACTTGTCGCATAAAGGATCGCGTTGAAGACAACATGGAGCAATCCACGCAGAGGGTGTGAATCAGGCACCAGGGGGCTCAAAATGCTCTTGGGCTCCAAGCCGTCCAGATCATGCCGAACATGCTGATCCTCCACCAACGGAACCTGTTGCGCCATCAGGTGTGGCGGATCGGCTCCCAGTGCATTCAGGGCAAATCCTACATGAAGGACGCGACTCGATGCCCCCCGCTCCTCAGTTACGTACACGGTGGCGACCTTCAGGAAATATCCGGCGAACGGGCAGTCCCGGTCGGCAGAGGGCATCCGCTCCGCCACACAGAGTGTGTAGAGGTGCGTGTTGCCCCGCCCGAACGCATTTTACCTCGGGCCTGCCTGGCGCCGACTTCATGACGACGTCGAGGGCTTAGTTGGGTTATGATAATAACCCAAAGATCGCACGATTTCATACGTGTCGGCTTCGATCCTTTGACGGGCTTGTGCCGCAAGCCACCCGGCAATGGGACAGGAGCTCATGGCGTCCGAAGGGGAACCACATGCGCTACGACGAGTTTCGCGATCAACTGCAGGATGCTCTTCACGCGGCGGGGCTGTTTGTGGAACACGTCGACCGCCCAATCGAGACCATCGACCTCGCCAGCACGGACCGGCGCTGGAAGGTCTACGTCATGCGAGACGCGCCAGAGAGCGTGGAACCCTTTCACGTCTCGGCGAAGATCTCTTTCCGCTGGAGCGCTGCCAACGGGGCGCGTGGGCACACCTGCGAGGAAGACCTCCTCACCGAGCTTCTCGGGCGGAGAATACGGCTTCCAAAGACTCAGCGCCGGTGGACGCGGGTTGATCTCGAGCTATACGCCACTCTTCCGTACGGCTCGACAGCTCCTATCCCGAAACCGCAGGTTTTCAATTCCTGGACCGGCTCTGTAGGTGAGAAACTTGACAAGCTGCTCACCGATTTCCAAGAGCGCCAAGGGCGAGTCGTTGCCGTTCTGGGAGGCCGCAAAGAGGTCAGTATCGAAACTCAATGCAAGCCCCAGGGCGAGCTCTCTCTTGCGGGCATTTCCGTCTCGGCGTTTCAGCTGGTTCGGGTGCCTCGAGTCTGGGATGACCCCGGCCGTCGGGAAGCTGAGAAGGGCAACAGCGAGGAACTTGCTCGACTTGCATGGCGGTTCAAGGAAGCCCTGGACGAGTGGATCGGCAGCGTTGCTGAGCTCGGAAACTGGATCCGCTACTCTCCTCCACCGCCTGAAGGGAAGCGGCTCGAGCCCTGGTTCGAAGACGAGGAGGAAGGCGGACCGGAGACGATTCACTGATATTTGCAGGTGAGCGCCTCGGAGGGCCGCGTGGAGATCATCGACATTACGAGTGGATCGAGCCGTACTGGAAGGGCCCGGTTTTCACTCATCTGATCGTGCTAACCTGCAAGACTTGCCGAGACGGCAACCTTGCCAGGATGCCTGCTCGAGCGTGCCTCAGAAGCTGGCCGCCACGCGGCATTCTATGTTGGCGGCCAATTAGATTAACAGAGGATTTCGCAATGGCGACAAAGCGAGGGGGACGGCAAAGCAAAAATGACAGCGCTTCGAGGCTAAACGACTTGATGGAAAGGCTATCGGCATATCTCTCACAGGATGAGATACAGAAAATCTTCGGGCGGTCGCTCCTTGCGCTGGACCCTGCCGGTATAGAGCGGATGGCTGCCGGCCTGGAAATGGAAACAGCAGCAGCTGTAAGGAAAGTACTAAAACCCACTTGCAGGTCGAAAAAATCTAAGGCGTCCCACCCGACTATCGGCAAGACCCGTCAGGAATGGGATTCGGCCTGGCGGGATTGGGATGCCTGCATCTCAGAGACCGCCGACGAAAGCGGTAAGTATGTGTTTCAGGAACATCACTGGGAACCTCCTTACCTGGACAAGTCCGCATTCGCAGAAGACCTCGAACCGATAGCTGCCCGGATTCACCCTCTTCTTCCTCATGTATTCGAGCGAAACCTCGCGCCCGACTTCAGTTTCGCGCAGGCACTGCTAAATACGGCGGAAGAGATCGGAGGCAATTCGGAAGATATCGAAGACAGTGGAGAAGGCCTCGCATTTGGTCCGAAAGTAACGCGCTGCCTGCTCGAATGGGAGTGGAAGAGAGCGCGGCGGGACCATTTGGGAGGGTTCGAATTCCTGGACAGCGTCTGCGCGCTCGAGCACTCGGGCGCGGAAATGTATCTGGATCATTCCAATATCGGCGATTTCATTTCCGCGCTGGAGCCCGAAATTCAGAAGGAGATGCTCCAAGGGATCGTTGGCCATCGCCAATCCAGCCATTGGGCCCGGGCGCTCGAGTCGGTGCATGGAGGGTGGTTTGCTATCCATAAAAAACTTTGCCGGAAATGGGATCATGGCCGCTTTCTGGAAGTCTGCCAAAAAGGCGTCTTGCAGGACTGGAAACTCGCCCTCCCGGTGATCGACGACCTCATCGCTCGCAAGGCGTTCCAGGATGCCGCCGCCATCGCCGAAGAAGCCGTACGTTCCATGCTCCGCATGAGAGAAGGAAAGCCGTGGGATCCGCGCAAAGGGCTCATTCTGAAAGAGAGGTCGTTCCCCTACGATGGTGAGAAGGACCGCGCGATTCCTGCGCTCCTGAAGCGTTGGAATAAAGCCGCACGGGCCGCGGGGGATGATGAGACGGCCTGCTCTCTGGAGTTGCAGCTTGCCATCGTGCGTGATTGGACCGACGGCGATGCCATTCTGCAAGCGCTCCACCGTGTGCCTCCCCGCTTTGACGCAATGGGCGAGCGGATCTACGAGGATTGGAAGTCGCTGATTGCGGTGCGCAGCGTGGAGTCGGCGACGGACGAATTTGCTGAATCTGACCATGGTTGGGTTCGGGGCCTGGTCGATGCGACCCGCGCCGGCCCTGAAGGCCCGGCGGTTTTCCGCCGCGTTCTCCTCCGCTGGCTGGACGAAACCGGCAAAACGAGGACATCCCCGCGGCGTGGATTCAAATCTCTCGCGGTCCTGACATTGGATCTGGATTCCGGTTCTGAGCTGAAAAAGGCCTCCCCGGCACTGCAGCGCCTGCTTTTGCGCGAACGCGAAGGAGACCGCCGGGTGGCGGCACTGCGGCAGACCTGGCTGAAACGGCTGCGTGCGGGCAAACTGCTCCCGGAGGTGATTCAATTCTGGAAGCGCAACGCAGTGCAGCTCGTCCCCGATCCTGAGCACTCGGCCGGGGATTACCGGAACTGCGCGGAATGGCTTGCCGTCTTGCGTGATATCGATCCGCTTGCGTGCAAGAAGATCCTCGAGCAATGGAAGCTCAAGCATAAACGCCGGAAGAACCTGTGGAAAATTCTCGAGCGCGCAAAGCTTTCGTGCTGACGCAATAGGACGGACCTACGTTTGAGCCCTCCTCGAGTAGATTTGAGGGAAGCCGTCGTCCACTTATATATTCGCGAATGGCAGCGTCCTGCCCCCGTAACTTAGAGTTCAATCCATGCACTTTCTGAACATGCATTTCGACCATGCCCTTGTTGGTGGCCGCGGCAAATTGAACATTGAACGAGTCGGCGACCAGATCGCCCGATGGACCATCATCGAGGAAGGGCCGCGAGGCCTGGAAATGCTCCGTTTGATCGCACTGGCCTGCGGAGGCACCCGTGTCGTTCCCCGTCTCGATTTTGACCTTCGGGCGATGCGCCGCGAACGCAGCCGGCCGTTGCAGCTCGAGCTGGTCCTTGCCCTCCACGCTCCCTATAAAGCATCGATATATAAGCAGGGACCAACAACCACCGGCATCCGGATGGATGGCCGTGAAGAAATCATGCCGCTGAAGGATGGTGATTTCAGGATGCTGGCGCCCGATGCTCCGGTCATGAAGGCAAAGACCGGGCTCGGTTCGTCGGCCTTTTTCCTGCTGGGTTACGGCCCCAATTCGATCTGCCACGAGGGGACGGATGACTTCGATTTCCGCGATCCTTATTTCCGCATCACGCGATTCCGTTCCCTTTTCGCCCGCGGAGTCAGACTGACGGATCCGGTGGAATTTCTCATGAGGCTGCATTACCGCGCGATCCGATGGAAACGTGCGGCGACCGGAATCGGGTTGCGACGGCTGGCCGTTCTCCTCCAGGAGCAGATGGGAATTGACACCGGGGCATGGCTGGAACGGCATTGCGACTTCAGGAGCGAATGGTCGAAGATCAATGCCAAGCAGCGTCCGGCAGTGGCGATTGCATTGGACGCGGCGCGGCATCTGCTCGATGCCTATGCACGTAATATTGCGCCCCTGGATATGCCGGCTCTCGTACTGCTCGATCGACCCGACCGGCTTTGCAGCGAACGAACTTTCCCGAATTGGGCAAGGCTTATGGATCTCCTGTTGCCGCGTGCCCAGTTTCTGGCCACGCTTGACCAGCGGTCCCGCCGCAGACTGCCCACGACTATTCCGGCCGGCGGCCTGCGCATCCCTGCACCTTCAAATCGTCCCCGCAAACTTCGTGCGAGACCTGCCGGAGCGGTCCTGCTTGTAGACCTGGACGGCCGCCTGCCGAACCTGGCGCTAATGAAGCTCAGCCGCTGCTTCAAGGACCAGGGAAGGAAGGTCGTACTGGCGCGGCACGAGACTCCTGTCGCCGGCGTCGAGCGAGTCTATGCGAGCGGGGTGTTTTCAACATCATGTACCCTGAATCGATTGGCGAAGCTGCAGAAAACATTTGGCGACTCGCTGACAGCGGGCGGCTCCGGGATCGACATCAAGTTGCGCCTTCCCGCGGCTGTGGAGAGTCTTCCCGCCGATTGCGATCTGTATCCGGAACTGGGGGGTCGGGCCATCGGATTTCTAACCCGCGGATGCCCGTTTCGTTGCCGTTTCTGCCTGGTGCCGGCCAAAGAGGGAGGCGTCCGCCAGGTCAGTGATCTTGACGATCTCATAACCCGCCGCAGCCGAAAGCTCATACTGCTGGACGACAACATTCTGGCGCACCCGGATGCGAAGCGCTTTCTGGAAGAAATGATCCGGCGCAACCTGCAGGTCAATTTCAACCAGACACTGGATCTCCGCTGTGTCGATGCGGATATCGCACGGCTCCTTCGACGCGTGCAATGCTCGAATGTGCGCTTCACGCGCCGCGTTGATCACTTCAGCTTGAAGGACAATCGGAACCTGGAGGAAGTGCGCGGGAAATATCAGTTGTTCGAATTCACGCCGCGGGACAACGTGGAGTTCGTGTGCATGTACGGCTTCAACACCACTCTGGCTCAGGACGTGGATCGCTTCCGTTTCCTGCGTTCGCTTCCAGGCGCCTATGTATTCGTGCAGCCTTACAGACCGGTGCCCGGCGGCCCGCCGGCGAATCTGAAGGGCTTCTTCGACGAACGGGCGGACGCTCGCCTCAATGACCTGGTCCATATCGTCCTTCCCCAAAACATGAAAAGCATGGAAAACTACTACCGCTGGGTCAGCAGGCTCTACTCGCGGGCTTTTGGCCGCCCTCATATGGGATTGATCGACACCATCTTCAAATACAATCATCGGGAAAAGCGAAGCCACTACCTGGCCTCGCTTGGCGATCGGGATCCGTCCGGTTTGGAGTCCGAGAATCGTGATGCCATCCTCGAAACGAGTGCCTGCGAACAAGCGTGAATCGCTATCCCATTTGATCCGCACTTTTCTCTCAACTATGGTCGACGGGCCGTATACAAATCGGATATGCTGCCGTACTGAGCGGCCGCGTGAAAACCCCGTAAATCGGTGCAAAGCGAACCCGAGGCGCCAATGTCGAAAACCGAAAAAAGCAAAATCTCTCCCCGTACTGACGCTAAGGCCCTTGCCAAGGCCCGGCTGGATCAACTTATCGAAGAAGCCACCGTGGATTGCTACGGCGAATCGGAACAGATCTCCGGCTTCTTCAATATGTTGGAAGAGCGGTTGGCGGTGTCGTATCCAGTTCCTTGTCCATGCCGGGGATGAAGAGCTCGAAGGCTTATGCGCTCGGTCGTTCTTGAGCACTGGAGCCGGGTCAGGGGAGGGAATTCAGGATGTGGTTGCCACCTGCCGCCTCATCATGACGGCGACAGCACCATACTCGGATTCCTCGAGCCCGCTTGTCTCAGTGTGCTCGATATCCTCAAGGCCACCTAATTTGCTGGTCCATTTATCGTTTGGCAATTGTCGGGCTGCATGAGTAGGAATGCCTTTCGCATCAGCATAGATTGCGATCTTTTCAAAACCTGACTCAAGAACAGCATCTTTACAAACCCTGAAGCCAATTGTGCCGAATGCCCGAACAAAGGCCTCCAGGCTCTCTACGCGTGGTATTCCACTGGGCCAATAATAGAGTGGATTCGGCCACCACCATCGATCCGTTTCATTTGCAGCCCAAGCAATGCAATTGTAGGTTGGGTCCTGAGGGCCGGTGATTTTGTAGCCGGTCTTGACTAGATTTGGGAATGCGACCTGAAAAATACTCACCAAGCGTATCCTTGCTCTTTTCCCCACCGAATCCAGGCTTCAGCCATCCTTTTAATTCTGCCCCTGTCTGCCGACTCAACTGGATCAGCGCCAGTTATTGCATAAAGAGCCCAGAACCAATGATCTGGACTTCTTTCCAGTTCCTGGAGGATGAGCTGTACTGATGCCTGCCAGGCCATTCGCTGTTGTTTTGAGGGATATCGATCCTTGAGGGTATTCTGAAAACTGGCAAGTTTTTGTAATCGACCACGCCTAGAAGGCGTGGCTTTGGCCTACCCCGCACAGCGGGGCGAACCACGTATCAGAAGGCCCCGTTGGGGCCTGTGCGCGTGTTCACGCGCATTCCGATCCCAAGTTCACGCATGACACAATCGACAATGCTCTTCAACTTGAACACGATCTGTTGCTTGAAGTCCCCAGGAACATGCGTCAAGATCTCAAAGCTTTCAAAGTCCTACATACGCTCTCCCTCCTGCCCATGCGGGCTTTCCCCGGATGGAGAGCGTACCCTAAAAAACGGCACGCCGGAACGGCTTAGCCGGTCAGGGTCGCACGGCCAGAGGCCGTGGGTTTAACTGGTACTAAGTCAACGTCTTGGGGAATTCGCACGCGGATGTCCAGAAGCGCCTCTGCAATAGGTGCGTTCCTGAGCCAGGATTCTTGAACCATATCCACAATGATAGGCGAGAATTGACGAGGTGAGCAAGTAGAAATTGTGCATTTTCAGCAACATAGTGCCCGATAGCTGTGCCCTCGGGCATCACATTTTCCAGCACCCACTGAGAATGTGCGTTTGGATGCACGAAAACATACGGGTGTTGACGCAACAATCATATTTGCTCACCTCCGTGGGCTCGCCATCTTGCTTGGATCGTGCCCGGCCAAGAACATCTAGCCTCCGTGCAGCATTTTCGAGCTCACTCTGGGAAACGATGGCATACCAACGATAGACCTCGTCGGTCTTGTGGCCCGTCAGTTTCATGGACACAGAACGTGACACGCAACCATGCTCCGAACGCCGTACGGCGGCGCGGCGAAAATTGTGAATCCGGCGACCTGGCAATCCTGCTTTTCTGCATGCCGAGCGGGCAAAGATCTCGAGCAGGTCGGGTGAATAGCGGATGCAGCTATCGGCAAGCCGGCCGGCTTCCGCCAGTGCCAGCACTGATAGGAGCATTACGGACTTGTGCGGCCTTGTGCGGCCGGCCTCGCGGTCC
>Ga0187878_1004943_pt1 | contig 10110 bp, 6 predicted proteins | sample June2016WEW_17_1_FD_132979 | JGI IMG/M metagenome (GOLD analysis project Ga0187878, IMG submission 132979) | Peatland microbial communities from SPRUCE experiment site at the Marcell Experimental Forest, Minnesota, USA - June2016WEW_17_150 | ecosystem: Environmental > Terrestrial > Soil >...
AAGCAGTTGCTCCAGGTGGGTCTGCTCCTCTGGAAGCAATCGAAACGGCTCTTTCGCAGTGAACATGAGCCCTTGTACCATACCAAAGCTCATGTGTCACTTATTTATGTAACATAACACTAGAGTGTCCATGAGAACTAGCTTTCGTGGCAATAAACTGTGTGAAGTCGCTTCGCGATTCACAATATATTTTGGTCGGAGCATGCAAAAAATTGAGTCGTCACACAGACACTGAAGCCCCGGCCTCCTATGAAAAGAGATTTTTTCGGAAGCGACGAGGAAGCGGACTAGAGATTGCGGGACAGGAGGGAGGCGGCTTCGATGATGGGGTTGGGGAGAAGGCGCATGGCGCGGACAAAGGCTTCGATGAGGCGCGGATCGAATTGCGTGCCGGCGCAACGTTCGAGTTCGGCGAGAGCTTCCTCGGCGGTACGGCCTTTTTTGTAGCTGCGATCGCTGGTGATGGTGTCGTAGGAGTCGGCGATGGTGATGATGCGCGCGCCGATGGGGATGTCTTCACCGGAGAGGGCGTTGGGATAGCCGGAACCATCGAAGAATTCGTGGTGGTGCAGGACCATAAGGCGGATGCGCGCGAGTTGCGGGAGAGGCTCGAGGAGTCTTGCGGCGAAGGTTACGTGGGTCTTCATGGTGTCCCATTCCTCGGGATTGAGCGGGCCGTTCTTGTTGAGGATGTGTTCGGGGATGCCGACTTTACCGACATCGTGGAGGACGGCGGCCAGGCGAATCTCCTCGACTTCGGCTTCGGACAAGCTGAGAGATTCGGCGAGCAAGGCAGAATAGGCGGAAACCTTTTGGGAGTGGCCCTGGGTGTACTGATCCTTGGCGTCGATGGCGTAGGCGAGGGAAGTGACGGTGTCGAGAATAGATTGGGGAAGAGAGGCGGGGCCGTCCGCGGTGGAAAGGGGCGAGGCTTCGGAAGCGGGGAGAGACTCCGTGAACTGGCAGAGGCGCTGGTGAATTTCGTTGAAGGATTCGGGGCCGGTGGCGAAGAGACGCTTGAGGGTGACCCCGAGATAGGCTTCCAGGACGTCGCGCTTCCAGCGCCGGGCGTCCTTGGGGTCGATGTGGTCGGCGGTGGAGACGGTGTTGCCGCCCTGATGCTTGGAGAGATACATGGAAGCGTCGGCGACCTGGATAAGTTCCTGCGGCGTGGAGCCGTGGAGGGGGTAGCAGGCGATACCGAAGCTGGCGGTAATGTTCTTCTCGCGGAGAAGTGGATCGGCGGAAACCCAGCCGCGCAGCTTGGAGGCCAACTGGCGGGCCTGCTCCATGGAGGTTTCCGGCATGAGGATGACGAATTCGTCGCCGCCGTAACGGGCCACGACATCCGAGCGGCGGCAGTTGCCTTCGAGGATTTGCCCGACGCGCTGGAGAACCAAGTCGCCTTCGAGGTGGCCGTAGAAATCGTTGACGAATTTAAAGCGGTCCAAGTCCATGAGGACAAGAGCGAAGGAACGCCCGGCACGGGAGGAGCGCTTCCATTCGGAAGAGAGAGCTTCCATAAAGAAGCGGTGGGTTTTGACGCCGGTGAGGCCGTCGGTGATGGCCTGCTCCTGGGCTTTCTGGAAGGTAAGGGCGTTGTGCAGCGCGCCGGAGATCAAGTCGGCGAGGGTGCTGAGGAGGAGGGATTCCTCTTCGGAGAATTCGATGCGTTCACGGGTTTCGACGTAAAGGACGCCGTGCAGGTAATCGGCGTAAAAGATCGGCAGGGCCATGGCGGTAAGGGAATCGGCGAGGACGGGCTTGGGCCCATTCTGCGAACTGGGGAGGGAACGGAACGCGGCGGTCTTGCCGGTGCGCGCGACCTGACCGATGAGGCCGGTGTCGAGGGGAAGGCGAAGTCCCGCGGCGCCACGGCGCTTGCCGCCCTCGGCCTGGATGTGGAGCTCGCGCGTGGTGTAGTCGAGAATCGCGATACCGATATGGTCGTAGGTGAGGCCGTTTTCGAGCTGCTCGGCGATCTTGGCCAGCACTTCATCGGGATTGAGCGTGGCGATGGCGTCGCGGGAGATGAGATTCAAGAGATTAAGATGGCGCGCCTTGGTGCGCTCTTCCTGGAAGAGGCGGGCGTTTTCAATGGCGATGCTGGCTTCGCTGGCGAGCACGCGAAGAAGCTCAAGGTGGCCTTCGTCGAAGGCGCGATCCTGATCGGAGAAGATGCACAGCGCGCCAATGGCGTGATCATAGGCGACCAGCGGAACTCCGCAGAACGAGCCCGCGGTGCGCAGGGCATCGACGCCGAGTTTGCGGACTTCGGTGAGATAGTTTTCGCGAATGAGAACGGGCTGGCGGGTGCGCAGGATGTACTCGGTAAGGTGATTGCCGGCAGGGCGCGAGCGTTTCGGCATGCGCACGCCATCAATCATTTCCAGCTCAAACTGGATAGCATCGCGCAGGGCATCCGGGGTTGCGAGATAGAGATTCTCCACATCGAAGAGGCGGCGCAGCTCTTCCCAGATTTTGCGGAGAAGATCTTCCTGATTGAGAGTGGAACTGAGGGCGCGGCCGATTTCATTGAGAACGTGGAGTTCCTCGGAGCGGCGGGAAGTTTGCTGGATGAGATAACTGTTTTCGACGGCCATGCCGATCTGGTGGCCGAGGGCGAGGAGTAAGCGCAATTCGGCAGGGGTAAAGCGACGATTGTCCGGGGTGCCGAGGAGGAGGAGGCCGAAGGCTTGTTCCTTGGCTTGCAGGCTGATGACCACGATGCAGCGCAAGCCATGTTTGAGAGCGAGTTGACGGAAACGGCGAATGGGCTCGTCTTTTTCGAGGGCGGTGAGATTGTCGTCGCGGAGATCGCGGAAACCGAGCAGGCCTCCGAGGCGGGAGACGAGGCCGACAAGATAATCGTCGAGGCCCTGCTCCTGAGCGACGCGGCAGAACTCATCGGGAATGCCGGCAGAGACGACAGAGGTAGGCCCGGTGGGGTCGCCGTGATGAAGGAAAAGCGCACCCGCGGGAAGGCGAACAACGCCGAGAACGCGGTCGAGGGCCTGAGCGAGCATGCGCTGAATTTCGCCGCCGACGAAGCTGGAGGTGGCGAGATTGAGGTTGGAGAGAGCGAGCATGTTGCGCTCGACGCGGCGTTTCTCTTCCTCGTAGACGGACATGATCAGGAGCATGGAAACAAAGGCGATAGGAACCGCGGAAATGGGACGGGCCGTCTGGCCGACCACTTCGGGAGCGAAGTGCAGGACGTGGAAGGCAAGAAAGACGAGGCCCCAGGCGGCGAAGGAAACACTGAGGAGTCGATCGGCGAGAGTTTCGTGATTCTGGCTTTCGCGCCAGAAGAGGAAGCCGACGTAAACGTAGATGAGAGAGGAGGGCACGTAGGAAGAAAAGGGCAGGAGTTGCAGCGCGTTGGCGGCGGACCAGACCGCGAGGATCACGGCGGCGACGATGGCGGGAACAACCCAGAGCTTCTTGCGAGTATAGAGTTGCGTGCCGAGGAAGAAGCAGATGCCTGCAAATCCGAAGAGGGCGTGATTGAGGGAGGCCAGCAGCGGATTTTCACCGATCCAGGGCGAGAGACCCGGGCAGAGATAGTGCAGGCCGTAGAAGACCCAGGCAGCGGTCCAATAGAGAAGATAGGGCTGGCGCTTGAGGGAGTAGACGTAGGCGAAGAACACTCCGACGAGGAGAGTTCCTATGAGGAAACTGAGCGCAATGATGCTTTGAACCATCGACGAGCCCAAAGGCGCCACCTGTTGTGTGAGGGCGAAAAAAGCGAATGGACTCAGCAAAGAATCAGCGGAGTGCACCGGGAGACACCAGGAACGCACTACTTCCCGAGATAACACCCCTGCTGGCCGTCACCAAGGAGCCCAACCACACACAAAACGAATCACTTGCGATTATGAGGCAGAGGGAAAAGGAGCAGGGAGAGTACGGGGGTACTGGTGGCGAAAGAGGTAGTAGGGGGTGGGGCACGGAGGGTGAGTGATTTGACTACAAGCCAGTCCGTGAAATAGAAAGCCTTGCGGAACCTAGATTCGCCACGGCGGACCCGAAGCTCAATCGGGATCCCAAAGCACACAGGGTGGCCCCTGAATGACAAAAGTCATTTCTGCCGGTGTGGAACCGTCGGCGACTTTGATTCGTTGATAGGGCAGGGATTCGCGCGATTCGTGAACATTGCCCTTGTGGCAGTCGACTGAGGAAGAGGCATCGTATTCAAAGCCCTTCGGCAGCGTGAACTCGCCTACGCCATTGTCGATTTGCGGCAGAGTTCCTACAGCACGCTCATAGAGGACATTTTGAAAGAAGATATCGCTTCGTCTGGGCCTCGTGCCATCGGACCATTTGACGTTTATTTTGATGGTTGCCAACTCAAGTCTGCGCAGCCGAAGCGGGGGAAGGTGTAGTGGGGTTGACCGGGCGACCCTTAGGGGGGCTGCTCCAGATTCATTCTCTGCTGCTGGATAGTATACGGTGGCGAACGGCAACTCCGCAGTAGGTGCTCCAAAGGCGCTAAAGGCATTGACTGCCAGGAAATATTCAGCAGCTTCCACTCCATTCAGGTTGTATCTTCCTTGCTCATCCGTACGTTCACTGCGAATGCCATAAAAACGTGCCGTGCCAGTCTTGGCGATTGGAATGAGATCCACCTCGATGTGGCTTATCGGCTTGCCGCTCTCATCGACGACTGTCCCGTGGACGCAACCAAGTCCGTGAAGTAGATCAACGGTGCACTCGCTGTAATCTAGAGGTGGATTCAGTGCTTTGTCCCAGCGATGTATTGCAAAGACGTAGAGCGCAACAAGAGACACCCCAATCAGAAGTGGTCGATATCTGCGATGGCTTTTTTCGGCCTGCGCGCCTCCTTCCTGCCACAGGCGTATTGCCGCTACCGCACATCCACCAGCAAGGAGCAGGCACCACATGGCAGGGCCGATGGTTGTGAGAAGCGTGGATGCACGATATGGCGAATAGTCATGCGCATATTGCATCCACCAACGAATCTCACCAACGATGACGCGAACGGCGATACCAATGAATCCAAGGCTCGCGGCAGCAAGAACACTTCCCAATAGTTTGGCGTATCGGTAGTGACGGTGGCTAATAATGCCCAAATCGATTCGAGAACCAATCCACCACCACCAACCCACGATCGCCGGAAACCAGATGGCATATTGCAGAGAAAGGGACTGAAGGTTGAGCAGCTTCAGGATTGGCATTGAAAGAACAAATGCCGGGGCATTGACAGAATACAAAAACAGATAGACGGCCTGATAGGGCCAGAATGGTGGCCCCATATCCCAGCCCATTCCCATCAACGCAATCATTCGATTGTTTTCGTAATCCCAGAGCATCAGCATGGCGGCCAGAAAACCGAAGACAACGGGGAGGACCACGCGAAAACGAATGAGACGGTGGGGCATATGGAATTAGACACCGGAGCGACCAGTTTAGGTCAAGAGCAAACTCCGCGGATGTTGGACGCCATCGGGGAGGGTCCGTTACACTGAGTTCTTGCACGATGAGAGCGAGACGAGACTTACCATGACAGACGCGAGCGCAACACAAAAGGGAAGCGTGCGGGTGCGGTTTGCGCCTTCGCCGACGGGGTATTTGCACGTGGGCGGAGCGCGCACGGCGCTGTTTAACTGGCTGTTTGCGCGCAAAGAACGCGGCACCATGATCCTGCGGATTGAAGATACGGACGCGGAGCGCAACAAGCCGGAGTTGTTGACGGGAATTATCGAGGGGCTGAAGTGGCTGGGCGTGAATTGGGACGAAGGGCCGTACTACCAGTCGCAGCGGACGGAGTTGTACCGCGAGGCGGCCAAGAAATGCCTGGCGAATGGGATCGCGTTCCGGTGCTATTGCCCGCCGGAAAAATATGTGGGCGGGGACCACGCGGAAGAAGGAGCGGAAGGCGCGAAAGTGCGGAGGGTGGTGCGATGCACGTGCCGGGACGGGAAGCCGTCGTCGCCGGAGACGAAGCCGGCGCTGCGCTTCAAGGTGCCGACAGGGGGAACGACGAGGTTTTACGACGCGGTGTTCGGCGAGCGGGAATTCTCCAACGACGAAATCGAGGATTTTGTGCTGCTGCGCTCAGGGAAAGAGGGAGAAGAGTTCGGGCAGGCGATGTACCAGATGAGCGTGGTGGCGGACGATATTGACATGCGGATCACGCATGTGATTCGCGGCGCGGACCACATTTCCAACACGCCCAAACAGGTGTTGCTGTACCGCGCGCTGGGAGCGGAGCCGCCAGTGTTTGCGCACGTGCCGCTGATTTTGGGGCCGGACAAGTCGCGGCTCTCGAAGAGGCACGGGGCGACGGACGTGAACATGTACCGGCGGGAAGGGTTTTTGCCGGAAGCGTTCCGCAATTTCCTGGCGCTGTTGGGCTGGTCGGCGGGCGGGGATGAGGAGTTTTTCAGGACGAAGGAGTTGGTGGAGAAGTTTTCGCTGGAAGGGGTAAGCCGGACGAACGGTGTATTTGACCGGGCGAAGCTGGAATGGTTCAACACGCAATATCTGCAGAAGCTGCCGATTGAGGACCTGTTGCCGCAGGTGGAGGAGCAGTTGAAACAAGATGGGCTGTGGAAGGAAGAATGGGCGAAGGGTGCGGGGCGCGAGTGGTTTTCGAGGACGGTGGATTTGCTGCGGCCGCGGGTGCGGCTGTTGCCGGATTTCGGCAGTTGGTCGCGCGCGTTTTTCAGCGATGAGTTCACGATCGATCCGGCGGCGAAAGCGAAATTCTGGAAAGACGAAAAAGTGCCAAGCCTGCTGGCAAAACTGGCGGAGGCGCTGGCGGGATTGACGGAGTGGAATCATGACGCCTGCGATCACGCTTCCCGGAAGGTGGCGGAAGAGGCCGGGGTGAAAGCGGGATTGCTGATCAATGCAACGCGCGTGGCGATCGTGGGGCAAGCGGTGGCGCCGCCGCTGTTCGACACGATGGTGGTGCTGGGGCAAGAGCGGGTGGTGCGGAGGCTGCGCGCGGCGGTGAGCGGGTTCGCCAAGTAGCCGCGCTGCGACGCGCACGCTTGCGAAGCGCTATTTTTTTTCGTTTGCAGGCGAGTTTTCCGCTGGCTGCTTTTTGATCGTCTTGTGAAAAACGGAGACGCTGAAGACCGGGTTTTCGCGCGTTCCGGTAATGGCGATGGGGATTACAGCGCCGGCGCCCTGCTTTTTGAAAATCGCGTCGAATGGCTTCAGGAAGACCGATTTCACCCCGCCTACAACTTGCGAGAGTTCCGCCTTCAGACGAAGCTGACCGCGGAAGTTCAGTTGACCGCCATTGAGATCGTAGGAGCCGTCCAGAAGGACGGTGGCTCCTTCCACACTAAACTGTAGATGAGTGAACGTGGCGACGCCATTTTCCACGTGGTAGTGGCCCTGCAGGTCAGTCGCAGCGCTGCCCGCGTCTTCCTGGTTGGGTTCGCCGAGGCCGTGACGGCTGAGGGAAGCAAGCTGGGAACGGATCTCCGGATCGGTGAAGCGGGCATCCTCGACGCCAAAATCGCCATCGAGGAGAAGTTTGTCGAGGGCTTTTTCTTTGCCGGGTGGGAGGACGAGCTTGGTCTTCAACTTGATGGTGCCAACCATGAGCGGTTTTTGTGATTTAACGGCGAGGGCGAGGACGTCTTGCAAGCGAGCTTGCGGGGCGAAGACATCCAGGGTGATGAGGCGCCCATGCTTTTCGGGAGTCTGAAGGACACTTCCATTGGCGATGAACAGCGATTGGCCGAGAACGGCGCGCACAGGATGAAGATAGGTTTCGCCATTGGTGCCGTCGACGGTGGCGGAAAAAGTGGTGCGCAAGGGTAGGCCGCGTCCTATAGGATCGATGGAGAACGCCGGCGTGTCGGTTTCACCCTGGACTTCAATCTTGTCGAGCTGGCCCAGGTACTTTCCAGTGGAAGAGAGAATGCCCGCGATGCCGGGAAGCGGGCCAAGATCTGCGTCCGTGAATGTGTAGGAGCCGGAGACCGGGGTGTTGCCGGGTTCTTCTATATCCCAGGGGCCGAAGCTGCCGCTGGTGGCGATTTCGCCCTTGGGTTTTGCGTTGGTGAGATTGCCTCGAAAGATGAAAGGTTTATCGAGGGAGACTTTCTGAAGGTCCAAGTCATGAATCTTGAAATCGAGAGGTTCCTTGCCTTCTTTTCTCGGAACGATGATCAGTTCGGCATTTTTACAGAGTACTCCATCAAAGACCAGAGACGCTGGGGCAGACGGAGTTTTAGGGAGAGGAGCGGCTTCGGGCTGGCCGGGTTTGCGGTGCGAGATGGTGATGACCATGTTGTCCAAGACGACCCCGGAGACATGGTGAGGTTTACGGAGAAGTCCAAAAAAGCCGGGGCGAGAAGAAAATTTTTCGATGGAGATGAGGGGAGGCACGTCCAACCGATTGTGGAAGTGGATCGTGAGGCCTTCGCCGGTGACGCTGAGGCGCGGCCAGAAACGAAGGCTCAGAGTGCGGAGTTCGACCTGGCTATCGAAGCGGCGGCTAAGGTCCTGCACGATCACGGCGCGGAGGTGTTCTTCGATGCTGCGCGTGCGCGTGGCGACAAAGAGGAAGAACGCGGCAACCAGAGTGGAAACGATAGCCGCAAGAAAAAGCCAGAAGCGCTTACCGCGAGGAAAGGGGGCCATGGCTTCTCCATTCTTTCGGAAACGCGGCTGAGATGCAATCAGCGAGAGGGTGGAAAGAGGTCGGGATTCGAAGATTTTGCGGAAGAGCGGTCGGCGACGACATTCAGGGTAAGTTCGACGTCCTTGGTGACCGGCGGGAGGCAGATTTCGGTGCTGCAGGCCTGGTAGCGAAGCTTCATGGCGAGGTGTTGAGGGCCGAGCGGCGCATCCTTCAAGACGGTGAGCGGCAAACGCAGAATCACCGTGTCCGTGTATACATTCAATTGCTTATTTTTTGAGAAGGTGAAGGTCTGCAGGGTTCCCTTGGGATAAATTACGTTTTCGAGTTTGAAGCCGGCGTGGACATCCGCGCGCAGATCCGTGGGAATCAGATAATCGAAGGTGACTTTGCGGGCGTTGACGTGAAAGCCGGGGCGAATTTTCATCACGACGGCGACCTGGAAAGCCATGCCACGTGCGACAGGCTCGTAGGAGGCGAAGGCCGTGGGAGCGACGACATCCCTGGCCGAGGGCGTCTGCGAAAGAGCCGCGAGCGGGAAGAGGAAAAGAGCAACGAGGAGAACAATTAGCAAATGTTTCACACGGTCACCTGAGTTCCGAGTTGTTGCGAGATCACGCGGCTCATGACGGCGTAGAGATCTTCGCCTGTTTTTTGGAGGATGAAGGCGCTGCGGGCTTCGGACCAGGCAAGCTTGAAACTGGTGGAGAGAGCGGAAACCCAGATTTCGCGAATGGGTGAGTTGGGCGAGATCACGAATCTGGCGGGTTCGGGCACCTCAAAGATGACCTCGAGCTTGCCGCTTTCGCCTTCCACGTCGAAATCGTGCACATCGCCGAGGTTGAGCAGGCGCTTTTTCAAATCGTCGAAGAGGGCGTCGGCCTTTTTCTGGAAGTCGTGTTCAGCAAGCATAGTGGATTCGATCAGAGCTGCGCTTCGATGGCTTTGAGCAGTTCGTCGCTACTCTTGAGGCCCTGGAATTTGGTGACGACCTTGCCATCGCGGGAAATCAGGAAGCTGGTGGGATAGCCGAGGACGCCGCCAAACTTGTCCGCGGCTTCATCGGTGCCCAGCAGGATGGGATAGCCCATGGGAAGCTGCTGGCCGTTGACGTCGAAGCGCTCCTTGGCGATGAACGGAGCTACGACGCTCTTGCCTTCATCGTCCATAGCAATGCCGACGACGGTGAAGCCGCGCGAAGCGTATTTGGCTTGCATATCAATGAGCCAGGGAATTTCCACGAGGCAGGGATCGCACCAGGTGGCCCAGAAATTCAGGAAGACCACCTTGCCCTTGTAATCGGCGAGGGAGACGTCTTTGCCGTCAAGGTCCTTGAGTTTCAGATCCGGCTCAGGCTTTCCTTCAACGCTGGAAGCGGGATACGAAGCGGGATTTGATGCAGTTTGTCCCTTGAGGCGGGTGGCCTTATCGGCATACCAGGTGAGGAGGATAAGGACTGCGACGGTAGCGACGATGATCAATAT
>Ga0187878_1004947_pt1 | contig 10104 bp, 22 predicted proteins | sample June2016WEW_17_1_FD_132979 | JGI IMG/M metagenome (GOLD analysis project Ga0187878, IMG submission 132979) | Peatland microbial communities from SPRUCE experiment site at the Marcell Experimental Forest, Minnesota, USA - June2016WEW_17_150 | ecosystem: Environmental > Terrestrial > Soil >...
CGCTGCTAAATGAATTTGTTATTTGTGCGGTCCATTTTATCATGTCATTCCAGGAGGAAACTGTGGAATAGGCTATGGATACTTTAGCGGTCCATTGGCCTTTAGTGTTAAACGTGGTTGTTGTGCTCATAGATGGTTTAGTTGTAGCTATCCACTTTGTATTTGTTAGCCATGAAGTTACACTATTAAAAGAATCTCCTATTTTAGTCGACCACTTAACTGCTATACTCCATATGGTTGACGATATGAATGAATCAGCTATTTTAGCTATCCATTTGTCTAGTAAGGTCCATGAAGTTGAACTTGAAAAAGAAGGCTTAATCTTTGCTGTCCACTTATCTAAATTACTCCATACTGTCGAAGTTGCGAAAGTTAAAGCGGCTGAGTATGCTTTTGCTCCGGCTGTGTATATCCAATTCATAACCCATGATGATGTTGACGCGAAAGAAGGCCCTATCTTAGCTGTCCATTTTTCTAATTCGTCCCATGTGGTTGTTGACGATAAGGTTAATGGGTTTTTCGCGGTCCATTTATCGTTTTGGTTCCATGTTGAAGTTGAACTAACGGTAGGTGCCACAGTCCAAGCATAAGGAATATAGCTTGTATCAGCTATAACCGCGTCGGTATAAGTGCTTATCACAGTTGTAGCGGTTGAGTTTAAGTATGAAGCCATCCATACGCTCTGCGCGGCTGCCGGCATAGTTTTCCCAGTCACATTAAGCGTTAAGACCCCATTAACCCACAACGTAGCATAGCCCACGGTAGAGCTGGCATGATAAGCTATCTGAACAGTATACCATGTGTTGATCGCGGGTTGTGGAGCCGTAGTGTTAAAGACCGCTGCAAAGGTATAAGGAGTTAATCCCCATTCGTACGTTCCAGCCGCATTTACTACGTTAACAGCTACTAAATCCTGACTATCATACAAGTTGGCTATTCCCGGGCCGCCTACATCTTCATACGCGCCACTTGCTGGATAAGTAACAAACTTACATTCGCACTCACAATAAAGAGTCGTGTAGGTACTGGTGAAGTTATGAATTATTTGTGCGAAAGCTGCATTTCCTGATCGAGTTAGGTTACAAGCATATGACCCAGCATAAACAATCGTTGATTCTCTAGCCACCGAGTAAGTTGCGACACCCGCTGGTTGCCATTGGCCTAAACTTGTTTCAAATCCATCGGTGAAAAGGTAAGCGGCATGAGCCGAAGGAACATAAACAAGAATTAACGAAGCTACAAGTAAAAAACAGATTAGAATTGTGGTAACTTTATTCTTGTTCATGTGTTACGGTTCCATTTAAATTTAGGATTTGATAGAAAAAAGGGAGAATTGGTTTAAGTTAGCTGAAGGTTCCGGTCCAAGTTTCCGCGAGGGTGTCGCCAACTGCTAAGTTTTTACTGCCAGGTGTCGGATCGTAAGCGACTAAACTGTTGATGTCTATGGTTGTGGTTCCGTATGGTCTAGCATATAATCCCCATTCAGCTACAGTTATTCCGGCTGTACTGCAAGTCTTAGTTGCTGTTACGTTAAAGGCTCCTATTACTCCTCCTCCCGTTGACCCCGCTGAATAGGATACGGCTGTCTCTTTTAGCCTACCCATACCATCGGATTGCGTTTCTGTTGGTTGAACGGTTGAAGTCGCTGAACTTCCGGCTGTAGTTGCGTCTCCTAGATAGAGAAGGCCCATAGTCGCGTTTATTCCAGTATTATCCGGTAAGGGTATGCCGCTAGTGCCTCCTCCTGAAGCAAACCCGGCTATGTCTGTGCTATCATAAAGAATCTGTTGGATCGTGTAGTTTTTGCCATAATTAGTGAATGTTCCGGCTCCGCGTTCCAAACTTACAACTTGTCCGTTATGGTAATGCGTAATTATCAGGTTCATGGCTAAGTTTAGGCTTGCGGTTTGACCTTCTACGGTTGTGACTGTTAGAACGTAACTGCCATCGGTCGTGTTTTGTTTCCAGTCAAGAGTTACACCTTTAGTCTGCAGGAGATTAGCGACATTCTGAAGAGTGTCTGTTACTCCGGTTGTGTATCCCATTTTTGCGCCTTCATTGTAAGCGACTGGATAGGCTAAGTTTGAACCCGCGATAAATCCTACTGCTATACTAACCATAAGAACTATGGTTAATGCTGCAAAGAATTTATGTTTAGAAATTCCCCAAGCTTGTTTAATTTGTCTTCGAGGTTTTATTTGTTTGATTTTGCTTATTTTTATTTCAGATTTTCCATTGACTTCTTGAATTTTTGGTTCTTGTGTCAATTCTTCAGATTCATCTTCTTGTGATCCGAAAATTGCTTCGTAAAAAGGGTCCTTTTCTTTTGTTATATTTTTCACCCCCTTCTAACTAAACCAATTTACTCCCGCTAATCGCAATAAGAAGATAGGAACACATAAGAGCATTATGACGGGCTGCCAAATCCAATTTATGCTTAAGGGAACTCCCGCATAATAGTTCAGGTAAATGATAGTTTGAAATACGCAAGCGACCATCATTATGAGGTTGAAGATTTTAACTTTTGTGCTTATTCCGAATCCTAACCCTAAAAAGATCACGAAGTAAAGCCAACTCATATTCCCAAAAATAAAGGTATCAAATAAATCCATAAGCTTGGCTATTCCTTCTTTTCAATGGCAACATGATTGTTATCGGTCCACATGCTAACCTGGTCGCCTTCTACCCGAATTAAGTGTCTTAGCAAATCTCTTTCCATGAATGGATATTGAGACCTATATTTTTCTACAATTTGAGAGACACTTTTATCTCGTTTCAAGGACACCTTTCCCTCACTTTTCCATAAGCTGGGAGACACTCTAAACCTATGAAAAAGATTATGTCAAACTTCCCTATTAATGTTAGTCTGAAATCATACATATAGAGAGTTTAAGAAAATGATTCGATTCGGAACTGTAGATTTTGGAGAAAAAGAACGAAACGCGATCATGGACCTTATGTCTATTGCTGATCCAATGCTGACTTTAGGTGCGAGGGTTCATGAGTTTGAACGCAAATTTGCGGGATGGATTGGTTCTAAATATGCGGTTATGGTGAATAGTGGAACTTCTGCTCTAATAACTGCAATATTGGCCTATGATGAACCCGTTTTGGCAACGGCTGCATTGACGTATTGCGCGACTTGGAACGCGATAAAATTAGCTAATAAAATGCTAATATTGCAGGATGTTGGAAACGATTTTGTAGTTCATAATGGAAAAGTGCCTTGTGTGGCAGTTCATCTTTTAGGTAAACCATGCAGAGCATTCAATGGGATAGAAGATACTTCTGAAGCATTAGGGTCTAAAATTAGAAATAAGAAGCTTGGAACTTTTGCCGCTTTAGGAACCTTCAGTTTTTACGTGGCACATATAATAACAACTGTTGAGGGGGGAATGGTTGTGACAGATTCCAAGGAGCTTTATGAGAAATGCTTGTCCATTCGGGATAATGGTAGAATCTGCGTCTGTCCAGAATGCTCTTTGAAAACTACAGGTAAATGCCTAAAACGTTTAGGTTTTAATCAAATTGAGCGTAGATGGATGACGCGGGGTTTAGGCTTTAATTTTAAGCCTACTGAATTTCAGGGAGTTCTCGGTCTTGTGAAAATGGATAAGATAGACTGGATTTGTGGTAGGCGTCATGAAATCTACAAAATATATGAGGAAGAATTTCACAGTTTACCCGAAGAACCCGATGAATTCATTGTTCCTTTAGCTTATCCGGTTCAAGTTTCTGATCCGCGTCAAGTATTGGCACGTTTAGAAGTTGCAGGAATTGAAGCTCGAGGGATGTTTCCGGCGTACTCCCAAAAATTTAAGAATGCTTATCGGATTTCGCAAAGCTATATCTTACTGCCTAACCATCAGAATCTATCGGATGAAAATGTAAAATACATTATTGAGTGTGTACGGGTCTGTCAAAAATAACAAGGTTAGAAGTTGGCTGCGGCGAATTAGCAAAAGGAGACGTTAATGTTGATTTGTTTCCTGAAGCATCAATTTTGCATCGAGGAGGAAAACCCCTTTCAACCCATACTATCCGCAATTTTGTTAAGGCTGATGCTCAGCATTTACCTTTCATGAATGAAACTTTTGAAGAGGCCAGGGCAAGCCATGTTATTGAGCATGTATCAAATCCTGAATTGTTATTAACTGAAATGTTGCGTGTAACTAAAACTTTAGTTGTAATTCGGTGTCCTCATAGATTAGGCGAGAAAAAAAGGAATCCGGCTCATTTATATCATTTCAACATTAAATGGTTTGCTGATTGGGCTAAGAAAAACAGGGTTTATTGTCGTGGTTCAACGGTTGATTATCGCTTTTGGCCTAATCGTCTTTTGCGTTTGATATGGATTCCTTATGAAATCCAGGTCGAATTGAGGCATAGAGATTTTATGGGTCGGCGTGTTCCTGTTTAGGATAAGTTCATTTTTCAGTAACCGCTAACACTTTTTTCTCAATTAAACTTATATATAATGTATGTATGATATATGTACCATAAAAGGTGTGGGTACAACTTGAAAACCAAGTGGTGTATTCCAGTAACAAAAACTTTGGATGACGCATTGGAACAAGCCGTTACACTCGACAGTCACAGTTCAAAATCGGAGTTTGTGCGAGACGCGGTTAGACGACGCTTAGAAGAAATGGGATTCAACCCACAAGTTTTTGAAAAGAACAAAGAGGTAGCCGTTCAATGAGCCGCGAAGATGACATACGCTTCATCAAAGAAGCCATGCCAATAATTCGCGTCATTAACCGCGCAGTAGAAGCCCAAAACAAGACCAAAAATGGAGGCTCATAATGGCAAAGCAAATCATGGAAAAAGCCCTAAAACAGATCCCGCCAAAAGTCCCCTTCACAGAAGCACAAGAACTCTACCTTGAAAACCTGATTCGAAAAATCGTCAACAAAATGATTGACGAAGGCAAAGTTGCAGTCCAAGAAGACTACGACCCCTACGAATTATACGGAGAGAAATCTTGAAATGAAAAATCAACCACAAAAACGCAGCATTCTTAAAAAAATCATTATGCTTCCAGCATTACTTTTGGGAATCTATCTGTGGTTTGTTGGGTGGATGATGACTTGGTTTGGCTCAGGTAGACCAAAGGAAAAATCAGTTCTAACAAATAACTTGATTTTGATCGTAGTTCCTCTTCAGGAGGTAGAACCATGACTTTTGTAAAATGCGAAAACTGCGGTCAACCAACCGACAAAACACCAGCCAAACTGAAAAGATACAAACACCACTTCTGCTCAACTCAATGTAGAGACATCTTTTACCATAAAGTTTCAGCTCCCAAAAATTATTCCCAGAAAGCCTTCGGAATCCTAAACCCGGCTGAACTCAAAAACTGGCTAAGGTGAAAAACAATGCCTGCGCAAATAGGACAATTCATAGTAACCGGATTCAAAAGCTACCCAAACCATTGCCCAGGACAAAACGGAGCCTCATGCGGAAACCCAATAACTGCAAAGGCCAAACACTGCCAAAGCTGCCAAGCCAAAATCGCAACTAGACAAAGATGGAAGAAACAGCACTAACTATCAAAACAAACGGTGAAAACATGCAACAACTCGAACTCTCAGACTATGAACAGAAAGCAGCTCAACGAGCGCACCACAGGGCCTTAATTCTTCAAATCCTGAAAACCTATCCCAGGGCAACAACACAACAAATTATCCAACTCGAGCAAAGATTCTACAGCTACACGTTCCTAACAGACAACCGCTTACGCGAGTTGGTGAAGTTAAAGCTCATAGGGAAAGACGTCTCGCAAGAACCCTGCCATTGGATCCTACGATACGAAGTTCTTGCCGTAAAAAATGTGTGTGCGCGCGCAGGAGAAAACCAGTAGTGAATAAGAAAGAAAAAATCAAAGCTATCCTAACGCAACTTCTGGCAAAAACCAAGAAGACCAATCGGTTCAGCCGTTATGAAATAGAACATGCAATCCAGACCATCTTACTTGCTGCAGACCAGAGAACAATCTCCAATTGGTTTGAATTACTCTGGAACATGGAGTTCTTTGCTCAACCAATCGTAGGCAAGTATGATATTTGCTGGGATAAGCTGGTAGACTTAGAGATTGGGAGACCAGCAGAAATAGACCCTAACCAAAGGAGGTTACCTACTAACTAACAAACAGAATCCAAGTAAAAAGATTCTGTTATACTAACTATCAACAAGCGAAAAAGGAGTTAGAGGTATATATGTTCAAAATATACAAAAAGAAAGCAAAAGAGATATCCATTAAACCAAATAGTTGCTACACGCGCACACACAATTTTCTAAGTCATCCTATTTAGGTGAAAAAGAATGTTGAACAATCAGGGTGAAATAAAAAAGGCCGTAAACCAAGCCATAGAACTTTTACTCTGGGCAAACGAACAATTAGGAATAGAAGCGCCAGTAGTTCAGAAACAAGAACAGGAAAAGGATTCTTTAACAGCTCAGGAAATTGCTGAGAAATATCCCCCAGAACTGCGCCAACACCTAATCATAACTGAATGCCCACAAGACAAAGCCTGGATTGTCAAAACAAAATTTGTCAGCCACGAATACTGGAACAAAATGGATGATATCGCCAGAAGGTTAGGCGGTTTATGGATAAAAGACGATAAAGAATCCCGATGGGAAATTCCGAGATAAGGAGATAAGGAGATTCCAAAATGACTAGACAATCAAAAGTTCAGGAAACTCCGGGAACCTGTAATGGAGATTGCTCCGAATATGAACATTGCATCGCCAGGGAAGAGTACAATATGGAAGGCCGCATTTGCCCCTACAAGCACACGCCAACAATAGTTAGCAAAACGGAAGTGACTCTAATAACATGATAACGGTTCAGATGGACACGGCCTGCCTAGACTGCCCACAAGTTAAAGCATGCGCCATAGGCTCCACATGTTCAGATGAATGTCCTAAATTGGCGAGGCTGCCCAAATGACCGAAGAGAAACTTCAAACAGTTCAGCCAATCAGCTACGATAAGATAACCCTGATAACTGAATTGAACAAGCAAGGATTAACCTACGCGAAGATAGCTAGGCAATTAGGAATTACCCGGGGTGAAGTTCGTTACTGGGTGCTTAAACTTGGTTTAGTTCCAAGAACTAGGAAACCCCGGTTTGTTATTGACGGAATGAAACAATGTCCAAAAGAAGAGTTACACTCATTCATTAGACATCTTTGCTCGTTATCAAATGGCAAGGGTTTCATGGTGTTTATTCCTAAGGAAATCGTCAGAAGTCTTAAACTTAACAGAGGCGACTTGGTTCTCGCAGCGATAAAGAAGGCTTCAGCAAGAGAAATCAGAGAATACACGACGGGAGGAATAAAAAATGAATCCTGAACGAGTTCGAGAGAAACAGTTTCCTGGTGATCCAAAATGAATGAAGAACCAAAAGAGTTTGGAGCCAATACAAAAGGTAATGGAGAGGGCATTTCAGCGGTTCTTCGTTCTGCACTTGCATATCTTGAAGGTGAGGAAAACACCCGCTTTAGGATGAAGCTATTGATTAAGGAGGAAAAGAAAATTGTCGATCGATAAGAAAGCAATTCGAGAAATTACTATCGAAAATATCAAGAGATTAGGCTATAAATTCAACAGAAGAGTTCCGCGATATCCTGAGACAGACATAGAACGTTTTGTTGCCTTTTCTGCGGATGTTGCCGAATTGATAGTAGACCTCGCTGAAGAAGTTGCAGAACTTAGAAAGGAATTGGATGAAACGTCGACCGGCTAAAATATATGCGATTACTTCGGAATAAAGAATATCACGGTGATGAAAAATGAACAAAAAGATGAAACAGCTAGACCAAATCGCTGAAACTATACAGAACATAGAATCTAAAATTAAGCTTCTTAAATGGTACCGCAAACAGAAAAGGAGTTCGTGATAAAGAATTTGATGGAGAAAAGAGAAAATGACTGACCTTTCAACATTTCCATACTTGGGCAGATATACAATGTCCCATGAAGAATTAATTGAAGTCTTAGAGAAAGTAGCCGATTGGAAAGCAGACTTTGAGAAAGAATTACAATTTAACCTTTCCCAGTGCAGAAAGGCATCGAAGGTAACACAGAACGCACAGATTAAGATGGGCCTCCAATCTCAAATTGAAGAGATAGAACGAGTATTGGGTAAAGTCCAAAGAGAGAAGGAGGTGCATGGAAAATGAAAGAAAAACAAATCGGAAAATATGCTTTAAGCCTAAATAATGGAAAACCAACTAAGGCAGCTTTGAACGCTCTGTTGCCGGGGCCTTACATTACCATTGAGTTTCAGTTAGAACCTAATCTTTATCTTATTGCTAAAGGTCATAACTACGAAGACCCAAAACTGGCTCTCCATCATTATGGTCAACTAACTCATGAACGCGATATAAAAATTTATTTAATAAATCGCGTTCAGAAAGTTCAATTTTCTTATGGCGATGCAAAAACTATTCATAGTAAACTCGTCGGAGAAAATAAGAATGGAAAAAACTTTAAAGAAATTAGAAAACTACCCCATTGAATGCGAAAATTGCGAATGCCGAATGAAATTAAAGGGCTACTGGGTGAGTGGAACAGGAATGACTATCTCTCTATACCGATGTCCTCAATGTGGCGATGTTGAACTTATGCAATCTGACGAACCTTTGTTTCTAAAAGGCACATGTCCGAGATGTGGAAGTGAAAATATAACGATAGTAGACGCTGAAAGCGAATGTACAGATTGCGGTTTGATTTTTAGAGAAAAACCCGAAATTGTTCTAACACAAAACCTTCAAGGAGAGAAGAAATGAAGATCGGTTTAATTCAAGTTGATGGTAAAATGCCTAACCTTGCATTGATGAAACTTGCGGCTTGGCACAAAAAGAAAGGTGATGAGGTAACTCTCATAGACATGTCTCATTTACAGTTAGATCGCTTTTATGCAAGCAAAATCTTTGTTGGTGGGTCCGGAGCTAATCTCAAAAGTGAGTTACCCCCAGAAATCGAAGCAATAGAACCAGATTGGGAACTATTCAAAACCGACTATCGGATCGGGTTCACAAGCCGAGGTTGTATCCGAGATTGTGGTTTCTGTATAGTCAGAGAAAAGGAGGGTCCTATTCGAGAAGCACCTTTTGATTGGGTAAACGGAACAGATAAGGCCGTAATTCTTGACAACAATTTCTTGGCTTCTCCTAAATGGAGAGAGAAACTTGAATATTTCATTCGGCACAATACTAAAGTCTGTTTCAACCAGGGCTTAGATATTCGATTAATTAACCATGAAAACGCAGACTTGCTCGCCCAAGTCAAATATTATGATAGGAACTTTAAGAAAAGACGATTGTATTTTGCTTTTGACGACCCGAAGATTTACCCCGAAGTTCTTAAGGGCCTAATGTATTTGAGAGATGCTTTCATTCCTTCAAGGCATTGTCTGTTTTACGTTCTTTGCGGTTATGACACCACTTTTGAGCAAGACTTCTGGCGAGCCTCGGAACTTATGAAACAAGGTTGTTTGCCATTCATCATGCTCTATAACAACAAAGTTTCTCCCGAACTAAGACGTTTCGCCCGATGGGTAAACAAACGGTATTATAAAGTCGTTCCTTGGGAGAAATTTGGAGTGAAAACTCTTGTTTGAATACAATTTCACGTATGGAGGGAAATGAATGAAACTAACGAACCCAAATCATATAGCAATCTTAGCCCACCTTGCAGTCGCAAAACAAGGTTTGACTTTCAAGGAAATAAAGACCAAAACTAGTCTTACGGATGGAAACCTAGCAAGTTGCAATCGGTCCCTTGAACATGAAAATATGATTAAAGTTTCAAAGGGATTTGTTGGAAAACATCCATATACTCTTTTAACTATCACACGAAAAGGCATGAATGCACTAATTGATTACGCTGATTGGTTTAATAAGACTGATAGAAGATTTCGAGGCTATTGATTCCAAGATTGAGGTGGAATCATGAAGAATTGTCCTGTCAAAAAGGCATTTGCAGAAAAGAAGCCAGAGCTCTACATTCTGCTTTCTCCGTTTCTTTGTAATTCGAAAACTTGCCATAAATGCGAAGAAGCCAACGCAAAACTTTTACTTGGAAACTCATCCA
>Ga0187878_1004954_pt1 | contig 10094 bp, 6 predicted proteins | sample June2016WEW_17_1_FD_132979 | JGI IMG/M metagenome (GOLD analysis project Ga0187878, IMG submission 132979) | Peatland microbial communities from SPRUCE experiment site at the Marcell Experimental Forest, Minnesota, USA - June2016WEW_17_150 | ecosystem: Environmental > Terrestrial > Soil >...
ACCAGAGCGCAAAATGCGCGCGGTCAACCTGGGGCGCTGGCGTCCCTGAGAAATCAAGGTCTTGGGGCCAGAGGTCGTGGGTTCAAATCCCACCGGCCCCACCAATTGCGAACTCAAATGAAATTATCTTCAATTAGCCTTTTCTTACCTCATCTTTGGCACTTAAGATCGGTTTAACAGGTGTTCGCAATGAAAGAAAGAAATCTACTTCGTCCTGTATACCCTGTCGTGGTGTTCATAATCTTCGAGAATGACGGTCTTTCGTTGCTCGTCGATTGAAAAGAGGAGGACGAAGCTGCCGAAGTGGGCTCTCCTCATTCCGCCGAGCGGAAAGTGCATGGGCTTGAATCTGTGCGGGTCTTCGAGTATATCTTGTATTTTCTTGGCTATGATCCCCATTTGATTACGATTCCTCTTGGCCAGCTTCTTTAAAATTCTGTCGACGTGCTCTCTGGCTTCTAGGGCGTACATTCATTTCAAGCCGTATCTTTTCCTGAAGTCCACAGCGTTGCCGATCCTAATAATTGGCTCTCTGTGAATCTTCTCCAGTTTCTTCAGGTACTCAGGCCTTACCTCAGACTCCAGGACGAGCACCTTGTACTGCTTGGCCATTTCGTTTATCGCCTGTGACTTGTCCCTCAAGCCGTACTGGGCCTTGAGGACGTTGATGACCCTGTTCGCTTCTTCGTCTATCTCAACTATTGCTTTGACCATATTAACGTCATATTAATACAGAAATATAAGGCTGATTTGGTGTCGTGGCCGATGTTACGACTCGGAGATTACACATGGGTAGAGTTAGTTTCTGCAGACAGCAAGAGCTGGCAGGTCATTTCAGAAAGAGCACTGTGCGAAGGTTCGAACGCCATCAGCATACAAATCATGCCGACCTCGCAACTGATTGCATCACATCCGGCGCGAACTTATGAGGAATAAGCAGCTCAAAATGGGCGGTATCAGGTGTGGCCCCACCGCATATTACAATTAAGTCCCACCGGCCCCACCATATCATGGGTTTAGTAGCCCGATTTTGAGCTGGCCTGTTTCATTTTGGGCTGCTTATGGTTTGCACGCCTTTCCATCTCTGGACATCGTGAATTGAAAGGCGAATACTAGAAGACTGGACCCAGTTGTTGGTGTTCTGAGTCTCCAAGTTGTTTCATGCAGCAGCTTGATTGAGCGAGCTAATTTACCGCTTCGTATTCTCTTCAATGTGTATTGTGATAATTGTTGTAACAGTTCTGATAATGAACGGCATTCCGTACGGATTATTATCAAATCGCCCGAGGCTATCGTAATTAGATTAAGTAATTATTTTCTTGGCAACCCTTATATCTATATAGAATTCCCATGCCTGCTAAGGTAGAGCTTCTTGGATGAATCGCAAGCAAAGTTGTCTAGACTACGCCATATTGGTTTGATTCGAGTTTCCATTATTCTGCTTCTCATGGTTGGCAGCGTCCTTGTTCAGGCAAACCTCATCGTAAATCCGCCTACGAGCATTGCCCAGCTTCCATACCCAAGCCCCACAACTACGACTACTAACCCATGCGATCTAGCGATAAATAAGACAATGTCTCCGAATCCGCTGGTGCACGGACAGCCGGCAACGATTACGCTGACCGTTTGGAACACAGGCACAACAGCCTGCGGGGGTGCGGGATTAGCAACCCATACGACCGTCACCGAGAACATTCCTCCAGGTTTGACGGCCGGCCTCCTTCCTCCTGGCTGGATCGAAACGCCTCAAGTCGGTTGGGGGTGCTCTTTTCCCACTATTCCCCTAGTGGGGCCGGGTACGATCACCTGCACAAACACCAACCCAATCCCGCCCTCAACACAACTCAACCCCTTTGTCACAATAACAATCCCAGTCACAGTAACTGCGCCTGCCGGATCGATCATCCATAACTGTGCCCATGTCGACAATTCACTGGACCAAAATTCCAGTAACAATGACTCCTGCGTGGATGTACCAGTTATTGGAGGCGGAGAAGTCGTGGCGACGATCTGTGTCACAAAATTCAATGATCTGAATGGGAATGGTGTTCAAGATCCCGGTGAGCCGGGATTATCAGGCTGGACAATCAATATCGGGAACCAACTTTTTGGCACCACGAACTCGACTGGTCAGGTCTGCGCCACTGTAGCCGCCCCTGGGACGTACACGATCTCTGAGGTGCTACAACCCGGTTGGACCCAAACTTCGCCCCCGCCTCCCGGAACCTACACGGTGACAGTTTCACCAAACCAACAGGTGAACCTGAGCTTCGGCAACACGCAGAGCAAAGAAAACCTGGCAACAATCTGTGTTACGAAATTTAACGATTCGAATGCGAATGGTGTTCAAGACCCCCTCGAGTCTGGATTGTCAGGCTGGACGATTAACGTCGGCTCCCTGTCCGGCACAACTAACTCCCAAGGTAAGGTCTGCTTCAATGTACCCGCTCCAGGGACGTACACGGTTTCTGAGGTGCCACAAGGCGGGTGGACACAGACTTCGCCTCCAGCTCCTGGAACCTACACGGTGACCGTTTCACCAGGCCAACTGGTGAACCTGAGCTTCGGCAATCACTTCGTAGGCGTTACGGGAGAGGTGGAGATCTGCGTTACGAAGTTCAACGATCTGAATGGAGACGGTGTCCAACAGTTGCCCAGTGAGGTCGGACTACAGGGCTGGACAATAAACATCAAAGATTCGAACGGAAACATCATCGCAACGATCATCACTGACTCCGCGGGCAAAGGATGTAGGGTTGTACCCTCCCCGGCAACGTACACTGTTTCTGAGGTGCAACTGTCCGGATGGACACCTACTGCCCCGCCGCTGGGGACCACTACCGTAACCGTTTCGTCAGGTCTGGTGCCCCTCACCTTCGGCAATCAAAGGGGCAAAGGAGTTTGCGACTTAGCCCTCAACAAGACGGCCACGCCCGACCCCGTGCAAAGTGGGGGCCAAGTGACCATTACAGTAACTGTGAAAAACGTGGGGGGAGCACCGTGTCCTCCGGGATCCGGACTCCCCACTGGACCTGGAACCATTGTGGAGGACAACCCGCCCACAGGGCTCAGTTTCAATCCGCCATCCCTAACCCAGACTGACCCTGCCTGGAACTGCAACCCACCTCTCACCCCTGGTCTTCTATGTCTCAATCCAAACACGCTGCCCTTCCCTTACTCGGCCACGTTCACTTTCACAGCCACAGTGGCCGCGAGCGCAGGGCCAACCATCCAGAACTGCGCGAACGTAATCAATTCCCACGACACCGTTCCTGCGAATAACCAGCAATGTGTCATCATCAACGTAAAGCCGAAGTGCATCATCGCAACCGCGGCGTATGGCAGTGAACTCGCAGCCCCAGTCCAGTTCCTCCGCGACTTCAGGGACAACGAGGTGCAGAAGACTGCACTAGGATCGGCTTTCATGACTGCTTTCAACGGGTGGTACTACTCATGGGCACCAGGCATCGCGCAGCAGATTGCGCCCAACGAGAACTACAAGGCAGCCACGCGCGTGATAATTGCTCCGCTGATCGGAAGCTTGTTTGTGGGCAACGCAGTATTCTCAGTGCTGGCTCCTTTGAATCCGGAGCTAGCGATTGTTTCTACGGGACTGTTGGCGAGCGCTTTAATCGGGCTAGTTTACCTTACACCCGCCTACGCCTTAACGTGGAAGCTATCCAGACGAAAAATCACCCAGCGAACTATCTGCGGCCTAGCCGTTGCGGCCGCGGCCCTGACATTCATAGCTACACTAAGCACAGGCACCTTCAATGTAGCGGCGAACATTACTTCATTGACGGTAATTGTAACAATGCTTCTAACTCCGGCTTTCACTCTTCGAAAGCTGCTGAATTGTGCTGGCGTGCGGTAAAAAATTGCGATGGTTAGACGGGCATTCCAAGAGCAGTTTGTTGCTTATTAGCTTAAGCCTTATGCTGATTTCCTCGGGGGTGTCGCAGGCTTTCGCGAGCACAACATCTCCAAGCATTCTGCCGACCGCACCCGTTCAATCCCCGCCATCAAATGTTTTCTCATACACGTCGCCGTTTCAGAATGCTACTTGCGATCTTGCCATAACCAAGACTATCTCGCCCAGCTCTGTTCCTGGCGGCGCTGCGCCGGCGTCAGCGACGATAACGCTGACTATTGTGAATGTCGGCCAAGTGGCGTGCGGGTCGGGCGTCACGACGACTGTGACGGACGATCCTCTTCCGCAGGGTATTACGGTAAACGCTGCAATTGCCTCGCCTCTGGGATGGAACTGTCCAATAACAAACACAGGAGTAACTTGCACTGGAACCGTTACAATCCCGCCCAACATGCCAATAACGATAACAATCCCGGTATTCGTTGCCGGCAGCCCTGGCACCAGTCTGAACAATTGCGCCACCGTTTCAAATTCGGACAGCACTCCGTCGACCAACCAGTCATGCGCACAAGTAACGCTCACAGGAAACCCATGCAGCCTGTCCATAACCAAGACCGCTGCGCCAAGCTCCGTACACGCCGGGCAGACAGTGACCTTCACCATAACAGTCACGAACATCGGAGACCCAGACTCGTGCGTAAGCCCCACAGTAACGCCGACAACCGTCACCGACACAGTTCCCACGGGCTTCTCTAATCCGTCAGGAAGCGGCTCAGGATGGACTTGTCCTCCGACGAGCACACTGACGGTAACCTGCACGACCTTAGCCAACTTCTCTCCTAATCCAAGCAGCACCATAACAATAACTGCCACCGCGCCGAACACTGTGGGCACATACGCGAACTGCGCCCAAGTCTCAAACACACTCAGCGTCCCCCCGACCATGACGACTAGCCCGTGCGCCCAAGTGATAGTCAACCCGCAGCCTCCACCGTGCGACATGGCGATCACCAAGGAGGTCAATCCCAGCACGGCAACTGTATTTCAGCTGATGACTGTAACCTTGAAGATAACGAATATTGGCGCTGGTAACTGCAACGACGCGTCCAACAGCGCCCCGGTTAGCGTGAACGACCCGCTTGCGTCAGGATTAGATTTCTCTGCAAGTTACGGTATAATCCAGACTCCAGCCGGATGGTGGAGTTGTAGCACAGCCATTTCATGCACTTCCACACATATTTTCTCTCCAGGAGACAGTAGCACCTTAACCTTTCAATTCAGTGTGGGGACGGCTGGAACCTACACCAACTGCGCTACTGTCAGCGATTTGAACGACATTAGTCCGCCTAACAACATTTTCAACAACGAGTCCTGCGTAAAATTTTCTGTCAATCCCATCGTGATAGTGCCAGTTGGCGTCCCGGTATGTGATTTGGCGATCAACAAGACCCTCAGCCCCAGCACGGTCTCTGCAGGTCAGCCGGTGACGGTCACCTTGACGGTGAAGAACGTTGGCACCGGTGACTGCAACGACGCGTCCAACAACGCCCCAGTGAGCGTGAATGATCCGGTTTTTGCGAACGGCTGGACGTACATCGGCGGAGTAACCCAGACGCCCACTATATGGAGCTGGTCTACAGCTCCTCCAGTTACCTTCGTTTCCTCGCACGTGTTTGCTCCGGGAGACAGTAGCACGATAACCTTCCAATTCAGTGTGGGGACGGCTGGAACCTACACCAACTGCGCCACAGTCAGCAGCTCGAGCGAAATGAGTCTGCCGAATAACCAAGCCAACAACAAGTCGTGCGCACCATTCACCGTCGTGAGCGCGTGCGATTGGGCGATCACTAAGACAATGACTCCGACCGTGATACCGCAAAACCAGCAAGCAGTGGTCACGATAACGATCACAAATTTGGGAGGCGCGTGCGCCCCGCCGAGCAGATGGCAAGACAACTTACCCGCCTCATTAACCGCAAACCCCCCGATCAGTTCAGCCGACTGGCTTTGCGGCGGACAGGCTCCGCCTAATGCGGAAGTCTGGTGCAACAGCGGAAGCCCCTACACTACCACAGGATCCCTGCCCCACGGATACACGAAAACATTCAACCTCATCGGCGTTACTGCTGTAGGCGCGCCGGGCGACTACACTAACTGCGCGACCGTTAGTAACTCGAATGATATCAGCCCGCCGAACAACCCTACCAACAACCAGTCCTGTACACAATTCACCATAGCCCCGCCTCTGCCCGCGTGCGACTTAACACTCACTAAAACAATGACTCCCACTCCATCTAACAAAGAAACAGTCACGCTAACGGTCAAAAATTTGGGTGGCCCATGCAATCCAGTGAACCATGTGGAGGATGATCTGCCCGACACTCTGACAATAGTTTCTCCTCCCGCCGGTTCAGCCGACTGGGTTTGCAGTAGCCACACATCGCCAACTGCCGCGGTCTGGTGTGACAGCGGAAGCCCATACACATCCACAGGCCCGTTGCCCTCCGGGTACACTACAACACTGACGTTCACCGTCACTTCCTCAGGCTGCAACGTTTGCACCTTTATCTTGAAGTGGGGTACCCAAGGTGCTGGTGACGGCCAATTCAACAATCCGGTTGGAGTTGCGGCTGATTCTTCTGGAAACGTCTACGTAACCGATTCTAGCAATAGCCGTGTTGAGAAGTTTGATGGGTCCGGAAACCTAATCTTGAAGTGGGGTACCCAAGGTTCTGGTAACGGCCAATTCAACGGTCCCGGCGGGATTGCGGTTGATTCTTCCGGAAACGTTTACGTGACTGATTATGGCAACAGCCGTGTTCAAAAATTTGATAGTTCTGGAAACTTTATCTTGAAGTGGGGTACCCAAGGTTCTGGTAACGGCCAATTTCTTTACCCGAGTTGGATCGCCGTTGATGGCTCGGGCAACGTTTACGTAAACGACGTCGGCAATTTCCGTATTGAGAAGTTTGGCAGCTCCGGAAACTTCATCTTGACCTGGCCTATCGGTGTTATGTATTTCGCCTCGGAAGTTGCTGTTGATTCTTCTGGAAACGTATACTTGGCCGACAGTGGAAACAATCGTATTGTCAAGTTTACGAGCACGGGAACAGCCACTCTGACATGGGGTTGCCTTAATTCTGGAAGTGGAAATGGCTGCCCGAACGGTTCCGGTGACGGCCAATTCCACGATCCAGTTGGTGTCGCTACTGATTCTTCTGGAAACGTCTACGTGACCGACGAAGGCAACAGTCGGGTTGAGAAGTTTGACAGTTCAGGCAACTTTCTTCTGAAGTGGGGTTCTTATGGTTCCGGTGACGGCCAATTCGATCTTGGTTCAAAGGGGGTTGCTGTTGACTCCTCAGGCGACGTCTATGTAGTCGACTTGGGCCATAATCGCGTTGAGAAGTTCGGGGACCAAAACTGCGCGTTCGTGAAAAGTGTAACTGCTTCAGGTAGCAATAATGACGGTAATCCAATTAACAATATATCCTGCGCTTTCTCCAGTAGCGCTCCAACTTCACCGCACTGCATCATCGCCACAGCCGCCTACGGCAGCGACATGGCCGCGCCGGTGCAGTTTTTCCGCAACTTCCGCGACAACGAAGTGCAGAAAACCGCCATAGGATCCGCCTTCATGCAGGCATTCAACAACTGGTACTACTCGTGGGCGCCTGGCGTCGCGCAGCGGATTGCGCCGAATGAGGACTACAAGGCTGCCACGCGGGGGATTATTGCTCCACTGATCGGAAGCTTGTTTGTGAGCCACGCATTATTCTCAACGCTGGCTCCCTGGAGTCCTGAGGTGGCGGTTGTTTCGGCGGGTCTGATGGCAAGCTCCTTGATCGGTCTCGCCTATCTAACGCCCGCCTACGCCATTGCATGGAAGCTGTCCAAACGAAGAATCACCGGGCGAACCATCTACACTCTGGCCATTGCGGGGGTCGTCCTGACTTTCATAGCTACACTGACCACGGGGACTTTCAACGTAGCAGCGAACCTGACAGCCTTGACAGTTATTGAAACAATGCTTCTGACCCCTGCTTTCATTCTGCGAAAGATGCAACGGATGCTGAATTATGGAGGAGTCCGGTAAATTGCGAGGGCGAGGCCGTTTTGGTATTGTGGCTCTGTTATTGTTGAGTGCTCTGCTGATTATGGTCCCGAACTTTAACTTGCCATTGGCAAGCGGAGAGGCACTGGGTCCATGGGTCTCAACAACACCCTACCCGACAAATGTCCAAGCTTACCCTTGCGTTGCGAATTCAGGTTTCATATACTGCATAGGAGGAAGTCTAGGTACCACGGCAGTGTACTATGCGCCGTTGTCCACTTCTGGAATTAGTGGATGGGCGCCAACAACACCTTACCCAATAGCCCTCGCAAACGGGGAACAGAGTTGTGTTGTGAATTCAGGGTTCGTTTACTGCATAGCAGGAAGTTTTGCTACGGCAGTGTACTATGCGCCGTTGTCATCCTCTGGGCTTGGCGCTTGGATATCAACAACGGCTTACCCAACAATCACCTCTGGTCAGAGTTGTGTTGTGAATTCAGGCTTCGTGTACTGCATAGGAGGCCAGACGGGTGGGGGGCCTACTAGCGCTGTGTACTATGCGTCGTTGTCCGCCTCCGGAGTTGGCGCATGGTCGTCAACAACACCTTACCCGACGAACTTCCAATTCGCGGGGTGTATTGCGAGTTCAGGCTTCGTGTACTGCATAGGAGACGGTTCGACTTTTTCTGGTTCTGCTGCTGTGTACTTTGCACCTTTGTCGTCTTCCGGCGTTGGTGCTTGGACATCAACAACGGCTTACCCAACAATCACCTATGGTCAGAGTTGTGTTGTGTATTCAGGTTACGTATACTGCATGGGAGGGTTCGGTGGTGCGTATTATGCGCCTTTGTCATCCTCTGGACTCGGTCCATGGACATCAACAACTGTATCGCCCCTAACGTCTCAGAGTTGTGTTTTGAATTCAAACATAATATATTGTGTATCAGAACATCCGTCAAGTGCAGGCAATGGAGAAGCGTCCTACTACAACGTAATTACCCCGCCGCCACCACCACATACCCTTACAACGTACACTGACACAAACACCACAACGAGTGCATCATCAATCACTTCGACTAGTTTGACGACGGGATCGACCACGACAACGCAACTGCAGCCTTTCGGTGCGACTTCTACACTTACTTCGACAGGCAGCTCAACAACTACGAATACAGTCAATGCGATGGGGGTAACGTCAACGACGACGACTTCGACAGGCGAACTGCCGGTCACAGAAACAACAACCCAAACCACATCGACAACTACGATCATATGCCAAGGGGGAGTGTGCGAAACGAGAACGTTGACCGGGACCTTAACTTCAACCCTCATCACGAAGAGCACGGAGACAGTCACTTCGACTGAATTGGTACGAACGCCGGTGACCTTCACAAACACGCAGACCATCACGACAGTAGTCACTTCCACATCCTATGTGACCGGTGTGGGGACCACGACCTTCACGACCACCTACACCTCTTCTGTTTTAGCGACGCAAACGTCGGCAAGCACTACAACCTACACTACAACGATCACCACGATTGACACGGCAAGCTCTGGTGGGGGAGGGCCTCCGATTCCAGGTTTCCCTATCGAATCAATCCTCATGGGCATCATATTGGGCGCGGCCGTTCTAATGTTGTTGCGGAGCCGTCGCCGAGCCTAACAGCCGTGTTCAGGATTGAATCCACAATCATAACACTGCTGGCGTTGACGAGAGTCGGGTCATCAATAACGAGGGTACGTGTGTGTCCGGACTTCGAAAATCGCCATTAGTCCCACGGGTGATTCAGAAGTAGCCCCACCGTGAATTTCAATTAAGTCCCACCGGCCCCACCAACCGTGACTTCTCTGCGCTGCATGGACGTGTGCCATCGCAGTCTTTCTCACACAAGTCCTCCCTTCACAGTGTCAGGCCAGATAAAAGACAGGATTTGATAGTCGGCGATAGAAAAAAACTAGTGAAGGAATCAGTGACGACGGTGTGATCGCATCAAAGCTAAGTCTTCCTAGGATAAGTTTGACATGGATGTGAGTCCTCCGACGGCGATGTACCAGCACCGTTAGTGCGGCGTTATTCGTATACTCTCACAATTCAAGTTGTGGAATACTTGAAGGCAGTTCTTACAGAACATAACTTCGCATGCTTCGCATGTGCCCCAGTTACGG
>Ga0187878_1004955_pt1 | contig 10090 bp, 6 predicted proteins | sample June2016WEW_17_1_FD_132979 | JGI IMG/M metagenome (GOLD analysis project Ga0187878, IMG submission 132979) | Peatland microbial communities from SPRUCE experiment site at the Marcell Experimental Forest, Minnesota, USA - June2016WEW_17_150 | ecosystem: Environmental > Terrestrial > Soil >...
CTCTTCGCAGCGCCAGAAGAAAATGACAAAGAAGGTCATGAACGTATCGTGAGGAGACAGGCATGTCCCAGACCGCGATGGCGATTGCCATGACCGAAAAGAAAAGCCGCAGGGGCATCAACGTCGGCATATTTCTCTTGTTCGAATGGGCTGCCATCTTCTTGCTTCTGTCGAGCAGCCGCGGGCTGATCTCCACGTTTGACCTCGCCATCGAGCGTTCCGGAGCTGTGATCGCAGCTCCCTCCGTGGCTGTTCCAACGTGGACGGCGATCCTGGTGGCGGGGGTTCTGATCGGACTCGCAGACATCTGGCAGCTCACGAGGGGGTTCGGCAAGCGGACCAACGATGTCTTGATTGCGATGGTCGCGGTGGGAATCGCCGCCTTCCTGGTCTGGGCGACACGGGGCAAATCGCTCAATCTGACCGGAATGTTCGCCACCAGCGTGGTCTCTGCCACGCCGATTGCCCTGGCCGCGCTCTGCGGAATCTACTCGGAGCGCTCCGGCGTCGTCAACATTGGCATCGAAGGCATGCTCTTGATGGGTTCGTTCGTCTCGGTCGTCATCGCCAGCGTGACCCAAAATGCCTTTCTTGGTTTTCTGGCTGGCGCACTTTCCGGTGTGGCCCTGGCCGCCTTGCATGCCGTCCTCGCCATTCGCTACCGGGTCAACCAGATCGTGAGCGGCACGGGCGTCATCATCCTTGCGATGGGCTTGACGAGCTACTTCTACCGGGCCTTTCTCATTCCCAATCCGGCCTTGAACAGTTCGCCCCGGGTACCTGATTCCCTCCCCATTCCTCTACTCTGGCGCATACCGATCCTGGGGCCGGCGTTGTTCGATCAAAGTCCCGTGATCTATATTCTGTTCCTGCTGATCGTCTTCACCCACTTCTTCTACAACTACACCAAGTGGGGCCTGCGCATCCGTTCGGTCGGCGAGAACCCGAAGGCGGCGGACACTCTGGGAATCAATGTGTTCACCTTGCGCTATATCAGTGTGCTGGTCAGCGGGGCAATCGCTGGCTTTGGAGGGGCCTACATGAGCATTGGGTCGATCGGCTTCTTCAATGAGGGCATGAGCGCGGGAAAGGGCTTTCTCGGACTGGCGGCCATGATCTTCGGCAATTGGACACCGGGTGGCGCGTTCTTGGGGTCGCTCATCTTCGGGTTCTTCGACTCATGGGGAGACAAACTCTCCATCCTCCAGGTGGGAATTCCGTCGGAATTTCTGCAAATGGCACCTTACATCGCAACCATGATTGTTCTCTCGGGTTTCATCGGGCGATCCCGGATGCCGGCAGCCGATGGCACGCCCTACCAAAAGGAGTAGTTGGGCTGGAGAGTGGTCTCAATCTCACCCGCTCGTCGATACGGGTCAAATCGCCACAGGGGCGACCGTCTGTCGCTACTGGTTTGTTGCACGCTCGGCATGGGCGCCGACACGGACGAGGGAAGTCCTTTGTTGGGGAGACTGCGTCGCTGCGTTTGCTTTTCGCTGGTTACCAGGGGTGCGGGGCAAAGACGGCGTCCGTGGCATCTTCAACTAGGCTGAGGAGGCCAGCGAACATGGCCGCGATCGCGGAGGCGCGGGTTCCGGCTCTTTTCCACGGCCGCGGATCGTGGCGCTGCATTGCTGGGTCGACATCCCCATTACTCTTGTTGGCCTATCGCGCGGCATCGGGAACAAACAGCTGACGGCCTTGAGTCTGAACTCGTTCCGATCGTGCCGGCGGCGGATCGGCCAGGCCTATCAGAAACAGCGAGCTCCTGAAAGGCCCGGGCGGGCTTCATCCCACGCGCAACACAGGAAAGGTGCGGGCTCGAGAGGGCCCGTATCTTCTTAAGGCGCTGTGAGCTGGCCGAAGGAAATAGCCGAGCGCGCCAAAAGTGGGAGGAGCCATTGCGGGGTAATCCCGATCGCGATGATTGCGATCGTGCCCAGGCCTAGGAGAAGGGAAGGAAGCCGGCCCTCCCCGGCGCTGAAGTTGAGGGGCACATCGGCGGAAAGCATCGAGCGAGCAAACCGCAAGAGGGCCAGGACGCAGGCGCCCAAGGCGAGCACAACCACCCACACCAGTCCACCTCCTCCCTGCGCGCCCACCTGGGTGACGGCCAGTAGCCGGAGCGCACCCCACAAGCCCGGGAAGCCAGCCAGGCCTGGCAGACCCGCAAGCGACAGACCTGCCACAATCGTCGCGGTGCAAGCCAGAGGTTGGGTCACCGCTCGCCCGCGCAGGTTCTCAACTGAATCTCCCGCACCCTGTTCCCGCAACATGTGCAAACCCAGTCCCCAGACCCCAAAGGCCAGACCCCGCAGCGCGAGCATGACGAGGGCCGCCTCTACCCCTTCCGGGCGGGCGGTCGAGAGGGCGATCAGGATTGTCCCCAGATTCGCCAGGGCGATGTAGCCGGTGACCTGGCCGAGGCGATCGTGAGCCAGGGCCAGAATACCCCCCACCAGGCTCATGGCAATCCCGGCCACCTGAAGCGTACGGAATAGTTCCGGAATGGTGCGCAACCAGGAATAGTCATTGAGGAAGTGCAGCAGGAAAAAAACGACCGCTCCCTGAAACAGGGTCAGGACAAAGGCCACGGCGTAGGGAGGCGAGTCGTCGGCCACATCCGCCAGCCAGAAATGGAAAGGCGGGAACGACAGGAAGAAGGCAAAGCCCAGTCCGAGGAGAACCAGGATCCTTTGGAGCTGAGCGGGATCTTCTGGGATTTGCGGAAGCCCCGTCAGCTCGGTCCCGGCCAGTAGAATGAAAGGCATGCCCAGGGCGACAAAAACAATGAGGCGGGCGGCGCCTCGCGACAATGGATGGCCCGCATCCGAGAGCAGCGCCGCGAAGGCTGAGGCGATCAGGACCAGGAAGACGGCGGCATACAGGAAGGGGCGCACAAACAGGGCCGCCCCCATCAGACCGAGAACCCCGAGAACAACGGGCACGAAGGTCCGGTGGATCCGAATCGCCAGGGTCCCCAGGAGCAGGAAAGCCCCAGCCAGATGCAGGAAGACCAAGGCCGGTTGAGCACTGGGCTCGAACACAAAAGAACGGCCAAGCACGGTCCAGGACTGCTGCACCGGCAGGGCACGGCCCAGGACAGCCAGGGTGGTTCCAGGGGCAAAGAGGAGGGCAAAGCCCGCGAGCGCGAGCGAAAGGAGGATCGCGATTCCTTTGGCCAGCTGAGGACGGGAGGGGTACGCCACATAGGCGCTGATCGCGCCCAGGAACGGGACGACCATCAAGATGAGCGGGGAATTCACCCTCTCCGCTCCTGACCTGGGCTTTGGCTCTCGACGGCGTTCAAATAGGTGCAGGCCAGCGCAACGGACAGATTGACCGCCGCCAGGAGCGCGATGACCAGGAGCGAGCGTTCGCTCCAAAGGTAGGCCAACTCGAATCCCTGAAGCGCGGTCAGGAGACCCAGCGCCGTCCTGAGGGGCTGCTCCGTCAGTCCCAGGATCAGGAATCCGGCCCCGGCCAGGGAGCTGGCGGCGAAGGTGACCTGGGAGGGAGGACCGCCAAGCAATGCCCCAATGTCCGGCAGCAAGCTCCCGATCGCCACCAGGATCATGAGCAAGGCCAGTCCGCGGAATATGCCGTTGGCAGGAGCCGTTCTCTCTTCAGGTAAAGGGGTGCTGGCGCGCAGAACCGAAACCGCGATGGCCGCGCCGGCAAACCAGCCGGAGAGAGACTCCACCGCGGCGATGCCCGCGGGGACTATCGTCCAGGCGATCAAGCCCACGCCCGCGGACTGAATGGCAAAGGCCAGAAGCATCCAGCGCCATTCCCGCAGGAGAAGCAGCGCACTAGCACCCCCCAGCGCAACGACAAACCCGATTAGCGCGAGCACAACGGTCAGCCCTCCCCCAGGCTCAAGTTCCGCGTTCCGCTGTTCGTTCAGCCGGCGCGGAGCAGAATCCAAATCAGGATCGAGATGCCCAGCGCCCAGAGCAGCGCTCCTTCGCCGCTCAGAAGTTGGTCCACCAGGCGGACGGCTCGTAACAAGGCCCGAGCGCCTGAGGCGAGGGCGCGCCAGAGCCAGTCCAGTTGGAGAATTCTCTCGATGGCGGCGAACGCTTCCTCGCCGAGGTCGCGCAGGCGCCTCCCGGCCCGTGCCATCAGCGCGCCTCCCATCGTCTCGGTCGCGAAGAGAAGCAAGGCCGGCGCCGGGGCATTGCGCAGGATAGCCAGAGCTCCCCAGAGGCTGCCGCCCACCAGCCCGGCCACCAGAATCGTCAGCCCCGCGTAGTGGGCCAGCCAGACAGTTCTTTCGCCGGGAGGAAGGTCCTCGCCGGCCAGGAAGGCTACGCGAAGCGTGGAGGCGATCAGGAACATCTCGCCGATCGCAGTCACAATCATCACAATGGAGAACCCATGCGTGCGGAGTGCCGCGAAGGTCGCTTGCCCCAGAACGGCTCCCGCCGTGAGCGGGGCTCCCGCAAAGATCAGGGCGAGACAGACGGGCCAAAAGGCAGACCATCTTTGCCACGTCCCTTGGCCGCGGTAGAGGAGAATGACTCCCCCACCCAGGAGGAGGAGACCTCCGGCCGCCTCAAAGACCTGGGGGCTGGCTTGGCCATTGGCGGCAGCAATGCCCGTCAGGGAAAGCACACCCAGCATCAGGAGAGAGCGCCCGTTGCGCGAGTCTGAGGACACCCACCAGCCCACACTTCCCAGGAAGATCGCCAAGGTTGCGAGCACCGTGATCCAAGCCAAGATGGGCTGGATCGGCGGGAGATTCAACTGCTCCGGCCACACCCGGGCCAAAGTGGCCAATCCCACCGATGGGGAAAGTAGGCGCACGAGCACCTCCAGTCCGCCCGCTTGCGAGCCCGCGGGGGCCAGGGTCATCTGCCACGGCAATACCCCCAGCCGAAGGACAATCGCTGCGAGGAACGCCGCGACGGCAACGCTATTCAGTCCTGTGGTGCGAAGCGCCTCCAGGCCCATGCCGCGGGAACTCAGCTCGGGCAGGAAGGCGAGGAGCACAAGCAAGGTGGAAAGGAGATTGAAAGCGAAGGAACTGACCGCCCCTCCGGCCTGAACGGAAGGCAGAGTCGTCTCCGCGCCCTCGGCACGAATCGGATGGAGGAGAACGAGGAGCGCGAATGAGATCAGGTCAATCCAGGCCCAGCTCAGGACGAGGGCGAGTCCGTTGGCCGCGAAAAAGGCGGCGAGGCCGGCCGCCGCAAGGAAGAAAACGGAAGCTCGAACCGTTCGACGAGTGTGGCGTCGGCCCAATCCAGTCCATTCAATGGCCAGGAGCAACAGGAGCAGATCCGCCGCGAAGGTCTTGGGAATTGGTCCGGCCTCGAAGCTCAGCGGCTCCGGGAACAGCAGGGCCGGGCTCCAGGGCAACGTTAGCGCGCTGGGGAGCGGGAGGGGAAGGAGGACCACCAGCAGCGCGAGGGCTGGGGCGAACCCGGCGACCAGGCGCGGGAGGGTGTGGCGGGGCGTCGCCATCAGGGAGGCGAGGCCGCCCAGTCCCATCACGGCGACGAGAACAGGCAAGAGCACGAGAGGGGGGCTCCTTGTAGGCCAAACATTCTAGCACAGGCGTCCTACCGGCCCTGGCGATCGGCTTGCGGACGGGCGGAAACCAGCCGGATGAGGTATTTGGGCAGGAGGCAGAGAGCTGTCGCCGCAACCGCCGATCGAGCTCTTTCCAGTTCCGCTTGCTCCGCCCTAGACCAGCGGTCGGGCTCGGGCCGCGATGAGTAACAGTCCGCTGTGTAGGCATCGGCTATCGCCCAAAGGGGCCCGGCCAGCCCGGGGAAATGCGCCTCCAAGACCGAGGCCCGCTCCTGTGGGGTGAGATGGGATCCCAGTGCCACACCTGCACAGCGGGCCAACCTCCCCGTCCACGCGTATCCTAGGGCCCCGAGCGAAGGCCGCTGGGCGCGAACGTGGGACCGCTCTTCCGCTCCCGTCCGCTGAGCGCCCGTCCCGTACCGTGAGATGCGCGGGAGACGAGAGGGGATCGACCGCGCCCAGCCTTGGAAAGCTGCGGCTGGAGAGTCCCCCTGGAGATAGATGTAAACTGCCCAGGCCAGGGCCCCGCCCAGGACCAAGGCGCTTCCCGCCAATGCCAGCCAGCGGAAAAGCGCCGCCAATGACAATCCCGCTCCGGAACCGGGGGGTTGATCCTCCGGAAGGTGCAACCGGCTCCGGAAGCGCTGTGCAGGAGAAGGTAACAGGGGCAGCGGGGTCTCGGTCGGACTGGAGGCGAGCACAGCGGGGCGGATCAGGGGGCGCTGAGAGGCGGTCGGCTCAAACTCGACCCAGCCGGTCCCCGGGAAGAACACTTCTGGCCACGCATGGGCATCGCTCTCCAGCACCATGAAATCGGATTGTCGCGGGTCCACGGGCTGACCCTGGGCAAACCCGACCGCCAATCGGGCCGGAACGCCCAGGGATCGCAAGAGGATGACCTCGGCCGAAGCATAATAGTCGCAGTACCCCCGCCCGGAGTCGAAAAGAACCCAATCCACCGGGTCCTGCTCCTGCGGGGGGCTGGGAATATCGGTGTCGTAGACGATATGGTTGCGCAGATAGGCGGTAACGAGAGCCACCTGGTCGTAGGGTGTCGGGGCCCCGCCGGCCACCTTTTTGGCAAGCTCCCGAGTGCGAGCGGTGACCGAGGAGGGGAGTTGCAGGTACCTTTGGCGAATGGATTCTGGGTAATCCACCCCCGCCGCTCGCAGGGTGGCTTGGTCGATTTGGAGAACGGCAGCCCGCTCCGAGTACTGGGTTCCCTGGAGAAGGAGGATCGACGAGCGGGCGGACTCAAAGTCGCCCGTCCCCGGATCAACTTGCACCAAGAGCGGCAGGCTGACCCAAAGCGGAGCGGAGGCCAGGTAGGGCCGGGTGGTTGCTGGGAATCTCAATTGGAATGTGAGATCCACCGTACGGCGGGCGGCAATGCCCGGGGCGGGCAGGCTGTCGCGGTTGGGGTCAAAGGCCTGGCTGCGGGAACCTGTGGACCGCCAGGCTCCGTCCAGGTACTCATCGTAGGTCACGGATCGCCAGTAAAACCGGCCCGCTGGGGAAGGGGACGATGCGCGCACTTCCATGAGAGCCACGGGGGCCAGTCGAATGCTGCCCCCGAGCCGCAGGGTATCCCCGTAGAAGTCGCCTGGGGCGGGGCCGGCAGGGGAGCGCAGATCTCCAAACCAACGACTAAACGTATCGCGGACTTGATCCCAAGCCGTGTTGACCGTCTGGGGTCGAGGCGGGGCAAAGGTCACCGGCGGACTCGCTGCGGACCAGGCCGCGACCAGCAGGAGCGAGGCGGTCAAAATGCCCACCCGTGCAAACTGGTAGCCGGCCTCCCCCGTGAACTTGACCGAATGCGCTCGCCAGAGTTCGGTTTGATCGCGCCAGATGAGGTGCAGGAGCAGGAGCAGGCCCAGAAGAAGGTAGAGCCCCAGGTAGGTTCGCTCGCTGACGGGTCCGCGGTAGTAGTAGGCAATGGCCAGCAGTCCCAGGGCAGAGGGTACCAGGGCAGGCCAGAACCGCCCTAGCCGGAAGGCCGACCAGGCTGAGAATCCGGTCAAATCCCAAGTCAAGGCGCTCATGGAAAGGGAAAAGATGAGCGGGTCGGCATTGGAACGGCCGGTTGAGACCCTGCTCAAGAATTGGGCGACGCGCCCGAGCCCCATCCACAGACGAACGTGCACCTCCAGCCAGGCGGTCGAGATCTCAAAGCGTGGCACGGACTCTTGGACCAAGACCCAAGCCAAGAAGCTCAACCCGTAGAGGGAGAAAAGCAAGGCGGCCCGGCGGGTCCCGAACTGGCTGCGCGCCAGAACCCAGCCCAAGAGGGTGCCAAAGAGCGCCGCGGCCGGGACCCGACCCAGTTCGTCCGACCAGCGAGTGGACGAAAGGCCGTAGGCCGCGGTCATGGCCATGAGCAGAACGAGCAGGAAGGTCCAGCGGTCGGTGCGCATGGCAATTCCGAGCAGCCGGAGTGTACCCTTTGCAGCAATTCCTATGCAAGGATCTCTTACCGATTCGAGAGCCGAGAACCTCATATATAATAGAAGGCTATGAGTTCACCCAGGGCACGTGCTCGCCGGGTGCACGAACGGCTGATCAAGTACTACGGATATCCGGAATGGCGCGCTCCGCTCCCGCCCCTAGACGAACTCATCGCGACCGTCCTTTCTCAAAACACGAACGATGGCAATCGCGACCGCGCTTTCGCCACGCTCCAGGAGAGGTTCCCCACCTGGGAGGCCGTCCGAGAGGCGAGCTTGCCGAAGGTCGTGGAGGCCATCCGCTCAGCCGGGCTGGCGAGCCAAAAAGCCCCTCGGATTCAGGAGATCCTGCGCAGGACCTCCGCCGAGCACGGGGCCCTGGACCTGGAGTTTCTGAGGCACAGATCCCGGGAGGATGCGGAAACTTGGCTGCGCAAGCTACCCGGAGTGGGTCCCAAGACCGCATCCATTGTCATGCTGTTCTCCCTTGGGATTCCAGCCTTTCCGGTGGACACGCATGTCTATCGGGTGACGGGCCGCCTCGGGTTGCGGCCGGCACGGCAGTCCTATGCGGCGGCCCATGAGCAATTGGCGCGTCTATTCCCGCCTGCAGACTACGCCGCGGTCCATCTGAACCTGATCCGGCTCGGACGAGAGATCTGCAAGGCGCGCCGTCCTAGGTGCTCGATCTGCCCGCTCAAGCGGTTGTGTCCGGTTGGGCGGGCCTCAGGCGAGGCAGCGAGGAAACCATGAACCACTCAGCATTGCCAGCCTCGGTCGACACGGTGCGGCAGTCTCTGGAGAAGCTGCAGGCAAGGCTTTCCAAGACCGATACGCTCCAGCCTCTTCTTCAACACACGCTTTCCCAACTCCAGACCTTAGGGGATGACCTGGCCCGGGCGGACGAGCAATCTCGCCTTCTGACTCTGTATCGCGTGTCTCAGGCGCTGGGCTCGTCCCTCCATCTGGATGACGCCCTGGCGCAGGTGATGGATTCCGTGATTGAGTTGACTGGGGCGGAGCGGGGATTCGTGATGCTCATCGATCAGGTGGGCGGTACGCTCAACCTGCGCGCGGCCCGCAACCTGGACCGCGCGAACCTTGGGCAGAAGGACATGGAGTACAGCCGGACGGTCGTCGAGTCGGTGGCCCGGACCGGGATGCCCGTGCTGACTACCAATGCCCAAACCGACCCACGGTTCTCCAAGCAGCGCTCGGTCAAGCGCTATGCCTTGCGCTCCATCCTATGCGTGCCTCTCCAGGTCAAAGAGCGCGTGCTGGGCGTGATCTACGTCGACAACCGGGTTCGGGCAGGTCTCTTCACGAGTCGCGATCTTGAGTTGCTTACCACCCTCGCCTCGCAGTCGGCCACGGTCATCGAGAACGCCCGACTCTATACGCTGACGGATCAGGAATTAGCCTCGCGCGTGGAGGAACTGCAGCGCCTGCAGCAGGTGGATCGCCAGCTCAACGCGACCCTGGATGTCCAGCGGGTGGCGGAAGCCTTCCTGGATTGGGCCATGCAGGGCACTCGGGCGGAAAAGGGATGGGTGGCGGTGCGCCTCGAGGAGGGTCGCGGACTACAGATCAAGGCCGCCCGCGGCTGGCAGGGAGAAGAGGGGCCTTCCTTTCCTGCCGATGGAGATCCCCTGGCAGAGGGTCTTGAGGACGGGAAGGTGGTCGTGCGCCCCGCGGGAGTCAAGACCTCCGCCGCATTGCTTGGACCCGTCCTGCGCGAGGGGAGTATTCTGGGGGCGGTCATGGTCTTGCGGCAGATGCCCAGTTTCACCCCGAAGGAGACCGAGTCCCTCACTCGACTCGTTGATCATGCCGCCACGGCTCTGGAGAACACCCGCCTGTTCCAGGCTGTGCGCCGGGCGGATGAGGCGAAGTCACAGTTTGTTTCCATCGTTTCGCATGAACTTAAGGTGCCCATGACCTCGATCCGGGGTTATGCCGACCTTCTGCGCAAAGGATCCGCCGGCCCGGTCAGCGAGAAGCAGATCGAGTACCTGGACACGGTCCTGAAAAACGTGGACCGCATGGCCGCGCTGGTTTCCGACCTGCAGGATCTGTCCAGTATCGAGAGCGGGCGGTTGCGGATC
>Ga0187878_1004957_pt1 | contig 10088 bp, 7 predicted proteins | sample June2016WEW_17_1_FD_132979 | JGI IMG/M metagenome (GOLD analysis project Ga0187878, IMG submission 132979) | Peatland microbial communities from SPRUCE experiment site at the Marcell Experimental Forest, Minnesota, USA - June2016WEW_17_150 | ecosystem: Environmental > Terrestrial > Soil >...
CTCCTTTTTGCCTTCTCCACTGCCTCTAGGCTCGCTAGGAACTTTCCTGCTGCAAGCGGCAGTGGAACGTAGGTCTCGGTGTCACGAGAACAGTAGGGGCGTCGTAAGTTGAACCGTCGTTCTCGGATCGATTTGTGTGTATGTGCGCACCAAGGTACCCGACGACGACTGTTAGGGTTCAGGTGACCGCCGGCAGATTCCTGTCAGTCATCACCTTCAAAATACGTCTTGGCAAAGTCTCCCACTATGTCTTGGTACTTCTCAATGGCAGGATGTGGTTTACGTAGCTTCATAGCGTAGGTACCTGCTTCTCTTGCTAGATCTCTGAATACAGACGATTGCACCCTGTCCCCAGACTCCTTGGTCAGGTAACCGATCAAAGCGTTGACGACAATTCTTTCCAACCAAAGCATTGCCGGAGCTCTTATCTCAATTCGTTTGTCGTCTCTTGGCGCCACGTATACGATGCTTCTTCTCCCAAGAAAGTCCGCCATGCTGACGGGGCTAGGCAAGTCCTCTCCATCGTGAACGAAACTATTGCGTATGAAGTATGCGGAAAGTAATCTCTTTTTGAGTAGATCTATTTCTCCTTCAGCCGCCAAGACACCAGTTGGCAGATACTTGCAGATGAACTCCACGAACTTCACGGAACTCGGGATTCTCCTCGATCTATTCCTCTTAAACTTGGAACCATAGAAACTCTCATACAGGGTCCATGCCACGTCACTTTCCCGAATATCCATACTGTTGGACAGACACTCGATTGCCACAACTAGCAGAAAGAACGAGACAACAGGTTCCCTGTCATATATTGAGACAGCTTGGCGGTATCTCTTACAAGCATTAACAAGTCGCTTTCGCTGCTCGTCACTCAGACTGCAGAATCGCGAGTAGTGTTCCTTTGCGGCCTCAAAGTTGAATGGTTTTTTGCTCAAGACGTACTTCCTTTCTAATGTGACAATATTCTCTTTGTTCCACAGTCCTGCTTGAAACTCGCAGTTCGATAGTGAGATCAACGAGAGAAATGAGAGGAAGTAATTCGCTTCGAGTTTTACCAGGTTGAAGAACATGTCTTTTGGAAGCGGACCGGGTTCGGCTTCAAAGACCAGAATAGCCTCGGAATTGTCGGTCGAAGGTATTTGTTCGATAGCGTAGTCTCCAATGGGTACCCTACCCGTGTTGTCCGGAACGAAATTGTTTGACCTGAACCTTATTCTCACTTCATTCTCAGTAGATTCCACCAGGCTTCACCCCGAGAAACAACCGGTCTCACACCTTTCTATAGGTTCTCAGTAGCAGACTGACGGCTAGGGAACTTGAATAGGAAGCGTGTCGAAGTGACGCACTATAAGGCGTTGCAGAGCGAAACAACAACTCAAGTTCGATGGTTTCTGCGCGTACGCGAGCGCCTAGAAGGGGTGCTGTAAAGTCTCCGATTGACGGCTTTTGGGTTTGGGCTGTCAAAATTCGGTTGATTCATTCAAAATATGAGTTCTCCGTTAGAAGGTAACGCGTCATTGTTGTTTGGTATGGAGGGCTGTTTACTTTCGTTTGGTTGGATTCCGGCTTCTCCACATGTCAATACATATGCCAAGAACCAGTGTGATTAGTACTATAGCAATTACAAACTCAGGCACACTTACCGTAATTCTTCCACCTGCGAATTTTGAGTTCCAAGTCCATCCATGAACAGCGTATGCAATAAGCGTCGAAAGGCAAGCAACAAAAGTCAATCCGACACAATACTTTACAATACGCTTTCCAAGTTTAGTACTCAAATTACTTCACACTCTTTTTCATTACCGACAAATAAAGATCGGCGTTCTTCCGCATCTAGGCTCGCAAAGGGTTCCTTAGACAACCACCATTTGACGCCTTCATATACAAAAACATGGCCCATCCGACGAAAGGTAACAGTCAGTCAGAGGGGGTCCGTACGGAACCCGTCCGACGAGAACGTACCAAAGCACTAGAAGGGGCGCAATGACAGGCAAATACCCAAACCGGGCATGGCGAGAAAAAGGACTTGTTGATTGGCAAACAGAAAGAGCCATATGATAAATCTCCATACTAGATTGCTTATCCTGACAACACAGAAAGCCCGCTTCGTTATTGGTCCAAGTACACGGAGGTTCTCTCAGTGAAAGGGTGCTCGGGATGCACTCGTGACGGGAATTGCCCTCTTCAAGAAATGGGAACGAAAACAAACAGAGTCTGTAGATGGCGTGTCGAAAAGCTAGAGGAGGCACAATGCTAACCCAAGGGTATCGTGGTCGCCGTTACCGTATCTATTTCAGTGGTGACGGCGATTCTGCTGATACAGAAGTTCGGAGCGACGTGGAATGTTGTCCCCGTAATGGTTTTTGCAATCATTGTGTCCACGATACAGGGTGCTCTGAATAGACATCCGCCGATGCCGAACAAGTGCAAAGAACAGCCATCAACCGAACGGAGCCGCTATCCGAGGCTAAGAAGAACATGTTTAGAGTGGATCTCATCCTGGTGGGCGTCCCATGATCCTGTTTATTTCCGAGCAACGCAACAGTCCAAGCCATGGATGTGTCACCCGCCATGAGCAAAGTAGGAGAAAAGGTACTGCCACTCATGGAAGGTGGCGGGCCCGCGGGGGTTTGAACCCACGACCTCGAGCGCGAAATAGTTCTCGCGTCTCTGTTGTATCCAGCACGCCAGTATGCAATTGTTTGTAAGACTAGACGCTCCTACCAGAGGCTTCTCAGCAGTGGAATGCTCTTGGATCGTGTTTATGTCTCGGCAATGCAACACCTGATGGCAGCGAGGAAGTCGACGCTGGGAACCCCCAACCACCAAGGTCCAAACCGAAAATTCGACGCAGCAACCCATCAATTGTGGGTAAGCCCAATTTACCCACGAATTACCCAGAACGTACCGAGACAAGCCCAATCAAGTATGGAAGGATGGTGCGGCCGCCGGGATTTGGACCCGGGTTAGAGGCTTGGGGGGCCTGCGGCGAGGCTCATTGCTCGTCTCCGTCTTAGACCAGGTTGACCACCGCACATGGCGGTTCTAGACCACGGCCTCGTGGAGGCACATGTCCTCACGCACCCCTGATCCGGCCCTTTCGGCCGCATTCCACAACTACCCAGTTCAGTCATAAAACAATGTACCTGCTAGAGGGGTCCAAACGCGGGCGCCAAAAGCGTTTTCTCTCCCAAACTGTATGCCTTGAATCATGAATCTTTCAAGCTGGTGCACGGTCGACGAAGCACTGTACGTCGCGTACGCTAACGAGGAATGGCGTCAGTATGCCGGTTTCAGTTACAGCGAATCGTTCATGAAATCCATTTCTGAGAAACGAATCAACCACGCAAAGGATTTCTTATCAGAGTTCAAGGAACCGAGACGCCTGTATCTTGGCAAGGTTTACGATGTCGCGGACGCGTCGAAGACACCGCTCAAGCTCGAGCTGTACCGAAAACGTGAGCACGACATCGTTTCCAAATCCTATGAAGTGAATGGCAGGGCGGTGACATGGAACAGCTGGAGACAATTCAGCGCTCAAACGGGATCCTCTGCGGATCGAAAGGCGGTCTTCGACGAGTTCGTCGGCAAAGTGGACCTAGTAACGCCAACGATCAAAGGGATGTTTGAGAAGTCGAAAGAGGTTGAGAGCCAGTACCGCACGTCGCCACTCCAAGTGTACCTGCAATTGGAGGGTCTTGAGCTCCAGCAACTGAAGGATCTCGTGAAGACACTTGGTCATGCCGCCAAGAAACCGTTCGCCGGGCTGCTCGAACACTACTCTCAGGAACTGAACGGCAGATCTGCCGAATACTACGATGATCTCTACTATTTCCGGGGTAGAATCTTCGAAGCTCTAGACCCAGCCTTCAAGAGCTATAGCCCGGTCACTGAACCTGAGCGCGTGTTGGCGAAACTCGGTTTCCCTGTTAAGAGGCTGCAGACAGATGCGGAGGAACGGCCGGGAAAGCACACTTCTCCGATATGTTTCGGGGTTCAGATCCCGAATGATGTGCGACTGCTTGTGCGTCCGGTGAAACCGTTCACCGACATGGAGAGCTCCATGCATGAGCATGGACACGGTATGCACTTCATCTCAATCTCCGAGGACGCGCAGTACTGGGACAAGTACACGATCCCAAACGGGGTCGCCGAGATATTCTCCACGCTCATCGAACGACTCATGAAGAAGCGAACTTTTCTGACGAAACAGTTCAAAGTGTCGAAAGAAGTTGCCGAGGAAGCCATACAACGCACGAGATTCATGGAGCTGTATTTCCTTACCTTCTATGCAGCCAACTCGCTAATGAAGATCGAATTCTGGGAAGAGAACCTATCAATGGAGGAAGCGAACGACCGATACGAACGGTACACAGAGCAATTCATGGGCATGCGCCTACCCGGCAAATACTGGCAGCTGCATCACGTAATGCCAGACTTCGACCTATACTCTCCAAGCTACATGGTCGCCGCAGTCCGCGCAGCCGAACTTGATCGGAAGCTAGAGAACCTCTTCGGAGCAAACTGGTGGACCGATAAACGCGCCGGCAACTACATACGCACCGTGGCGAAGGATGGAGCAAGCATCAAGCTGTCACGATTCTCCAAACTCGATACTCGACCGTTCCTGAAAGACCTGCTTTGAGCGTTTCGAGTCTTCTGAGCCTGAACTGCGACAACCTGTTCCGTACTGGTGCCGACTTCGCCATTGGGGCGACCCAACCCCCCCAGGAGGGACCCCCCTCGTGGCTCAGGATTGGGCCTTGCCAGCTGACCTAGACGATTTTACGCTTCTAGGAAGTCTGCTGCCTTGTGAGGTTCAGGTGGTAGGCCCTTCCTCTTTCTGATATCTGCGATTACCTGGTTGATCATTGATCCCGGCACTGATGCCCAGTGGGAGAACTCTAAGCCCCAGAAGGCTCTTCCAGCTGACGCGCCACGCATGACTTCTGACAAGTCAAACGTCTCTGATGTGGGAAGTTCGCCAACAACGTACACGAGGTGCCCTTTCTGTTCCACCGAGAGGACCTTTCCACGTTTCTGAGAGATAACGCTAGTAGCAGCTCCTAGCAGGTCGGGTGGTGCCTTCACTGTGATCTTCTGGACAGGCTCGAGGAGTGTTGGGTTTGCCGACATGAAGCATGCGAAGATCGCTCTCTGAGTCATAGGCATGATCTGTGCTGGTCCTCGGTGGACTGGGTCTTCGTGGACTGATACGTCAGTTACCTTGACCTTGATCCCTCGAATAGTCTCGTATGCGAGCGGTCCCTCTCTGAGGGCCTGGCGGTAGCCATGGAGAATGTGGTCTTTGATTTCCTGGAGATACTGTGCTCCCTTCGTGACTTCGATCAACATGTTTCCGGAGTCTTCGACAGCCCACACGCCGCGTGCCTCATCGGGTGGCCATCCTTTGTCTCGGAGTACTTTCGCCATGGCGTGTTTGTCCTGGTACTCGCTGATGTCGCCTTTCTTGATCATGTTGATTGTTTCCTCGTCGAGCGGTTCGACTTGGATGTAGATCTTGTTGTGCCTGTTCGGTGATCTACCTTCCAATGGGCCCGCCGAGCCACGCACGGTTTCTCGATAGATCACAATCGGGTTCGACGTGACAATTTCGAGTCCTGTTTTCGTTATCAGCGTGTTTGCGATCTCCAGGTGGAGTGTGCCCATGCCGGCGATCAGATACTCCCCCGTCTCCTCATTGATCTTGGTAACAAGGTTCGGGTCTTCAATCGACAGTCTTCTCAGAGTTTCAATCAGTCGCGGCAGGTCTCGGCTAAACTTCGGCTCCACAGCCATTGTGACGACCGGTTCAGTAACGTACTTGACCGCTTCGAAAGGCACAACATCCTTGTCCTGTGAAAGCGTCTCGCCCGCTCTGGCTGCGTCGAGTCCTAGAAGCGCGGGTATGTTGCCCGCAGTGATCGTGCCTATGATCTCTCTGTAGGGTCCCATGAATATGCAGACCTGCTGGATCCTCTGATCCACTCGGGCGCCAACAAGGTGAATTGGCGTCCCTTCTTTGAGGGTGCCCGAAAAGAGACGCCCTACTGCGACAACCCCCGCCTGTGGGTCAACTACAATGTTCGTAACTGCTAAGACGGCAGGCCCATTTTCATCGCAGTTCATCATCGCCTTCCCAACATCGCTATTCAGATCGCCTTTCCATATCTTCGGGATTCGGTACTTCTGTGCGACGTGAGGCGGAGGCATCGCCTCAATGGCCATGTTCAGTATGGCTTCATGCAGCGGTGCCCTTTCGCGCAGCTCCGCCACCTTGTCGTTCAAGTAAGCGTCTACGACATCCGAGAATTTGATGCCCTTGTTCTTCGCCACCTCCGCGTTGAATCCCCATCGGTCCTTGGCAGATCCCATAGCGACAGTGTTTCCTGCGAAACTGACTGACCATTTCTCACGATATTCGGGCTCCGCGTAGAGAATGATAAGTCGGTTGAATTCAGCAATAATACGTGTAATCCTTTCTTGGATTTGGTCAGGTGAAAGTCTGAGCTCCTTGATCAGTCGGTCAATCTTGTTGATGTACAGAACTGGGCGAACTCTGTCCTCTAGGGCTTGCCTTGTCACAGTCTCAGTCTGTACCATGATCTCCTCGACTGAGTCGACAACTACGACGGCACCGTCAATGGCGCGAATGGAACGTGTTACTCTACCAGAGAAGTCAACGTGTCCTGGGGTATCAATGAGGTTGATGACGAACGCGCTTCCCTCGCGTTCATGCATTAGGCTAACGTTAGCGGCCTTGATGGTCATCTGGCGCTTCTGTTCCTCTTCCATATAGTCTAGGGCTAGAGCTGTGCCTGCGACGTTGGGAGACAAGAGACCAGCGGCCGCTAAGAGCGAGTCACTCATAGTGGTCTTGCCGTGGTCGACGTGCGCGATGATCCCGATATATTCCGGGCCAGGCTGATGCCTACGCCTTTCGGATCTGGTCCCTGTTCTCGATGATCTTCATGATCTCCGTTGTTGTCTTGTAACGGGGCATCTCATTCTCCTATCTTCACTTTGAAAGTGGGCTGCACAACCTTCAGATGGCTTTTATACTTTTTCCAGCTTCGAATCCGCTACGGACAAAAAAGACGTGATATTCGCGGGTTGTCCGGGGAGGTTGCGAAATGAGCGGGTGGGTGATTTGGCTCACTGGCATGCCGGGCAGCGGCAAGTCCACACTCGCTCGCCTCGTCGTTAGACAGCTTCATCGTCGCGATGTTGCCGCTCAGGTGCTCTCAATAGAAATGGTAAGAGAAGTTCTCACACCGAGACCCAAATACACTGAGCAAGAGAGGCATGTTGTCTACAGCACCCTCGTCTTCGTCTCCACAATGCTTGCCCGGAACGGTGCCAATGTGATCATTGACGCAACAGCGAACAGACGTAGGTACCGTGATCAGGCAAGGCGGGGCATCAGACGATTCGCGGAGATCTACCTCAAATGCCCGCTTCAGATTTGTATGGAGCGTGAGAGAGGACGCAAGAGAAGATTTGGAGCGCCGTCCCATATCTATGCCAAAGCAAGAACGGGCGCGAGCAAGACCGTTCCAGGGATCGGCGTTCCATACGAAGTACCGCTCTCTCCTGAGCTCACAGTGGATACCTCGGAGCTCAAACCCAAAGAATCGACTGAGCAAATAACACGGTTCGTCTTGACCAGATTCCATCGTCCCCGACGGATCACCGCAAAACGCTAGTGTTTTGTGCAAATTCGTATCCTACCCGTACCGGAAGCATTTGGCATGGCAGAGCTGAGACTCAGCGCATTGAGGGACTACTTGAGTTCGCTTGAGAAACGAGACGTGGAGATCTTGCGCGTTGGCGGCCTTCAGAAACCGAAAAAGACGAGACTTGTAGGGAAATTGAAGGGCTTCGGATACGGCACGCCATACCTCATCGAGTACAAAGCTGGTGCAAAGACGAAAAGCGGCGTCTTCGAAACGATGCGTCCAGGCGGATTTGGGCACGACTTTCCATGGGACAGAGCGCAGTCGATCCTCTTCGGTCATCGCACCTACAATCGGCTGCCTAAGCACGTTCATTCGATCGATGTCGGGATACTCACGAAGAAGAGTGAACTCCGGTCTGTGGGCGACTTTTCGGAATTCTTCATTCTAACCGAGAAGGTAGAGGGCCAAGGCTACTACAAGGACCTCGAGAGAGTAAGAGACTCAGGCACCATGACAGACTTGGATCTAAGAAGGTGCGTCGCTCTCTCAGACTACATCGCCCGTGTCCACAGGGTCAAGAAGAAAGCCCCTGACCTCTACGTGCGAACGGTACGGGATCTAGTTGGCCATGGAGAATGCATAATGGGCCTCATCGACAGCTATCCAAAGGAAGCCGATTTCCTAGAGAAGGATGAACTCAAGGAAATTGAGAAGAAGTGTATCGAGTGGAGGTGGACACTGAAGAACAAGTCTCGCGCTCTCTGTCGAGTCCACGGCGACTTTCATCCTTTCAACATCATGTTCCGAAAGGGGGTAGACTTCACGGCTCTAGATCGAAGCCGGGCAGAGTGGGGGGAAGCAGCGGATGATGTGGCTGCAATGTCGATCAACTATCTCTTGTTTTCCATCCAGAAGTATGGCAGGCTCGTGAGTCCATTCGATCAGCTCTACGAGTCATTCATGAGAACCTACTTGGACGCGACAGGGGACGACGAGTTGCTTGAGGTAATCCAGCCGTTCTACGTGTGGAGATGCTTGGTGGTGGCAAGTCCAATCTGGTACCCTGACTTAAGCAGACACAATAGGAGGAGCTTCTTCAATTTCATACATGCTATGCTCGACAACGATCGATTCGACGTCAAAGCAATCAACAGCTACTTAGGCGACGCTTGAATCTGCGTAGGATTGCAGGGATGTCCCTGCGAATCTCTCAAGCCATATGAGGTCCGTGAGTTGGGCTGCAATCTTCGCCCGATCATCGTCCGAAGAGAGATCAAACTCGAGGAATTGCGGCGAAAACTGTTAGCCGTTGACGGGAACAACATGCTCTACCAGTTCTTATCTCTCATCAGGACACCGGACGGAGTTTCACTCAAGGACCCTGAGGGTCGCACAACCTCGCATTTGACGGGACTCCTGTTCCGATCGACAAAGCTGATGCTCGACTACGATCTGAGGTTCGTATTCGTCTTTGACGGCCCACCTCACCCATTGAAGGCAGGAGTGTTGGCTGAGCGAAGGACTGTCCGGGAGAAGGCTAGGACTGAATGGAGCGAAGCTCTGCAAAGACATGATTTTCAGACTGCTTGGTCCAAGGCAGTGATGATGAGCAAACTCGATCAGCCTATGATAGACGATGCGAAGCGCTTGCTGTCTCTGATGGGTGTACCGTATGTGCAGGCTCTGGGGGAAGGCGAAGCCCAAGCAGCGTTCATGGCTTCACATGGAGATGCCTGGGCCGCAAGCAGCAGAGACTACGACTCAATCCTGTTCGGGAGCCCACGTGTCGTGCGATATCTCACGATCTCAGGACGTGAGTTTCTGCCGAGTAAGGGAATCTCTCGTCCGCTGAAACCCGAACTGATAGAACTCTCTAGCTTTCTCAGAGACAACGGGATCACTCGCGAAGAGCTCGTGGACTTGGCGATAATGATTGGAACAGACTTCAACGAAGGTATCAAAGGGATAGGCCCGAAAACCGCACTCAAGCTAATGAAGCGTCACGGGTCGCTTGAGGCTCTTCCGGATGACTTGAGGGCCAAGATGCCGCGCAACTTGGACACGCTCCGGAGCATATTCCTACGACCGGAGGTTACACCCCAGTACTCGATTCTACAACGACCCGCAGATGAGAAAGGGCTGTTGACGTTCTTGTGTAACGAAAGAGGTTTCTCACAGGAGCGAGTAGAGATTGCCTTGGAGCGTTTGAAAAGCATCTCCCGGCGCACTTCGGAATCTGACTTGGGACGTTGGATTAGCTGATGACCAAGATCTCACGGGGGTGATGGCGTATATGGCTTCGACATCCTTCCTAGCCTTCGCAGAGCTCTGCGAGAAATTGGAAGCCACTAGAAGCCGAAACGAAAAAGTACAACAGATCTCAAGTTTCATCTCCACGCTTCAGCCCAA
>Ga0187878_1004958_pt1 | contig 10087 bp, 8 predicted proteins | sample June2016WEW_17_1_FD_132979 | JGI IMG/M metagenome (GOLD analysis project Ga0187878, IMG submission 132979) | Peatland microbial communities from SPRUCE experiment site at the Marcell Experimental Forest, Minnesota, USA - June2016WEW_17_150 | ecosystem: Environmental > Terrestrial > Soil >...
CTGAGGGAAACCATCACCACGCGCCTCAATCTGGAGATGGCGGCATCCTCAGAGATGGTCCGCACGGCACTCGATCTGCGGCCGGACCAGGCCACGCTCGTTCCGGAACGAGAAGGAGAAGTTACGACCGAGGGAGGCCTCGACGTCGCGCGCAACATGAAGCCGATTGTATCTGCAATCCGCAGGCTCCAGCGCAGCGGCATCCAGGTGAGCCTGTTCATCGACCCGGAATCGCCGCAGTTGGATGCGGCCTTCAGGTCAGGCGCCACGATGATCGAAATCAACACGCGCGCCTACTCCGAGACCTGTCCGCGCAGCCCCGACCTGGCAGGAGCTGAACTTCGGCGCGAACTTGCCAAGGTCGTGACCGCAGCCAACCGGGGCGCGGAGAAAGGCCTGAAAATCCTTGCAGGCCACGGTCTAACCTATCGTAATGTCCGTCTCATCTCCGACATTCCGGTCATTGAAGAGCTCAACATCGGCCACAACATCGTCGCCCGTGCAGCACTGGTTGGGATGCATCGGGCGGTTACCGAGATGCTCGCCGCCATGCGAACCCTTTGATTTTGGATTTTGGATTGCGGATGTTTGGATTCCCACGTGACTATCGCACGTTCGTCTGTGCTCAAGGTTGTGTCTTTCAATCCAAAATCTAAAATCAGGCGAGTCAAACCCACGGAGAGAAACGATTGCTGGAGCCAATGAACAGACCCGCGACTCTTTACCTGGTGGCAACGCCGATCGGCAACCTCGAGGACATATCGCTGCGTGCATTGCGCGTACTAAAGGAAGTGGATCTGATCGCATGTGAAGATACCCGCCATACAGCCCGGCTTCTCACCCATTTCGGCATCACGACGCCATGCGAAAGCCATCACGAACACAATGAGGCCAGCCATACCAGGCGACTGCTGGCGCTGCTCCTGGATGGAAAGAGCGTAGCGCTGGTATCAGATGCCGGCACGCCCCTGCTCTCCGACCCCGGCTATGCTCTAATATCAGCATGTAGAACAGCGGGGTTGCCGGTGGTTCCCGTGCCGGGCCCGTCAGCTGCCGTGACTGCGTTGACCGCCTCGGGTCTCCCGACCGACAGCTTTTTTTTCGTAGGATTTTTGCCATCACGACAGGGGCTGCGCCGAAAGCGCTTGCAGGAAATTTCGGCGATCCCGGCCACTATGGTCTTCTATGAAGCGCCGCATCGACTGCTGGCCGTGCTGGAAGACATGGTTGGAATCCTGGGCGCACGCGATGCCTGCCTTGCCCGTGAGCTAACCAAGATCCATGAGGAGTGGCTGCGAGGCACTCTCACGGAGATCCTGGACCAACTCCGCTCCCGTGCCCAGATTCGAGGCGAGATTACGCTGGTGGTGAATCGCGGCACACCCGTCTCCCGGTCGGCCGAGGCTTCCTGGCCGGCATCGATCACGCAGCATCTCCAGGAGGAAATGCAGAGAACCGGCGCCTCGCGAAAAGAGGCGCTCAAAACCATCGCGCGCCAGCGCGGCATTTCCCGCAACGACGCCTACCGTCAGTTGCTTGCTCAAAAAAAACCTGCCGGAACGGACACGGATAAATCATAGGGCCGCTATTCTCAGCCCATGCGTCAGGTCGCTCGCGTGAACCACGAAAGCTACGAAAGTCCCTGCCGCAGCACTATGTTCCATTTTCTTGTTTTCTTGCAGTTTCCATTTGAGTGCGAAGCACGGGCGTCACGCCAGCGCTCCATCGCCTCGCAAGCTGAAGGCCGACGGCTGATAGCTGATCGCTCGGCGCGGTCGGCGCATTCCCATCAGCGGCTGTTTTGGTCGTGGCCGCCGGCCGCGCCGCGCATTTCGCAGTTCATGTTTGTTATGGCGCTACCGCATAACACCTCTGTTTTCCAGTTCACCCGGGAGATAACCCGCTTTGCGCCCGGCCTGAAACGTGTCGCTGCGATCCCGGCGCAGATCCGCCAACTTCCCCTCCGTTTCGAGAATCTGCCAGCGCAGTTGATCCTGCACCGGCGACGAGCCGGAACCCCTGGATCCTTTGGCGCTCTTGGTCGGCGCCCATCGCTCCGCATCCGCCCGCGCCCGCAACAGTTTGAGTCGTTCCTCAGCCTGCGCGATGTCCCGGTCGAGTTTCTGCAGCCGCGCCTGGAATGAGCGTAGTGAGGCCCGGGGCTCAGCTCTTGGTTGGCTGGCATTCGAGAGTGAGGCATGCGATTCCGGAGAGGAAACGCTGATGGCTCCCGCCAGAGCAGCTCGTGCCAGATCCACCGACTCGATCCGTTTTATCGGCACACCTTGCTGGTCAACCTTGAGCCGCCGTTCGGCTTCTTTGCGGGCCGCGTCGGCCAGCGACTGGCCCTCATCCGCAGCAATGGAAATAGCCTGAAGAATCACGAGCAAAATCACAAACAAAATCTTTTTCACACTTCTTCTAACTGCCGGTTGATGCTTTTGAGCGAAAAAATCAAACCATGAAGGCATCTAAGTCCGAAGAAATCTCGATGAAGTCCTGAATGCTTCCCTGATTCGATTTTCTTGACTAGACTCTGAGCGCGGGAGAGGCGAGCGGGAAGGCTTGGGTGTAGGCTTCGGCAAATCTCAAGATCGCCGATTCTTCGAACTGGTTGGCCACAACCTGGAGCCCCACAGGCAAGCCTGCCGGGGTAAATCCGCATGGCAGGGAGAGGGCCGGTACGCCGGACAAATTCGCCGTTACCGTGTAGATGTCCGAAAGATACATCTCCAGCGGGTCCTGGGTCTTCTCGCCGATCTTGAAGGCTGGGGTCGGGCTCACCGGCGCCAGCAGGGCATCCACCTTTTCAAACGCCTCGTCGAAATCGCGCTTGATCAGAGTGCGCACACGCATGGCACGGCCGTAATAGGCTTCATAGTACCCAGATGATAGCGCGTAGGTACCGATCATGATGCGACGCTTCACCTCGGGACCGAAGCCGGCGCTGCGACTCTGAGGATACATTTCCGCAAGGTCCTTGGGGCCGGGCGCGCGATAGCCATAACGCACGGCATCATACCGCGCCAGGTTCGAGCTCGCCTCGGCAGGCGCGATGATGTAATAGTCGGCTATGGCATATTCCGTGTGGGGCATCGAAATCTCGATCAGCCGGCAGCCGAGGGCTTCGGCATTACGCAGCCCCTGGTCCATAATCACTCTCACGTCCGGATCGAGTCCAGGACCAAGATATTCCCTCGGGATCCCTAGCCGCATCCCCATTACGGGTCGGCTCATCTCGGCGGCATAATCGGGAACGGGCACCCGCGCCGTGGTCGAGTCATATTCATCGCGGCCGGCGATCACCGACAACAAAAGTGCAAGGTCGCGCGGGTCGCGCGCAAACGGCCCGATGCAATCGAGAGAAGAAGCGAAAGCGACCAAGCCGTAACGTGAGATCCTGCCATAGGTCGGCTTGAGCCCAAGCACGTTGCAAAACGAGCCGGGCTGGCGCACGGAACCTCCGGTTTCGGAGCCAAGAGCCAGTGCGGCCATTCCGGCTGCGACCGCCACGCAGCTGCCGCCGCTGCTGCCGCCGGCGACGCGCTCGAGGTCGTATGGATTCCGCGTGGTCTGGAATGCCGAGTTTTCCGTCGAAGACCCCATGGCAAATTCGTCGCAATTGGTCTTGCCGATAACGACTGCGCCGCAACGTTCCATCCGCTCAACGGCTGTAGCATTGTAGGGAGGCAGGAAGTTCGCGAGTATTTTTGAGCAGCAGGTGGTCTTGAGATGGCGTGTGCAGATGTTCTCCTTGACTGCCACGGGTATGCCGGCCAGGGGCATAGCTCCCGAGGCACGGACAAGACGATCCACGTCGGCTGCCCGCGCCAGCACGCGCTCCGGCTCCACCGTGATAAAAGCCCGGAGCCTTGAATCCGCGGCCTCAATTCGGGCAAGGGCTGCGCGCGCCACCTCCACCGCCGAGAGCTGGCCGCTGTTTACCGCATCCCGAATTTTCCATGCGCTCGAAAGATCCACGCCAACACACCCTCCCAATTTTGGATTTTGGATTCGGCGATGGTGCTCAGATCTCCACACTCATCGAGTATCCCCTCAGCTTCTGCTCTTCTCCAAATCCAAATTCCGCAAAAGGGCTATTCAATTGACTCCACAAGCCCCTATATATTGTGGTTATGCTTTTTGCGACCTCGCACAAATTTGGCAAAGAAAGCTGAACCGCAAAGACCACAAAGACCTCGAAGAAAAAGATATCCTGGAGATTTTATCTTCGAGGTCTTTGTGGTCTTCGTGGTTCATTATCCTCCGTGCCCCAAATCACTACAGGTTGTAGGTTGTGGAGTCAATTGAATAGCCCTTTTCCGCAATCCAAAATCCGGACTGGCTCATAGGACCTTTGGCACCCTGAAGTGATCGTCGCCCCGGTCCGGAGCATTCAGCAGAGCCTCCTCCACTGGCAGGGATGGCCGGGCATCGTCGTCGCGGAACCCATGTTTCTCAAAATCAGCAGCCAGCGAAACATGGCTCGTCGGCTCGACGCCTTCGACGTTTACTTCCTTCAGTTTCTCGATGTAGTCGAGGATGTGCTGAAACTGCGCGGTGAATTCATCCAGTTCCGACTCGCTGAAATGGAGCTTCGCGAGTTCTGCGATTTTCAGCACATCCGCACGTGTTATGGCCATGATGATCCCTCATCTCGCTCAGCCGCTGGACGGTAACGTCGGTGTCTCGAGGTTGCCGATCCATTCTGCCGGCGCACTGCGCTCGAACCACTGGAAGTAGCGCCGCGCGCGCGCGATGTCTCTGCGAATCTGGGTTACCAGCAATTGCGGACTGTCAAAGCGTCGTTCCTCACGCAGATACAGGAGCAGCTCGAGCCCCGCGCTCTGCCCGTAAAGATTCCCCGTAAAATCCAGGAGGTGGGTTTCAATGCTCGACTCCGAAACAGAACCCTCAGGGGTTACCGTCGGCCGAACTCCGATGTTCGTGACCGCGCGGCGCCTTCGTCCGCCCACTGTGAGCAGAGACACATAGACCCCGTTTCGGGGGATCAGTTCGTTCCGGGTGCGCAGATTCGCGGTGGGCACACGGATGCCGCCCCCAATGGCAGCGCCGTGGACGATCTCCCCTTCGATTGAAAACGGGCGGCCGAGCAACCGCCGTGCCAGGGCAACCTGGCCGGCGAGCAGAGCCTGACGCACCGCAGTGCTCGACACCCGGTTGCCTCGGAACTGAACCTGGTGGATCCTTCCAACAAAGAAGCCCTTCTCCGCGCCGATCTCTTTCAACAGACTAAAGCTCCCCTCGCGACGGTGTCCGAAGGCAAAGTTTGGGCCGACGTAGATTTCACAAAGTCCAAGCTTTTCCCAGAGAATCTTGACTCCAAAATCGCGCGCACTGGTCTGAGCGAACTCGTGCGTGAAGGGGAGCACAATCACGAGGCGGATGCCGAGCTTCTCCATGGTCGCGAGTTTCTGATCCAGCGTCTGGATCTGCCTGGGAGCGTTGTTGGGCGCCAGTACCTGCAGAGGATGAGGGTGAAACGTCACCACGGCGGGTGTGCCATGGATCCCCTCAGCGCGCTTCACCAAGTCGCGCATGAGCTGTTCGTGTCCAAGATGCACGCCGTCGAAGTTTCCGATCGTCGCCACCGGACGAGGTAAATCGAAGGGCAAATCCTCCAGAAGATAAACGACCTTCATGTCCCTCTCTACGGCAGCTTGATCTGGTTGATCTTGGCCATGTACTTCATGCGCAGCTCATAGAGCACGCTTTCCAGAAGCTGTACCTCTTCAGGCGCGAGGTTTCCCTTAGTCTTGTCTTTGAGCATGGCCAGTATGTCCACCGTGTGGCGTACCCCTTCCAGATTCTCTTCCGTTTTGTTGGTATAGGGATTCGGCACCTCACCCAGCAGCACCAGCCCCTGCGTATAATAGGTGAGGATGTAGGAAGGAAAGTCAATCGGGCCGCCAATTCCCGGCGGCGTCTCTTCGGGTGTCGTCCCTCGAGGTTGACTCTCTTGATCCTTTGGTACCTCCTCTTTATTCGGAGTCTCTTCGGCAGCTTCTTCTCGGAGCTTGCCGTCCTCGCTGAAAAGGCGCTTGTCCGTTATCCTGAAGCCCTGATCTTCCTCTTCTTTTGCCATTGCCGCCCCCCATGGTTAGATAGTCAAAAATGCTATCACGAAACCCGCAAAAGCAAAATATTAACAGAGCGCGCAGCGCAGGTCGCCGGCCGCGCCGTGGATTTCGTGGTTAGGGAGCGGGCGTCTGGGGTACTATTTTGGCTTCGCCGTTGCGGGGAGCGGCATAGAGAGGAAGATAGAATGGAGAAACCGGCGGACATTCAGAAACTGGTGGATCTCGTAGCGCGCCTGCGCGGCGACGACGGTTGCCCATGGGACCGGGAGCAGAATCGGGAAACCCTCAAGCCAATGCTCATCGAGGAAGCGTATGAGGCGCTCGATGCCCTGGACGCATCGGATCCTATGGAGTTAAAGGAGGAATTGGGAGACCTGCTCTTTCAGGTGGTGTTCCACGCGCAGATCGCACAAGAGCGTGGGGAGTTTGATCTGGCCGATGTGATCGACAGACTCCACGAAAAGATGATTCGCCGTCACCCGCATGTCTTTGGCAATGCTGACTTGAGAACCTCCGGAGACGTCCTGAAAAACTGGGAAGACATCAAGGCCAGCGAGAAAGGCGTCCCATCCTCTTCCCTTCCCGAATCCGAGAAGTCTCTTCTCGACGGAATCCCATCAAAGCTGCCCGCTCTGCATGAAGCCTATCAGATGACGGCCAAGGCCGCTCGGGTCGGGTTCGACTGGCCCGATCTCGACGACATCCTGCGAAAACTACAGGAGGAGGCTGATGAACTCCACGCCGCCCATCGCGCTCATGAAAGCCAGCATGTGGCGCAGGAGGTAGGAGATTTGCTCTTCGTCGTCGTCAATGTGGCACGCTTTCTCGGCATAGATCCTGAAACCGCCCTGAGACGCAGCAACAAAAAATTCAACCGCCGCTTCCGCTACCTGGAATCGAAGATCAAGCGCCAGGGCCGTGAGCTGAGAGACACTCCTCTGGCGGAGATGGATGCCCTGTGGAATGAGGCCAAGACGCAGGAATAGACCCCAGACGCTGACTTGCCAATCAGTTCATAAGTAGGTTGACATTTGTCAGCATCAAAAAGAGAGGAGAACACTATATCCGTCGGGGTCGGGATCGCAATCGCAGTCGCAATCGGTTGTAAGGGTCTACAAAAGCCGATAGCGATTGCGATCCCGATTCCGATACCGATGATCGGCACCCTAAGCGAACACGCCCCCCGTCCAGATCTTCATTTTTTGATCCAATGTCCACTCATTTGTGAACTGACTAGACCGTCATGCGAAGCGGGTATTTTTTTCTCGGTAGAAGCAAGAAGCCAGAAGCCAGAATTTTCATCAGCGCCGCCTAGGTTGCTTTGAGGCTGGCAGCATCGACCAAGTTATCCAGGGCAGCTGGGTCGCCCGCTGAACGCGTTGTCAAGTCCTGACTTCTGGCTTCATTATCACGCTGCTTTTTAGCGGGATATCAAGGGCGCAGCCCTTGGCTGGTACTAGGTCACGATATTGAAGTGCTCGATGTGCAGGCCCGAGTCGGACTTGATGAGCACTTCGGTATTCAGCAGGCTGCGCATTTCATTGAGTACATTCGACTCGGTTTCGCGCAGGGCCCGGGCCACATCCGGGTGGACGCGAATCATGACCTCCTGGTGTTGTGCCAGGGCGTCCCTCATCTTCTCCAGCTCGTGATAAATGTTATAGCAGGTGGTGGCCACCGACTTGACCATGCCTGACCCAAAGCAGTAGGGACAAGGCTGGCAAAGAGCGCGCTCGAGAGACTGCTTCACGCGTTTCCGGGTGATGGCTACCAAACCAAACTCATTGAACTCGAGGATCTTGCTGGGGGCCTTGTCGTGCGCCAACTCCAGGGACAGCGCCTCCATGACCCGTTTCCGGTTCTTGCGCTCATCCATGTCGATGAAGTCGATAACGATGATGCCACCCAGGTCTCGCAAGCGTATCTGCTTGACGATTTCCTTTACAGCCTCGATATTGGTACGGGTAATGGTCTCCTCCAGGCTGTTGCCCTTGCCCACAAACTTACCGGTGTTGATGTCGATGCTGACCAGAGCTTCGGTCTGATTGATGACGATGTAGCCGCCGCTCTTTAGCCAAATCTTGGGCTGCAGGAGCTTGTCGATCTCAGACGCGATCCCGAACTCGTCGAAGATGTGGTTTCCCTTGGTATAGAGCTTTACGCGGTGAAGCAGGTTCGGATAGATCTTGTCGACGAACTCGATGATGTTTTGATATTCGATCTCGTCGTCGACCCGGATGCTGGCAAATTCGAAAGAGAACTGGTCGCGCAGAAGACGCTGGACGAGGCTGAGCTCCGAATGGATCAGGCGCGGTGCGGACACCTTTTCCGCCCGCGTGCGAATGTCTTCCCAGACTTTCACCAGATAGTTCAGATCGTTGGTCAGATCTTCTTCGCTGTGCTCTTCCGCCGCTGTCCGGACGATGACCCCACCGAGAAAACGATCGCGATGCTTGAGGATCACATCCCGAAGGCGGAGCCGTTCGGCTTCTGATCCGATCTTCCGGGAGACGCCTACGTGATCGACCGTCGGCATATAAACCAGGTATCTCCCCGGCAGAGCTATGTGGCTGGTAACGCGCGCCCCTTTTTTGGCAATAGGCTCCTTCGCTACCTGGACCAGGATTTCCTGACCCTCACGCAACATGTCATCGATCGACTGGCGCTCTGGCTTTTGCGTATGGCGAGCAGCAGTAAAGCGCTTACGACGCGCGCCCGGTCCCCGGTGGCGAGCATTGAAACCCGTCCCGCCTTCCCCTGCATCCATCGAAAACTGCAGCACCTCGCCTCCGGCATCCCCAAGAGTCGCGCTGTCGAGAGGCGGCGCCTCGCCAGAGTTCGTGGCAGGAGCCGGATGCTCCGGTTCGCTCTGCGCGGCGGCGGCCGGTTCCATTTCTAAATCGGCGGGTGGCGCTACCTCGGCATCGGTTGCAAGGACAGTAGGGAGAGTTTGCGGCGCCGGAATTTCCGTGGGCGGGAACCGGCCCGCTGGTCCCGAGCCATTTTCCAGGGCACGTTCCGCCTCCTGGCTCAGATACCAACTCTCGACAGCGACCGGGACATTGTCGTTTGCAGGCGTCGTGAGCGGGGCCGGCCGGCCGGCATCCTGCCGCTCCCTGCGCTCACGCCAACGAGGCCTTTCCGTCTTGCGGTCCCGGTCACGTTCGCGCCGCACTGGACGCTCCTGCACCTCGCTTTCGGCAATGGCGGTTTCAGCCTTTTCCTCCGCCTCGCTGAAGACCTTATCGTACTCCTCGGTATCTTCCACAAAATCGGAGACATAGAGGAAGGCGTCTTTCTCCAGACCAATCTGCACAAAAGCGGATTGCATGCCTGGGAGTACCTTGGTCACCCTGCCCTTGTAGATATTTCCCAGGATGCCGCGATTCCGGTTGCGCTCGAAATAAAGTTCAGCGAGCTGGTCATCCTCGAGAATAACAACCTTCGTCTCCAGCGGGCTGCTGTTGACGATCATTTCCTTAATCATGAATTGCTCCCTCTTCTGCTGTAACCGGGCGGGCGGCGGGCGGAGTCCGCGGCTAAACTATTAATTTCGTGGCCGACTAGGGACGAAACAGCAGTATACCCCATGGGGAGCCCACAACAAAAATCAGTTTACGAAGCGTCTCATATTGATGTTCATGCACAGTCCCATGGCCGCAAAATATGACAAGAGCGAGGACCCCCCAGCACTGACCAGGGGGAGGGGGATTCCCGCGATGGGTATCAATCCCAGGTTCATGCCGACATTGATGAGCACGTGAAACAAGAAGAGCGAGAAAACGCCCATGATGACCATCGTTCCAATCTTGTCCTTCGCTTCCCGGCCGGCGCGCAGGAGTCGCAACAAAACCAACAGGAAGAGTCCCAGGAGCGAGATACTGCCGATGAAGCCTCTTTCCTCAGACAGAACCGCAAAAACAAAGTCAGTCTGACGCGCAGGAAGGAAGCCGAGCTGACCCTGGGTTCCCTCATTGAATCCCTTA
>Ga0187878_1004967_pt1 | contig 10071 bp, 10 predicted proteins | sample June2016WEW_17_1_FD_132979 | JGI IMG/M metagenome (GOLD analysis project Ga0187878, IMG submission 132979) | Peatland microbial communities from SPRUCE experiment site at the Marcell Experimental Forest, Minnesota, USA - June2016WEW_17_150 | ecosystem: Environmental > Terrestrial > Soil >...
TCAGTCTAAGGGTAATCACAATCAAGACGACGGATCTTTCAAGGTTATTGGACGATCCACAACATCCTGATGCTTAGTGATCTAGCAGATTGGTCGTCAGAGATGGGGCAGGGATTTCCACCCCAATTTACTGGGCGAGTCTAGGGTTGCGGGCAACACAAATTGAACCCGGCGGCACTTTTAGTCTGTGTGATCAGGAGGTGCGGCCGGTCAGAATTGAACCGTCGTCGTTAGGGACAGTCTTAGTGTGTGTGGTACTGCTAGTGCGAGCGCCAGAAACTTAACCTTCAGTCCGTAATGTGCGGTGGTCTAATAGTGCGCACCACAACACTGTAGATTACAAGCTCTAGCTGTACATAGTTCCTTTCCAGCGCTATGGCGGGCGAAGTAGTCCCGCTTGGTATGGAAAGTAATGCCACTTCGTGGGCAGGCAGCATCACGGGTGAAACTTTCGATGCGAGACCCCCCTAGGGGGGGTCACATCACCTGAGGGTGAGGTTCGCAAGATTGGACACACCCGATGTTTGGGTGTGGTTCTTTTCATACACCCTCGACGGGGCAGGTGAGGGCCTCAAGGTGGAATCCACCCGATGATTGGGTGGATGCCACCCTATGCAGTACCCCCCCTACGGGGGGGTTCACCTAAGCGTTGGGTGATTTCGCCCTGCAGGAAACATGAGGGCTTCAAGGTGACAGCCACCTAATGTCTGGGTGTACCCTTTCCATCCGCGGGTGTATACACCCAAACGTTGAGTGTATACACTTCTACCTGTCAACGTGATTCCGTCGCCTACGTTGCCGAATACTCGCGGTCGTGGACTTCATGTGCGTTGGGTGGATGTGCTTTCCGCAGCATGATCTCCCGCGAGTAGAGTGTTATCCATGATTTGTTGAAGGAACCGGATGCTTTCGCAGCACCTTAATGCGCAAATTAGTGAAAAAAGAGTGCTGTCAAGTCCTCGATCGGTGGCAGAGAGTGCAAGAAATTCGTTGATGATTCAATGCACAAACCACATCCATAACTAGGGCTTTCTGCCAATCCCACAAATCCAACACTCTTGGTAGTTTTCATCCACCTTCACATCGACGAATCCTGCCTCACGAAGTACCTCTCCGAACTCTTCGACAGTATGCAAAGTCATGTCGACAGTGACCCCCCATTTCTGGGCTCTCTCGTAATTCTTGGACCCCTTATACAGTTCACCTAGAACGAGAAACGTTCCTTCATGCTTTAGCACACGGGATACTTCTTTCATGTCCTCTATCAAGTCTGGCCAGAAGTAATGGGTTTCAACCGCGGTCACCACATCGAACGTGTGGTCTGGGAATGGCAGGGAGGACACTGATCCTTCTCGTACGTCCACATGTCCAGCTGCTACCAGCTTTCTGTTTACTTTCTGAGCCGTTTTTACAGAAACTCGCGAGTAATCGATTCCATACACTTTTCCTTCCGAAGCGATGTTTGCAAGTTTCCCAATTGTTCGCCCACCGCCGCAGCCAACATCAAGAATTGTGGAGCTAGCGGCAATCTCCACATGTTTCAATCCCCAATTTGTGAGAGCATCATGGCCCCGGTTCATTCCACGAACTAGAACTTTACCAAGTAGTCCTGAAGGTTTTCTCACCTGCCTCATAACTACGTCCAGTAGGCCCATAATCACCACACTCTTTGGTAATGAGTGGTAATTTTCCCTTATAGAGCATTTGAGATTATTGACAATTTTGTCCAGCAACCGAAGACTTGACGCAACCGAAAAAAGGCACTCCATCCTACAACGGCACCGCTGGTCGGAGGTTCGACGGTAGATTCATAAAATCAGATGAGCGTTGATGAAATAGGGCGAGGGATTGCAGAACGTTGGATGTTAGAGAACTCTTCACATCACGTAAACGAGTCATCGTCCTAATCCTTGAACGCAATCTCGTTCAGAGCCGATTATCGGTTTTCAAGCGATATTCCGAAAAGATGTTATTCATGGGGAAGTTACCCGTATTGAATATCTTGTTGTTTGGATTGTTAGGATACATGATGACCTTCGGCGCCAGTTACCACTACATAATTCAGAACGAGCTGGTCAATATTTTCTCCCACGCCAAAATCGATGAAATGACCTACCAAGTTGTGGATTTCGTCGAAAAGGAAGGCCGTCTCATGATCTACGTGATGCATCGAGCGCCACAATCAGCGACATGATGTAAGGCAGCGTGTGACTCATGGATAAAGTGAACTTGGCGCAGAAATTCGAGTTGTTCAAGGCCTACTGGAGTCCGAAAATCGTGGGAGAGTTGAACGATTCATATGTGAAGATTGTAAAACTCAAGGGAGAATTTGTTTGGCATAAACATGAGTCTGAAGACGAGCTCTTCTTAGTTATCAAAGGCAAACTACTGATCAGACTGCGAGACAAGGACATCTCGTTAGAGGAAGGAGAGCTCATAATAATCCCCAAAGGAGTCGAACACATGCCTGTTGCCCAAGAAGAAGTTCGAGTAATCCTCATCGAGCCAAAGACCACCGTGAACACCGGCAGCATTACGAATGAAAGAACCGTCGCCTCTGAATGGATCTAGAATTCAAGCTGGGTAACAGATGAGACCACATGACAGTGGATTTGTGCAAGTTAAGGGATTCAAACTATACTACGAAAGCTACGGAAGCAAACAGACCGATAATATTCTGCTGACCCTTCACGGTGGTCCAGGGTTCACTCACCATCAGCTCTTGCCCCTGACAAAACTCTCGGAGAAAGATCAACCGATTCAGGTTGTCTACTACGATCAGTTGGGCTGCGGAAAATCGGAGCGAACTTCGGACCTTAGCAATTATGTGATCAGTCGAGCCGTTGACGAGGTTGATGCGGTCAGGGAGACCCTCGGACTTGGCAAGATCTGTCTGCTAGGACATTCTTACGGTGGTAGCCTCGCGTTGGAGTACGCCTTGAAGTACCCATCCAACTTGGAAAAGTTGATTCTATCTAGTTCGGATGCCAGCATCCCGGAAACAATCAAAGCGTTCAATCAATTGAAGGCTGCAATGCCTGAGCAGGTCAGAAGGACCCTGGAGAAGTACGAAGCAGTCGAGGATTACGATAATCCAGAATACAAGAAAGCGGTGGAGGAGCTCTATCGCCGCCACGTCTTTCGAGGAGCCAAGTATCCACCAAACCTCGCGGCGTCACTTAACGGGTTCAACCCCGACGTATACTGGACGATGTGGGGGAAGCATGAATTCATCTGTACTGGGAACATGCGAGACTGGGACGTCACGGACCGTCTTGGCGAGATCAAAGTGCCAACTCTCATTCTAGTTGGCCGATACGATGAACTACCTGTTGAGCTGTCACAGGAAATGCATGCGCGCATTCCGCAATCAACGTTGGTGGTTCTTGAAAACAGCAGTCACTTTGGTATGTTTGAGGAGGAGGAACGCTATCTAGACGCGGTTTACAGGTTCCTAACCACAAAGTGACCTAATGGCGGTTTAGTATTTATGTAGGCGGGGGAGGCCTTGCGACACATGCCACTGTACGATTCTCCACCTTCCCTGCTCCTTCACCAAAACGCCAGTAATCCTGACCTTCGTGTCAACCTTCTCTCCCCCCTTCGTCTCGATCCGCCAGTGAACTCTATCCGAGAACCACGCCGTATCACCGTGCTCGAAGACTCTCATATCAGTCGATGTGAACTCAAAACTCTTGACTGCCTTGAACTGGACTTCATGAACGGACTTGTATTTTCCCCATCCATAGAAGAACTCATCCTCGTCCGTGCCGAACGCTGTAAGCGTCTCAGTGTGTGAGAAATTCTCATCAAGCTTGTGTGCGTCCAGTGCTTCAAAGGCCTCATAGATCGCTTTAACAACGGTTTGGATTTCCTGTGTCTGCATGTCAGGCACCTTGCGTACAGTGTTTGGTAACTGATTTAACATTTAGCGCAACCACGCGCGAGGTCTCCTGATTGTCGCAACTGGTCTGTAAGGGAAACGAACATAACTGGACTTTCCCCATCCTTTCAACTGGAGTACCTTGTATGTCTGAAATCAAGTCAGATGTGCTCGTAATTGGAAGCGGAGGAGCAGGTCTTCGAGCAGCCATAGAATCGTGCGATCGAGGAGCTTCGACTACGCTTGTTTCGAACGGTGCCCTTGGCAAATCAGGCGCAACAATGATTGCAGGCGCCGATGTTACTCTCGACGGAGCCGGGGCGGCCAGGATAGGTCTCCCTGGAAACGAAGAAGACAGTAAGGAGAAGTTCTTCCACGATATCGTCATACAAGGATATCACCTGAACAATCAGAAACTCGTAGAGGCATATGTCCGGGACGCCCCAGTTAGGACGAAGGAGCTTATCGATTGGGGAATCAAGTACGTATGGGACGGAAAACGTGCGCTTCTCACTCAAGGCGTTGAACTGAATCGTGTTCTTGTTGACCAAGTTAGGAAAAGGAGCATAACAGTAGCGGACGATGTTTACACGACAGACCTCCTAATCCAAGGGAATACTGTCGTTGGCGCAGTTGGTGTTGACATCAATCGAGGAGAAATCAAAGCCTTCAGAGCAACATCAGTTGTAATCGCGACCGGCGGATGGCAAAGAGCTTACTCATTCACTAGCGCTCCTGGCGGGATGACCGGTGCTATGCATGTCGCAGCCCTCCGCGCAGGTGCAGATCTAGTCAATATGGAGATGGTGACATTCTGTCCCAATGTTATTCTCTGGCCACCCGCATTGAGAGGCGACATTTTCCCTTACATCCTCATCGAAATGTTTGGCGATCTGCTGGAGAAGCACGGTCGACCATTTCTGAGGGACGAATACGACTCGCTGATCTACAAAATCGCAACAACTACAGAATGGAACAAACTGATCTACTCAATGGCAGCAACCAGAATCGTTCTGCGAGGTGACGGGTCGCCTCAAGGTGGAACATACTATTCCATAAAAACTGTTCCAACCAATATTGTTGATGAAGCCGAGAAGCTTTACCCAGGCTGGAAATGGTTACGCACAGACTTCTCGAACCTCATGGAATGGTTGAAGGCCGGCAACGCGGTAGAGGTGGCTCCCGCGGCACATTACATGGAAGGCGGGATTCTAGTCGATGAACACGCACGAACAACGCTCAAAGGTCTCTATGCTGCGGGGGAATGCTCCGGAGGCTTATTCGGCGCCAATCGCGTTGCCTCGGCTATCACCCAAATTCTCGTGCAAGGCGCTATCGCAGGCAAGTCGGCGTCAGAATTCTCTAAGATCTCAAAGATGCGGGAACCGGATAAAAGTCAACTCGACGGAATTCAAACGCGACTGCTCGCTCCGTTCGCGAGAAAAACTGGGATCCATGCTGTTGATCTTAAGAAACGGGTTAGGAAGATTGCAGATAACCATCTCTGGGTGCTTCGGAATGGAAATGGCTTGAAAAAGGCCGTATCAGAGTTGGAGTCAATTCTCTCGAATGACCTACCCAGACTCTCTCTCCATACAGCCGCACGCACTTACAATAAGGAATGGATCGACGCTATCGAAATCGAGAACACAGCGCAAGTACTACTCGCCTCGGCACGCTCATCACTTTTCAGGACAGAGAGTAGAGGCGTCCACAATCGTTCCGACTATCCACTAACAAATAACAACAGCTGGCTGAGAGAAGTGATCACAAGAAGTGTTAAGGGAAGGCTCACTCTAACAACACGACCAGTCACCATAACGAAACTAAGACCTCCCAAGGGCAAGTTCGGGTTCGAAGAAGGCATTCTGAAAGCAGTGAAGGAACTGGGTGAATGAACTTGAAGACAATAAAAGTGAGAGTTTCAAGATTTGATCCAAAAGTGGAGAAGGCTCCGCACTATCAAACCTACGAGGTCCCATTCGAGCCACGCATGACCGTTATGGACGTCCTCGACTACATCTACGAAAACCTCGACCCAACGATAGCATACCACTCCCATACGTCCTGTCACAGAAGGGTATGCACCCGATGCAACGTCACCGTTAACAACAAACCAGGCCTCTCCTGCCATACTGAAGTGGCGGAAGACGTTACAATTGATCCCCTTCCGCGCTTCAAGGTTATCAGAGACCTCGTTGTTGAAGGACTGTAAGAGGGAGAAACTAATTGCCAGCTCGATTACTGACCCTACCTAAACAAGATTACCAAACAAGAATGGACAAGATTCGAGAACAGCTCCGCGCGCTTGGATACAATGGTCTCCTGGCCGTATCCGGCTACGCTGAAAGAGACGGGAACGTCTGCTACCTGTGTGGGCACAAGAACGCATTCCCCTACAGCGCAAAGACAAATGAGGTCTCTGGACTCGGATATAGCGCTCTGTTAGTACCGACCGAGGGTGATACCATACTGATCGCGCCCTTGGGATACCAGTCTAATGCCGTTGTCGGAATTGGCAGTCACAAGACAGGTACCAATTTCGCTCACGACCTAACTGACGCAATAAAGGAAACGCACCTAACTACTTCCAAGTTGGCATTAGCCGGAGGGGACATAATCCCCGCAATCTACATTGACGAAATGAAACGCGAATTCCCCGAACTCACCTTCGAGTATAAAGACGAACTCCTCGCGAACCTGCGAATGCTCAAGAGCAAAAACGAACTGCAACTCATAAGACAGGCCTCCAAGATCGCTGACAAAGCCATGGCCGCAGCAATCAAGGCAATCAAACCGGGAATGACCGAAAGTGCGATCGGGAGCGTGGCTCGCAAGGCTGCAATGGACGCCGGAGCGGACTATGTTGTCAGGGACAGAGTTCACTCGGGCCGCGAAATGGGGCAGCTCAGATGGCCCTTCGCGTCCTCGAAGAGAATTCGACGGGGAGAGTTGGTTTCGATCGACTTCGTAGGCTGGGTCAAATCCTACGGTTTCGACATCCTCCGAATAGGATGTGCAGGAAAACCCAACAAGCAACAGCGGGAACTCATCGAAGTTGCAGCACAGGCCACCGAAGCAATGACAGGAAAATTGACGGATCAGAGCGCAATCGAATCATCAATCTCCGCCTTGGGACAATTCGAGAAAAACGGATTCCACGTCTCTCCCTTCGGCCACGGAATCGGACTTGAGATCGTAGAAAACCCATACCTGTTTCCGGGCGTCACGGGGAAGGTTAGAAGTAACATGGTGTTCTGTGTTGAGCCAGATGTGCGGTGGAAGGGTAATTTCGCTTCGATTGAGAACGAAATCATCGTAACTGCTGGCAAGCCGGAAGTAATGACAAAGCTCCCTGTTTTCTGGACCTAACTATTCCACGGGTATGCGATCAGAAGCTCGGTAGGACTTCTTTACTGAATCGCTTCAGTTGTTCAATCTGATTCCATGCCACAAATCGGATTGAGAACGTGTCTACTCCCGCGGCGACGAATCCCTCTATCTTCTCAGCGCAGTCCTTCTGGTTCCCGAAGGCAACCCATTTGTCGAGGATTCCTGAGGGATCTTCTCGATAGTATTTCATCAAGAAGTCGCTTGACTCAGTTGCGGCCTTCTGCTTGTCGTCGTTCATGTTCACATTGTAGTATAGGCACATGCCGAAATTGTTGGTCTCGCGGTGGTGCTTTCGCAAAGCGTCATACACCTTTCCAGCATCTTCCTTAAACTCCCCAGGGTCGACCATGGTTGTCATCCAGCCGTCAGCATATTTGCCAACCCGATCGAAGTTCCTCTCTATCTCACCTGGTGGTCCTTCGAGTTCTCCTGTGGACCTTGGATTCGACGCTATCCAAATCGGGCACGGTTTCTGCACCGGTTTGGGCAACATCGTGACATCTTTGAACTTGAACATCTCACCGTCGTAACTGACGTTGTCTGATTCCCAAAGCTTTCTGAGGATTTCTATCGCCTCCTCGCTTCTTTTCATCTTCTCTTTAGGCGAAACTCCTAACGCGTCGAATTCGTTACGGTAAATCTTACCATGTTGCGTTGGCGTACCTTGGCAGATAACGAGAAGACTCCGTCCCTCAGACAAAACGTCAAGCGTCGCCCACTGGTATGCCAATATAATCGGATGCCGGAGTGGAAAACTCGCAAAGCAGGCCGTACCCAACTTTATCCGTTCGGTTGCTCCAGCAACCGCACTAAGTACACTAATCGAATCTAATCGTGGCTTGGCGAGGATGCTATCGCCAGCCCAAGCCGCATCGTACCCATACTCCTCGATGAGCTTACTCAGCTCGACGATGTCCTGCCGAGCGCTCGTCTTGGCGAAAAGCATTCCGCGCGTAGGCAGAACAATTCCGAACTTCGGCTTCATTGAACTCACTCAAATGACAACGATATTAGCACCCTATTAATGAATATCGAAACATGAAGAGCGGGTACATCGACTCCAACTCCTTGCCAATCTACTATGAGATCGAAGGAGACGGCAAACCTCTAGTCGTGCTTCACGGCGGGCCCGGAGTTCCGCACGAATATCTCCAAGACCTGAAAGCACTTTCGCCTTACGCTCAATTGATTTTCTTTGACCAACGCGGAACAGGTAAATCCGGAAAGTCGAAGACGTTGGAATACACACTCGACGCTAACGTTGAGGATACGGAGCACGTCCGAAATGGCTTGAACCTAGGAAAATGCGCAGTCTTTGGGCATTCATGGGGTGGAATGCTAGCTCAAGCCTACGCGCTAAAATACCCAAACAACGTTCGAAAGCTCATCCTCGCGAACACCTTCTCAACGGTGGATCATCTGAACGCTGCCCTCACCAAAATGCGGGCAAGTATGCCGACAGAATTGCAGAAAACCTACGAAAAATACGAACGATCCGGATTATACAAGGGACAGGTAAGTTATCCAGATGAATATCAAGCCGCAGTCGATGCCGCCTATGAACCCATCTCCATAAACGTACCCAAACCAGCTTACCTACAGGATGCCTTCCGCAGGATGTCCTACGACGTTTACAGAACGATGTGGGGGGAGCAGACAGAGTTCAAGATTACAGGGACCATGGGCAGCTTCAATTTTCTCCCTCACCTTTCCAAAATCAAGGTGCCGACTCTGGTAATCGTTGGTGCGAAGGACATGACAACTATTGAAATGGCGCAAGAGACCGTCCGGCATATTCCTAATGCGCGCCTGGTTGTTTTCGAACGATCGCGCCATTACCCCTTCATAGAGGAGAAAGAGAAGTTCGTGACCGTAATGAAAGAGTTTCTTGATGAGAGTTAATGTGATTAATGATTAGTGTGAGTTCTAACGGAGCTGAATCAAAGAATGATGCATGATTTTGACCCTCGAGTTCCATTTGACGCTGGGACACGCAGAGAGTACCTTGATCTTCCTTTTCCAGAATCCGAATATGAGCAGAGAGTCGAGAATACTAGACGGTTGTTGAAGGAACAAAATCTTGACGGCCTAATCGCCTTCGGAGATCAGAATGATTTCGGATACTTGACATACTTGGCGAACTTCGAACCCATGATTGGGAGGGGGGCCGTGGTCATAACAGGTGACTCGATTTGCCTTGTCACTGACTCAGCCTTTCACGGCGAACCCATGCACTCGCTAATTTGGAGAACCTGGGTGGACAAAGTGAAAGCAACCGGCCCCACCTACGAATCCTTCGCAACAGGTTTGAGAGCAGCTCTTTCGGGGGCTAGCAAGATCGGTATCATCGGATCATACTCGTTTCCGGCTCACGAACTTGGTCTTAGCGTTGTGGAGATGGAACGGCCATTTCTCAAAATGAAGAGTAGGAAGACCGCCAACGAACTGAAAGTAATGAAAGAAGCGTCTCGGATTACGAGTTGCGGAATGCGAGCCGCAGTAGAAGCTACAAAGGTGGGGACACGCGAAAATGAGATAGCGGCCACAGCTTGCAAAGCAATGTTCGAGGAGGGCGCCAGCAGGTTAGCGTTTCAACCGATAATTGTGGCAGGGCTCCGCGCTGGGACCAAACATGACTACCCATCGAAGAGAAGAATCGAAGATGGAGACATGGTCTACATCGACTTGGGCGCAATCTCAGACGGATACTATTCAGACATGTCTCGAACCATGCTGATTGGGAAGGGTGACGAGAGAAAAAGAGATGCGCTGGATTCAGTTCTTGAGATATACAA
>Ga0187878_1004970_pt1 | contig 10066 bp, 8 predicted proteins | sample June2016WEW_17_1_FD_132979 | JGI IMG/M metagenome (GOLD analysis project Ga0187878, IMG submission 132979) | Peatland microbial communities from SPRUCE experiment site at the Marcell Experimental Forest, Minnesota, USA - June2016WEW_17_150 | ecosystem: Environmental > Terrestrial > Soil >...
CAGACTGTTCCACGAGCTTAATGCATCACAGAGAAACCGGCCTTGGTCCATCGCAAACCGTGGTGATAGACTACCATTTTCATGCGTCGTAGGGTGCGCCCCAAGCGCATGGGGGACTGTTCCCAAAATAGAAACAAGAAGCCAAAAGCGTCGGGGTCGGTATCGGGATCGCAGTCGCAATCGGTTGTGTGGGTCTGCAAAAGCCGATAGCGATTGCGACTGCGATCCCGATACCGACCCCGATGGATAGGGTGTTCTCTTTTCTTTCTGATACCGCCAAATGTCAACCTACTTATGAAGTTTTTGGTATGTCATGCTGACTCCTGACTCCAAAACAGATACATCATCAAGAGGCTGAACAGGGCTGCGGCCATCCCAAATTTCATCGGGATGGGCAATGCGGTGGGGGAAACGAATGCCTCGATCAGTCCGGCGGCCACGAGGATCGGGATCGTCCCCACAAGCAGCTTCACTGCTTCCAGTCCACCTTTGACAAGAGAGTCGCGGCGAGGGAGCGTGCCCGGGAATAACAGGCCGCCGGCCAACCGGAGACCGGCGCCGCCGGCAATAAAGATCGCCGGCAGCTCCAACACACCGTGCGGTGCAACGAAACTCCACAACTTCAGGCTCATCCCGGCCTCGTAACAAGCCGTCCCAATGACCCCCATGAGCAGCCCGTTGAACATCAGCATGTAGTAGGTACCGATTCCGGCAGCGATGCCCGAGGCGAAAGTCGTGAACGCGACGCTCATGTTATTCGTCATGATCATGCTGGAGGCCAGTGGCTCGATGCCAACGATGGAATGCGTCCACATTTCGCGGTGCCGGATGGTCTCGACCATCTTTGGGCCGAGCACGAGCAATTCGAAATCGGATCCTTGCAGAGTGAGTATGGCCCCGGCGGCAACCCCAACAAGGAACAGGAGGAAGGCCGCGAGGCAGAGGTTCAGGTTGGCTCGAAAGAGACGCGGGTACGTCAGAAAAAATCTGAGTACGGCAAAGAAGTTCGCCCTGCGGCCTGAATAGATGCTATTGTGGGCACGGGCAAGGAGCTGGTTCAGGTAGAGCGCGAAGTGAACCGAACTGGGGCCCTCGCGTAGTGAGGCGAGGTCGGCTGCCGTTTGGCGGTAGAGCAGGCCGAGTTCCTGCAGGTCACTGCGCGTGAGCGACTTCAACCCGTGATCGCCGGCCCGATTCAGCAGGTGCTCCAGCTTATTCCAGTACGGCTTGCGCTTCTGGATCCATTGCGTGGAGATCATGTGTGGTCCCGACGGAGAAACTGACGATCGATACTCCGGAACAAATCGCCCTTGAACTTCCCCTTGCGGGGATCGGCAGCAGGTTCCTGGCCCTTGCATACGACACTTTACTCCAAATCCTAATCTACGTCGCCCTGTTTGCAGTTGCCGCGGTGTTCGCATCGATTAGCGGAATCGTGCCGAGATTCTGGGGCACGGCATTGGCAGCGTTCCTGGTGCTTGCGTTTTTTTGCGTGTACTGGTGTTACTTCATTTTCTTCGAGATTCTGTGGAATGGACAAACACCGGGAAAGTCGCGTACGGGAATACGCGTAATCGATGCCTCGGGGCGGCCGCTAAGCGCGGTTCAGGCCATCGGTCGCAACCTGATGCGCGTGATCGACTGGCTCCCCGGCGTCTACGGCGTGGGCATCGTCTGCATGATGCTCAACGCGGAGAACAAGAGGCTGGGCGACTATGTGGCGGGAACAGTCGTGATCCACGACAAGACGACACAACAGTTCAAGCCGGATTGGAACCTGGAAGGGGCTCCGAAACCGGGACATCAGCCGGAAGTCGGGCACATGACTGCAGACGAGTTGGTAATCCTGGAAACGTTCCTTCATCGCCGGTTCGAACTTCCGCGCGAGGTACGCCGCCAGTCAGCCGCACAAATTGTACGGATGATCACGAGCCGAACGAAACTGGAGCCCAAATCCGGTCAACCGCACGAAGGCTTCATCGAGACCATCGCGCGCGAGATCCGCGACAGTGCGCGCTTCCGCCCCTGAATTGCAGCCTTCGATCTGGCTGTGATGGCCCTTGATGCCGCTGTTCCGCTGGTCAAACAAATGGAACCGATTCAGAACCGGGCCCTCAGGCGGTGGAGAATTCAGCCACATAAGGACTCTATTCACTTTCCGGAGGAGTAGACTTGGCTCAGAATTTCTGCACTTCTTGCGGCAACCGCTTGTCCGGCGCGGCCCGGTTTTGCGACCAATGTGGACGTCCGGTGGGCGGAGAGATCGAGACGAAAGGTCGATCCCCAGTCAAGAATGAGCGGTACCCTGAACACCCGGCCATGAAAGTTCATGCACCCATGCCCTCCTCACCACCATCGAGAAAATTCCGGGGACGGTCGAGCGGAGATCCCGGCACACGATGGAAAACCCGCTGAGCCACTTTTCCGGTAAACCGACTACACAGCCATGTGACCGCAGGCATTTGCGGCCTAGCTTCCCAGAGCGGGAACGGGGGAGTTTGGGTTCCAGTTTCACGTTCAGGCGGCAGCATCGAGGCGGCAGTGGCCTGCCAGCAGCGATCATTCCATTGTATTGGTGCGATGAAGCCAATCATCCCGAAAACGCCTGAAAATAAATGAGCGGCGTAAGAACAATGGACTGCAGATTGGGGGCCCTTTGAAGACCGGGGGAGTTGGCCGCCCGCAAGTCATTTTGCGCTGCGGGGCCCAGCTTGCTTTCGATACGATGCCGCTCGATCAGGCTTTCCCCAGGCTTCATAAAGAGCGACGAGACCGCGGCGGCTTGCCGGCCACGGGCCCGTCGCCACGTTTCTCGCGGAGGCGCTCGTATCCCCTCAGGCGGAGCAGGTTCAGCATTTGTGAACTTGCGCTGCGCCGCGAGACACAGGCCCAAGAACGCCTCTGTGTAATCGATGTGCCAATGAGATGCCGGCAAGATCCGTTTACGGATATCGAGGGCGTCGCGCAACAGCCGACTACTTCTGCTTGGCGGATGCGACCAGGCGCTGGAACTCCGGATTGCCCTTGAGCGGCGCGAATGCGGGATTGGCGCCCAGCTTAGCCCCCCAGACGGGGTTGACGCGAACCGCCTGACGGAGCAGGCGCAGCGTCGCGTCGCGGTGGCTGCGATGCATCTCGATTTCTGCGAGGCCCACGTAGCAGTTTGCCGTGTCGGGGTGGCCGGCGCCGAGGATCCGTTTCATCCGGGCGAGCGTGTCGCGCCACAGGCGCTCGGCTTCGGCGAAGCGCCCGGCGTGAGACAGCATCGTGGCGAGCGAGGCCCGCGTAGCGATTGTGTCCGGGTGAGCCAGCCCCAACGTTCGCTCCTGCGCGGCGAGAGTGTCGCGGAACAGCGGTTCGGCTTCGGCGAATCGCTCCTCCTCCATTGCAGTAGTAGCAAGCCCGAGTTTTGTTGCCAGGGTGTCCATGTGCTCGGGTCCCAGCACGCGAACCCTGGCCTCGTACACCTCCTCGAGAATTCGCCGCGCGTCGCGCGGCCGATCCATCTCCAGGTAGATGTTTGCCAGCAGGTCCTTCGCCAACAGCGTGTTGGGATGATCGGTACCGGCGACGCGCGCGAAGGAGGCGGCCACCTCCACCAGCAGGCGTTCCGCCTCGGGGAGGCGATGCTCCCTTTTCCGCGCGATGGCCAGATTGTACTGAGAGCCCAGCGTGTCGAGGTGATCAGCACCCAGCACCTTCCGGCGGCGCTCGAACACGTCCTGCATCATCGGGACGGACTTCTCGTAGCGCCCCTGGCTATCGTACAGGTTCGCGAGGTTAACCAGCGTCTTCAAGGTATTCGGATGGTCCTCGCCAAGCACGCGTCGCTCCGTCGCCAGTGTGGATGTCAGCAGCTTTTCGGCGATCTCCGTCTTGCCGTCGTTGTCGTAAACGCTGCCGAGAAGACTCGATGCCCGCAGCGTGTCGGGGGCGTCCGGTCCGAGGACCTGCCGGCGGAGGCTCACCGACTGCTCGAGCAGCTGTTCGGCTCGATCAAGGACTCCGAGGTTGCGATACACGTCCCCCATTGTGAACAGCAGCCGTGCCTGGAGGATCGGGTCGCGGGCTAGGTCCGTCATGATACGCGCGGCCCCCTTGTCCAGCACCTCCCGCGCGGTCACCGGCCGCCCTCGCGCTTCGGCAGGATCGGACACGCGAAAGAGGCTCGTGAGGAAGTCCGCCACCTGCACCGCCGCCGCAGCCTCCAGGTTGGCGCGCGCAGCTTCGTGGTTTGCGCGGTCGCGCTCGCGGGCGATGCGCCGGGCTTGCACGGCGGTCGCCACGGTAAAGCCTGCAATCAGGAGGACAATCGTCACAATCGCTGCAACCCCAATCCGGTGGCGGCGCACGAACTTGCGCAGGCGGTATGCGGAACTGGGAGGGCAGGCGATGACGGGTTCATTCCTCAGATGGCGCTCGATGTCAGCCGCCAATTCAGAGGAGGAGGCATAACGCTGGGTGCGATCCTTCTCCATTGCCTTTAGGGTGATCCAATCGATATCGCCTCTCAGTTCCTTTGCCAGGGAGACCACGTCGGTGTGCCGCCGTTCGGCAATTCCCTTTGCCAATTGCCCCAGGCTGCTCAACCTGGTGGTTGGCTTCGGCGGATCCACTTCCCTGATGATCCGGCGTATCTCATCGAATCCGGCGCGCCGCAATGCCCGCGGATCGAAAGGCAGCGCCCCAACCAGCAATTCGTATAACAGCACCCCCAGCGAATAGATGTCTGTCGTCGTGTCTACATCCAGACCCGTCATTTCCGCCTGCTCGGGGCTCATGTATTCGGGGGTGCCGATCAGGTAGCCTTGCTGCGTAAAAACAGTCTTTTCGGTCAAGCGCTGGTGAGTAGCTTTCGCAACTCCGAAATCGATGATCTTGGGCACAGGCTTGCCGTCCTGCAAGGCCACCAGGATGTTGGAGGGTTTGATATCTCGATGGATGATGCCCTTCTGGTGTGCATGTTGTACGGCCTGGCAAACCGGGATGAATATTTCCAGGCGCTCTCGAGTGCTCAATCGATGCCGGTCGCAGTAGTCTGCAATGGGAACGCCAGCGACATATTCCATCACGAAGTACGGCGCTCCGCGATCCGTGGTCCCGGCGTCGTGTACCTGGGCGATGTTCGGGTGGTTCATCATGGCCAGCGCCTGACGCTCCGACTCGAAACGGGCGATGACCTCCTTGGTGTCCATCCCGAGCTTGATCACTTTGAGGGCTACCTTACGTCGAATCGGCTGCTCCCGCTCGGCCAGATAGACCACCCCCATGCCGCCTTCTCCCAGGAAGTCGAGGACCTTGTACGGCCCGATGTGTTCGGGAAGATCGCGCGCCGAGGATGCGTCTGGATTGGCAATAGCGGCTTCATCAGCAGTAGGCGGGGCGTCCTCGACGGGCAAAGACGATCGACACTGCGGGCACAAACCATCCTGGGAGGGATCCCCAGGAAGCATTTTGCTACACAGGCGACAGCGAGACGTGTTTACTGAACTCATGGCCGCACTCCAGGGAACTGGTTATAAATGGATACCCGACTGTTTGATGAAAAGCATTGCTGCATGATGCGGTTGAAGAGATACGCAATCAGACATCTCATATCTAGTCGGCGCTCAATGCTGTGTGGTGTAACCTCAAGCTTTTTTCCAGCTTATCTGCGTAATCATTATGGGTCAATTCTAATCTGCACAACCAAGATGTGTGCATACATGTTCTGATGCGGCAGAGCTTGAGGGGAGCCGTAAATGACCAGATCGGCATCGAACCTGCACTTTGAGAAAACGTGCATGCTCTTGCAGTCACATGGACGGGATCGCGACTTATCAGGCAAGTGACCGGAAGCAATCGCGATGTACCTTCCCCGGATGTGAATGCGAGAGGGTGTCCCACAGCGTCGTTTTGAGTTATGATGGTTTTCAGAGGCTGGCGAGATGGCGCCGGTTTACAGATTGCCCCTTATTAGTAAAGGCAGAGCGCACTGCCCGGGGAGGAATCAGAACCAAAACGGCAGCTTATGTTGCGTGTTTTATTATGTTCTGTGTTTGAAAGAAAAAAGATAAGGCTTTTTCCTTTTACTTCGCTGTTTTTTATTTTCTTGTCGCTGTGCATGTGCTTCACTGAGGAGACTCCATCTCTTCTGTAGGCCCCGTCAGTACGCAAAGCCGCAAGAGATGGATCAGAGTCAGTATACAGATCTCCAGGCGTCTATTGGGCTCGGTAGAGCAAGCGCCGACTGCTTGGCGGAGTATCAAACAGGCCCGAAAATAATGTTCTGAGTTTTTTGGCCGAAATTGCTAATAGACTGATTCTACAAGAGTTAGAGCTAAACGGGCAATATTGCCATAACTCGTGTATCATCAGAGACTTACAGAAACACAGAACATAAACCAGCTTGTCCTTCCTATCGGTTCAAATCCGTGAAAATCCGTGCAATCCGTGGCGTTTTTGCTTTTTTTCGAATCTGTGATGCCCGGCAAAAAGCCAAAACCAAAGACGCCACAGATTGCACGGATTTTCACGGATTGAAAAGGTGCCAATTATTGTTATGACATCGATTTGGCAGGAATGATCCGCCGCAACTCCGTAATCCGGGTTAAATCGATGTAGTAGGAGAACCACTGAAGAGCAGCACGGTAGCTGCTGTCTTCAAGCTCCTCACCAAGCAGGGCTTCGATCGGAAGCCACTGGGCGAGCGCCCTGTACTGTCCCGACAGCTGATCCTCGAACTGAACGACTGCTGTTGACTATGGAGGATCTCGCGATCCCTGAGGCCGCCGCGAATTGTCTCGGGAGGCTATTATTGGCTGCCGGATATGAGTACAATGACATTCCAACTCAAACGAGGAGGAGCAATGATGTTTACCAGAAGAGCAGGAATCCTGATCGCTCTCTTTATCGCCGTCCCCCTAATCGTGATGGCATCGGGTCAGGAAAAGAAAGCGACCAAGGCGACGCCGGCAGCCAAGAATCCGGTGGCGACCCTGGAAACTACCATGGGAACCATCGAAATCGAGCTGTACGCCGACAAGGCCCCAATCACCGTCAACAATTTCATCAGCTACGCCACCGTCGGTTTCTACAACGGAACCATCATCCACCGCGTGGACGCCAATGTCATCCAGGGGGGAGGCTACACCGCCGATCTGACCGCAAGACCGACTTTGCGTCCGATTCAAAGCGAGTCGAAGAACGGACTCAAGAATCTGCGCGGGACGATTGCGATGGCACGCTACGATGATCCGAACAGCGCCACCTCACAATTCTTCATTAACCTCACCGACAACCCGCATCTCGACAGAACAGCGAGCGACGCAGGTTATGCCGTTTTCGGCAAGGTGACCAAGGGCATGGATGTTGTCGACAAGATCGGAAAAGTAAAAACTGCTCCCAAGGGCGTATTCGCGACTCTGCCCGTGCAGACCGTCGTGGTCCAGACGGTAAAGGTGGTTCAATAGGATCGCTGACGATTGCGGTTGTGACTGGCTCTACGTCCCCACCGGCTGGAACCTTCCAGGTGCAAAGACCGATCACGATCACGACCACGATCAGGAGTGCATTGGGTGATCTTGCCGCAGGTAGAGGTGCGCAAAAATGCCGCGTCCTGCGATACGGCGTTGGCCTAAAATCGCGCTGAGGCCGATATTCAGACCCGAAATTTGACATCGTGTTCCATATCAGAGCCCAAAAGGAACGAATCCAAAAGCCAGCAGCTTGTCCGGACTGTCCCCGACAACAGGAGCCTCTGTCGGTACTGCGCGCTGTTCGACGAATCAGGACCTACTCGTGAGGTGCGACTCATGGATCGTAATGGACGAAAGATGATCATCATTGGCGGTGGCATTGCCGGGCTGTGCGCCGGCGTGTACGCGCGAAAGAGCGGCTTCGCGACGCAGATCCTCGAAATGCACAAAATCGCCGGCGGGCTCGCAACGGCGTGGAAGCGAGGCGGCTACACTTTTGAGAATTGTATCCATTGGCTCGTCGGATCGAAAAAGGGCGCCGATCTCAATGGCTGGTGGCGCGAAGTATTCGACATTGATCGGATTACATTTTACGATAGTCCGATTCAGTCCATGCACGAACACCGCGGCCGGTCGATCACCATTCACTGTGACAACGATCTGCTCGAAAAAGAACTTCTCACCAAGGCGCCCGAGGATGCCGCCGAGATCATCGGCATATTTGAGAAGCGCTATCCCGGTTCGAAAGCTAAGATCGAAGTGGCCGACGTCGCAACGCCGGCCACGGTGATTCGATATACGAATAACTGGCGGGGAAGCATGGAGGGCTGGCTCCTTACGCCGAAGACTAGAGCGAAACAGTTGCCCTGCACAGTCCCGGGGTTGAAGAGTTTTTACATGGTGGGCCAATGGATCAGCCCAGGTGGCGGCCTGCCTTCAGGATTGATTACCGCAAGGAATGTGATTGCGAGAATCAGCCGGGAGGTCGAGAAATACTGATCGGCACGTTGGGTGGTGGATCCTGCATAAGACCAGGACAGGAGTGGAACTCATGAAAAAGCTTACTCGATGTCGTGAATCGTGATGATATTGGGGTGGTTGAGCGCCGATGCGGTCCTGGCTTCTTGGATAAAGCGGCGCTTCCGGTCGGGATCTGCGACCTTCTCCGGCAGTAGTACCTTGATGGCAACGAAGCGGTCCAGGTGCGTGTCGCGCGCCTTGTAGACCTCACCCATTCCCCCGGCGCCGAGCTTTTCAACAATCGTATAGTGCGAAATGATCTGGCCGATCTCGGGCATTCGAGGCTCCTCAAAGGCGGTACGCCCACTGCAAAGACATCAACTGGAATGGCTGCTATTATAAGTGGAAGGGCGCAGAGCGAGGAAGATTAATCGGCAGCACTGTCAGAATCGTGGGCGCCCGTAAACCGTTGCGTTGGCCATAATGGGCTTGTGAAATTGACTGATGACCAGTCACTTGCCTGAGTAACGCGCTAACCGTAGAAGTAACCTGCAAGGTGGCAGATTGCCCCTTATCAGCAGCCGGAGGTAGCGAGTCCAGACCCGAAACGACAGCTCATCTTTCCTATGCCCGAGTACCTGTGTCTCCCTCCCAGACGCTCGCCAAGGGCTTCAGACGCACCGCCGGGCATGCGTGAATTCATTCCGACCAGAAAAACCATCCGTTCGCTACCCTGTATTCACGCCCTTCTGCGCCGCCTCGCTGCAAGACCCTGTAAAATATGTGGGCTGCCGCGGATGCCCAAGCACTCTCCGGCCGGGGGTGCGCACATTTCTGTTGACTTCACGAATAGTTAGTACTAAATATTAGTAGCATGAGACCCAGAAGCAAGAAGCTCACTGAACAGGAACTCGAAATCATGAAAGTGGTTTGGCAATTGCAGCCGGCCACGGTGCGTGATGTTTACGAGACCATGCTCAAGGAGCGCAAGATCGCGTACACATCGGTCATGACCATAATGAACATCATGACCCAAAAACGCCACCTGAGGCGGCACCTCGCGGAACGCAGCTATGTTTACGAGGCGACGCGGCCGAGAAGCGAGATCCTCAAGGAGGTGGTCGGCGATTTTCTCAATCGCATGTTCAACGGCTCCGCCGAGCCGCTCGTGCTTTACCTGGCGCGCAATCGCTTCGTCTCGCAAAAGGAGTTGGAAAGCATTGTCCGCATGATTAAGGAGCGCGCATGAATCTGCCTGTGGAGCTCCACAATCTGGCGGCCTATTCGCTCCAGGCCGGGTTGCTTGCGGCCGTTGGCGCGTTGCTGCCCCGAATTTTCCAGGTCCGCCAGCCCAAGGTCCTGCTTCCCTATTGGCAGATTCTGCTGATTTTTTGCCTGCTGTTTCCCTGGCTGGCGCCGCGCCGGGTTCCGATAATTCAGGCCGCGAGTTCGGAAACGAATGTAGTTGCGGCACCGGTGAGTGCGGTTGCTATGGTCTCGCCACCGTCGGCGCCCGCGATTCGTCGATCGATCACCTGGTCCGGCCTGGTGATGGCGGCGGTCATCGTGGGTGCACTTGCCAGGTGCGCATGGCTGCTACTGGGGCTGCTGAAACTCAGGGCGTGGCGTAAGGCGGCGAAGCCGGCTGC
>Ga0187878_1004971_pt1 | contig 10065 bp, 9 predicted proteins | sample June2016WEW_17_1_FD_132979 | JGI IMG/M metagenome (GOLD analysis project Ga0187878, IMG submission 132979) | Peatland microbial communities from SPRUCE experiment site at the Marcell Experimental Forest, Minnesota, USA - June2016WEW_17_150 | ecosystem: Environmental > Terrestrial > Soil >...
CACCGGGACGATCTACGCCCGCGGACGCGCCGAGGACTGGTGGTGCTTCTGCCTGCACTATCCGGAGCCTGACTGGCAGGAGACGCTGGCAGGACTGTTGGGCGAAACCTACCCGGTATGGGACTATCAGCAGTACTTCATCCTGGAGCGCCTTCGGCTCGACTGGCGGGAGGGCCTGCCCACAGGGTCCGTTGTGCGCCAGGTAGATGAGGACCTGCTGGCGGACGATGATCTCGCGAATGTGAATCGCCTCCGAGGCTACGCCACCTCCAACTTCGGGTCACTCGCGGGATTCTCGGCGAACGGCTTCGGGTTCTGCACGGTGTACGGGCAGGAGATAGCGAGCTGGTGTACGGCGGACTGCGTCAGCGCAGACCGATGCGAGATCGGCATCCACACGGTCGAGAAGGATCGTCGGCGGGGCCTGGCGGCGCGCACGGTCGCGGCCACTATCGAATACTGCCTGTCCCAGGGGCTGAAGCACATCGGCTGGCATTGCTGGAGCAGCAACCTGGCATCCGCGGCAACGGCCCGCGCGGTGGGCTTCGTAAAGGCGCTGGATCACTGCGGGGTGCATGCATGGTTCAACGAATGCGACGGCCTACTCGTCGACGGCAACCTGCACCTACTCCGCGAGCAGTACGCGGACGCGGCGGAACGATACGAACGGGCCTTTTCCAAGGCTGCGTCAGGCGATGGCGACGCGCCTCCCTCCCGTCTGCTCAGTCAGCGGACGGACCAGGTACGCTATCGATACAAAGCGGCCTGCGCGTACGCGCTGGCCGGGGATGTCGGCGCGGCACAGAGGCACCTGGACGAGGCCCCTGAAGCCGGCACTGAACGATGGATGCTGTTCTAATGACTTTCGCCCAAAGAAGTAAGGGCGAAAGCCATCAGAGGACCAGCGAATGCCTGGAAGGAGACGTTCGCCCGATGGTACCTCATTGGGCGAACGTCCATAGACCGAGAATGTGCCCTACTCCCTGAGGAGGGTCCGCACGTGCGGCAGGTCCAGTCCAGCCCGCGGAGCAGCGCTCGCTCATGGGCATCAGACGGCTCGATGGGGCAGGAACGCTGTCTTCGAGGCGAGAATATCTGTAACGTGGCTCAACGTTTTCCCGCGGGCGATTCCCTGCCCTTCCGCGACTGAGCTGCACATCATCCAGGAGCATCGAATGACTCAACCATCAGGCGAAACTCATGTCTGCGAGACATGCGGCGCGGCGACTACAGGGGCCGGCCACCTCTGCCGGACGTTCGGTACGGTCAAGCCCTATGTGTGCGAGTACTGCGGGGCGGAGACCGATGATCCCCGCCACATGTGCTACGAGCAGATCGAGCACCTCAAGCACCAATGCGTCCATTGCGGCCGTCTCGCGGCCAAGAGCGCCGCGCTCTGCCACCCGAAACGGATAGCGGGAACATGAGCAGCGCAGCCAAGATCCCGCTTCGCCGCCTCGGAAAAACCGACCTCATGGTCACTGTGATGGGCTTCGGTGGCATCCCCATCCAGATCGTCGATGAGAGCGTGGCAATAGCCACCGTCCAGCGCTGTTTCGATCTGGGCGTGAACTTCTATGACACTGCGAGAGGGTACAGCAATTCCGAGGAGCGCATCGGAAAGGCGCTGGTGGGCCGGGACTACTACATCGCCTCCAAGTCAGGCGCCCGCGACGCGGGCGGGGTCTACGCGCACGTCGGTGTTTCGCTGGCCAATCTGCGCCGCGAACGGATAGACGTCTACCAGCTCCACGGGGTGAACGATGACCAGGAACTCGAGAAGGTGATGGCCCCCGGCGGCGCGATGGACGGGCTCCGGAAGGCGAAGGCCGAAGGGAAGATCTCCCACATCGGAATCACCGGCCACCGGCCGGAAACGCTGATGCATGCGGTCGAGCGGTGCGACGAATTCGCTACCGTCCAGGTGCCGTTCAACCTCGTCGAGACCGAGATACTCGATACGCTGATTCCGCTTTGCCAGAAGCGTGACGTCGGCGTCATCGCGATGAAGCCGGTGGGCGGCGGCAATTTCACGAACGCGCCGCTGGCGATCAAGTGGTGCATGAACCAGCCGATATCGGTCGCCATTCCGGGCATGGCCACGCCGGCAGAGGTGGAAGCGGACCTTGCGGTGGCCATCGGCGACATCGCGCTCTCGGCTGCGGAGCGGGCCGCCTGCGTGCAGATGAAGGGCGAGCTCGACCAGCGCACGTGCCGGCGCTGCAGGTACTGCGAGCCTTGCTCGAATGCGGTCCAGATCGGCATGCTTCTGCACGGCAAGAGCGTGGTACGGCGCATGGGCGCGGCGCGGTTCAAGGAATGGGGCGCAGCGCAAATCATCGCCAGCGCCGAACACTGCACCGAATGCGGAACGTGCATCACCAAGTGCCCGTATGAACTGCCCATCCCGGAACTCATCCGGGAGGTGGTAGCGTTCTACCGCACGGTCCCGGAGCTGTCCGAGCCGAGCTAGCATCTCACCGGTTGGCGGCTCACCAGGCGGGCCCTTTCGGGGTGCGCCGCAGTCCAAAGCGGACAGACGGGAGCCATCGCCTGGGGGCTCTTCCGTGGGAATCCGCACGTGACGCTGGGCTGAGGTCTACCCGCCGCTCATCCTGCCCGCCAGCTCGGCGACTCGCCGGCCCAGCTTCTCGCATTCCTTGCAGCTTCTCTCATCGGGGGCGCCGAACGCGACCGGCCCGTAGTGGGCGCCGCCATGGTCGCCTTGCACGATCATCCCGTGGATGAGCAGGGCCCTCAGGATGTCGAGCACCGTTGTCTCGGTCCCGCCGCCGATCGCGCCGGACGAGGCGAATGCCCCTGCCACCTTCCCTGCGAGCTGACCATGATGGATGACGCTCTTGTCGAGCAGATCCTTCAGCTCCGCCGCCATGGTCCCGTAATACACCGGTGAGCCCATGACGATCCCGTCATAGGCGAGCAGATCGTCGGGCGTTACATCGCTCACAGGTCGCACGTCCACCGATGCACCGTCCACGCGCCGCGCACCCGCGGCCACCGCCTCCGCCATCTTCTCGGTATTGCCGCTGCGGCTGTAGTAGGTCACCAGGATTCTGGCCATGTCTTGTCTCCCGGACAATAGGCTGCACGTCGAACCTGAGCTTTCACATGACCTCCCGAATTCCTGCGTTCGCGCCGTCCCGGTGCACCGCTGAAGGCTCTTCGGTCCGCAACTCGAATCAACCAGCAGTTCAGTCGGGAGGTTCACTCATGGGTCATCTGTGCTTTGGTGACGGTCAGAAAGTGCTCTTTATCGGCGATAGCATTACCGATTGTGGCAGACGTGACGCGGCGGCGCCGCTGGGAGATGGTTATGTCAGCCTCCTGCGGGACCTGGTGATCGCAGGGTGGCCGGACCGGAAGCTGATGTGGATCAACAAAGGGATCGGCGGCAACAAGGTCACTGACCTCCGGGATCGCTGGGAGGACGACGTGATTCGTGAGGCGTCGGACTTCCTCAGCGTCAAAATCGGGATCAACGATCTCCATACCTACCTCGGGGACAAGCAGAGCGGCATCTCGCCCAAGCGGTTCCGAGACGCGTACGATCAGGTCCTGACTCACGCTACGACGAAGATCAAGCCTCAGCTCATGTTGATCACGCCGTTCTACATCAGCACCGATCGCTCGGGGCAGAGCTTCCGCTCGATAGTGCTGGACTTGCTTCCCGAATACATCAGTATCGTCGAGTCGATGGCGCAGAAGTTCGGGGCGCGGCTGGTCCGGCTGCAGCCCATGTTCGAGCGGCAGTTGCAGCACCGCCCGGCGGAAACCTTCTGCCCCGAGCCCGTTCACCCCAATCGGACGGGCCACCTGCTGATCGCGCATGAAGTGCTGCGCGTGCTCTGTGAGTGACCCAGGGTGAACTGGGATGAAACTACCTGCTGATCACGGAGGGTCTCCATGAGGTCCGGGTACGCGGTCGCGCTCTTAGCGGCTCTCTTCGCCTGTCTCGCCGGCGGCGCGGTTTGGGCCGATCTGAGCGTCCGTCCAGGCAAACTGGTGATGGAGGAGCCCACTATCCACTGCCTGGGCATGCGCTGGTACGTGAGCGGTGACGAGAATGGCAACGCGAAGGTGCTCGTCAGCTACCGCAGGAAGGGCGAGCGCGAGTGGCGTCAGGGACAGCCGCTGTTCCGCGTCGGAAATGGCCCCGATAACAATGAGGGCGAGGCGCGCCTGGAGAAGGGCGAGACGGACTCGTGGCCGTTCCCGCTCGGGAATCTCTTCGCCGGCAGCATCTTCGATCTCAAGCCGGACACCGAATATGAGATCAAACTGGCGCTGTCCGACTCGGATGGCGGCGTCGCCAACCGCATCCTCACGGCGCGCACGCGGCGCGTTCCCGCCGCGCCCAGTCCTCGGCGTGTGCTGTACGTGGTTCTCGGCGACGGCGGTGGAACCGGAACGCAATCTGACCCGCTGCGCGGGCTCGCGGCCGCCAACGCCGCTGCTCGGCCGGGTGACCAGATCTTGGTTCACGCAGGTGTCTACAGTGGCACGTTCGTAACGGATAAGAGCGGCTCGCCGCAGGCGCCGATCGTCTGGCAGGGCGCGGGGGATGGCGAAGCGGTTGTCGACGGCCAGGGTGGTGAGCGCGCGGCGAGTGCGAATGACGTGCAGAGCGTGTTCTTCGTGGACCTCAGTTTCCGCAACGCAGGCTACGGGATGGTGGCGCATGGCGCGAAGGACCTGGTCGTGCAGCGGTGTCATTTCTACGGCAGCGGCTACGGCTTCACCGCCGGCCGCGGATCGGAGAGAGGCATCTATATCGCCGACAACGTTATCGAGGGCCTCTCCACCTGGCCGACCAAGGGGCCGAAGGGCGACGAAGAGGACCGGCGCGGCGTTCAGATCGGCGGTGCGGGTCACGATGTGTGCTACAACCGGGTCTCCGGTTTCGGGAAGGTCTACGGAGATGGCATAGACATCGTGGGCCCTGGACCCAACCGGGCGATCGACTTCTACAACAACGACATCTCCGAGTGCACGGACGACGCGATCGAGCTGGATACCGGATGGTCGAACGTCCGAGCCTTCCGCAACCGCGTCACGAACTGCTTCGAGGGGATCAGCACTCAGCCCGTCTACGGCGGCCCCGCTTACGTCTTTCGCAACGCGATGTACAACCTGGACTATACGCCGTTCAAGATGCACAACAACTCGCAGGGGATGCTCTACTTCCACAACACCATCGTGAAGCGCGGCATGCCCTGGCCGCTCTCTACCTCCGCCGAGGTCCGCAACGCGGTGTCCTGCAACAACCTCTTCATCGGGACGCAGGCCGAGTACGCGATGGAGTTCACGGCCCCCATGGTTCACTGCGATTTCGATTACGACGGGTTCGGTGGCGGCCCGTTCGACCTATTCGCGAAATGGAACGATACGCGTTACGCAACCTTCGACGAGTTCCGAGCGCGAAGCGGAATCGAGCAGCACGCCGCGCTCATCGACCCCGCGACCGCCTTCGCTTCGGGCGTCCTGCCGCCACAGGACTACAGCCGGCAGTTCCCGGCTGCGGTCAACGACCTCCGGTTGGGCGCGGATTCTGCGGCCATCGACGCAGGGGTTCCGCTGCCCAACCTGAACGATGGCTACCGCGGGAAAGCGCCGGACCTGGGCGCCTACGAGTACGGTGAGGAGTATCCGTGGTATGGACCGCGGCCAAGGTCGTGACGGGAGATTGGCATGCCGACGCTCAAGCCGGGAGATGCTGCGCCGAAGTTCGAGTTGCTTGATCAGAACGGGAAGAAGGTGGGGCTGTCGGACTTCAGAGGGAGAAAGCTGCTGGTCTACTTCTATCCCAAAGCCGACACTCCAGGCTGCACCAAACAGGCCTGCAGCGTCCGGGATCACCGCGCCGACCTGAACGATCTCGGCATCGCCGTTGTGGGGATCAGCCCCGATGCACCGGAGAAACAGAAGAAGTTCGACGAGAAGTACGGCCTCGGTTTCCCTCTGCTCTCTGACCTGGATCACAGCGTGGCCGATGCCTACGGCGTCTGGCGCGACAAGTCGATGTACGGCCGCGTGTTCAAGGGCATCACGCGCTCCTCATTTCTGGTGGATGAGCGCGGGAGAATCACGCACGTGTGGTACAACGTCAAGCCACAGGATACGGTGCCGAAGGCACGGGAGGCGCTGGCAGGCTGAAGCGGGTTCTCGGCTACAGGGGTCGCTTCGCCGGCGTTCCCGGACGTCGGGGGTAGCGGTCGGGCGTCGGCGCCGTCTTCTGGATGAGCACGAGGACGCGTTCGCCCATATGCTGAGGGAGCGATAGGCCGCGCAACTCCGTGACACGACCTCCGAGCGCGGACAGGGCGTCTGCGCTCTCGGTCACCTCGCTCTCGGCCTCCGGCCCTTTGTAGGCCAGCATATGGCCTCCGACTGCTGCCAGCGGCAGGCAGTATTCGAGTAGCACACGCAGGGGCGCGACAGCTCGGCTCAGGACGAGATCGTAGCTGCCCCGGTGACCGGGGTCGCGGCCTGTCTGCTCCGCGCGCTCGGCCATCACCGCGGTGTTTTCCAGCCCGAGGGCATCCACAAGCGCGCGGAGGAACGCTGCGCGCCGCTGGTTCGACTCGATCAGCGTGTAGCGCGCCTGCGGCAGAGCGGCGGCGAACACCGCTCCCGGGAAGCCTCCACCTGAGCCCACATCCGCCACCCGTTCGCCATCTCTGATCTCCCGCACTAGCAGGCCGGCCAGGGAATCGAGAAAGTGCTTGACCGCGATCTCGACTGGATCGGTGATAGTCGTGAGCCCGGCGCGGGGATTGTGCAGCAGGAGCATCTCGAAATGCGTACGGAACGCGTCTGCCCATTCGGGGGGAATGCTGATGCCCAGGTCGGCTGCGCCGTCAAGCAAAGCGCGCCGCCACTGCGCCATACGGTCGTCGGGCGCGTCAGTGGTCATGGGCCGCCGATTCGGGCGGCAGTGCGCGGCTCAGCGTCCACGCCGCGGGGTGACGATGACGATCCGCTCGGGGTCCTGGCCTTCGCTGCGGGTGGACACACCTGGGTCGTCGGCGAGCGCCATATGCACGATGCGCCGCTCACGCGGCGTCAGCGCTTCCAGCCGTACCTCCCGGCCGGTGCGTTTGGCGCGTTCGGCGGCGCTCTGAGCCATTGACGTCAGCGCCCGCTCCCGCCGCTCGCGGTATCCTTCGGCGTCCAGGATGACCTTCTTCCGCAGTTCGGCCGGCTGCTGGCGGTTGGCGATCATCGCCGTGATCAACTGCAGCGCGGCCAGCGTCTGTCCCCGCTTCCCGATGAGGAGGCCCAGATCGGAGCCGCCGCGGATGTTGATCTGAACGGCGTCAGCGTCGTCTGCGGTGATCTCGGGAGTCGCGTCGATCCCCATGTGATGGAGGATCCGGGAGAGAACCGCCACGGCTTCGTCGGCTACGCCGGGTTTCGCCGTCACCCGAACCTTCGCCTCGGTGTGGCCCAGAATGCCCAACAATCCGCGGGTTTCCTCGGCCAGCACCTCAATGTCGGCCTGCTCTCGCGTCACACCCAGCGCCTTCAGAGCGGCCTGCACGGCTTCTTCGACGTTTCGACCGGCCTGCTCAATGGATCTCATTCGTCACGCCTCCATGACCCCCCGTCTCGAGGCAGCTCAGGGCCCAAACACCACCTCCGCGCCTTCGGCACGGCCCCCGTCTCGCTATCGGCGCTTCTTTTTCTTCTTCCCGCCGCCATTCCCCTGCGACAGCTTCTGGATGGCCTCAGGCGGCGGCCCGACTGACTCGGCTACTGTGGTCACGCTCTCGGCCGCGGCCGCCAGTTCCCGCTGCGGGCGCATAATCAGCCACTGGTGGCCGGTCATCAGCATATTCTGCAGCAGCCAGTACAAGATAAATGCAGCAGGCAGGCTCTTCAGCACGAACAGGAGCAATACCGGCATCATGTACGCCATCATCTTTTGCTGCTGCTGCTGCTCGGGCGTTGCCGTCGGCTGTGCGAGGAGCTTCTGGGAGAAATACATGCTGATGCCGTACAGGATCAGTAGCGGCCCCGGCACAGGCATGCCGCTCACGGTGACCACGTCCGGGTCTGCCAGGCTCTTCACATAGAGGAAATGCACTCCCTCGAATTGGAAGACGAAGTACCTGATCGCGTAGTACACCCAGATCAGTATCGGGAACTGGATCAGCATCGGCAAGCACGAGCCCGCGGGGTTGACCTTGTGCTCCTTGAACAGGTCCATTTGGGCCCGCGCCATCGCCTGCTTGTCGTCCTTGTGCTTGTCCTGGAGCTTCTTCAGATGTGGCTGGACTATCTGAAGCTTGCGCATCGATCGGAATTGGGCAGCCGTAAGGGGAGTGGTGATCAGTTTGGCTAGCACCGCGATCAGCACTATCGCGAAGACGTAGGGATAGCTCCGTTTCGCCTTGCCTGCCAGTTCCTGTCTGCCGCCGCACAACTTCACCAGGAACGCCATAGCCTGGTATGACGGCTTCTCGCGGTAGTACTCGTCGAGCCTTCTATAGGCTTCGTAGCGCAGGTTGACCGTGCGCCAAGCGCTCAGCGGGAGCGAGGCCACCGAGGGATCGCGCAACAGCACCTTGCTCTCGGGAGACATGTTGTAGACCTGCTCGAGGGCCTTCTGCGCTTTCTGGCGCTCGAGCTTCGCGAGCTGACTCGCCTCTTCCCGGCGATCCGATTCGAGGTTCGGGTCTTCAGCGTCAGCGGCGGCCTTGGCTGCGCGGTATTCGCCAATCTGTGCAGTCCGGAACAGCGCAACGGAACCGTAGGGGCTACGCGCCGCCTGCATATAACTGGTCTCGGCGTCTGAGAAATCGCCGCGGCGCTCCCAGCAGTATGCGACGAGTAGCCGCTTTCTGGATGCTTCGGCCTGGACGGCCCTGTCTTTGCTCTCCGCTTCGGTTTCCACCTCCTGCCGTAGAGTCGTCAGCTTCTCGTCGATGGCGGCACGGTCGGCGTTGTCCAACTCCTCAAACTGATCGCGAATCGAGGACAGTTGGTCGAGGGGAAGCGCGACCGCCCCCGGACCAAAACAACCGACCAAGAGCGGCAAGAGAATGAGAAGAAGAGCCAGCGGCCACAGTCTCCTCATTGGCTCTGGTCGCTTCCAGGGGCACCGTCCGGAGAATGCGCGTGATCGGCGGCCCACGGCCCGGGGTCGTAGCCTCCTGCCGAGAACGGATTGCATCTCAGCAGCCGCCAGGCCGCGAGCAAGCTCCCGCGGAGGAGACCCCGCGCGGCAATAGCGCTCGCCGCGTACTCAGAGCAGGACGGATGATAGCGACAGGTCTTGGGCTTGAGTATGCTGATCCAGCCTTGGTAGGTCCGCACCAGAGAGATCGCAGCGCGAGCCGCGAGTCCTGTGCGGCGATTAGCGCTCAGGCACGTGTTCATACAGCAGCGGCTACCTTTGGGCTCGGCAGCGGGCCGATGGCGCTGTGACTGCGACTCACGCTGCCTCCACCTCTTCCGACAGCACCCCGGCCTGGCGCAGCAGGGAAGCGAGCACCCGCAGTCGCTCGGCAAACGGGATGTCCAGAACCTCCACTCGGGCGATCAGTATCAGATCCCATGGCCCCCGGCTCTCGCCCAGCGCGATCCGACAGGTCTCTCTCAGCAACCGCCTCGCGCGGTTCCTCTCCACCGACCCTCGAAACCGCTTCCCCGCCACCACTGCCAGCCGCGGCCCTGCCTCCGAATCCACTCCGGGCGGCCTTTGGTACGCCTGCAACGCAACCCAGGGCGAGTAAAGCCGCCGGCCTTCCTCGAACACTCGGTTGATCTCCGTCTTCCGGCGGAGTCGCTCCAACAATAGGTCCTATCTGGAGAATCCGGGCGCCAGGCGAATGCGCCCTTTCTCGCGGCGGCGGCGGAGGACATTGCGCCCGCCCACGCTGCTCATGCGTGCCCGGAATCCGTGCGTCCGAAGACGGCGCCGCCGGTGTGGTTGAAAAGTGCGCTTCACTGAGCCCTCCAATTCGCTGCGCCGGCACGCGAGCACGCTCGTAGACCGGCGGCTGTGGCCTGTAAAGTGAAAGACACCCAGCCAAACGGGCC
>Ga0187878_1004972_pt1 | contig 10064 bp, 7 predicted proteins | sample June2016WEW_17_1_FD_132979 | JGI IMG/M metagenome (GOLD analysis project Ga0187878, IMG submission 132979) | Peatland microbial communities from SPRUCE experiment site at the Marcell Experimental Forest, Minnesota, USA - June2016WEW_17_150 | ecosystem: Environmental > Terrestrial > Soil >...
CTTTCAGATGCAGCTCAGCCTTTTCACGTTTGGTAAACAACCCGGTTGCTTCGAGGACTATGTCGATCTTTTCACTGCTCCAGGGGAGTTCAGCGGGATCCTTCGTGGTGATGATTTTGATGCGTTTGCCGTTTACGACCAGTTCGCCATTTGCCGTTTCCACAGTCCCCGGGAATATCCCGTGAACCGAATCGTACTTCAACAGGTGGGCTAGAGTTGATGCATTCGTCAGATCATTTATGGCAACGATCTCGATGTCTTTGTCATCGGCGAGAGACCTCATAACCTTGCGGCCGATTCTGCCGAAGCCGTTGATTGCAATCCGTATTGCCATTGCTACCTCCAGAAGGATTGAATTTTGTGGAAAAGGTCTTCAGAAAAACGTAAAATACTATACCGCTTGTTTCTTCCAAGTCAATTCTTTTAATATAACTTAAACGTGCGCGCGAAGTATCATTTGAGCATATTCAGCCTGTTGTGTCTTCAAGAAGCTTTGTATTGCAGGTAATATATTAAAGATCTCTCCCCAGTTTACCCTTGAATCTTCCTGCTGTTTCCTGTATAAAAATAGATTAGCATTTAAGTTTTTGAGTCGTGGTGAAGGTTTTTTGTCCGGTAAAGCAGTTCCGTGGATTACGGTACAATCATCCTGACTCGCTTTATTGGCATGATCTCGAGGAGGGTGTTTGCGGGTCTGTTTGCTTGCCAGCGGCAGTAAGGGAAATTCTCTCTATATAGAGACGGGTCAGTCAAAAATTCTTGTTGATGCAGGCCTCTCCGCACGTGAGATCCAGAAAAGGCTTGCCGTTATCGGAATCGAAGGTTCGGACCTCAACGCTGTTTTTATCAGCCACGAACATACGGATCACGTTCGTGGGGCTGGTACACTCGCCCGAAAGCTCAATATACCGGTTTTTATCAGCTATCCGACCCATAGTGAATCAAAAGATTTGTTTGCCAGGAATGAGGTAGTTGAATTTGAATCCGGTTGTTCATTTACGTTCAGGGACCTGTTGATCGACCCTTTCCCGATAACTCATGATTCAAGCGACCCGGTTGGATTCATCATTGAGAGCGCCGAGAACCGGATCGGGGTTGCAACCGACCTCGGCATCGCAACCCGTCTTGTCAGGGAAAAGCTGAAGGAATGCAGGGTGCTGGTGCTGGAATTCAACCATGACGAGGAGATGCTTTTGAACGGGCCCTATCCCTGGTACCTGAAACAGAGGATAAAATCCCGGCATGGTCATCTTTCCAATAATGATTCCGCGGAACTTCTCAGCGAAATTGTCCACGAACGGCTTGAAGGAATTTTTCTGGCCCATCTTTCCGAGGCCAATAATCATCCGGAAATTGCTTCTGTTGCGATCAGAAAAGCTCTGGAAGGACAAAACGTTTGTTGCCCGCAGCTGTTCATGGGAAATCAGTACCAGGTCAGCGGGGTGTTTTCAGGCCATGCTCATGGTTAGCTGGGAATGGATGCGAGATTTATTCACTTATAAAAGGAAAAATTACGAATGATTGAACGTTATAGTCGCCCTGAAATGACTAGTATATGGGGAGCGGAAAACCGTTACCGGAAATGGCTGGATATTGAGATCTATGCCTGCGAGGCGCATGCTGCAATGGGTACGATTCCCGGAGACGCCGTGGAGCGGATCAAGGCGAAAGCCAGTTTTGATATCCCCAGGATCGATGAAATTGAAAAAGTGGTAAAGCACGACGTTATCGCTTTTCTTACCTCGGTTGCCGATTACATCGGGGAAGATTCCCGGTTCCTGCATCTGGGCCTGACATCATCAGATGTGCTGGATACCTCTTTTGCCATGCTGCTCAACGAGAGCAGCGGCCTGCTTATCGATGGCATAAAAAAACTGATGGAAGCGATCAAAAAGAGGGCTTTCGAACACAAAAACACCCCCATGATAGGCCGCTCGCATGGTATCCATGCTGAACCGGTAACCTTCGGGATAAAGATGGCACTCTGGTATGACGAAATGCGGCGCAACCTGCGGCGCATGGAGTCTGCCCGGGAGACCGTTTCCTATGGCAAAATTTCCGGGGCAGTCGGGACGTTCGCCAATATCGATCCGCAGGTCGAGGAGTTCGTCTGTGCAAAAGCAGGGTTGAAACCCGCGCCCTGTTCGACCCAGATCATACAGCGGGATCGCCACGCCGAGTTTTTTTCAACTCTGGCCATTATCGCTTCCTCCATCGAGAAATTTGCAGTAGAGATAAGGCACCTGCAGCGGACCGAGGTGCTTGAAGTCGAGGAATTCTTCAGCAAGGGGCAGAAGGGATCATCAGCCATGCCCCATAAGCGTAACCCGGTACTATCCGAGAACCTGTCCGGACTGGCACGGCTGATCCGGGGCTATTCAGTCTCGGCTTTGGAGAATATACCCCTCTGGCATGAGCGCGATATCTCCCACTCCTCGGTGGAGCGTATAATCGGACCTGACGCAACCGTCCTGCTTGATTTCATGCTGCACCGCTGTACGGGCCTGATTGAAAACCTGGTCGTTTACCCGGAAAATATGATGAGGAACCTGAACCAGATGAAGGGCCTTGTCTTTTCCCAGCGGGTTCTGCTTGCCTTGACTGGCAAGGGTGCATCCCGGGAAACAGCTTATGCACTGGTACAGCGGAATGCAATGAAGGTGTGGGAGCAGGGCAGGGACTTCCAGGAGGAACTGATCGCCGATCCCGATGTGCGTGCATATCTTTCTGAAGAGGAGATCAAGGAAAAATTCGATCTTGCGTACCACCTGAAACATGTCGACACAATATTTACGAGGGTTTTCGGTGGATAAAATCATTAATTTCTACCGTATGCAGGCGGATGAAAATCTGCTGATGTTCTGGTTAAAGGAAATCCTGATAGCTTTACTCATATTTAGCGTTTTCTGGGGGCTTTCCCTTGTTCTGCAGTACCTACTGAGTACGGTTGCCCCCCGTTTTACCGCATATACCAAAACCGACCTGGGAGACCGTGTCCTGAAGAGGATCACCCCGCCGGCCTGCCTGCTGGTCATTTTTGCCGGCCTTTACCTGGCCGTGCATTCGCTCCCTCTGCCTGATAAGGCGCAACTGGTCAGTTCCGGTGTCGTCTTTGTGGTCAATATCGTGATTCTCACCAATATTGCCTTCCGGATGACCGATGAAGCGCTTTCCTGGTACGGCATCCGTGTGGCGGAAAGAACCGGTAATGGTGGCCTGGATCGGCAGATACTGCCGCTGGTGGAAAAAGTTTTTGTCATATTTCTGGTCGGCGCTGCTCTCATTACAATCCTCAAACACTTCGGATATGACATTCTGTCCCTGTTGACGGCCCTCGGCATAGGTTCGCTGGCTATCGGGCTCGCGGCAAAGGATACCCTGGCAAACATGATTTCGGGTTTCACCCTGATGATCGACCGTCCCTTCCGCATCGGCGATCGCATCCAGCTGGCCAGCGGACAATGGGGTGATGTTGTCGATATTGGCCTGCGCAGTACCAGGATGCAGACTGCCGACAACACACTGCTGATCATCCCGAACTCGGATCTTTGCAACAGCACCGTGGTAAACATGGCATTCCCGGATGTGAAAGGGAAGGGGCGTATAAATCTGGGGGTCGCCTATGATAGTGATGTACAACTCATAAAGAGCCTGCTGGTACAGATCGCCCGTGAAATTCCCGAGGTTTTGGAGGATCCGCCTCCGGAGGCTTATTTTGTCTCGCTTGGCGACAGCGCTCTGAATGTGTCGCTGTTTTTCTGGGTTGATGATTACAACAAGGTTTTTGCAGCGTCGGATAAGTTGAATATCTTGATAATAACCCGTTTCAGGGATAACGGTATCGCTATACCGTACCCGACCAGAACGGTTTTACTGGAGAAGGAAGGATAATGGCACACAGAATTGAAGTAGCCCTGAAAGACCATGTTCGCGATGCGCGAGGTGAAAGGATCAAGCGGGAGATTGAACACTTCCTGCATCTTCCGGTCAGCAATGTTCGCACCATCGACATTTATACCGTTGATGCGGCCCTTTCCGACGCTGACCTTGATAAAGCGGCGGCCGAGCCTTTTTCCGATCCTGTTATCCAACAATATACAATAGACCGGCCGGCAGCGAAGGATTTCGACTTTCTTGTCGAAGTAGGCTTCAGACCCGGCGTTACCGACAACGTCGGACGTACCGCCAGGGAGGCCATAGAGTATATTGTCGGGCACTCTCTTGCGCCCGGCGAGGGAGTCTACACCTCGGTGCAGTATCTGCTCCAGGGGGGCATAACACTTGCCGATGCGGAGAAAATTGCCACCGGTCTGCTCTGCAATACTCTCATCCAGCGTTACCAGGTGATTGATTTCGCCACCTTTACCAGCCAGAACGGCATTGCGGCGCATGTGCCGAAAGTCTCCGGCCGGGTTGAGCCTGAGGTGCGGGAAATCGACCTGAACGTTTCAGATGAAGAACTGCTGCGCATCAGCAGGGACGGTGTCCTGGCGCTTACCCTTGAAGAAATGAAGATCATCAAGAACTACTTTGCAGATGAGCGGGTCAGAAGTGAGCGGCAGGGACTCGGGCTTTCCCTCTGTCCTACCGATGTGGAACTGGAGGCGTTGGCGCAAACCTGGTCGGAGCACTGCAAGCACAAGATCTTTTCCGGCATTATCGAATACATCGATGAACAGGGGAATAGCGAGGAAATTCACTCCCTGTTTAAAACCTTTATCCAGGGTGCAACCAAAAAGGTCAGGGAGCTGCAAGGGGAAAAGGATTATTGCCTTTCCGTGTTCAAGGATAATGCCGGCGTCATCAAATTCAACGATGAGAACTCCCTTGTATTCAAGGTTGAGACCCATAATTCCCCAAGCGCACTCGACCCTTACGGCGGTGCTTTGACCGGTATCGTCGGTGTAAATCGTGATCCGTTCGGGACCGGCATGGGCTCGAAACTTATCTTCAATACCGACGTCTTCTGTTTTGCTTCGCCGTTTTACGAAAAACCGCTTCCTGCCCGTCTGCTGCATCCGCGGCGTATTTTTGAAGGGGTCGTGGAAGGGGTCGAGCATGGCGGCAACAAAAGTGGTATCCCGACGGTAAACGGTTCCCTGGTGTTCGACGACCGTTTTGCCGGCAAGCCCCTGGTCTTTTGCGGAACGGCAGGAATCATGCCGGCGACGCTCAACGGCAAGCCGTCCCATAGCAAGAAGATTTATCCCGGTGACGTGATTGTTATGACCGGAGGCCGGATCGGCAAGGACGGGATCCATGGCGCAACCTTTTCTTCCGAAGAGCTGAGCGAATCGTCCCCGGTTTCCGCGGTCCAGATCGGCGACCCCATAACCCAGAAACGGATGACCGATTTCCTGCTGCGAGCCCGTGACCGGGGACTGTACAACTTCATTACCGACAACGGCGCCGGAGGACTTTCCTCATCGATCGGCGAAATGTCCGGTGAATGCGGTGGTTGCCGGCTCGACCTGGCCAAGGCTCCACTCAAATACCCGGGCCTCGACCCATGGGAAATTCTCATCTCCGAAGCTCAGGAACGCATGAGCCTGGCCGTTCCTCCGGAAAAGCTCGAACAATTCCTCGCACTGGCCGTACGGATGGGGGTAGAGGCCAGCGTGCTGGGTGAATTTACCGATTCCGGCTACTTTCATATCATGTACGGTGACCGGACCGTTGCTTATCTGCCTATAAACTTCCTTCACGAGGGGCTGCCGCCCATGCGGATGCGCGGTGTTTGGGAATCAAAGCGTCACCCCGAACCTGAAGCAACTGAAAAACTCGACTATACCGGTGACCTCAAAATTCTTCTGTCTTCACTCAACATCTGTTCCAAGGAATCGGTAGTTCGCAGATACGACCACGAGGTGCAGGGCGGCAGTGTGATAAAACCCTTTACCGGCGTTGATAACGACGGACCATCCGATGCGGCGGTAACCCGCCCTATACTCGAATCTTTCGAAGGGGTGGTGGTCGGACATGGCATCTGCCCGCGTTTCAGCGACATAGACACCTATCATATGATGGCAAATGCCATTGACGAAGGGTTGCGCAATTATGTTGCCGTTGGCGGCTCACTCGATCTTGTGGCCGGCCTTGATAACTTCTGCTGGTGTGATCCGATCAAATCCGAAAAAACACCTGACGGCGAATATAAAATGGCCCAATTGGTGCGGGCCAACAAGGCCCTGTACGATTACTGCGTTGCTTTCGGAGTTCCGCTTATCTCCGGCAAAGACTCCATGAAGAATGACTTCTATGATGGCACTACCAAGATATCCATACCACCTACTGTGTTATTTTCCGTCATCGGCAAGATCGAGGACGCCAGGATGGCTGTAACCATGGACGCAAAACGGCCGGGTGACATAGTCTACATTCTTGGGAAAACCGCTTTTGAGCTGGGGGGCTCGGAGTACTATGCAGCAAAGGGATTTATCGGCAACCGGGTCCCGCGGGTCAATGCGGAAAAGAGTCTGAAGCGCTATCGGGCTTATCACGAGGCGGTGAAAAGGGGACTCGTTGCGTCCTGTCATGATCTCTCGGACGGGGGTCTTGCCGTAGCCTTGGCTGAGACGGCCTTTGCAGGCGGACTGGGCTTGTCCGTTGACCTGGGAAGAGTTCTCTTTTCCGGTGTTCCCTGTGATCGGCGCGACGAGGTGCTGCTGTTCTCCGAATCGGCTTCACGGCATCTGGTTACGGTGCGGCAAGGGGACCGGGAGTTATTTGAAGAGGTGATGACCGGAAACTGCTTCTCCAGCATCGGTATGGTCGTGGAAGACCAGACGCTGACGATTACCGGTCTTGACGGATCGGTGGTACTGCGCGGGGAGCTTGACGAATTGAAAGAAGCGTGGCAAAGCCCGCTGAGGGAGATGTAAAAAATGGCGTTGGCAAAAGCTGTCATCATTACCGGTAACGGAACCAACTGTGAAATGGAAGCAGCACATGCCTGCAGGTTGGGCGGCTTCGATGAGGCGCATATAGCGCATATTTCCGATATACTGTCCGGGGAAGTCCGGCTCGATGAATTTCATTTTCTGAATCTCACCGGAGGTTTTCTGGACGGTGACGACCTGGGGAGCGCCAAGGCACAGGCAAACCGATTCAAATATGCCAGAATGTCGGAGAGCAGTGAACATTTTCTGGAACAGCTTATGCGGTTCATTGCCGATGGTAAATTGATCCTCGGTGTCTGCAATGGTTTCCAGCTCATGGTCAAGATGGGGCTGCTCCCGGCTCTTGACGGCAACTCCCTGCAGCAGGTGGCAACGCTCACCTTCAACGACTGCGGACGCTTCCAGGACCGCTGGGTTTACCTGAAAAACAACCCTGCTTCACCATCGGTTTTCACTAAAGGGATTGACAAAGGTATATACCTGCCGATACGCCATGGAGAGGGTAAATTCTATGTGGATTCGCCCGAAGTCCTGGCCCGTATTGAGGCTCTCAACCTTGCCGTTCTCAAATACTCGGATCCTGCTTACGAGCGCCCCGTAATGGAATTCCCGCTGAATCCGAACGGTTCGATGAACGCCATCGCCGGAGTCTGTGACCAAACCGGACGCCTCATGGGTCTCATGCCTCATCCGGAGGCTTTTGTCCATCGGACCAATCATCCGCGTTGGACCAGGGAGCAGTTGCCGGAGGAAGGCGACGGGCTGATTCTCTTCAGGAATGCGGCGGAGTACGTCAAGAAGAACCTTGTGTAAAATGGACTATCCTGCTGCAAACAGCGGGGTATGGGGAAGTCAGAAGTCAGAAGTCAGAAGTCAGAAGTCAGAAGTCAGGATTCGGAATCATCTGTGAGGAGTAACGGCAGGTTTTTTTCGGCTCCTGTGTTCTTGTGCCAAAATATGGCGTTGTGTACAAAAGGAGCAGTAAAACAATGGAACTGTACAGACCTGAAGAAGAGTGCGGAATATTCGGCATTTATAATCATCCGGAAGCTGCCAACCTGACCTATCTGGGGCTGTATGCCCTGCAACACCGCGGGCAGGAGAGTTGCGGAATTGTCTCCTCCGACGGCGCCGCCCTCCATTCGCATAAAAACATGGGACTGGTGGCTGATGTTTTCGGGAACCAGGAGATCTTCAAAAAGCTTCCTGGAAAGTCGGCCATCGGTCATGTACGCTATTCGACCACTGGTTCCTCCGTCATAAAAAATGTTCAGCCGCTGATGGTCGATTATTCACGGGGCTCGATTGCTGTGGCCCATAACGGGAATATAGTCAATGCGCAGCTTGTCAAAGACGAACTCGAAGCTTGGGGTTCGATTTTCCAGACGACCATGGATACCGAAATAATTGTTCACCTCCTTGCAACGTCCAAGTCGAATTCCCTGGAAGACCGGCTAACCGAAGCCTTGAACAGGGTTAAGGGCGCCTATTGCCTTTTGTTACTGACGGAGACTCGCATGGTGGCGGTGCGTGACCCGAATGGATTCCGCCCCCTCTGCCTCGGCAAACTCGGCGACTCCTATGTTGTTGCTTCCGAAAGTTGTGCCCTGGATCTCATTGAAGCCGAGCTGATACGGGAGATAGAGCCTGGCGAGATGGTCGTTATTGATAAGGATGGACTGACTTCGTGTTTTCCGTTTAAAAAAGTGGAGCCGACCCCGTGCATATTCGAATTTGTCTATTTTGCCCGACCCGATTCCTATATATTCGGAAAGAATGTGTATTCTGTCAGAAAGGAACTGGGACGCCAGTTGGCCAGGGAACATAAAATTGACGCCGACATTGTCATTCCCGTACCGGATTCAGGGGGGCCTTCAGCTTTGGGTTATGCACAGGAATCCGGGATTCGCTTCGAGTTCGGTCTCATGCGCAACCACTACGTGGGACGCACTTTTATTGAACCACAGCAGTCCATTCGCCATTTCGGCGTTAAAATAAAGCTTAACCCGGTACGCGACATCCTTAAAGGTAAACGGGTTATCGTTATTGACGACTCCATTGTCCGGGGAACAACTTCCCGCAAAATTGTCAAGATGATAAGAAGTGCCGGTGCGAAAGAGGTCCATGCCCTGATTTCTTCTCCTCCGACCAGTTACCCCTGTTACTACGGGATTGACACCCCCACCCGCAAAGAACTCATATCATCTTCGCATACCATTGATGAAATAAGAAAATACATAACGGCCGATTCGCTCGGGTACCTTTCCGAACAGGGCTTGCTTGATTCCGTCGGAACAGGAGGCCATGGCTATTGCAAGGCGTGTTTCTCCGGCGGCTATCCGGTCAAATTCCCTAAACTGTCACCGGAGCCGCAACTCGGGCTGTTCGAAACGGAGTGATACTACCATGACTGAATGGAACAAGTTGAAAGAGATTATTAAGGAAAAATCGTACGAAAAGAGAAAGGTTGTCCTCTCTTCCGGACTGGAAAGCGATTTTTATTTTGACGGTAAACAAACCACTCTACATGCAGAAGGTGCCTACCTGACCGGTAAGCTTTTCTTCGAGGCGATCAAGGATATCCAGGAAGTCGAGGGGGTTGGTGGGTTAACGCTTGGCGCCGACCCTATTGCTACCGCCACATCTGTGGCGAGCTACCTTGCCGGCAGGCCGATACCCGCTTTTATCATCCGTAAGGAGCCCAAAGGGCATGGCACGGGAGCGTGGCTGGAGGGAAGAAAAAATTTCCGCCCCGGTTCCCCGGTAGTCATTGTGGAGGATGTCGTCACCAGTGGCGGTTCATCCCTGAAGGCCATCAGGCGCGCCGAGGAGGAGGGACTGCGGGTCCTTGGCGTCGTGACGCTTGTGGATCGTGAAGAAGGCGGCAGGGAAAATATCGAAAAAGAAGGATACTGGCTGAAGGCTATCTTTACCAAGACGGATATCCTGTCTTAATTACATAATCACAAAGTCTTACACTCAAAGGCGACGCTCAGGAGCCTGCCGGACTTAGGAATAAATCTACTGCGAGAACAGCAAATCGGTCCATATTCCCGGAAATTTTCGACGAATAGGCCCACTATTCGCCTTCAAATTTCCGTAAATCTGTCCTCGATTTGCCATTCTCTCGCTACGATTCCCTAAGTCCGACAGGCTCCTAGCGTC
>Ga0187878_1004974_pt1 | contig 10064 bp, 8 predicted proteins | sample June2016WEW_17_1_FD_132979 | JGI IMG/M metagenome (GOLD analysis project Ga0187878, IMG submission 132979) | Peatland microbial communities from SPRUCE experiment site at the Marcell Experimental Forest, Minnesota, USA - June2016WEW_17_150 | ecosystem: Environmental > Terrestrial > Soil >...
CTTGCAGAGTTTTCGATCTTTCAAAATATCTATCCTCCGGATCCTTTCGACGATGTCGATCTTACTCTTCCGGCTGCGGCGTTCAGCGAGGTTGAGGGGACATTCGTCAACGGCGAGGGACGGATTCAAGCCGTCGGCAAAGCCGTGCAGCCGCCGGGTGAAGCCTTGGCTGATTGGCAGATCATCTGCCGGATTGCAAAAAAAATGGGAGTCGCCGGATTTGAATTTGGCAGCGTCTCTGATATCCAACAGGAGATTGCCTCGCTGGTTCCTGATTTGGCGGACATCAATGACAAATCCCGAAAATGTCATCCGCTGCTTCTCAACGGGGATTTCTCCGTTGCTCTGACCAAGCCCATTGCGGCAGGCAGTCAGAATGAGTCACTTCCTTTTGTCCTCACCGTTCGCTCGAATGAGGACACGTATCGTGGTTTTCCACTCTCTGCCTGGGTCGAAGGAACAAGGAAGCTGTTCGCGGAAGGAGTCGTCGAAATAAGCCCGAAGGATGCCGCAGATGCGCTAATCGACAATGGCGACAAGATCCTGGTGAGCTCTGAGCACATCGAGAGAGTCATGCCGGCCAGAATCCTGCAGGACCAGCCGGAAGGAACTCTATATGCGGTGCTGCCGCAAAGCGAAGCTGTATATCCCAACCCACTCCGTGTCAGCATAAGGAAAAGCGATGTTTAGGGTAATCGAAAGCCAGATGATCGTGCCCAACATTCACCTGTTGACGTTCGAGGCGCCGGCCGTCGCAGGCCAGGTGAAAGCAGGCCAATTTATAATCGTGCGCGCCGAGGAAGATGGAGAGCGCATCCCGCTTTCCGTTTCTGATTGGGATGTCCGAGAAGGCACGATTACAGTCGGACTTCTGAACGTTGGTGTAACTACCGGAAGGCTTGCGGCACTGAAGTCCGGTGTGAGTATTCCGACCGTTGTTGGGCCACTCGGCAATCCCACGGAAATTGAAAAATACGGAACCGTGCTGTGCATCGGCGGCTGCTATGGGATTGGCAGCATCTATCCCATTGCCCGGGCATTGAAAGAGAAGGGAAACAAGGTGATTGTGCTTCTGGAAGCCAGGAGCTCGTACCTTTTTTACTGGGAAAAGAAATTCGAGAAGGTCGCCGACAAGATTATCTACCTTACCCGTGATGGGACAAGGGGCCTAAAAGGGCATGCCGGGCGTCTCCCAGAGATCCTGCAGTCGCTCAATGAGCCGGCGCATCGGATCATTATCAACGGTTGCACTTTTCTTTTGAAGCGAGGATCCGACGAAAGTCGTCCTCTCGGCATCCCGACTGTCGTCAGCCTGAACCCGATCATGATTGACGGCACGGGTATGTGTGGCGTGTGTCGCGTTACCGTCGGTTCGGCAACGAAATTTGCCTGCGTGCATGGACCGGACTTCGACGGCCATCAAGTGAACTGGGTAGAACTTCTGCAACGACGCAAGGCCTACCTGAGGGAAGAGGTTGTCCCGCTCAGGACGAGTCGCTGCGAAGACCATAGGAACAAAGCATAGGACGAAATATGGAGTCTCCAAAGCCACCCAAAAAGAAAATCGACCTGAATCGCAGGGAAATGCCCAAGCAGGAGCCCAAAATCCGCAGGTACAACTTCAATGAAGTGGCGCTGGGCTACTCGGCCGAAACTGCCATGGAAGAAGCGGCTCGCTGCCTGCAGTGTCCCAGTGCGAATTGCGTCAAGAGCTGCCCTGTGGAGATCGATATCCCTGCCTTTGTGGAACTCGTCGCAGCGGGTAACTTCGCTGAGGGTGTCCGGGTACTCAAGGAAAAGAACTGCCTTCCGGCAATCTGCGGACGCGTCTGTCCCCAAGAGGAGCAGTGTGAAGGAAGTTGCTCGTTGGTAAAGAAGGGGGGGCAGATAGCCATCGGGCGAATCGAGAGGTTTTTGGCCGACTGGGAAGCACGCCAGGCCGAGATCCAGCTGCCGGAGATCCAGCCGCCCACCGGCAGAAAGGTCGCCATCGTGGGCGGGGGCCCTGCAGGACTTACCGTCGCCGGCGACCTGATCAAGCTCGGGCACCAGGTGACGATCTTCGAAGCCCTCCACAAAATGGGTGGCGTGCTGGTGTACGGAATCCCTGAATTTCGCCTGCCAAAGGCCATTGTGAAGAGGGAAGTCGACTATCTGGTCAAGCTCGGTGTTGCGATTGTGACCGACTATGTCGTAGGCAAGACTCGAACGGTCGCCAGCCTGCTCGAAGAATATGATGCCGTGTTTATTGGTTCAGGAGCCGGTCTGCCATGGTTCATGGAGATTCCAGGAGAAAACTTAAACGGCGTGTACTCCGCGAATGAATACCTGACCCGAATGAACTTGATGTCCGGATACCTTTTCCCGAAATATCACACGCCCATAAAGACTCATCAGCGTGTCGCCGTCCTTGGGGGCGGCAACGTGGCCATGGACTGTGCCAGGACAGCTTTCAGGCTGGGAGCCGAGACCCGGATCCTATACCGAAGATCCAGAACCGAACTCCCCGCGCGACTCGAAGAGGTCGAAAACGCTGAGGAAGAAGGAGTGATCTTCGAATTTCTAACCCTCCCCACCCGCTACATCGGCGATGAAAATGGCTGGGTGAAAGCAATCGAGTGCCTGAAGATGAGATTGGGAGAACCCGACTCTTCCGGCAGACGAAAACCCATACCCATCGAAGGTTCGGAAACCACTTATCCTGTTGATGCCGTTGTGTGCGCGATAGGAAACAGTCCGAATCCTCTCATCGCGGCCACCACGCCCGGTTTGGAAGTCGGGAAAAAGGGGAACATCGTGGTTGCTGAGGCAACTGGCAAAACCTCAAAGCTCGGGGTCTGGGCCGGCGGCGATGTGGCAACCGGAGCCGCGACGGTAATCCTTGCCATGGGCGCAGGCCGCAAGGCTGCGCGCTCGATTCACGAATACCTGTGTTCCGGAACTTGGTAAGTCCGGCCCGAACCCCCGAGTTCAGCAGGTCGCAATACTTGGAACCCACCCGCTGGCACGAGACCGTTCGAAGGAAAGACGAGTCCGTCGACGACGTTTGGCCTGTCATCTTCCATGCTTCTAACAATCAGGTTCCCGTGGTTGTTCGCTTGCGCCGAAATGAGCTTGGGCGAGCCACGCTGATTCAGTTCGGCTTTTCAGCAAGGATACGACACAGCCGTCCCCGATTTTCCGGCGTTTGCGGCACATGATGCGCTGGCGCTGGCTGGCATGCGGATCCGGTGCGATCTTGGTCGCACACGCCAGCGCATGATTGGGTCGAAGGGGGGCTTACCCGAGAACTGTCAGCTTGGAAAAGTAATCGCGGAGGTAACCACGATCCCGTGCCAGCAGGCGGTCGGCATGAAGCATCGCGTGAGCGCCGATGAGGAAATCGGCCACGATCCGGCCCGTCCGGCCACCGCGTGATAGATAGCGAGCGAAGTTGCGGCCGGCCAGGATCGCACTGTCGCGCGAGGATGGGACAAACTCGATCTGCCAATCAGCGAGAAATTCTCTCAGCATCTTTTCGTCTTTGAACGTGGGGGCAATCTCCGCCAGAACGCATTCTCCGATCACCAGCTTTCCCTCGGTCAGCGCCCGGCGCAGCAGGGCTTCCGAGGTGTCCGCAAATTCCGGGCTTGCCGTCAGGACATCGAGGATGACCGAACTATCCAGGGCTGAGATCATTGGCGGATCGTGTCGAGATATTTGTCCACGCTCAGACCGCGGGGCAGTTTGGCCTTTCCGCGCCATTTGCGGAAGACGTCTTCAGGCTGTCGTTTGACCGCGATCAGCTTGCCTTTGCGGGCCTCGAAGTCCAGCACCGATCCAGTCTGCAGACCGAGCCGGTCCCGACATGCCTTCGGAATCGTTACCTGTCCTTTTTCAGAAACAATCGCCTTCATACTCTTAAGGTATGATTTCCTACCATTCAAGTCAAGCATCAAACCTGGTGGCTATAGATCTTGCGGAAGTTGTAGGGAAAAACCGCCATCAGCGACGCGGAAGATCATGGCATCAGACTGGCACCATTACCTTCCGGCGTCCACGCCAATGGCGTTAACAAAACTCCATCCTTCACGGCACACAAAAGGTGGCGTAGAGGATTGAGCAAGACTGGCTGGTCGAGTGCGAGGTCCTGTTCCTGCCAAAAACTTCGTAGTAATTGAAATCGTTGCTGTTGCGACTTCGTGCAGCAACAGTTGTGTGCTACGCATGACATGCTGATATCGCTGCGCGCCGGGCTTGAATCGACCTTAAGAAATGGAGCTTCACTTCAAGTCGAGATCCCGGCTCCCGGCATCAACTGGCAGTCCTCCAAAGGGTCAACAGCAAACGACTCCCGCTTCGGACCATGGACTGGCTCCTGTGGGTATCCCTCCTTCGCCTCTGGCGCGCCTGGCGCAATTCCCTCATACCGTTCAAGCCCGACACGGTCATCGGCTGGCATCGAAGAGGATTTCGGCTCTACTGGAAGTGGAAGAGCCGCCAGGACGCATCGGACCACCGGGGACGGCCAGGGAGATCGGCGAACTGATCCGCGACATGCGCAACGAAAATGTGCTCTGGGGAGCGACGCGGCTGCACGGGGAATTGCTCAAGCTTGGAATTGAGGTGTCCCAAGCTACAGTTGCCAAATATATGGTGAAGCGTCCGAAGCCGCCTTCGCACTCTGATCCAGTTCGGCTTTTCAGTAAGGACAATCAGCTCCAGATGCCTGGAATCACGGTCTGGCAGTTGGGGCACCTGCCTTTCTTGAGGCGAACATCCGTCACGATGAATCCGGTGCGCCGGACCAAAACCTGGCGGCAGTTGGGGCAGTAAGTGCTTTCCGCAGGGTGGCCCGGCACATTCCCAATGTAAACGTAGTGAAGCCCTTCGGCATCGGATATGGCCTTGGCGCGCTCGAGGGTGCTGATCGGCGTCGGCGGCAGGTTCGTCAAGAGATATTCGGGGTGAAAGAGGGAAAAGTGGAGCGGGACGTCCGGGCCCAGTTCTGTCTTGACCCACCGGGCGAGACCCTTGAATTCCTCGTCGCTGTCATTCAGGGTCGGCACCACCAGGCAGACGATTTCCGTCCAGACTCCCTGCTTGCGCATATTCACCAGCGCGTCGAGGACCGGCTTCAGCTCGCCGTTCACCACTTCCTTGTAAAATTTTTGCGAGTATCCCTTCAAGTCGACTTTGATGGCGTCAACCGCGCTGCAGATCTTCTTCAGGGCCTCTAATTGCACATAGCCGCCGGTTACGACCACGCTCTTGAGACCCGCCGCACGGCCCGCGGCAGCCGCATCGATCATGAATTCCGAGAAGACGACCGGCTCCGAGTAGGTGTAGGCGATGACCGGGCACGCATTCCGAGCCGCCTGCGCCGCCACTTGCTCGGGAGGCATGTACGTTGCCTGAATCTGCTCGGGCCTGACCTGGGAAATCTGCCAGTTCTGGCACATCTTGCAGTTGACGTTGCAGCCGGCCGTAGCGATCGAAAACGCGGTGCTTCCTGGGAGAAAGTGGAAGAACGGCTTCTTTTCGATGGGATCCACATTCATGGCCACGACGCGCGAGTAGACCAGTGTGTAGTAAGTGCCGCCGCGATTTTCGCGCACTCCGCAATAGCCGCGCTCGTGGTCGTCGATGACGCACTCCCGGGGGCAGAGCTTGCATTTGATTTTCTTATAGGGCAGCTTTTCGTAAAATCTCGCTTCAGCGACATAACGCGCGTCGGCATCGGCCGCGGGCGAGGCCTCGGCTGGTGCCGCGCGACAGGCTGCTTTACAAGCAACTGCCAGACAGGGCAAGGACATCGCCTTCAGAAAATTGCGCCGATTCACGCCCCCCAGATCGAACCATGCGCGTTCGAACTTCATCGCCGGCGGATTAGGAAATTTCATGTTTCTACCACCTGGATTTTCGTGGGATCGCAAGTTCCCAGTTGATGCCGGGAGTCGGCTGCAGTGGAGATATAGACCGGCTCACGCTTGACACGGCCCAGGGACTCCATCCCTTTCTCCGCCCTCTTGCGCTCAATAATCTGCCAGCAGGTGTAATCCAGCGCCACGGGATCGCGGGCTACGATCAACCCGTTGTAGGGCCAGGCCCACTGCGGCATAAAGGAAGGCCCTCCCTCGTACTGCGCTGTAATCGCGTCGCAGATGCTCAGCCGGACCTTCTGCCGCACTGCGGGGAGCATGTTGACATCGGCCACATAGGGATCGCCGACATTGAGATGGTACTTGTTCGGATTATGAATGGCCCCGAACATGTTTTTAAGCGCGCCGGTGACGCCGACGATTCCATGATCCTTGAGAACGGGCAGGTTGATTACGGCGTCGCAGATCCGCGTGAGCGTGGTAGACAGCAGGCTGCCGACATTGCCGTAAACCGCGAGTTCCTGCTCATAGCCGGCGGAGTCGTTTCCGAAGCATCGTATTCCCGCGTTCCCTTCGACGATCTTGAAGCCCACGCTTTCGAGATCGGCATTCAGCCGATCCCAGATCACGATGGATCGAACGCCCACCTGCTGCAGCCTCTCGCAGATGCCGTCGACTAGCTGCCGATTCGTCGAGATGCCTCTGCCGGCAAGGCAATTGACTTTCAGGCCGACGACTTCCCCGGGCCGCACCAACTGTTTCCATGCCTCGCCCGGCTGGTCCCGGTCAAAAAAAGTCTGCAGCGCGCGATCCAGGATCTTCAAGATGCCGTCCTGGCTTGGACTCGAATTCCCGACCCGCAGCTTTTCGTCCCGCGCAATGACGACTCTAGACCTGCCGCCCGGGGCAGTGCCTTGCGGTCCAGCTCCCCTGTCGCTGCCGGAGGCGCAACCGGCCATGAAAGTCGCACCAAGGCCCAGACTGGACTTCAAAAAAATGCGGCGGGTTGTAATTTCGGATTTTGACAGCATGATGGTTTGTCGCGCTCGCCCGAACTTTGTGCCTCTTGATTGTTGCATTATAGCAGCGAGATCGGCACGCTGTCGATGGCTTGATGTGTTCCCCTTGGAGGGGCTCAGATTTAGGCCGAGTTTCTCCAAGATGCTCTCGACGAAGGAACGCGCCTCTTTGACCCGATGAGCGCAGGGGCGCCACTCCTATCTGGAAGATGAGTCCGGGCTCGGTTAAATCCTTTTCGCTCAGATCCTGCAGCGGTGCGCCGAACTTTCGCAGAGCCTCGAAAACCCGTCGGCCGTTGGCTCCGTGGCGGACGTTTCTGGAAAACCTCGTCAAGCAGTTGGTGTCGGTGGACTTCCTCGTGGTGCCGGCGGCGTGTTTCCGATCCTGTATGGGTTCCTCGTCCTGGCTCACGAACGGAGGCGCGTGGAGCATCGGTTGCCTAATGTGGTGAGCCGGACTCGGGAGTCATGTGCTGCGCGCTCCAGCACGCCTGGGCGCCCTGGCATGCTTTGTTCGCGAGGAGGACCTCGTGCAATTGCTTGCGTTTTGCCGCGGGCAGCTTTGAGGCGATGTTCTTGAGCTCGAGTGGGTCCCGGCTCAAGTCGTAATAACCGGTCTCTTCACTTTCGTACTCGACGTACAAGGCGTTCCCGGTACGCAGCGCCTCATACGATGTCGGATTGCCGGCGTGGGGCGCCGGAGCATCCGGATCCGAAGGATCGGGCCTGGGTCGATGGTGTTCTATGAGGGCCACGTTTCGCCAGTCCGCCGCCGTGTTTCCTCGGAGCAGCGGGAGGAGGCTGTGCCCGTCCGTTGAAGCTGATGAGGACGCCTCGGCGATGTCGGTGAAGGTCGCGAAAAGGTCGACATTCTCAGCGATCGCGTTTACCACCTGCCCCTTCGCAACCCCGGGTCCCACGACGATGAGCGGCACGCGGATGTCGATATCGAAGGGGGTCTGCTTCCCTGGACGCAACGAGTACTCGCCCATGTGCAGGCCATTGTCGGAGCTGAAGACCACGTAGGTATTGTCGGCGCCGAGCGCGGCAAGCGTCGCCCGGATATCGCCGATCATCTTGTCGATCGCCTGCACGGATTGGGCCCGCATGCGGAATTCCTGATCGATCTTCCTGATTTCGACCGGCAATAGGGGCCGGATCTCCTTGAGCCAATTCGGAGCGTTAGCATCCGGGTGCACCGCGAATGCCGCCGATCGCGGCGCGGAGAGCTCGGGAAACTTATCGGCGTCGCGCGGTGCTGGGATGTACGGAGCGTGCGGCGCGAAAGTCGCGATCTCGACGAAGAATGGACCCTGCGCGGACTTGCGCATAAACGCTTCCCCCAACCCGGCTACGACATCGGTGAGGTAATCCTGCGGACTGTTTCCGTAGTGCACGATGCGGCCGTTTTGGTTGAGGTTGTAGTTGAACTCGGGATAACCGTCTCCGGCCACATCCCATTCATTCCATCCCTGGGGGACCCCGCTCCTTGCGGGAATGTATCCGTTGAGGTACTTGCCGAGCATGGCGGTCTTGTAACCGTTGCGCTGGAGCGCGACGGCGAACGTATGAGATTCGTTGCCCTGTTTGAGGAACACCCCGTATCCGCCGTCGGGCTCCACATTTGTAAAAACCCCCGTGTTATGCGGATATTCGCCCGTGAAGATCGACGAGCGCGAAGGGCAGCAAAGCGAGTCGGTGACAAAGTAATTCGAAAAGGTTGTCCCCTCCTTCTGTATCGCCAGGAGGTTGGGCATGTAAGGGACGAGATTCGAACTCAAATCGTCCGCGAGGATGAAGACGATATTCGGCTTCTTCGCCGGGCTAGATCCGACGCTCTGCCCTGCCGCGCGCGAACTCGGCGCCCAGTTGTTTGCAAACAGGGCGCATGTCGCGGATTCCCAGGCGCGCGCCATCTTGTCGTAGCCGACGGCGTTAGGATGAAGGCCGTCCGCATAATCGTTTGGGGAGAGGATGTTCTGCATGTCAGCCATGGAGACCCGGGGGCCTTTGGAGGCCACGATGCGAGCAATCGCAGCATTATAGGACTGATGGCCCTCGTCGAGGCCCCGCCGAAAGGGAATGATCTGTGCCACGATGACGTGCGTCCGCTGCAGACGCTCGAGAATATCGTCAAGAAGTGCTGAGAGATGGTCCGGTGCCGAGACCGCATTGCCCTCGCGAAGATCATTCCTGCCGATGTGAAGCAGAATGATGTCTGGTTGATAGGTCGCAAGCCAGCCTTCTGAATCCATGCCGCTTTTGATCTGCGCGATTGTCCAACCCGGATGGCCCTCGTTGCCCGGACCAGGGATGACGTCGTTGCCGCTCTGCCGGGACCCTACGAAGGCAATGCTGTAACCGTCGTTACTGAGCAGCGTCCCGAGCAAGTGCCGATATCCGCCGTAGCTGGGATCAGGACTCCCAAAAGTGATCGAATCACCGAGCGGCATGATCTTGAGGAGGATTTTTTGCGAGGAAGCCTCGGATATGATGATCCGTTCGGGCAGCGGCGGAGCAAGCGCTCCGGGTGCGCTTGCTCCGTTTGGCGCCGGAGTCGCCCTTTGCGCCGGCGCGCCCATCCCCAACCATGCGGCCGCGAACACAAACACCAGCAGCTTCTTCATTTCCTCCTCCGGTCCGTGCCCCTTCTGCAGCAGCGGCAGCCACAATGCGGTTTCGGGTTTCCGCCATCGTCACATTCTCCGCTTTATGATTGCACGGGTCCGTTCAGCGCATGAGCCGATCCCCAAACCGCAAAACTCAATGCCAACAGCGAGCCAGCCACCGCAACCCGAAGCGTTCTTTTCGAGGTCCTCTTTCCGATTCGCTGCGGATTTGCTCCTCCTATGCCTCCGTTTCCTCCCCGTCAATCCAGGGACTAATTAATTATAGCAACGATCTGCAATTAAGTTTCAATTTCAATATAAATCTTGGGTGCAATCATCTTGCCGATGCCATTTGTCAGGCTTCCTTATTCCCGGATGCTTAGGGCTCGCGCAAAAATAACTTGGCATTTTGCTGCTGCCTTCCAGGCTTGCGGATCTTATGAAATGGTGGCATAGAAAATTGCAAGCCTGGGAGGCAGCAGCCCTGCGGAGCGCGGCGGCGGGCGGGCATCTGCTGCGTTGCCGCTCCTCGACGATGTCACCACATCGCCTGCGTCGCGGCGCCTTGCATCTGC
>Ga0187878_1004975_pt1 | contig 10063 bp, 1 predicted proteins | sample June2016WEW_17_1_FD_132979 | JGI IMG/M metagenome (GOLD analysis project Ga0187878, IMG submission 132979) | Peatland microbial communities from SPRUCE experiment site at the Marcell Experimental Forest, Minnesota, USA - June2016WEW_17_150 | ecosystem: Environmental > Terrestrial > Soil >...
AAAGTATCATAGGCAATATAGACAGAATCAGAATTGGAGGCGCCAACTTTCATTCCGGCCCCACCGTTATATTCAACTTTGACTTCATCCACCGATAATGGATAATTATAAAATTTAAATTCATCCAGAGTGCCGGTGAAACTATTACCAATGGTCAGGGCAGTGCCATATGTAACTCCGGTGGTGCCGGTAGCCGTTAAAATTCCATTCTGGTAAATCCGGCAAATTCCCGAGCCATCTGATTCGGCGACAATATGTGTCCAGGTATTCAAGGCCAGAGCCGTCCCGGTGCAGTTGCTATAAATAGGTTGGGAAGAAGAATTAGTAGTCAGATTGGTAACAATAGTTTTGGAGGCAATTGTGGTGGTGGGGTTAATCCAGAAGGACACGGATTGGGAATAACCCGGATCAACAATAGTAGTGCTAACGGTAGTATTGGAGGCAAAAGTCAGGGCCTTGTTAACTTTGCCGTTCATATTCCAGGTGCCGTTGGTGATAGTGCCATTGAGAGCCAAGCCGCCATTACCCTGGTTATTGGCCACAGTTCCCTGGCCTTCATCAAATCTCCAGAAAACATACGAGTCCAGTCCACCCACGGCGGATCCGCCTCGGGCGGACATATCCTGCAAAATCTGCTTCTGTGTCCGAGCATAGTTATATATCTTGACATCATCAATGGAACCGTTGAAATAACCCAGGCTAGTATTATCTCCGAGTTTTTTGTCCGGGCTGTCTAATTGAAGTGTATAACCAGTGTCTGATACTAACACCCCGTTTAGATACAGCGAAATAACCCCACCACTGTTTACAAACGTGGCGTGGTACCAGGTTCCTGTTGAAAGAACAGCCCCTGAGACGTGGGTATAGCTACCATTGTAGTATGAAGCTGTTAATCTTCCGCTCGAAATTCCAAAACCATTTCTATCAGTACCACTATTACTCCAGTTAATTATCGGTTTACTAGCCGTATTGTTTATTTTAAACCAAGATTCTAAAGTGTATGTACCAGTACTTGTTATTACAGACGCTAGTGAGGCACCAGATATATCTACGTAATCACTATTTCCGTCAAAGCCACCAGCTTTGCCATACTTGCCGGCTGTCCAATAAGGTGTGGTGCCATACCAGGTGCCGGTATTAGAATTGCCTGAAATATCATTAACTGTTCCTCCTGACCCCTCATCAAAGTTCCAGTAAGCCACGGGCCCGGGGGCATAATCGTAGAGTTGCCTGACTTCAGCTGGGGAGAGAGCACGATTATAAAGCCTGGCTTCGTCAATAGTGCCAGCTAAGTATTTGGCAGGGCTTTGTGCATAGACTTGTCCCCCTGTGTAAAATCCCAGAAGGCCTATAAAGGAATAAGATGTGAAATTACTTTGGAAAGTGCCGGTTTTGGCATAAGTTCCCGCTATCTGTCCGTCCAGAAAAAGTGTTACCAAAGTGCCGTTATAAGTTAAGGTGGCTAGATGCCACAGGTTATCATTAACATTGCCAGAGGAAGTTATCTGAGTGACAGTGCTCGTGCAGGTCGGATCTTGGTCAACCGTTCCTATGCAACCTGATAATTTATTACTAGCGATTACGAGTTTATAGGAGTACGAGCTGGAATTTTCATATTCATCTATTATGCCGCCATTTGCTGCACTTGTTTTGAACCAGGATGAAACGGTTAATGTAGATTTATTTATCAATAGATTTTTTGGGTATATAACATAATCATCCACACCATCAAAATAGCCGCCATTACCAAACTTGCCGGCAGCAGGGTAGGCTGCCCCGCCTGTTGCTCCACCAGCAGTTCCTGTATTTCCATTTCCCGAGGAGTCAATTACATCAGCTAAGGTTCCGGACCAGGTGGCCTCATCCATCTTCCAGTAACCAACCAGGCCACTGCTTAAGGCATTAGGGAATAGGGAATAGGCACTAGTAAGAGCTGAACGGCGGTCGAAATCGGTTTTGATTTGAGTAGCTGATCTGGCATATGGATGTATGTAGAATTCATCCAAAAATCCATTCCAGTAATTAGAGGAGCCGTTGGAATCCACACCTAGGTAAATAGTGTTGTTGCCATTAACTGTGGCTGCCGTTAAACCTGTGGTTTGGGCCATTAAGACTCCATCAATATATAAATACAAAATAGTAGTGTCCCGCACGGCTTCAAAAGAATGCCATTTCGAGTCGGCATAACTCACAGTAGTGCAGGTAGAATCTGAGTTAACGCTAAAACAGATATAGCCTGAAGAATTCATATACACTTTATATCCGGTGGATCCGGATTGGCGGGCTAAGATCGTCTGAGTGCCTGATGCAGTACTTGGATGATTAAATGATCCGGCAATAGTGAAAGGATTAACATCAAAGTCAAATTGGCTGCTGGCTCTGTAAGCTGCAGAGAGATAACTACTGGACCCATCGAATTTTAAGGCCAGGCCTTGCTGACCGTTTCCCTGCAAGGCCTGGCCTTGAGAAAAGGTTGCTCCGGATATAGTTAAGTTGTTTCCATATGGTGAAGAATCATGAGCCACGGTTCCATAGCCTTCGTCGAAATGATAAATGGCTACCGGATTCTGGCCTTTGGCAGTCGAATCAAATTTATCCATCGGATAAGTGGTAGACGTTTGCTGGCGGGAGGTAAAGCCGGCATTATAAATTTGGGTAATATCACCGGAGGTCAAAATCCCATTCCAGATCCGGAAATCCGAGAACACGCCGTCGCCCTGGCTGGTTTTGGTTACATCCATACCGATAAAAATACTGCCGGAAGTATTGATAGTCGGAGCGGTATATCCTCCCGAGGGGGATCCAGCTACGTTGTTTACATAGACGTGCATATTACTGGAGCCCCAGTCAGCAGCAATATGCTGCCATGTGTTAGCTGTCCAGCTGACAGCGATACTGGCAGTATTGGTGCCGTCGGTCAGCTTTAATGAATTATCCGAGTCTTTATAAAGCCTAAAAGTGCCGGCAGAAGTATCCGCATTGACGAGTTCGTGAACCACACTGTCATTGCCTGCCCAGGTGGGCTTGATCCAGAAAGATAATGTCCCGGCGGTAGCCGAGATATTGGCGGCGGTAGCCGGATAATCCAAGGCCCCGATTTTATTAACCGAGATATCATCCAGATAAACCGTCTTGCCGGCTTTAACATCCACCCCGTAATTTTTCGCGCTAGCTGCCCCCGTGACGGTCGCTGATAATTTGTACCACCCATTAGTCGCTGCAGTATAAGTAGTGGTGATAGCTGCCGAGTCATAGTAAAGTTGCAGATCGGCAGAAGTTACGGCGGCGCCGGTGGTATAAGCATAAGCGGTGAAGAGGTAGGGGGTGGCGTCCCCGACATTTATACTTTGTAGATAATTTTCATCAGCCGAGCCGGGGGAGACCAGTTTCACTGAGGCCGTGCCATCATATTTGGTGGCCGTATCCTGGGTGGCAGTTAATGTTTCCAAGGGGGAGACATTATATTCTCCGCCTGACCCTCTGGCAAAGAGAGTGAAGTTATCAAAAGTGTTACCACTATATGTACTGAACAGTCCATGAATGGTGTTATTTACAATTTGTGAATCTGTGACTGTTTGTTCAGATCCTACTAATGTATTGTTGTAATAAACCCTAATATGCAGTGTTTGTGGGGTTTGGGTTGTATAAGTGACCACACGAAGAGTAGCTCCTGGAACATAAGTAACAGGGGTTGATTGAATATTTGTCCAGGTATTTGTAGCTGTAAATTTATCTAAATTAACAGTATTGGTGGAGTTGTTACCAGCGGTTAGATATGCAACTAATCCTGCAGTAGGGGCAGAGGCAGAATCTAAATTAGTCACTATTCCTGCCTGTGTTGGTGCGGTCATAGTTATATTAGCATCAGCAATGACATCAGTTTTACCTGTTGGAACAGTGGCGAACAAAGAGGGAAGAGCCAGAGATTTGATGGAAACGTCGTCAAAGTACGCAGTTGAACCCGATCCAACCATAGTGTCAAGGCGGTTTGTTTGATTTATGGTTGCCCTGTTGGTGGCAATCCAGTGTTGCCAAGATGGGCTGGGGCTGATTAGTGGCATACCTAACAATCCAGCAGTATAAATATAAGCGTAACCCCCAACTGTTTCATAGATATAAGCTTCACCTGAGTACCAAGTATCTTTTACACGAGTTATTTGTTGGTCAGCTCCACTTTCACTACTTGCGTTCCCAACAATTTTTCTGGAATAGGTGCCACCATGTGCTTGTTCATTACTTTGAGTATTTGATGTGGGGGACTGAATATCTGCCCAGTTACTATCCAATTCCATATTACCGTTAGTAACCAGGTCAGTTACAGTAGTTGGTGTGATGCTCAGAGTTCCACCGGAGACGGTGCCATTGGTGATGGCCAGAGCCGGGGTGGTTTGTCCATCTGGTCCAGTGGTTTCAGTGGAAGTGGCTCCAGGTGTACCAAATTGGGAATATGCCAGTGGGGTGGGGAGCCAGGTGGAGGTGGGGATACGGATGTTATTTGCAGTAAAAGAAGTGCCTTTGAAAGAACCAATACTCGGATATAATGTTGAGGTACTCCCTCTATCGTCCACCCAGAATAGAGTCCAGTTTGTGTAAGTTCCACCCTTTATAAAATAATAAACACCTGATGTTCTCAAGACAACCGAGTAAGAATATAAACCGGCAGCTGGATGTTCTAGTTGAACACCATTGTTACCACTGTAAGTCCACAAATAACTGTTCCCATCCCAATAAAATGAAGCACCATTCCAGTTTAATCCACTTGTATCTGTGTCAAAGCCAAATTCGGTTCTTTGGCTTGTTGAACTCGTAGTTAATTGCCCCGTTAGCATTTTTCCAGCCGCACGAGTTACCGCTGGGTACCAGATACCGGGATCACCGTAATTATTATTTGTGTTTCCTCCAAAATTTGCGACCCTACTACTAATTGATAATTGATTTTGTGTATCCACCACAGTTCTTGTTCCCCCAGTGGGTTCAGCTTGGGTGAGGTTGACGGCACCGGCGGGGCGGGCAGTAATAAATTCATCATCCAGGCTAAAGGCCTGGGCTCCGCTCCAGCCGGCCAGGGTGGTGTCAAAGGTGCCGTTAACCAGTTTATTGACAGAGCCGGTGACTCTGGTGCTGGCACTCCCGTTAATCGAGCCGGTCCAGCCGTAATTGGTGCCCAGGGAGCCGTCAGCATAACTGGTGGCATATGATAATTCTTCCAGCTGCACTCCATCTATATAAATAGTTTGGCCGGTTTCGACCTCGACACCATATGTAGTAGAGGTCGCCAAGGCGGCAGCAGAATAAGTTAATCTGTACCAGCCACCGCCGGTATTGGTGTAGGTGGGGGTAACCGTGGCCCCGTTAAAGACCAGCTTAGCCACAGTACTATCGACAGTTCCGCCTATGGTTCCGGCTGTGCCGTTATAGACATATACAGATAAAGAGTGGGTATTGGTATCACCCGCGGTGACCGGAGTGGCATACTGCTCAGGAGTGGTCACGTCCACCAATTTAACTGAGTTGGTGCCGAATTTGGTGTAGACCGGGTTGGTATTGACAGTGGCAGTTAAATAATCAGCCGGGTTGGCAAGAAGTGCCAGCGATGAATATTCATTATCACTTCCTCTTGCCCACAAAGTAAAGTTATCAAAGGTATTACCGGAGTAGGTGGAGAAGAGGCCATGGATGGTGTTTGAAATAATCCCTGCATCCGTGACTGTCTGTTCACTCCCCACCAGAGCATTGTTGTAATACACTCTGACTTTGAGGGTATTGGCATCAGAGTGGTAGGTAACAACACGGAGTGTGGCTCCGGCGGAGTAGGTAACAGTAGTTGCAGCTATGAGGTTAGTCCAAGTTGTGGCAGCAGTAAATTTATCCAAGGTGACATTGGCTCCGGTTGTGGCATTTGTTCTGGTGAGATACGCTACTATTCCTGCGGTGGGGGTAGTAGCAGAATCTAAATTAGTGGCTATTCCGGCCTGACCGGTGGCTGCGCCCCAAGTACTGGTTATATCGGCGTTAGCAATGACATCAGTTTTACCGGAGGGAACAGTGGCAAATAATGATGAGAGACTGAGAGCCTGCGTTGATACGTTGTCAACTGTTATGTTTGTTGATGTAGATGAAGTTGATAGTTTGAGTGTAGCACTTGTTGCTTTAAATGTTTTTAATTTAGAACCAGCAGAGTTAAAATCAGCAGCATTTATGTTGTTTAGTCCTAGTGAACCTGAACCATAAGTGTCAACAGACACGCCAAACTGATACCATCCTCCAATAGTTAAAATATCTTTATTAATATTATTTGCTAAAGCGTTATCAACCCGATAGAGATTTAATGCTCCGGTTCCAGCCCCTCCATTTAATTGACCGTTACCAACTTGAGTGATTGTATCGTTGACAGTAACCTCGTGATTCCACCAAGTTGGATAGCCGCCAGACCAAGAACTAAAATCCCCGTTTGTGGTTAATTCACCCCCGGTTGTTGATGGGGTATTACTGACTGTCCCACCACTGACTGTCCAGGTGGAGCCGGTTCCTTGTGTCCAAGCTAAAGAGGGGACTGCTGGGCCACTTGCCCCATCAGGGCCTAGGGTTTCTGTAGCCGTAAAACCAGTATCAGTAGTAAAACTATCATATGCCAAGGGGGTGGGGAGCCAGGTGGAGGTGGGGATACGAATAAAACTGGAGGTATATGCATGAGAGTTTCCCCCCATACCATATATTGGTGTTAAGTCTCCTGATCCTGTTGAGCCTATGTATACTAATGTCCAATTGGGATATTGTGTACCACCTTTTGCGTAGTAGTACATACCCGTTGCCCGCATAATTTCAGCTACTTTGTAAGATGTACCAAGAGTAAATGCTCCGACTGAAATACCTGATAATACATATAAACCATTATCTGAACCATAGAACCCTGTACTGTAATTGCCGAGTACATTAAATCCCCCATAAGTATCTGCCGGTGTAACTTCAGAAATCATCATTTTTCCGGCGCCACGAGTTAAATTTGCATAACTGAGATTGGAACTTGTACCCCCACTTGCATAGACTAATTTGTTTGAAGCAATGCTAATCTTACCTCCGGTATCAGTTACAGTTCTTGTTCCTCCAGTGGGGGCAGCAGCAGAACCGTTGACCTGACCGGTAGGCAGGGGAGAGGTGAACTGGTCATCCAGAGTTGAAGCTTGGGTGACAAACCAGTTGGTATCATAGGCCAGTTTATTTTCAAAACTGGGGTTGGTAATTTTATTAGTGGTGCCTTCTTCAACGTAAATGCCGGCATGATTGGCAAAACTTTGGCTATTGATATTGGAAGTATCTGCGTAAGTAGCACCCGTAATTGTGCCATTGTGCGGGCTTGTGCTGTCGTCGTATGCCGTAGTCCCGCTGCCTTCATCGAAATGATATAAAAGCAAAGTGTTGCTATCCCGGACAAACGGGCCGGATTGGGGGGTAAAATTGGCAGTATAACGGGCGATATTACTAATGCGCAACTCGTCCAGTTTTCCACTCAGTAGATACAAACTGCTAATATATGACCCGATATATACAGTGTGACTTGCCGAACTACCGTCATAAGTACCTGTACTAGCAACATGGGTTAATACCCCATCGAGATAAAAATCCACACCAACACCAAGAGTATGAATAACAGCAACGTGGTGCCAAGTATTGGGAGTGATTGCGGGTCCAGTTACAGATATATAACTTCCGCTGATTTCATATTGATATTTTAGTACGTTTGTAGTGTTATCCACATATAACCACCAGAAGCCTTGAGTACTTTGAGCACCCCTGTCAATTATTGACCGGAGACCGCTTGTTCCATCAAGATTGATCCAAAATTCAATAGTTTGAACTGATGTTGGATTAAATCCGGTTGAAGTAACTTCAACATCATTATTGACCCCGTTAAAGCTGAGAGCCGATTTACCGCCGTTATACCTGGCGACGAGAGCCGATGATGGGGAAGTGGTACCGGTAGCAGTTGCACAGGTAGTCGTGCCGTCAAATGGGCAAACCAGAGTGGCGGTGGAGGACATATTGTAGGCAGTGGCATCGGTAGTCGGAGCAGTGGCGCCGGAATAGCCATAATATAGATAGTAATTGGTATCGCTGGCGCCGGCAGCAATGGCTGCCTGGAGAGCAAAGTTGATATGGGTGGCAGTTGAGCCGGTACAGCCCACGCCTCCGGGATAAACCAGCAGGCGGGGCAGGTTAGTGGAGTTATATGAATCGGGTTGATAGACGATGACAATATCGGCGCAATCAGGGCGCATTTTGCCGGTAGAGGAGAGGGATTTGGTATCTACGGAAATAGCCACGGTGGTGTTGGCGGATAGAGTAACAGAGGACGAATTCACAATATTTAATTGCTGACGGTAGCCATAATTACCGCCGGCATCCCACCAACTAACAGCGGCGTGAGTGGTGAGAGCACGCAGGGAAAGACCGATGGCTGCTGTAAGCAGCCCAATCACTAATAATGCCAACAACCCCGTGCTTAAATATCGAGGTTTGGAGATATTAATTTTGGATTTTAAATTCAAATGACAAATGACAAATTCACAAAGCAAATTCAAATGTTTTAAAAATTTAAATTTCAGATTTGATTTGATTTTTGATATTTTCAGCCCTAGGCTGATCCGCCTCTGGCGGAGATTTTTGAATTTCTTTGTTATCATGGTTTCCTATTAATTGCTCCGAATATAAGGCTTAACTCGTGCGCTTCTTGCCAAAGTTTATTAGCAATTTCTTCCTTTTTGGGTTCAACCTCTAGCAATATTTTTAGCCAATACATTGTTTCTTTCGCTTCCTTTTTGCAGATACTAATCTTCGCTTTGAAATCTTTTTTTGAATCAGCTCCGTTTGCCTCCATATAATTAGCACCAACACTTGTACCGCTGCGTATTAACTGGCTGATTATTGGCTTACTAATTGTTGTTAGTACTACCGATTTACAAAAGGCAACAGTTTCTTTACCAAATTTTTCAGTTCTTTCTTCTAAATCGTATTTCATAGGAAAAATTCAAATTCACAATGGGATAAATTTAAATTCACAAATGACAAATTCACAAATCAAATTCAAATAACGAATTTTTTAAATTTTGAAACATTTAGATTTCAGATTTGATTTGACATTTGATTTTTGTCATTTGAATTTTATTATCGTTTACCATATTGCTACCCAGTAGACATTGGAATTAACAGTGGGGATATTCTTTACTTTAATAGTAAATCCGGTCTTGGTGACATTTTCCACCCATACCCCGGTATCGTAGCCGGCGGTGACGGTCACGGAAACGGGGGCCGTGTCCCAGGATTTCTGGATAACTACATGATCGGCTCCGGCGGGGATAACGGCCGTATCCCGGAAGGAACTGTTGCCCATAATTTTGCCGGCAGTTAAGACCAGATTGCCTTTGAGACTGGCCAGATTGCCGGTAGCAGAGAGATCACCGGTGACCAGGGTATCGGGCAGGTTAGCCTGATCGGTGACAGTTAAAGAATCAACAGAAAATTGAGAAAGGACAGACCCTGTCATCTGACTGACAGAGTCTGTCCTATTCAAAGTAACCTGGTTTTTCAAAAGGGCTACATCACCCTCCAAAATTGCTACTCTGGTTGAGAGATCTGCCGAAGAAGAGGCACTAGCCAAAGTGTTATTGATATCGACAGAATTATTTAAGAAAACAAGAATGGTAGACTTACAGGCACTAGGCACTAGGGACTGGGCACTAGGGGGACAACTCCAATCCTCTAACGCTTTGCCGAGGGTATAACCGTCACCGGTAGCTTTCATCGCTTCGCCGGGAACGGTTGACGAGGTTAACATATCTCCGGCTTTAATTTCAGCGGAAGAGCTGGCAATTTTAACCGGCACCCGGCCGTTAAGGGCCACAGCTACGGCATTATCGGCCCATTCCAAAACGTCTTTACCCATCACTTGCCAGGCTTCGGTAGAAACTACGCCGATCATCTTTTGGTCATATTCGGTATTGGCTTTGACCACCGAAAATGCCTGATGGGTGGTGCCATCAGAAGTGGTATAAGTGCCCAAATTGGG
>Ga0187878_1004976_pt1 | contig 10063 bp, 9 predicted proteins | sample June2016WEW_17_1_FD_132979 | JGI IMG/M metagenome (GOLD analysis project Ga0187878, IMG submission 132979) | Peatland microbial communities from SPRUCE experiment site at the Marcell Experimental Forest, Minnesota, USA - June2016WEW_17_150 | ecosystem: Environmental > Terrestrial > Soil >...
CCAATTCGTCGATTTCGGCGTCGGTCGAGGCGATTTCGCGCTCCAACTCTGTAGCGCCGGTGTCCTCACCGGCGGCGGTAGGGGCGCGTCGTCCGTCGGTTGACGGACGCCCAAGCTGGGCGGCTCGCGGACCGCCCCCGGGCTTGCGCTCGTCGGGCTTGACCGAGGCGTCGTAGAAGCGGAACTCCTCGAAATCCGTGAGGATGACGAAGAAGACTTGCCGCGTGTTCCAGGCATAGCCCTTGGCTTGCAGAATGTGGCGCGTGCTGTCGAGAGGTTCGGAGGGCGCTTTGGCTTCGACGAAGAATTTGGTCTGCCCACTCATGCGGAAATTGTAATCGGGCCGCCCCGTGGTCTCGCTTTCGCCGCGCTCGACAATCACTTCGCGGTGGTGATGCGGAAGCCCCGCTTCATTTTCTACGTCCCAGCCAAGAGCTTTAAAGAACGGCGTGATGAAATCGATGCGCGCTTGCGCTTCCGAATAGGCCTTGGAGAGGTAATGGTCCTGGTCGGCTTGGAACTTGGCGAGGAGCTTTGCAAGGCTGCTCCGGAAAATCTCATTCGAGGTCGTCAACTTCGTGACTCCGGGTACTCAGGAATAAAGTGATGGGAGTGTAATGCGATGAATCGCCAACTTCAAGAGCGAGCTGCGCCACCAACGGCCGTGCCCCGCGCGCGGTGTGCTCGAATTAGCCGAGGCCGTTGCTGGGAAGCACCACTTTGTTGACGGGCAGGCGCCGAGTCGCGCAAAAGAGTGTGGCCTACCGACTGGCCGGTAGGTGGTTATTCTCATTTCTGGACCCCGTTCCTACACAACGTTTCAGTGAGAACGACCTATCACGGGAATTGGAAGATCAGGAGTTGTTCGTGGCGCTGGTGGCTACTCGGCGTGGAAGCGGTAACTGGCCTGCTTCACGGCCTTGCGGAAGTCGTCGGCGCGCAGCTCGACGACCTTGCACATCTCGTAGAGGCGCGAGCGGAAGGTGGGGCCGAAGCGGTCGAGTGACTGCTCGAGGTCGGGGATCGATTCTCCCGAGGGCGTGCGGATCTCTTTGCCGCTCTCGCGCGCGACCAGCGTCGTCGTGATCAGCGTCACCCGCTTCTGGTTGTAGCGCGTGTTGATGATGTGGGCGAGCGTCTCTTTCACCCAGTCAGTGGGATTGACCGCCGCGAGTTCGTCGAGCAGCAGGACCTCCGCATCGAGCACGGGTTGCAGAACGCGCAGTTCGGAGGTCTGCGAGACGGGGTTCCAACTGTCCTGGATTTCCTTGAGCAGGTCGCGGAAGTCGTAGAAGAGGCATTCGACGTTCTTGCGCAGGATCAGTTCGCGCAGGACGGCCACCGCCAGGTGGGTCTTGCCCACGCCCGTCGGCCCGGCGAAGAGCAAGCCGAAATCCACCGGGTATTCCTCGACGAAGCGCTGCGCCAGAGTCTTGGCCCAGGCCAGGCTGCGGTTGGGCTCGCCGGATTTTTCCTTGCGCACGTTGAAGCTTTCGAAATCGCAATGCTCGTAGCGCCGCGGAATGCGCGCCACCTGCAGAAGATGCGTGGTGCGCTCGCCTTCCACGCAGTCACACCGCACCATGCGGCGGACGCCGTCGGTCTCGACCGGCTTCCAACCCGTACCTTCGCATTGGGGGCAATCCTTTTTCGCCATAGCGTGGAAAGATTCTAAATCAGGTGGCGCAATGAGGCGAGAGAAAAGCAAACGATGAACGATGAATGCGGAAGGATGAATGAAGAAACAGCATGGTTATGTCAGGAGTTCATCATTCCGCGTTCATCGTTCATCGCTCTTCTTCGCGCGGATGAGGACGGGCGGGGCGACGCGCACCAGGGCGTTATGAATTTTCGACTGATCTTCCGGCGGCCGGTGCACGACCTCTTGTTGCACAAATTCGACGAAAGCCTGCATTTCTTTCTGCATCTCTTCCATGCGCCGGCGCATATTAAGAATGATCTCCACCCCCGACAGATTCACGCCCAGGTTCCGCGTCAGCTTGAGGATGAATTCCAATTGCTCCAGGTCCTCTTGGCCGTACAGTCGCGTATTGCCCTCGCTACGGGACGGAATCAGCAGCCCCTCACGCTCGTAAAGCCGCAGCGTCTGCGGGTGGATCGAGTACATCTCCGCCACGGCACTGATCATGTAGCCGGCCTTGCCACGAGTTTTGCGACCTCTGGGCATGCTTAAGCTCTCGGTGCTCGGCAATCAGCCGTCAGCCTTCAAACCACAGAAACTCGAAACTGGAAACTGGAAAATCGTCATTCTTCACTCGTCACTCGTCACCTGTCACTCGTCACCGCGAAGAGTACTTCTTCAGATCCCGGCGCGGATCTTCGGGATTCAGCCGGCTCAGCTCCCGCAGGATTTCCTTGGTTCTCTCATCCGCTACTTTTGGAACGACGACCTGAACTTCCACGAACTGATCACCGCGCACGTTGGCGCGCAGTGACGGTGCGCCCTTTTCGCGCAAGCGCAGCTTCTGGCCTGTCTGCGTGCCGGGTGGGATCTTGATGGTGGTGGGCCCGTCGATGGTTGGCACTTCCACCTTGGCTCCGAGCGAGGCTTCCGTAACCGTCATGGGAAGCTTCACGTAGATGTTGTCGCCTTTGCGCTCGAAATAGGGGTGCGGCTCGACGTCGGTGACGATGTACAGGTCTCCGTACGCCGCGCCCGCCACACTCGCGTTTCCCTTGCCGGGCACGCGCACGCGCGAGCCGGAATCCACGCCGGGCGGAATGCGAACCTCGAAGGATTCCGGCCTGCGAGTCTGCCCGCTGCCGCCGCAGGTTGCGCAGCGCCGCTTGCGCTTGCCGCTGCCCCCGCACTCCGGGCAGGTCACGCTGAAGCGCATAACACCCGCTTGGCGGGAGGATTTTCCGGTACCCCCGCACGCCGGACAGGTGACCGCCGCCCCACCTGCCGAGCCCGTCCCGTGGCAACTCGCGCAGGCCTCCGCGCGCGCCACGGTCAGCCGGACCGTCGTGCCGCGGATCGCGTCCCAGAATCCGAGGTGTAGGCGGTGCTCGAGGTCCGCACCCCTCTCAGGGCCTTCCTCTGGCGGCCCCTCCGTCCCGCCGCGCGAGAAGATCTGCGAGAAGAGATCCCGAAACGCTGAACCGACCCCGCCGGCCTTTTCCTCGCCCCCGTAATTGGAGAAGTCGAAGCCGGAGAAATCGACTTCGGGCCCGGGCGCTCCCGGGGGATACGGTGCGCCCGGCCCGCCCGGCGGAATGTTGTCCGAGTAGAAGCCATACTGGTCGTAGATCTGCCGCTTCTTCTCGTCGCTCAACACATCGTAGGCTTCCTGGAGTTGCTTGAATTTCTCTTCTGAAGCTTTGTTGCCGGGATTGAAGTCGGGATGGTACTTGCGCGCCAGGCGCCGGTAGGCCTTCCGAATCTGCTCAGGCTTCGAGCTGCGCTCAACGCCCAGCGTCGCGTAGTAGTCTTTTTGAGTTCCAGCCGGCATGGGTTGCGCCGCAGCGCCGGACTTGAGTCCAGCATTTAGCGATACCGCCCTGAAGGGCGGCGCTACCTCTAATTCTTGCTCGTTTTCAGAAACTCCCCGAGGTGGTTGGGGCAGCGGGAGAGCACCCACTCCTCAAGATACGCGTGGATCTGTTGAGCGAATGGCGAGTTCATGAGGCGCGGGTCAATCTCCACCTCCATGAATTCCCGACGCTGGCATTTCGGGCATTGCACGCCGACCTGGGCGCGTTGTTCCACTGTCGTTCCTTTGTAGCGCCGGTCTCTGACCGGCGTCGTTGGGGATTGGTCATCTCGCCGCTCACAGAGCGGCGCTACAGGCTGTCCCCTGCACCCTAGTTTTTCTTCTTGTCGTCGTCCACCACTTCCGCGTCGATCACTTCCCCGTCGGTCTTGCCCTTGTCGTGCGCGTCGCTGGATGCGGAGGGGCCGGTGTCCGCTCCCGGCGCCGCCCCCGCAGCTGCCTGCGCCGGGCCGGTTTGTTTGTACATGGCCTCCGCCAGCTTGTGCGAAGCCTGCGTCAACCGCTCCACGGCAGAATTGATCTTCGAGACGTCGCCCTCCTGGATAGCCTTCTTGGCCTCTTCCAGCGCCGCATCGATGTTCTTGGCATCGCCCTCCGCGATCTTCTCGCGGTTCTCCTTCAGCATCTTCTCGACCGAGTAAACCATCGCATCCGCGCGGTTCTTGACCTCCACTTCCTCTTTGTGCTGGCGATCTTCGTCGGCGTGCAGCTCGCCTTCCTTGGTCATCTTCTCGACTTCGTCCTTGGAAAGGCCGCTCGAGGAGGTGATGGTGATCTTCTGCTCGTTACCTGTGCCCTTGTCCTTTGCGGAAACATTGAGGATGCCGTTGGCGTCGATGTCGAAGGTGACCTCAATCTGCGGCATGCCGCGCGGGGCGAGCGGGATCCCCACGAGATGAAACTTGCCCAAGGTGCGATTGTCGCGCGCAAATTGCCGCTCTCCCTGAAGGACATGAATCTCCACCGAAGTCTGATTGTCCGCCGCGGTCGAGAAAACTTCCGTCTTGCGCGTCGGAATCGTCGTGTTGCGCTGGATGAGCGGCGTCATGACCCCGCCCAGCGTTTCGACGCCCAGGGTGAGCGGAGTCACGTCGAGCAGTAGCAGGTCCTTCACCTCGCCGCCCAGCACGCCCGCCTGCACCGCCGCGCCCACCGCCACGACTTCGTCCGGATTGACGCCCTTGTGCGGCTCCTTACCCTGGAAGAGGTCCTTCACAATCTGCTGAACGCGCGGGATGCGGATGGATCCGCCCACGAGCACAACCTCGTCGATCTTGTCGGGGGTCAAGCCGGCGTCCTTGAGGGCCTGCTTCACCGGGCCCACCGACCGCTGGAAGATGTCCTCGCACATCTGTTCAAATCGCGCGCGGGTCAGCTTCAGGGCCAAGTGCTTGGGCCCGGAGGCATCGGCGGTGATGAAGGGCAGATTGATTTCGGTCTCGAGCACGGTGGAGAGCTCGCACTTCGCCTTCTCGGCCGCCTCCTTCAGGCGCTGCAACGCCATCCGGTCCTTGGAAGATCAATGCCCTGGTCCTTGCGAAATTCGTCCACAATCCAGTCCATGATGCGCTTGTCGATGTCGTCGCCACCCAGGTGCGTGTCGCCGTTGGTGGATTTGACCTCCACCACGCCTTCGCCGACTTCCAGAATCGAAATGTCAAACGTGCCGCCGCCAAAGTCGTACACGGCGATCGTCTCGTCCTTCTTCTTGTCGAGTCCGTAGGCGAGCGCCGCCGCGGTCGGCTCGTTGACGATGCGCAACACTTCCAGCCCCGCGATCTTGCCCGCGTCCTTCGTCGCCTGGCGCTGCGCGTCATTGAAGTATGCGGGGGTGGTGATCACCGCCTGCGTGACCTTCTCGCCCAGGTACTGCTCCGCCGCGTCCTTCATCTTTTGCAGGATCATGGCGGAGATTTCAGGCGGAGAATACTCCTTGCCCATCGCTGTGACGCGCGCGTCGCCGTGCGGCCCGGCCGTGACTTTATAGGGGACTGTCCGCATCTCGCTCCCCACTTCGTCCTGGCGCCGTCCCATGAACCGTTTGATCGAGTAGACCGTGTTCTCGGGGTTGGTGATCGCTTGGCGTTTCGCAACCTGACCCACCAGACGCTCCCCGGACTTGGTGAACGCCACCACCGAAGGCGTCGTCCGCCCTCCCTCGGGATTGGTGATGACGGTCGGCTCACCACCCTCCATTACCGCCACGACCGAATTGGTCGTTCCCAGGTCGATCCCAATGATCTTGCCCATCCGCGTTTTCCTCCTCGCAGGTCTGTCCTAACTAGCCCCTCTGCTTTTTCCCTTACCGATATATTTGATGCTTAAGATTAGCGCCACGGCATAATACTTCTTGAGTCCTTCAATGTCAAGATGGATTTGTAACCTAATGAAACTTATAGGAAAACATCGTACATGGCGGAAGTTAGTTAGGTTATATATGCCATGAGGGATATTCGGAGACCTTCGAGCGGATGTGCGTCATGCATCTTTTTGAGTTATCCTGTCGACGGAGGACATGATGGCCCGAAGAGGAAAGCAACCCGAGTACACGCCGCGGCACGCGCGGGGTGGAATCCAGGCGAGACTGCCGGAAATCGAAACTTTCTCCAACCAGTACCGCGGCTACGAAATCACCATCACCATTCCCGAGTACACTTCCATCTGTCCGCGCACGGGGCTGCCCGATTTCGGCACTATCACCATTCAATACCTCCCCGAGAAGCTCTGCCTGGAGTTGAAGTCCGTGAAGTATTACATCCTGGGCTTTCGCAACCTCGGCATCTTCTACGAAAACGCCGTCAACCGCATCCTCGACGATGCGGCGCGCGCCTGTCGTCCCAATTGGATGGTAGTGAGAGGCGAGTTCCGAACTCGCGGCGGTATGCACACTGCCATCGAGGCGCGCTACCCGAGGAAGAAGTAGCCCGGCCAGCCATCCCCTCTAAGATCCGCATTCTGGATTGACCGCCCTCCGGGCGAGCGGTTACAGTGGCTGTCGTATTCAGGGCATATGAGAATCGCATTTTTTGAATTGGAAGAGTGGGAGCAGGCAGAGCTGCGCAAGGGCCTGTTCGAGGGCCATGAACTGCACCTTTCGACCGAGCCGCTCAGCGAGCGCACTCTTACCGAAGAGCACGGCGCCGAGATTGTTTCAGTCTTTGTCCACTCGCAGCTCAACCGTGCGACGCTCGACAAACTTCCGAACCTGAAGTTCATCGCCACGCGCTCCACCGGGTTTGACCACATCGATCTCGCCTGCTGCCGCGAGCGGGGCATTCAGGTCTCCAACGTTCCCTCCTACGGTGAGAATACCGTCGCCGAGCATACCTTCGCGCTGATTCTGGCCCTCTCTCGCAACATTCACAAAGCCTTTGTCCACACGCTCGCCCACGACATTCCTTTTGCGGAACTGCGCGGGTTTGACCTGGCGGGAAAGACCCTGGGCGTGGTGGGCGCGGGGCGCATCGGCCTGCACGTCATCAAGATTGCCAAGGGCTTTGGCATGCAGGTCGTGGCATTCGACGTCCGGCAAGAGCCGCTGCTCGCCGAGGTCCTCAATTTCCGCTACGCCTCCGTCGAGGAATTGCTGCGCGTTTCGGATATTGTCTCCTTACACTGCCCGTATTCGCCGCAAACCCATCACTTGATCAATTCTGCCAACATCCGCCTCTTCAAGCGCGGGTCGCTGCTCATCAATACGGCGCGCGGCGGCTTGATTGACCCTGCCGCACTCACCATGGCGCTGGACGAAGGAATCCTGGCGGGGGCGGCGCTGGATGTCCTGGAAGGAGAAGAACTGTTGAAAGACGAACGCCAGATTCTGGCCCAGCCGTTGGCGCAGGACAAGCTCCGAACGCTGCTCCTTAATCACTCCCTCCTCAACCGCGACAACGTCGTCATCACCCCCCACATCGCCTTTAACAGCCGTGAAGCCGTTCAGCGGATCCTAGAGACGACTCTCGACAACCTGCAGGCCTACCTCCACGGCCGCCCTCAGAACGCCGTGATTCCCCCCGGACTTTAGTCATAGCTATTTCCAATGCTCGACCGCATCATGGCTGAAAGGAGCCTTTGACTGCTGTTCGGAGAGGCGGGCGGCTGCCACTCGGGGAGCGTCAGTTGCAATCAAAGTTGCAACTAGAAAATTGGAATAGCCGGACGAAATGACCGTAGTGAAACTGGTTTGGCATTGCCGTTGCTAAGACGTCGGGTATCGGGGGCCTTCTGGGCGAATGGACGCACTCATGAATCTCTACCAGGCTCGCACCCACTCACTGTTAAGAATTCTTTTGATTTCAGACGATTGGAAGACTCGGCGGTCCCTGAACCAGCTTGGTCTCTTTACCGGCGATCACGTCCATGTCCTTCGGCGCGCCCCGTTTGGCGGGCCTCTGGTCATCGAGAACCGCAGCAGCCGAGTTGCAATAAGTAAGCAACTGGCGGAGAGAGTCCGCGTGGAAGTTCTGCCGTGAAGATCGCCCTCGTCGGCCAACCCAACTCCGGGAAGAGCACTCTTTTCAATGCCGTGGCGGGCTACCGGTCGCTCACCTCAAACTTCGCCGGCACCACAGTTGAGTACACGCACGGCCGCGCGCAGATTGCGGGTGAAGTGCTCGACTTGGTTGACCTGCCCGGTCTCTACTCCCTGAACCCTGCCAATCCCGCCGAAATCTGCACCCGCGAGTACCTGCTGCACGAAGAGTGGGACGTCGTGGTGAACGTTATTGACGCCTCGCAGCTCGCGCGCAGTTTGGAGCTGACGCTCGAGCTCGACGAGCTTGCGGCGCCGATGGTGGTCTGCCTCAACATGATGGACGAGGCGGCGGGCAAAGGGATTGAAATTGACGCGGCTGGACTCGAGGCGCGCCTGGGTGTTCCGGTCGTCGAGGCCATCGCAGCACGCGGTCAGGGGATTGTGGAGACCTTTCGCGCTGCGATCGGGGCGGCCCGCAAGAAAATTCCGCGGTCCCGCGCCTTCGATTACCCGCCGCCGGTGGAGGAAGCCGTCGACGGCCTGGCGAGGTTCTGTGAAGCGCGTGATGCCGGTGGTCGCGCCAGCGCCACTCCCGCCGAGGCGTGGCAACCGGAACCGCACCACGCGGCAAGCATCGCGGGCGCGGCGGTGGCCATTGCCGCCGAGGAATTGGCGAAGCCCGCGGCCGAGGCGCGCTTCCAAGCCCTGCAACTATTGCAGACGGACCCACAGCGGATCGAGATGTTGGACGAAACCATTGCCCGGGCCGTGCGCCAAGCCCGCGAGGGCCTATGGCAAACGACCGGGCAGCCCGCTGACGCCGCCATCTCATCGGCGCGACACGCGGCATGCCTCAATCTCTTCGAACGTGTCGCCTCCGTCAGCAAGCCGCGCCGCGACTGGCGCGAGCACGTCGACCGCTGGTTGATGCATCCCGTCTGGGGCTATGTTCTGCTGGCAGGGATTTTTCTCGGTTTCTTCACGCTCGTCTTCGACGCCGGCCAGATCGGCGAGGTCCGCATCCTGGCAGGGTTCGACTGGCTCATCCTTTCTTTGGGACATTTCCTGGCGCCGTCCGGCCTGCCCTTCGCCGTGGCCAAGGGAGCGCTGCTCGGAACCGCCGGTGCGTTCGCGGTGGTGCTGCCCTACCTCGCGCCCTTCCTGATCGGCCTTTCGATTCTCGAGGACGTGGGTTATCTGGCCCGGGTCGGCTATCTGATGGATGCTGGCATGCACCACCTCGGCCTGCACGGAACGGCGACAATCCCAGTGCTGCTCGGCTACGGGTGCAGCGTGCCTGCGGTGATGGCGACGCGCATCCTCACCTCGCGGCGCGACCGTTTTGTGGCGGCGTTTCTCGCTGTGCTGGTGCCTTGCTCGGCGCGCATGACGGTGATCATGGCGCTCGCGGGCTTCTATTTGGGAGCGTTCTGGGCGCTGGCCATCTACGCCCTCAACCTCCTAGTGGTGATCGTGGCGGGAAACATCCTGGCGCGGCTGTGGCCGGAAATCAGCCCGGGCATGCTGATGGAGGTTCCCCCCTATCGCCGGCCTTCGTTGCGCGTGGTGCTGCTCAAGACCTGGTGGCGGCTGCGCGAGTTTGTCGTCGTCGCGCTGCCCCTGCTGATTCTGGGGAGCGCTGTGCTGGGACTGGTGGAGTTCTTCGGCTGGCAAGCCGCCATCAACACGATGCTCTCACCGCTGACGATACTGCTCGGCCTGCCCTCCTCCGTCGGCCTGACGCTGATCTTCGGCGTCCTGCGGAAAGAACTTTCGCTCCTGATGCTGATGCAGGCGTTGGGCACGACCAACGTCGCCTCCGTCATGAGCACGACGCAAATCGTGACCTTCACGCTTTTTGTGACGTTTTACCTGCCCTGCCTGGCAACCCTCGCGACTATGATGCGAGAGGTGGGGCGCAAGCTGACGGTCGCCGCTTCTGGCGCGCTCCTGCTGCTCGCGGTGGGGATCAGCCTGCTCGCTCGCCTTCTATTGCACCTTGCATTCTGAACTTGTGGGCCGTCCGTCAGTCAGCCAGCGGACGGCCCTCCGCTCCTGCCCCAGGCGTCTCTAG
>Ga0187878_1004979_pt1 | contig 10057 bp, 7 predicted proteins | sample June2016WEW_17_1_FD_132979 | JGI IMG/M metagenome (GOLD analysis project Ga0187878, IMG submission 132979) | Peatland microbial communities from SPRUCE experiment site at the Marcell Experimental Forest, Minnesota, USA - June2016WEW_17_150 | ecosystem: Environmental > Terrestrial > Soil >...
CTGGCCCAGGTTTACGAGGCGCAGGGGCGCCGCCGGGAAGCCGCCGCGGAACTGGAGACTTCGCTCAAACTGCAGAACAGCGTCACCGCGCACCTGCACTTGGCGCGCGTCTATCTGTCTCTCGACCAGCCGGAAGCTGCCCGCGAGCACAGCCGGGCGGCTCTGAGCCTGGAGCCTGACAATCACGAGGCGCAAGAGCTGATGGATCAGATCCCCAGGCTCGCGCCCGCAGCGGGGAAGAAACCGTGAACTCAAAATTCGCCCGATCTGTCTTGATTCTGGGAACCGCTCTCCTGCTCGGGGGACTCGCGCCCGGCGCTGGCGCGCCCCAGACCCGACCGCGCGTGGTGGTCCTGACGCTCGACCAGATGGTTCACCAGGTCAGCGCCGAATACATCATTCGCGGGATCAAATTGGCCAATGACACGCAGGCCGACGCGGTGCTGCTCGAAATGGATACCCCGGGGGGGCTCTCGAATTCCATGCGCGCGATTATTCAGGCCATCTTTGATTCGCGCGTTCCCGTCATCACCTACGTTGCGCCCAGCGGCAGCAGTGCGGCTTCGGCAGGGTTCTTCATCCTGCTGGCCGGCGATGTGGCCGTCATGGCTCCCGGAACGACCAGTGGCGCCGCGCATCCGGTGGTTATCGGAGGCGTTCAGATTGGCAAGACCATGGAGGAGAAGATCGAGAACGATGCCGCCTCGTATATCCGCAGCATCGCGGACAAGCGCGGGCGCAACTCGAAGTTGGCGGAAGAAGGCGTGCGGCAGAGCCGCTCCTTCACGGAAAAGGAAGCGCTGGAAGGCAGCCTCATCGATGCGATCGCCCCTTCGCCGCAAGAGGTGCTGGCGAAGTTCGACGGCAAGACGGTCAAACGAGTGAACGACACGACCGTGGTTCTGCACCTGGCCAACGCCATTCTCGATCCGCGTCCCATGACGCGGCGCGAGCTGCTTTTTTCCTGGATCGCCGATCCGAATATCGCGTTCCTGCTGGGCGCGGCCGGGGTGGCGTGCATCTATATCGAGTTTACTCATCCCGGGCTCATTGCGCCGGGGGTCGTGGGAGCGGTGTCGCTCGTCCTGGCGTTGTACGCCTTCAACCTGCTTCCCATCAACATTCTGGGCGTGCTGCTCATCCTGCTGGCCATCGGCTTGTTCATTCTGGAAGCGAACGTCACCTCCCACGGGGCGCTGGCGGCGGGCGGCATCGTAGCCATGGTCATCGGCGCGCTGATTCTGGTGGACTCGCCGTGGCCGGAGGCGCGCATCCGGCTCTCGACGGCGTTGAGTGTGACCCTGCCCCTGGCGGCCGTCATCATCATCCTGATGAGATTCGCCCTGGCAGCACAGAGGCGCAAGGTGGTGACCGGTGAGGCGGGCATGATTGATGCCGTCGGCGTGGCCCAGACCGACCTTGACCCGGAAGGGAAGGTCATGGTGCGTGGAGAGGTCTGGGATGCTCGCGCCCAGGGGAAGATCCTGAAGGGCACGCGCGTGCGCGTGCGAGGACTGGACGGGTTGACGCTTCTGGTTGAGACCAAACCCGATTCCGGCTAGACTGGGGCCGCCTAGGTATTCCGGGCGATCGAAGGTCGCGCGGCAGAAGCAAACCGGTAAGCGCCGGCGCGAAGGCTGGCGTGATTTCATCCTGAGCAACGCAGAAAGGAGTACACCATGGGCGTAGGCACGATTGTTGCGGCGGTGATCATTTTCTTCTGGATTGTGGCCTGCCTGAACGTGATGCGGGAGTATGAGCGGGCCGTCGTCTTCCGCCTGGGACGCCTCCAGAAGCCGGACAAGGGTCCCGGGCTCATCTTTATCCTTTGGCCCATCGACAAGATGGTGAGGGTCCCCCTGCGTGTCGTGGCCTGGGAAATCCCGCCACAGGACGTCATCAGCCGAGATAACGTCTCCCTGAAAGTTACTGCGGTGCTTTACTACCGCGTGATCAGCGCGCAGCAGGCCTTTGTTGAGCTGGAGAGCTATCGCTACGCCGTCGAGCAGTTAGCGCAAACGACCTTGCGGTCGGTGCTGGGCGAAGTGGAGCTTGATGACCTCCTCTCTCAGCGCGAAAAACTCAATCTGCGGTTGCAGACCATCCTGGATGAACACACCGCGGCCTGGGGCGTCAAGGTGACGAAAGTGGAAGTGAAGGCGGTGGACTTGCCGGAGGAAATGCGGCGCGCCATCGCCCGTCAGGCCGAGGCCGAGCGCGAGCGCCGCGCCAAGATCATCCACGCGGACGGCGAATACCAGGCGGCGGAAAAGCTGGCCCAGGCAGCGGGGAGAATTGCCCAAGAACCGGTGGCCATCACCCTGCGCTACCTCCAGACCTTGACGGAAATCGGCACGGAGAAGAACACCACCATCGTCTTCCCGTTGCCGGTGGAACTGCTCTCAATGATCATGGGAAAGCAGGCCGGCGCGCTCCCGCCCGGACCGGCGACGAAATGAGGCCGGATGGCAATGCCGAGCCATCTCTGAAGGAGAGCTATGGCCGATAGCGGCGAAAGAAGACCTGATGAGAAGGGCCTTTCGGCCCGCTACCTGGTCCTGGTGTTCCTGATGGGCGTGGCGGCGTGCGCCGTCTTCTTTTCCCTGGGCTTCTTGGTTGGCTACAACGAGCGGAGTTCGAGAACCGCGGGGATGACCGAGCAGGTGACGCCGTCTGGTGTGATCCCGCCCACGGTCAACCCGCCCTTGGAGACCGTCCAGCCCACCAGCAAAGAAGCGGCTTCGGCAGCCAGTGCTTCCGCCGGGCCGGCGAAGCCAGCATCCTCGGAGGCGGCCAAGGAGTCGAAGCCGTCGGCCAAGGCTGCGACGACGCTGGGTGCTGCGTCCGCGCCACCCGCGACCGCCACCAAGCCCGGTCTGACGACGGCGGCCGCACCCGCGTCTCCCCAAGGCTCGCCGGGGGTGGAAGTTGGTGGCGCCTTCACCGTTCAGGTGGCCGCTTCGCAAAACCAGCAGGACGCTGAGAAGCTGGTGAAGGAGCTGAAGTCGCGCGGCTACGCCGTCTTCGTGGTTACCCCGGAGTTCGCTCACGCTAACGACAACCTCTTTCGCGTTCAAGTGGGGCCCTTTGCCACGCGCGAGGAGGCGCAGAAGGTTCGAGACAAAATCGCCAAGGAGGGGTTCAAGCCGTTCATCAAACACTAACACGAACGCTGAATGCTGAATGATGAATGCTGAACAGAGCCTACCGGCGACAAGCAACTGACTACTGACAACTTCTTCCCAAGGAGACGCTTCGAGATCACCCTTCTTCGTGACCCACTTCGCAGACCCGCTGCTCGCTTCGCGGCAAGCGCCCTGAGCGGCTTTCTTCTGTTTGCCTGCTTTCCCCTTTTGAGCTGGCATTTCCTGGTTTGGGTAGCCTGCGCGCCGCTGCTGGCTGCCCTGCTGCGCGAGCCGCGCCTGGGGCGCGCTTTCCTGCTGGGTTACACGGCGGGCGCCATTTATCTCGTGGGAAGCTGCTACTGGTTTGTGTTTGTCATGCAGAGGTACGGCGGCATGGGACCAGTGCTGGCGTTTGGCGCCCTGGTGCTCTTCGTTGTGGTCGTCTCGGCGTTCTTTGGCGCTTTCGGACTGGTTGAAGGTTGGGTGGCGCGCGGCTCCGAAGTCTGGGCGCTGCTGCTCAGCCCCTTCCTGTGGGTGGCGATGGAAATCGCCCGGACCTACCTGATCACAGGCTTTCCATGGAACCTGCTGGGCTATGCCGTGCAAGCGACCGGCCTGCGACAGGTGGCATCGTTTACGGCCGTTTATGGGCTCTCGTTCCTGGGGGCGGCGACGAGCGCTTGGCTGGCGTGGTTGTGGCTCAGGCCCCGGCAGAAGTCCGCTTGGGCCATGCTGGCGAGTTGGTGTGCTCTGCTCGTCGCGGCGAACTGGGCTTTGACTCCGGCTGTTCCTGGCCCGGGTACGAGGCCAGTCTGTTTGGTCCAGCCCAATATTCCGATGGACGTCGATAGCGTGGTGAAGTGGGCGCCCTGGCGGGACCCTGCCCCCCTCGAAGGTTTGGTGGCCATGAGCGTCGCGAGTGTGGCAGGGGGAGGGAAGTCCGGCGCCCCGCCGCTGATCGTTTGGCCGGAGAATCCTGCCCCCTTCTATTTCGGGCGCGACCCGATCTTTCGCAGTGCAGTGGAACGGATGGCGCGCCAAGCCCACGCGTATGTGATCGTCGGCAGTGTGAATTACGCTGACCAGGAGAATACGCAGCCGAAGAACAGTGCCATCGTGCTCGACCCCGAGGGGCGCGTACTGCTCATGTATGATAAAATTCACTTGGTGCCCTTCGGCGAGTACGTGCCGACTTGGGCCTTTCCCGGCTTGGTGGGAAAGATCACGTACGAAGCGGGCAACTTCGTTCCCGGGACCAGTTATCACACGGCCCGGGCGCAGGACGGCGCCATCGGCGTCTTCATCTGCTACGAGGCGATTTTCCCGCAACTGGTGCGACGGTTGGTGCCCGATGGGCCCGGCGTCCTGGTCAACATTTCGAATGACGCGTGGTTCGGGGACTCGGCGGCAGCCTTCCAGCATCTGGAGATGGCCCGCTTGCGGGCTATCGAGAACCGGCGCTTCCTGCTGCGGGCGACGAACGACGGCATCACGGCAGTCATTGACCCGTATGGGCGCGTGATCACGCGATTGCCCCGACACCAATTGGCGGTGCTGATTGGGCAGTTCGACTATCGCGCGGGACGAACGTTCTACACGATTCACGGCGACGTCTTTGCCTGGTTTTGCGTGTTGATTGCCGGGGCCATCGCAGCGACGAAAATCAAAAGGCAAAAGACAAGAGTGGAAAGTAAGAACGGCGAGCCGCGGGCAATGGACAACGAATAACTGACAACGAACAACTGACTACTGGCAACTGACCACTGACAACTGTTCTTAAGGAGCAAGCATGATTGAAGATCTGGAAAGACAATTCGAGGAACTAACGCACCGGGCCTCTGAACTCCGGAGCTTTCTTTGACGCCCCCCAACGACGCCGCGAACTTGAAGCCCTCGAAAAGCAAATAGCTCACCCGGACTTCTGGCAAGACCAGGAAGCGTCCCAGAAAATCCTCACCACCCGCAAGCGTCTGGCCGAGCAGATCGAGACGGATGATCGCTTGGCGCGAAAGCTGGCCGATCTCGAAGCCTACCTGGAACTGGCGCGCGAAGGCGAGAACGTGTCGGGCGAGATGCGCACGGAGCTCGAGGCGCTGCGGGCCGAGGTCGAGCGGCTGGAGACCGCCACGCTGCTTCCCGGCGAGCACGATCGCCTGAACGCCATCGTGACGATCCATCCGGGCGCGGGCGGAACCGAATCGCAGGACTGGGCGGAAATGCTGCTGCGCATGTACAAGCGCTGGGCGGAACGGCAGGGCTTCAAATTCCAGCTCATGGAGTACCAGGCGGGTGAAGAAGCGGGGCTGAAGTCCGCGACGTTCACCGTGACCGGCGAATACGCTTACGGCCTGCTCAGCTCCGAAATCGGCGTGCACCGCCTGGTGCGCATCTCGCCTTTTGACTCCGCGGCGCGCCGCCACACTTCGTTTGCCTCGGTCTTCGTCAGCCCGGAAATTGATGAGACCATCAACATCGAGCTGAAACCTGATGAGCTGAAGATCGAAACCTATCGCTCCACGGGGGCGGGCGGGCAGCACGTCAACACCACGGATTCCGCCGTGCGCATCACGCACATCCCCAGCGGCACCGTGGCGCAGTGCCAGAACGAGCGCTCGCAGCACCGCAACAAAGAGATGGCCATGAAATTCCTCCGCTCCAAGCTTTACGAGTTGGAACTGCTGAAGCGGCGCGAGGCCTCACAGAAGGTCGAAGACTCAAAGATGGGAATCGACTTCGGCAGCCAGATTCGCTCCTACGTGCTGCACCCGTACCGGTTGGTGAAAGACCTGCGGACGAAGTTCGAAGTGGGCGACGCCGACCGCGTGCTCGATGGCGACCTCGATCCGTTCATCAAGGCTTACCTGGTTTCGCGCCGGGCCGTGGCCAAGTAGAGGCAAGAAGTCTCATCTGGTCTCAAGGCTTGTCCACACGGGCGGTGGGCCACGCTCCCAGGCTTGGTGCAGGCGATTCGAGGACACTTCAGCAGGTAACACACCAGTAACGTCTCCGACAGTGGCGAGGAAAAACCAACCTATTGCTGTCCCATTCCAGAAACGCCACCATGCGGCCGAATGTGCCTTAGTTTATGTGGCATCCTGATAAGTTGTTGATGTACGGACACTTATCAGCTTAGCTGAATTTCTCAACACTTGCTGATTCTAAAGAACTTATCAGCTTTGTTTTCTTTTTCAGAAAGTCAAATGACTGATTTTACAGGACTTATCAGGTTCGTTTTTTTAAGGGTATAAAGAATGTGCACCCCCTGCGTTCCACGCCCTCCAGGCAAGTTTGCATATCTGTCAACCCTGCGAAACGAGTGGCGCCCGAACGCCGCCGCAAGTCCCGTTCGCGCCGCCCCCGAGTTAAAGAACCAGCCTGCGCACCCGCGGACCCTGCTCTCATGGTTATTGTAGTCTATCACAGTTGCCGCCAAAAGTCAAGAACAAAATGCAGGGGGCTGAGGTCAAGCCGTTTGTGTAAGAAGGCGGAGGGTGCGATTTTACGCCGGCGACCCGCCGGCCTAGCTCTTGCCCCAGCAAGGCCGTCATCTCCCCCATCCTCCTCTCACTCACACACTTCAACTTCACAGGGGGGATACGATGTACCTTTCCAATTCCTGCGGCGTGAAATCGTTGACAGTCTTGGAACCGGTATGTTAGCGTTTTTAGTTTGCGCTACGCCAAGAGCTCTCGACTGAGAACATTCAGGAACAAGAAATATCCAAGCCAAGGAGGCTCCGCGTGTCCGGGCCAAACCAAAGGTATCTTTTCACCTCGGAGTCGGTAACCGAGGGTCATCCTGACAAAGTCTGCGACCAGATCTCCGACGCCGTTCTGGACGCGGTGCTGGCTGCCGACCCCCGCGGGCGCGTGGCCTGCGAGACGATGGCGAAAGACAGGACGGTTTACGTGGTAGGCGAGATTACTACCACCGCCCGGCCTGACGTCCCTCAATTGGTCCGCGATACCCTTCGCGAAATCGGCTACACGGACCCGGCGAGCGGTCTGACCCCGGAAGATTGCGAGGTCGTCTCCAACCTGACTCCGCAAAGCCCCGACATCGCCCAGGGCGTGGACACCGGCGGGGCAGGCGACCAGGGGTTGATGTTTGGCTTTGCCTGCGACGAGACCTCCGAGCTGATGCCGTTTCCCATCATGATGGCCCACAAGCTCAGCCTGCGTCTCGCGGAAGTCCGCCGCAAGAAGATCCTCGATTTCGTCCGTCCCGACGGGAAGACCCAGGTCACCGTCGAATATGAAGGCTTCAAGCCGCTGCGTGTGGACACCGTGGTCGTTTCCACCCAGCACGCGCGGGATGTCTCGAACGAAGCCATCCACGAGGGCGTGAAGCAGCACGTTATCCAGTCCGTGATTCCTGCCCACATGCTCGACCAGAATACCAAGTACTTCATCAACCCTACCGGACGCTTTGAGATCGGTGGGCCGAAGGGTGATTCCGGACTGACGGGCCGGAAGATCATCGTGGACACTTATGGGGGCATGGCGCACCACGGCGGCGGGTCCTTTTCCGGCAAGGATCCGACGAAGGTGGACCGTTCTGCCACCTACATGGCGCGCTACATTGCCAAGAACATCGTGGCGGCGGGGCTGGCCCAGCGTGTCGAGGTGCAACTCGCCTACGCCATCGGCGTGGCCGACCCGGTTTCGGTGATGGTGAATACCTACGGGACCGGCCAGGTGGACAACGAGCGGCTGGGCGAATTGATCCGGAAGCATTTCCAGTTGACTCCTCGGGGCATCATTCAGAGCCTGGACTTGCTCCGCCCCATCTACAAGAAGACGGCGGCCTACGGGCACTTCGGCCGGCCGGAGCCGGACTTCACCTGGGAGAGAACTGACAAGGCCGCGATTCTGCGGCGGGAGGCGGGCCTCTAGATGGCGACGACACCGAAGACAGCTTGCGACGTGAAAGATCTCAACCTGGCAGCCAAAGGGAAGCTCCGGATTGAGTGGGCTGACCAGTGGATGCCTGTGCTCCGACTCATCCGGAAGCGGTTCATCAAGGAAAGGCCACTGGAAGGAATTCGGATTTCGGCTTGCCTGCACGTCACCACGGAAACTGCCAACCTGGCCATCACCTTACGGGACGGCGGGGCGGACGTGGTGGTGTGCGCGTCCAATCCCCTGAGCACTCAGGACGACGCGGCGGCGTCGCTAGTGAAGGATTACGGCATCCCGGTCTTCGCCATCAAGGGCGAGGACACGAACACTTACTATTCCCACATCATTTCGGCCTTGGACCATCGTCCCCAGGTGACGATGGATGACGGGGCGGACTTGGTAACCACGATCCTCACCAAGCGCCAGGAACTGGTCCCCGAGGTTCTCGGGGGAACCGAGGAGACCACCACGGGCGTTATCCGGCTGCGCAGCATGGCCAAGGACGGTGTGCTGAAGTATCCCATCGTCGCCGTGAACGACGCCGATACGAAACACCTTTTCGACAACCGCTACGGCACGGGCCAGTCCACGGTGGACGGCATTCTGCGCGCGACTAACCTGCTCTTTGCCGGATTGCACGTGGTGGTGGGCGGCTATGGCTGGTGCGGGCGTGGCGTGGCGATGCGCGCCCGGGGTCTCGGCGCTGACATTATCGTCACGGAGGTGAATCCGACGCGCGCGATCGAAGCCGTGATGGATGGCTACCGCGTCATGCCCATGGGGGAAGCTGCAAAGATCGGCGACTTGTTCGTGACGCTCACTGGAAACAAGTCCGTTCTGACGGACGACCATTTCAAGCTGATGAAAGACGGGGCGGTGGTCTGCAACTCCGGCCACTTCAACGTGGAGATCGACATACCGGCACTCGAGAAGATGTCGCTCTCCAAGCGACAGACGCGCGAATTCGTGGACGAATACACCCTGCGCGACGGGCGCAAAATCTACCTGCTCGGCGAGGGCCGGCTCATCAATTTGGCGGCCGCCGAGGGCCATCCCGCCGTGGTCATGGACATGAGTTTCGCCGACCAGGCGCTTTCGGTCGAGTACCTGGCAAAGAACGCGAAGCAGCTCGAGCCGAGAGTCTATCCCGTCCCTGTCGAGATTGACCGGGACGTCGCCCGGCTGAAGCTAGAGTCGATGGGAATCGCCATCGACAAGCTCACGCCGGAGCAGGAGGAGTATCTTTCCTCCTGGTCACAAGGAACGTAAGAAAGGATTCAGGATTTAGGATCCAGGATTCGGGCGCGAGGACGCAGGGTGCTGCACAGCATGTAGTGTGGCAGTGGGACTGAGGTCCAGATGCTCCGAGTCGGTTGGGCTGAATCCTGAATCCTGGCTTCTGAATCCTAGTATGCGGGACTTTGCCCACCGGGCGCTCGACACCGCGCAGGCCCGGGGCGCGAGCTACGCTGATGTCCGGGTGATAGGCATCCGGCAGCGCTATCTTTCCACTAAGAACGGACACCCTGCACAGGTGAGGGAAGCAGAATCGTTTGGCCTCGGGATACGTGTGATTGCCGAGGGTGCCTGGGGCTTTTCGGCCACCGACGACCTTAACCGCCCGAGTGTGGATCGCACTGCCGCCCAGGCGGTGGCCATCGCCCGCGCCAGTGCTCTCGCGAAAAAAGACGATGTTCGCTTGGCCCCCGAAGAAAAGATCGTGGACCGCTGGGCCAGCCCGTGTCGGATTGACCCGTTCAGTGTTCCGGTCTCGACCTGTGTGGACTTGCTGCTGAAGGTCGATGCTGAATTGCGCGCGGTCCAAGGCGTGACGCTGGCCGAAGCGCTCATGGATCTCCGGCGCATCGAGCAGCTCTTCGTCTCCAGCCTGGGTTCGGAGATTTACCAGGTCAAGACCCAGACCGGCACAGGTTTCGCCGCCAGCTCGTTTCACGAGAATGAAATCCAGCGCCGGTCTTATCCCAATTCCTTCGGCGGGCAGTACCAGACCAAGGGCTACGAACTGGTGGA
>Ga0187878_1004980_pt1 | contig 10055 bp, 11 predicted proteins | sample June2016WEW_17_1_FD_132979 | JGI IMG/M metagenome (GOLD analysis project Ga0187878, IMG submission 132979) | Peatland microbial communities from SPRUCE experiment site at the Marcell Experimental Forest, Minnesota, USA - June2016WEW_17_150 | ecosystem: Environmental > Terrestrial > Soil >...
CAAGAACCGGAAAGGCTGTCAATATCAAGAAAGGCCAGTTTTTGGCTCCCTGGGATATGGGGAATGTCGTCGACAAGGTGCTGAGCACCGGGAATACGCAGGTAATTCTTACGGAGCGGGGCGCGGCGTTCGGCTATAACAACCTGGTTACCGATATGCGAAGTCTGCCCATAATGCGGGGACTCGGGTATCCGGTGGTTTTTGACGCGACCCACAGTGTGCAGATTCCCGGAGGGCTGGGCGGTTCGTCCGGAGGCCAACGTGAATTTGTCGAGTACCTGGCCAGGGCCGCAACTGCGACAGGCCTTGACGGGTTATTCCTGGAGGTCCATGAAGATCCCGAAAAGGCGCTATGCGACGGCCCCAACTCGATTCGTCTTGATGACCTGCCGGCGATTCTCAAAAAACTTAAGGCCATTGATGCCATAGTTAAGTGATAAGTGATAAGTGAGACGTGAGACGTGAGACGTGAGACGTTACTGGTCACAAGGGGTAAATAATTGATACTTGCAGAAGCAAAAAGAGTTATACGGGTTGAAGCGGAAGCATTGAATGCTCTTGCCGATTCTCTGGATGGTGAGTTTGAGCGAGCAGTAAACCTGATTCTTGCAGCGTCCGGCCGGGTGGTAGTTACCGGAATGGGTAAATCCGGGATTATTTGTCAGAAAATTGCGTCAACCATGGCGTCAACCGGGACACCGGCATTTTTTCTCCATCCCGCTGAAGGGATCCACGGCGACCTGGGCATGATCATGAAGGGAGATGTGGTTATCGCTGTCTCCCATAGCGGGGAAACCGAAGAGGTTCTGCGTATCCTTCCCACAATCAAGCGAATCGGTGCGCACCTTATTACCATGTCCGGCAACCGGAATTCCACCCTGGCCAAGGCGGGTGATGTTTTTCTGGATATCGCCATAAAGGAGGAGGCCTGTCCTCTCGGGTTGGCGCCTACAGCTTCGACCACCGCCACCCTGGCCATGGGCGACGCACTTGCTGTAGCACTGCTGGTCGAAAGAGGTTTTAAAGCCGAGGACTTTGCCCTGTTCCACCCGGGAGGTTCACTGGGGAAAAGGCTGTTGCTTAAAGTGGAAGATCTGATGCACATGGGTGAGGCGATTCCCTTGGTAGGTCCCGACACCCTGATGTCTGAAGCACTGTTTGTCATTACAGCGAAGCGACTGGGCATTGTAGGCGTGACGGACGGACGGGATTCCCTGGCAGGTGTAATAACAGACGGTGATTTGCGCCGCGCGCTTGAAAAAGGCATCAACATAATGGATAAGACAGCAGGCGAATTGATGATGCGAAATCCCAAGCGGATAAAAGGCTCCGAGTTGGCGGCGAAGGCTCTGCAACAGATGGAGGAGTTCGCCATTACTTCGCTGTTTGTTTTTGGCGACGACAAAGATGATAAACCACTTGGCATTATTCATCTCCATGATCTTCTGAAGGCCGGGCTGGCATGATTGACGAACAGGTTGCAGGTATCAGGCTTTTGTTGATGGATGTTGACGGTGTTATGACCGACGGCCGGATAATTTTCGACTCCAATGGCATTGAGAGCAAGTTTTTTAATGTCAAAGACGGACATGGTATAAAGATGGTGCAACGGTCCGGCATCGAAGTGGGAATAATTTCGGGCAGGGAATCCCAGGTAGTCAGGAACAGGGCGGAAGAACTTGGCATTTCCCACGTTTATCTGAAAGCGCACGACAAGCTGGTACCCTACCGGGAAATTCTCTCAACGACAGGCCTGGTTGACCGGCAGGTCGCCTATATCGGTGACGACATCATTGATATTCCGATTCTGCGCAGGGTTGGATTTGCCGCCGCACCTGCCGACGCAATTGCCGATGTTTTCCCGTTCGTTCATTTGATAACAAAAAATGGCGGTGGCTGGGGTGCTGTGAGAGAAGTATGTGATTTATTGCTGAAGGGTCAGAAGACCTGGGAAGCTTTAACCGCCAGGTATTTTGCTCAGTAAGCATAAACTTTCAAGTCGTAAGAGGCTGAAAAAGATTCAAGATTTAAAAAATTCTCAGTCAGCACTGTCCGGTTAGAAAGTTGAGAGGTAAAACCCTATAAGGTCTAAACCCTAAAGGTCTTCAAGACCTTTAGGGTTTGTATGTGTCGTGATAAGATTATTGTCCAAATTGCTCGGGTAATGAATTCCCCGGCTACCGGCATTCTGTCCATAAGGGACTTAAGCTAAATCTGACTGGACAATACTGGTTCTCAGTTGTCCTGAAACAAAAAGTTTTAGCCTGGGAATGTCCTGGCTGATGCTTGTCTTTAAGCAGCAAACCACTGCAGTTATCTTTCATGAAAAGGCGTCCATGTGGCGTTTCCGTGGACTGCGAAGTCTTGCTACAATCTCCGTGCCAACTTGCTCTCTTTGCTCCAGAATCTGCTTTACACTCATTTTTTATGATGTTATACTTTGCCCAGTTATGCTGAAGCCCAATAAAATCAAGCAGCTTCTGGCCCTGTGCATTATTCTGGCCGGGGCTTGGCTGGCGATTGTTATCGTCCTGAAAATCCATCAGCCAAAGGGCCCTGTAGAATATTTAAAGGAACTCCCGAAAAATATTGACCTTTCTTTGCAGAAAATACACTACTCGGAAGAAAAGGATGGGGTGAAACGCTGGGAACTCCTCGCTGATAAGGTGGAATACGACAAAAACCGTGAATACACCTTCTTCAAGAAGATAAGCATGATCATTTTCGGCAAAGGAAAAGGCGGACAGATTACCATAACTGCCGATAACGCTAATTACTATAATAAAATCGGGGATATCGAATTATCCGGCAATGTTACGGCAGTGAATGACTCGGGAATGAAATTTACTACGGGTCACATTCGTTACATTTCGTCCCGTTCAATGTTCAGTACCGACGATCATGTGGCCTTTGCCGATGGCGGGCTGGTTGTGAACGGGACCGGGCTGGAGATGATGCTGAAAACCAAAAATGTAAGGATATTCAAGAATGTGACTGCTCACATCGGGGTCCGGACGAAATAACATGGGAATAAATGCTGCGATAATAATATTTTTGAGCATTACATTGTGTTGCTCCTCGCTGTATGCCGCGGATGAAGTCCGCTCCGGTCAGCCGATCAGTATCAAGTCAAACGAACTTGTTACAGATAGTAAAGGAAGGACGGCAACCTTCATTGGCAAGGTCCTGGCGAAGCAGGATGATATAACGATATATGCTGATAAGCTGGTCGTCTATTATTCCGAAAAGGGTGGCGAAGTTGACAGGGTTGAAGCTTTCGGCAATGTCCGCATAGTTCAGCTGAACCGTATCGGGACCGCAGGACATGCCGTATATCAAAATAAGGAAGGCAAGATTTCCCTTTATGACAATCCCATGGTATATCAGGGCAAGGACGTCGTTTCGGGCAAGGTGATCACATACTTTATTGCAGAAGAAAAAAGCGTGGTTACCGGAGGCCCGGGTTCCAGGGTTAATGCTGTGATTTATCCTAAAGGGAAGGGCAAAGATGGCGATAAAAAACCATAACCGCTCTCTTCGCACCTTGGGTCTGAAAAAAGGTTACAATAACCGTTATGTGGTAAATGGTGTCGACCTGGAAGTTTCCGCGGGGGAGGTAGTTGGTCTTCTTGGCCCGAATGGCGCGGGTAAGACAACCACCTTTTACATGGTCGTAGGTCTTTGTCGTCCTGATGCGGGTGCGGTTTTCCTTGATGATGAAGATATAACCGGGTTTCCAATGCATGTTCGCGCTCGTAAAGGGATTAGTTATCTCCCCCAGGAACCGTCAGTCTTCCGGAAACTGACGGTAAAAGAAAACCTGCTTGCTGTCCTGGAGGCCTTGGGACTTCCGACAAAAAAGCGCTTGAATATAATGGAAAAGCTTCTCGGCGAATTCAAAATCAGTCATATCGCCCAGACTAAGGGCTATGCCCTTTCCGGCGGAGAGCGTCGCAGGGTGGAGATAGCGCGGGCATTGGCTACCGATCCCGATTTCATTCTACTGGATGAGCCCTTCGCCGGTATAGACCCTATTGCAGTTCTCGATCTGCAAAATATTATCAACGAGCTGAAAGCAAAAGGCATCGGGATACTTATATCCGATCACAACGTTCGTGAAACACTCAGGGTTTGCGATAAAGCCTATATCCTCAATGATGGGAAAGTATTGGAATGCGGAGATCCGATGCATATTGCCGAGAGCAGAAAAGCCAGAGAGATTTATCTGGGAGAACGGTTCATCCTGTAAGCTAAATTAGTTTCCATCCGGAAACGGTCTTTTTCCGCCCTGGCGGCGTCAATCTGCGGGCTTACTTGTGCGGCGTACTGATGTACGCCTCCGCGCAACCCCTTGATTTTCTTGCCAGGACGAAAAAATCCTCGTTTCCGGGATGGAAACCATTAGTTTCACATCCGGAGTTTCCGGATTGAAACTAATTTGAATCATGCGTATTAATCAATATGAAGAAAGTATAGGGTGTTAGGCAATGGCCATTGAAATGCGCCAGCAGATGAAACTTACCCAGCAACTGGTGATGACTCCCCAGCTGCAGCAGGCCATCAAACTGTTACAGCTGTCCAGGCTGGAACTGCAGGATGTTGTCCGTCAGGAAATGGAAGAAAATCCTGTACTTGAAGAATTCCCTGAAATCGAGGAATCCAAAGAACCCGATCAGTTGGAGTTAATGGAGAAAGAGGCGCTCCCGCAGGTGGAGAATACGGATTTTACCGAAGTAAAGGCCGGCACTGAGACGCTTCAGGAGATGGACTGGGCCAGCTACCTCGATGGCTATAATTATAGTTCCGGCGAGCAATGCTATGACGATGATGATGATCGCCCTTCCTATGAAAATATCCTTACGAAAAAGTCGACCCTTTTTGACCATCTGATGTGGCAGCTTAAAATGGGAAAGTTTACCGATGCCGAACTTGAGGTTGGCGTTGAGATAATCGGGAATATTGACGATGATGGATACTTCAGGTCGACTCTTGCCGAGGTGGCCCAGATCTGTAATGTGGATGAGTTTTTTGTCGAAGAAACACTGAAAAAGATCCAGGAGTACGATCCGATGGGAATTGCAGCCAGGGATCTGCAGGAGTGTCTGCTAATTCAGGTTCGCCAGTTGGGTATGAAAGGCAGTATCGTTGAGGCCATTCTCAGGGATCATTTGAAAGACCTCGAAACCCGCAAATACAAACAGATAGCTAAAGCTCTTGGAATAGATTTCGAAGAGGTTCTGGTGGCGGCGAAGCTGATATCCGGTCTTGATCCGAAGCCGGGAAGAGAGTATGGTCAGGATGATGTTCAGTATATTTCACCTGACATTTTTGTGTATAAGGTCGGAGAGGAATATGTCGTCGTGCTCAATGACGAAGGATTGCCCAATATAAAGATTAACCCTTACTATATAGGTGAAGGCCGATCCGGGTCTGTCGCCGATCCCAAGGCTGAAGAATATATCAATGATAAAATGCGTTCTGCTCTATGGTTGATCAAGAGTATTCATCAAAGGCAGCGCACTATCTACAAAGTGGCAAAAAGTATAGTAAAATTTCAGAGAAACTTTTTGGACTTCGGAATTGCACATCTTAAACCACTGGTTCTCCGGGATGTTGCCGAGGATATCGGGATGCACGAATCAACCATAAGCAGGGTTACTACGAATAAATTCATGCAGACTCCGCAAGGACTTCTTGAACTCAAGTATTTTTTTAACAGTGGAATATCGACGATAGAAGGTGATCCCATTGCTTCTGAAAGCGTCAAGGACAAGATTAAGGAGATCCTGGGTAGCGAAGATCTGCGAAGGCCATACAGTGACCAACGAATAGCAGAGATTCTTTCGGTTAACAATATCACTATTGCCAGACGGACCGTGACCAAATATCGCGAGATGTTGAAAATCGGATCTTCTTCCGAACGAAAAAGACTTTATTAGGCAGTTTCCGTCCGGAAACGGTCTTTTTCCGCCCTGGCGGCGTCAATCTGCGGGCTTACTTGTGCGGCATACTGATGTACGCCTCCGCGCAACCCCTTGATTTCCTTGCCAGGACGAAAAAATCCTCGTTTCCGAATTGGAAACTGGGTAGCCTAAAGCTGGCAGCTGGCTGCTTGGGACTACTACAAGCAACACCATGGGCGGATTTTTAATGATTATCTAAATAAGAACAAAAAGGAGATATTTATGCAGATCACTACAACATTCAGGCATATTGATGCAAGTGAGGCCTTGAAGAGTTATGCGGAAGAAAAGCTGTCCAGGGTTCAGAAATATATAGATGAGCCAATTAATGCTCAGGTGTTCCTGACTGTTGAAAAAATACGCCATATTGCTGAAATCACCATAACTGCCAAAGGTATAACCATTAAGGCCTCTGAAGAGACCAATGACATGTATGCCGCCATTGATGCCGTTCTGGATAAGATTGAAAGGCAGCTACGTCGCTATAAAGAGAAAATCAAGGCACACAAGCCTTCCAGCGAAGACCAGGAAAGAAAGATAAAAAAGAGTGTTGTCGAAGCCGAGACCCTCGGCCAAAATGAACCGGTAATTATAAAATCAAAAACATTTTCAATAAAGCCGATGTCCGTTGAAGAGGCAGTGATGCAAATGGATCTTTTGCATAAGGATTTCCTTGTCTTTACCGATTCCGCCACAGAGGATATAAATGTCATCTATCGTCGAAAAGACGGCAACTACGGGCTAATAGAACCTCATAGTGCCTGATAGGTAATATAAAACGCTGCAGGTAATACTCCAGGCCGGAGGGGCGGGTGTGAAACCCGCCCTTGTTGAATCCGTGACACGCATCCCCCCGGTTGGTAGTCTATGGTCAAGCGTTTGGCGTCGACTTACAATTGCTGGCTTGCATATTCCCGGATGGAAACCATTTAATGTCATACGGGAACAGGATAAACGCTTTTGAACAATACCAATCTTTCAATTGGTGACCTTCTCGAAGACGTAGAGTACGGGCTTAATCTCACTTTGCTTGCCGGGAGCAGCGGTCTCGTCAACAGGGTATTTACTTCCCGGATTCAGAAGCCCGGTCTGGCCCTTACCGGGTATACGGAGCATCTTCATCCGGACCGGGTGCAAGTGCTCGGTAATACTGAAATATCATATCTACGTCAACTCCCCGTGCATGTTGCCGAGATATATCTCGGCAAAATTTGCTCTTTCCCCATTACCTGCTTCATTGTGACAACCGGATTAGAGCCGCCGGATGTACTCAAGGAGTTAGCCGATAAAGCCGGAATACCTTTGCTGGTGACTTCTCACGTATCTTCGGTTTTTATTTCGCTGTTAAGTAAATTCCTTGAAGAACGGCTTCTTCCTACAACTTATGTTCACGGTGTGCTTGTGGATGTGCTTGGTATCGGTGTCCTGCTGCTTGGCAAAAGCGGTATCGGCAAAAGCGAATGCGCATTGGACCTGGTTATTCATGGTCACAGACTGGTGGCAGACGATTCCGTTCATATTAAAAAGAAGATGCCGGCAGCGTTGGTGGGGCATGCTGCCGAGTCTTTACGCTATCATATGGAGATACGCGGACTGGGGATAATCAATATAAAAGATCTCTTCGGTGTTTCTTCCATCAGGGAGAAGAAAATTATCGATATGGTGCTGGAACTGGTCGAGTGGGATCCTGAACAGGAATACGACCGGCTGGGGCTTGATGACATGGTATACAGCATCCTCGGTGTTGACCTGCATTACCTGAAAATTCCTGTCCGCCCTGGCAGGAATCTTACCTCGATTATAGAAGTTGCCGCCAGGAATTTCATACTCAAAGGGATGGGGTATCATCCGGCCCGTGAGTTTCATGAAAAGCTGCTGGCACGCATGGAAGTGCGCCCTTTGGGCGATGAAGTGGAATAGTGCTATGCGTATCTTAATCATATCCGGTCTTTCCGGATCGGGAAAATCGACTGCGGTTCGCGTTCTTGAAGACGAAGGGTTCTTTTGCATAGACAATCTTCCGGTTACCCTCTTCCCGACTTTCATAGAATTGGTGGAGAAGTCCCGGGAGCGTGTCAGGGATGTCGTACTGGTTATGGATATCCGGGAACTTGACGCGCTGCGGGGGTATGAGAATGTTTTACAGGAGATAAGCGAGGCAGGTCACAAGGTTGAGATAATCTTTTTTGATGCATCGGATGAGGTCCTCATTCGTCGATACTCCGAAACCCGACGCCGTCACCCCGTACTGGATGGTGGATCACTGCCTGATGGTATTCGCTATGAAAGGGCACAACTGGCGGGGCTGAAAAGCCTGGCCACCCTCGTCATCGACACATCGGAACTGAATGTTCACCAACTCAAGGAAATTGTCATCTCGCGCATAAAAGGTATTGGCGAAGCCAGTGGAATGATGGTGCATCTGCAATCATTCGGTTATCGATATGGCATTCCTTTGGAATCGGATATTGTTATGGATGTCCGATTCCTCCCTAACCCTTATTTTATTCCCGATTTGAAAGATTACTCCGGGCTTGACCCGATGGTACGTGAGTTTGTTCTTGGTAAAGAAGAGACTCAAGGGTTTGTTGAAAGGTTCCAAAACCTTATGGAGTTTCTGCTTCCCAGTTACACCAAGGAAGGGAAATCATATCTGACTATTTCCATCGGATGTACCGGTGGTAAACATCGTTCAGTGGTTATTGCCGCGGAAATGTACAATTTTTTCAAGGATAAGCAGCTAAATCTGAAGGTTACACACAGGGATATTGGAAAGGGATAAACTATGATCGGTCTGGTTCTGGTGGCGCATGCCGGGTTGGCGCGTGAATTCCTCGCCGCCACTGAAATGATAGTCGGGAAAATGCCACTGGCTGAAACTGTCGGAATAAGCTCCGATGATTCGGTAGAGACAATACGTAAAAACGTAACCGAGGCAATTAAAAAGGTTTCCAGTGACGGGGTTATAATAATGACCGACATGTTTGGTGGTACTCCGTCAAACATGAGCCTGTCTTTTCTGAAAGAAAATGAGGTAGAAGTGTTGACAGGGGTCAACCTGCCGATGCTGTTGAAATTCGCCTCCGAGCGGGAAAAGGCAGGGGTTGCCGACCTGGCAAGAATTCTGAAAGGGTGTGGCCAGGAGGGTATCTCTGTTGCCGGAGATTACCTTAAATAAAAGTAATTATTCAGGTCGATAGACTGAAGGCTGAAGACTTTAAGGAAAACACCATGGACGATAGCACAAATGGCAATGCATTTGACGCGGGTGACTTGTGAACTCCGGGGTTATATCGCCTGTGAGTATTAAAGACGGTTCGTATCCTTCAGCCTTCAGTCTTCAACCTAGATACCTGAATACTTACAAATAGTTTCAAACAACCGGACTCCGGTTTGCAACGGAGTGACGTCTTTTACAAAACCCTCATGAAAATGAAATTCAGGTTTTCCCGTATTGGCTCACTGGGCGATTTGCGGATTCACTGGATACCTTGGAGTAGAGAAAAGTATGCTTGAGCAGGAATTCACCATAGTCAATAAGCTCGGACTCCATGCAAGGGCTTCGGCCCTGCTTGTCAAGACGGCAAGCCGGTTCAAATCGGATATCCGTATAGAACGGGAAACTATCGAAGTAAATGGGAAAAGCATTATGGGAATCATGATGCTTGCTGCAGCAAAAGGCTGTACCGTCCAGGTAAGAATTGGTGGCGAAGATGAGCTTGAAGCCATGAATGCGCTGGGAGAACTTATTCGGAATGGTTTTGGTGAAGAATAAAAACAGAGTTTTTAAGGGAATCGGGGCGTCTCCCGGAATTGTCATAGGCGAGGCAAGAATTGCTGACAGAAGCCGTGTAGCAATTGTTGAAGTGACTATTCATAATACGGAGATTCCTGCGGAGATTGACCGATTCAAAAAATCCCTGCTGGAGGCGAAAGAGGAACTTAAGGCAATAAAGGAACAAATCTCCCTGAGCAAGGGGCTTGAGCATCTCTACGTTATAGATACCCACCTTCTCATTCTTGAAGACAGCATGCTTACCAATGAGACCGTAAATTTTATTGCGAGCGAAAAAATTAATGCGGAAGCAGCAC
>Ga0187878_1004981_pt1 | contig 10054 bp, 9 predicted proteins | sample June2016WEW_17_1_FD_132979 | JGI IMG/M metagenome (GOLD analysis project Ga0187878, IMG submission 132979) | Peatland microbial communities from SPRUCE experiment site at the Marcell Experimental Forest, Minnesota, USA - June2016WEW_17_150 | ecosystem: Environmental > Terrestrial > Soil >...
ATGGCACAGGCGGGAGGTAAGTGGCTGTCGGGCAGGTGGTGATCTGTGACAATGCAATCGAGTCCCAACTCGCGGGCGCGCGCCAGGACTTCGTGCTCGCGTACGCCTGTGTCCACGCTCAATACCACGCGGAAGCCGTCCGCCTGAGCCCGTTCCACCACCGGCACGCGCATGCCGTAGCCGTCCGTCAGCCGATGGGGAATGTGGGCGTCCACCTTCGCGCCCAGCGACCGCAGCGCCGTGAGCAGGACCACCACAGCCATCGTCCCATCCACATCGTAATCACCGTAGATGAGGATTTTCTCCTGCCGCTCGATGGCCTGGCGCAGACGCCCTACCGCGGCGCGCATGTCCGCCATCAGGAAAGGGTCGTGGAGCTGACGAAGAGACGGATGCAAGAAACGATCCGCCTCCGCGGGCTCCTTGATGCCGCGCAGCACCAGCAACCGCGCCACCAGCGGCGGGATGCTCAGCTCGCGCACGAGCGGTGCAGCAGCTTCGTTATCGACCTTGGAAATCTGCCAGCGCATGAATCAAAGGACATCGTGACAGAGGATGCGGCGCGTGGCAAGACTATGCCCATCCCGCCAGGGCGGGCAGCAGCCCCAGCCCGCGGCAGGGCAGCCCCGCCGGCGATTTTTCGCTTGACTTTTGGTGACAAGTATGCTAGACTAGGTTTCCCAATGAGGAGGTGCGCGGTGGCAACGGTTCAAGGTCTCGGCAAAAGCGCGCGACAAACTCGGCAGCGAATCCCAGGCAGCGAGACGAGTTTCCTCAGGCCACCGACACACCGCCTATAAATACGGATACGCGAAAGCGAAGCTGGTATGTGCTAGAAAATGAGCCAGTTACGTTTTCCACAGACGGACCGAAGCTGGTATGTTATTGAAAACAAATGAGGGCTGATTTCACGAAGAGAAGCTGGTATGTGCCCTTGTTTCTATCAGATACCAGCTTTGACAAGAAAGCGAACCTGAACCGCAAACGTTCTGGATGAGACATTAAGCTACCCTACTAGGCAAGTACCACTCCAGGCAGGACCGGTGAGCAGCCATGGCTATCATCAGAAGGCGAGAGTTTTTGAAGGGCGCGGGGACGCTCGGCGTCGCCGGGTTGCTGGCGCGCGGGCTGGCGGGAAGCGAAAGCTCTGCGGCTTCTCCGCTGAGCCGCTTCAAGCTGGGCGCCATCAGTGACGGCTTCGCGCCGGACTTCGAGGAAGCCCTCAAGATCATGAAAGGCTACGGCCTCGGTTGGGTCGAGATTCGTAACGTTTGGGGGACGTACAACACTGACGCCAGTTTCGCCCAGGTTCAACGCATCAAGGACTTGCTGGGGAAGTACGAATTCAAAGTCTCCGTGGTGGACACGGCCTTGTTCAAGTGTGCCTTGCCGGGGACTAAGCCCGTGGAAAACGAGAAGGACGTGTATCCGTACTCAGGGCAGATGGATCTGCTCCAGCGCGCCATCGAGCGCGCTCACGCCTTCGGCACCGACAAGCTGCGGGGATTCACTTTCTGGCGCGTGGCGGAGCCCGAAAAGCTCTTTCCTCGCGTGGCGGAAGAACTCGAGAAGGCTGCGGAAATTGCCCGCCGCGCTGGAGTGCGGCTGGGGATTGAGGACGAAGGCTCGTGCAACGTGGGCACAGGACGCGAACTGGCCGACCTCCTGAAGATGGTTCGTGCCCCGAACGTCGGCGCCAACTGGGACGTCGGCAACGGCCTGTGGCAGGGCGAGATTCCCTTCCCTGCGGGTTACGAGGTGCTCCCGAAGAACCGCATCTGGCACCTGCACGTGAAAGGCGTCGAGTGCAAATCGGGCTTGGGGAATTGCGATGAGACCTTTGCCGACCAAGGCCAGGTCGACTTGCTCGGCCAGTTCCGCGCCCTGCTGCGTGACGGATACCAGGAAACGGTATCGCTCGAATGCGAGTTCGATGCGCCTGGATGTTCCCACCTTGAGACCACTCAGCGCTCGCTCGAGGGCTTGCTGAAGGTCACGGCGCGCGCGCTGGCGTGACGGCATCCTCCTCACCCCTGCCCCTTTCCCCCTTCAGGAGAGAGGAATTCGCTCTGCGGGAGCAGGGGAGAGGGCTTTACGGTGGGAATCGAGAGTGCAACCAACAGCGGGCTCGGCTGCGGGGCCGCTAGGTGCGGATACCTTCGCCGGCCAACGCGATGCTGTTGCGGGTGGTGTTCTTGACCAGGTACATGGCCTCATCGGCCATGCGCAGAAGTTCACGGCGCGTGCGACCGTCGGCGGGGAACGAGGCCACACCAAAGCTGGCAGTCACCCTGATATTCAGCGCCTCTTCGGTGAAGAAGAGCCTCGAGTTCAGCAAGTCCCTGAGACGCCGCACCACCATCAGCGAGTTCTGCTTCGAGGTCTGGGGCAGCAGGACGACGAACTCGTCGCCCCCGTAACGGAAGGCATAGTCGATGAGGCGGAGATGGCCCTTGATGAGGTCGCCGATCATCCAGAGGAGCTTGGAACCGACCAGGTGCCCATGCGTGTCGTTGACCTGCTTGAAGTGGTCGAGGTCGAGAAAGATGACGGAGAACTCGTAGGCGTAACGCGTGGAACGGTAGATCTCCGCGTCCAGGACGAAGTTGAGGTGGCGGGCGTTGTAAAGCGCGGTGCAGTCGTCGGTAATCGTCAGCTCGTGGATGCGCTGGATGTAGCGCGCGTTCTCCAGCGCAATGGCGGCGTAGTCCGCCAGACTCTTCAGGATGGGGATATCCTCTCGCCGGAAGCTCTCCCGGCCCAGGCAGTTGACCAGCTCGATGACCCCCAGGATTTTCTCCTTGCCCTTGATGGGGACGCACACGACCGAACGGGTATCGGTCTGGGTCACCTCGTCAATCCGCGCGGTAAACCGAGGGTCACGCTTGGCGTCTTCCACCAGGACCGGCTCGCCTGTCTGGGCCACCCAGCCAGCGATGCCTTCCCCCACCTTGAGCCGGACGTCCTTCAGCTTGTCCGCCCCGGCGCCGATGGCGATCTCGAAATGCAGTTCCTGCGTCGCCTCGTCCAGCATCAGGAGCGACCAGGTATCAGGCTGGAGGACGTCGCTGATCTTCTCCATGACGGTCTGGAGGATTTTCTGCAAATCCAAGGTGGACGCCAGTGCCTTCCCGATCTCGTGGAAAAGCGAGAGGCGTTCGATCTGGCGTTTCAGTTCGGCAATTTCCTCGTGCGGCTCCATAGATACCCGGCGACTCCATCCGTAGGAAGGAGGCCATCCACTTTTAAACCATTGGCTGCCCCTTTTCAACACCTTTTTAGCAGGCTGGAGGCTGGCAGTCCGGGGTAGCAGAATGGCACGCGGCGGTTAGCGAAAGGGCTAACTCCTGGGAAAGCATTTGACACTCATCGGGAGGTGGAAATATCATCCCTTCTGAATCCCTTCGGTCGATCAGCGAGAGCAATCCGATGGCCTCCTTCGGCGAGAACCTCCAGCGCGAACGAGAGATGCGCGGTGTCACCCTCCAGGAAATCTCCGCGGCCACCAAGATCAGCGTCCGGTTTCTGCAAGCCCTGGAGGCTGAGGAATTCACGAAGCTCCCGGGCGGCATCTTCACCCGCAGCTTTATTCGCGCCTACGCCAAATACCTGGGTTTGGATGAAGACCGCGTTCTGGCCGAGTACCAGCTCGTGGCCCAGCCCCGGGCGGATGTCGACCTCAGCCGGCTGGTGGCATCTAATCCGGAAGCCCGGCGGGAAGGGTCGCGCGGGCCATTCCTTACTCTGGTTTTGGCCGTGGTTCTCGTGGGCGGCGGATACGGGATCTTCTGGTACTCTCGCCGCGCCGCCGAACCGCCACGGGAGGTCTCGCCCCCCGCCCAGGTTCCCGCCCCGGCAGTTTCTACCCCGGCGGCCGGGCAGATTTCTACCCCGGCTCCGGCGCCTGAGTCGGCCCGACCCGTGGCGGAGAAGACCTCGGCCACCGGTCCAGGCGCGGCAGGCCCCGGCGCGCCGACTGCGGCCTCCCAGACCCCGACTGGCCTCGATTCTACGATTGCAAGTGTGGCTGAGGGTGGCCTGGTCTTGCAGGTAGCGGCGACCGAGCGGGCCTGGGTGGCCGTCGATGCGGATGGCAAGACGGTCTTGCAGCGGGTGCTGAATCCCAGCGAGATTCAGACGCTGAAGGCGAAAGAGTCTTTCGACGTAACCACCGGCAACGCCCAGGGCATCATCCTGACTTTGAACGGTGAGACCTTGAAGCCTATGGGCCGACGCGGTGAAGTCAAGTCGATTCACTTGACCGAGAGCGACTTGAAGAAAACTTCTCCCTGAGGGACAAACCATTTCCGAACGCCTGATCGATGCTCTGCGTGAGGGTAAGGCCCCTGAACTCATCCGGCGCAAAGGCGCCGAGGGAAGCCTCTCCCTCCCCGTAGAGGAAAAGATTGAGATCCTCGTCTTCCTCGCCAGCGATCGGAACGACTCCATCCGCAACACGGCGTTCTACACCCTCCAGACCTGGAATCACGATGAACTCCTGAAAGTGCTTGGCGATCCTTCCACGTCCATTGAGGTTCTGGACTTCGCCGCCAGCCACATGTTGGCCGGTCGCAAGGAAATCGGGGAAGCCCTGCTTCGCAACGTGGCGCTTCCCGACGACCTGCGCGCATGGGTCCAGCAGACCCTAGGTCTCGACCAGAAAAAGACGCTCGTGGCGCCCCAGTCCGGACTCGTGGAGCCGGGAGCGCCAGGAGGCGAGAAAGTCCAGGAACGCGAGACCCTTCTGCAGCGGATCAGCCGCCTCTCGGCGGCCGAGAAAATTGGCTTGGCCCTCAAGGGAAACCAGGAGGAGCGGCTCCTCCTGATTCGCGATTCCAACAAGCTCGTGGCCCGCGCTGTCCTGCAATCTCCCAAGCTCACGGACGCCGAAATCGAGGCCTACGCCTCGATGAAAAGCGTTACCGAGGAAGTGCTGCGCCTCATCACCATGAACCGCGCTTTCATGAAGAGCTACGCGGTGGTTCGTGCCCTCGTCAACAATCCCCGCGCCCCCATCGACGTCGCCTTGCCTCTCCTGAACCGCTTGAACGAGCGCGACCTGAAAGGGCTCATGCTCAACAGGAACGTGGCTGAGGTCGTCCGCGGCATGGCCACGAAAATGGTCAAGCAGAGGGAGGAGGCGACTAAGGTCAAACTCCCCGGCAAGGGGCATTAGTCCCCCGACGGAAGCATCCGCGCTCCCGTCAGGCGTTTCGAGTTTCCAGTTTCGAGTTTCCAGTTTCAAGTTTCAATTCCCGTTCCTGGGGCCGTTACTTCCCAGCCACTCGCGAAACGAACAGTTGAATGAAACGCTTGGCGTCCGACTCCACGGCGACATGGACGTTGGGCTGCACCTTCTCAATCCCATCGATGACGTACCGGTTACCGCGCCGAACCTTTCGGTCGGAGGAATTGTGCCGGCTGGCCACGGTCTCCCCCCGCGTGTGTTCACCGCGCGTCTCGACATCAACCCGCATGTCCGCGGTGGTGATCAGGCTGCGGTCGATCACCGCACCGACAGCCAGGGGGTCGTGCATGGCTGTGCCGTCCGCGCCCAGCTTCCCTGCCAGGTCCACCATGAACTTCAAAACACCCACCGCGAAGTCGTTCTCCCGGCCGTGAGTCTTCGCCAGTTGGTTCAGGTCGGCGCGGGTGAAGCGAGTCCTTTCGGTGACATTCAGGCCGACCATGGTCAACGGCCAGCCTGCCTCGAACACCACGCGGGCCGCCTCAGGATCGTTGTAGATGTTGGCCTCGGCGGCGGCCGTCGCATTGCCTCCGGAAGTCGCTCCGCCCATCAAGACCACTTCCTTGACGAGCGGAACAAGAGAAGGATCTTTCGAAACCGCGAGGGCAATGTTCGTCAGCGGTCCGACCGGCACCAGCGTGATCTCGTGGGGGTACTGGTGGACAAGTTCAATGATCAGGTCGGGTGCGAAGCGCGCGTCGGCGTGGCAGACCGGCGCAGGAAGTTCAACATCGCCCAGCCCGTTCTTCCCGTGAAAGAACTCTGCGGTGATCAGTTTCTGCACGAGCGGCTGCCCGGCGCCGCGCGCCACCGCTACGTCACACCGCCCGGCCAGCGAAACCAGCTTGAGCGCGTTGTCGAGTCCCTGCTCTACCACCACGTTCCCCGCCACCACCGTGAGGGCTTTCACGTCGAGCTCCGGCGAGTTCAGCGCCAGCAGAATCGCCATGGCATCGTCCGCTCCGGGATCTGTGTCAATGATGATCTTGCGTGATTCCGGCGACGCTGCGCAGGTCCAGGCAAGGCAAATCAGTAGGCCTCCGACCGCGACGGCGAGACGCCACACCCTCATCATGATGGCCTCCTCAACTCAGGTCAGGCACCCGGCCCAGAATGAGCGGCCTTGGGGCTACGGGCTCAGGAGAAACCGCGATGGCGCTGCGCACCATAGCGTGGGCGCGCGCCAGTCGCGCCGGGTCGTTCGCATAGAGCGCGCAAATCCTCTCGCCCGCAGCGACCGGGTCGCCGACTTTCTTTTCCAACACCAGACCCACGGCTGGATCGATCGCGGAGTCCAGCCGCTCGCGGCCGGCGCCAAGGGACATCGAGGCGCGACCCAGGGCTTCGGCCTCCAGGCCGGCAACATACCCGTCTTCTGGCGCGACCACGGAGTCTTCGTACTGCGCCCTGGGGAGGCGCGAATAGTCTTCCACCACCTTGGCGTCGCCGCCCTGCGCGGCAACGACTTGCACGAACTTCTCCAGGGCCTGCCCGCTGGCAAGCAAGGAATCGAACCGCACTCGCGCGCCCTCGAGCGTGGCTTCAAGGCCGCCCAGCATGAACATGTGGGCCGTCAGTTCTCGGCAAAGCTCGACCAAATCGCGCGGCCCGCGGCCCTTGAGCGTCTCGATGGCCTCCACGATCTCCAGCGCGTTGCCCACGGCATTTCCCAGCGGCTGGCTCATGTCTGTGATAAGCGCCCGGACGCAGGTGCCGCACGCGGTCCCGATCTCCACCAGCCGCGTCGCCAGTTGGTGCGCGTCCTCAAACTTCTTCATGAACGCGCCCGAGCCGGCTTTGACGTCGAGCACCAGGCCGTCGAGGTCCTCCGCCAGTTTCTTGCTCATGATAGACGCTGCGATGAGCGGGATCGACTCGACTGTCGCTGTCATGTCACGGAGCGCGTAGAGTCTGCGGTCGGCGGGTGCCAGTTCCTCCGTTTGCCCGATCAGACCCATCCCGCAGGCGCCGAGCACGCGCCGAAACTCGGCCAGCGTGAGACGCGTGTTGAAGCCCGGGATGGATTCGAGCTTATCGAGCGTGCCGCCCGTGTGCCCCAGCCCGCGACCGGAAATCATCGGCACCAGCAGCCCACCCGCCGCCGCCACCGGAGCCACGACGAGCGACGTCTTATCACCTACGCCGCCCGTCGAGTGCTTGTCGATTTTGGGCTGGGGGAAACTGGACAGGTCAAGCTGCTGGCCCGACCGCCGCATGGCTTCGGTCAGGTCCGCGGTTTCGCGAGGGTCGAGCCCCCGAAAGAAGATCGCCATCAGGAGAGCTGAACATTGATAGTCCGGGACTTCGCCGCGCGTGGAACGCTCAATGAATTCGAAGATCTCTTCGCGCTCGAGAGCGCCGCCGTCACGCTTTTTTCGGATCAGTTCGGGAACGTTCATCTTGGTGCGTCAATGGGGAGGGTATATCAGAAGTTGTCCAGTTTTGCATTCGAAACTGCAACCATGCGCCCGTCATTCAACTGTGTCGCGAAACGCGCGCGAGGACTCTGCGAACGCCCTCCTGGAAGATTTCCGAAGGTGGCAGCAGGCTGACAACCAGATGGCCTTCCATGGGAAGATCGTAGAAGTGGCCCGGATGTACGAAGACACCGTCCTGGATGAGCAGCTCAACGGCCCAGTCTTCATCGCTGCGGATAGCGGGCAGTTTCAAGATGGCATACCAACCCCCCTCCGCTCGGAGGCGGCTCACCGCTGAGGCCGGGGAGAGGTACGTATCGAGCCAACGCAAGTTCGTTCGAACTCGCTCGAGGATTTGCGGTCGGAGGCTGCGCCGCGTCTCGAGCATCGTGGGCAAGGCATGCGCCAGCGGGGCACTCACCGAAAGGTAGGTGTCCGCAATGACCTCCAGCCGCGCCTGGGCCTCTCGGAGCACGTCCGGCGGGCCGTTCACCACCACCCAGGCCAACTTCATCTGCGGCAAAGCGGAGATTTTCGACAGACCACTCAGCGTGAAGGTGAGCGCTTCAGATACCCCGGCGTGGCTCACCACACGCCCTTCGTCAGATGCGAAGGCATAGTCGGCGAAGACTTCGTCTGCCACCAGGGCAACCGCGTGCTCCTTGCAACACTTCAGGAGATACTCCAACTCTTCCCGGCGCACGAACGAGCCAGTGGGATTGTTGGGATGGACAACGACGAGCGCCCGCGCTCTCTGCGACCCAGAGCCAAGGTTGGCGGCAAGAGCATCGAGGTCGATGCGCCATCCGTCGTGGTAGGCAAGAGGATACGAAGTCAGCTCCAGATCGTTGAGGCCGGCCAGGAAATCGAAGAGCGGATAGCTCGGCCGCGGGACCAGGATGGCGTCGCCGGGATTCGCCAGCAGTCGGAAGACGTACGCATAAGCCTCGCTGGTACTGGTGGTCAGGAAAATCTGCTCGGGGCTGAGTCGGACGCCGCGCTCGGCGTAGTAGCTTGCTACCGCCAACCGCGCGGAGAGCAGCCCGCGCGGGTCAGGTTCGTAAGCAAGCGACCGCGGGTCCGCCAGCGCGCCCAGCAACTTCCCGGCGTCGAAATCGAAGCCGCAGCGCGTGGGGTTGGATTCAGTCAGATCGAGCAGGGGCAAGCCTTGCCGCCTGCGCTCCTCAACGAGCTGAGAGAGCCGGTTCGGCGTGAGCGGCCAGTCGGTGCGCGAGGCGAACATGGGTATCAGGAAGCATGCCCTGAGGATGGTGATTTGGCAAGCGCGATGCGAAGCGCCGGACGTGAGCGCGGCATTTGAGGGTGCTGCCCTCAAGGGCAGCCCTACGGGCGCCGCAACCGGAGGCAAGCGATTTCTGGCGGGCAGCCGAGGCGCACAGGCAAGAGTACCTTGCCTATGCCACGGCTCACGTAGATTTGCGTGCCATCCAGGCGATTCCAGCCCTCGACGAAGCGTTCGCCGAGCTTCGTGCGGCCATAGACCGAACCCACCACGGGAAGGCGCACCTGGCCGCCATGCGTGTGGCCCGAGAGGACAAAGTCAACGCCGTGGGCCGCCGCCTGGCGGACTCCCATAGGGTTGTGGCAGAGAAGAATCTTGGGATCGCGGGCGGGAACAGAGCGCAGGGCCGCCGCCAGATCATCTGCCCCCCACCAGAGATCGTCCACTCCGACAACCCACAGGTGGGCGGACCCGGCGCGCAAAGCGAAGTGAGAATTCCGCAGCACGCGGATGCGCTGCGTCCGAAAGGCGCGCGTGATCTCGCCAGCGTCCACCTGGAAATCATGGTTGCCGAGGACCGCGAATATCCCCAGTCGGGCGCGCAACTTCCCCAGCACCCGAGCCACCGGCCAAATGTAGGTCGGCGAGAGCGTGACATAGTCGCCGGTCAGGGCGATTAGATCGGGACGGAGAAGATTCGCCAGATGGATGGCGCGCTGGATGTCTTCGAGCGGGGTGAAGAGGCTGTGGTGGATGTCCGTGAGGTGAACAATCCTCAAGCCGTTGAAAGCCACGGGCAACCGCCGCAGCCAAATGTCGATCTCGGTGATTTCGGGATCGGGGAAGAACCCCGGCGGCGGCAATTCAGGCTCCGGGGTGTTCAGCGCGAGAGAAATCAAACCTCTGCGCTTCCAGAATCGCCGCGAACTGAACCGTCTGGGCATATGAACCTGAGGCTGAGGACTGGGGATTGGCCTGTAGGGTCTTCACTAATCCCTAACCCCTGGTCCCTGACCCCTGTTCTTCTGTGCAAGAACCTCGGCGAAGACCGAGAGCATCTGTTCGTGAATCAGGCCGTTGGAGACGAAGATTTCGTCGGCGCGCAGGTCGAACGGTCTACCCGCCAGATCCGTGACGCGTCCTCCC